>OCTA010000794.1_pt1 | contig 29250 bp, 21 predicted proteins | sample 1538991 | NCBI WGS metagenome assembly OCTA01 (sample SAMEA3539302, study PRJEB22396) | soil metagenome | biome: tundra; feature: field; material: soil | place: USA | collected 2010-05 | depth 0.15 m | reverse complement strand
TACTACCGGAGCGGGCGGGTCCAATGGCAGCGGCGGCTTTGGCGGCAGCGGCGGTTGTGGGGCGCAGAAACTCCATCCGAGGCTCAAGCGACACGCTGTTCCACCGACGGGGGGGCTCGCGCCGACGGGGCGAAGCCGTAACGATGGTGCAGACCGCCGAGGATCGGGGTGGCAACGATTGGGGTTCCTTTTGGCGGCCGAGGAGGGGGCAGGTGTCGGGCGCCGTCGGGTGGTTGCATTCGAAGTCCGCGATGGGGCCGGCCATGGTAGTAGGCCAGGTAGTCGTGGAGAACGCGCTCGGCATGTTGCTCGTCTTTGACGATGATGTGGTCGAAGCAGTCCCGGCGGAGGGTGCCGATCACGCGCTCGCCGAAGGGATTGGCCGTAGGCGAGCGAGGCGGAGTGGCGAGGAGTCTGGTGCCGAGTCCGCGGACGCGGCGGTGGAAGTCGGCGCCGTAGATCGAGTCTCGGTCGTGGACGAGGAATCGGGGGATCTGCTGAGCATCGCTGGTCGCCTCCGCGATGCGCTGGGCGGCCCAACAGGCGCTTGGATGCTCGGTGACGCCGGCGTGGACGATCGTGCGTCGGCCGAGGGAGAGAACGACGAAGACGTAGAGGAGGCGGAATCTCGCGGTCACGAGGACGAAGAAGTCGCAGGCCCAGGTCTGGTGCAGGTGGTTCCGGATGAACGTAGTCCAGCGTTGGCCACGCTGTCGGTCGAGGTTGGACGGGCGGTACTTGGCGACGGTGCGCGGGGAGATCTGGTAGCCGAGCTTGGCCAATTCGGCGGCGATGATCTGCTGACCCCAGGTGGGGTTCTCGCGCCACATCCGCCGGATGAGTTCCCGCAGATCTGCATCAACGGGGGGACGGCCCGGCGGACGGTGGGAGCGCCAGCGCCAGAGGAGGCGCCAGGCGGCACGGTGCCAGCCGATGACGGTCTCGGGTTTCACGAGCAACACGACGTCCATGAGGCGGTGGAAGCGGCCGGCCAAGGCACCGATGAGCCAGCGATCGAATCGGCGCAGGCGAGGGCGTTTGATCTGGCGTCGGATGACGATGAGCTGCTGGCGAAGGATCAGGTTTTCGGCGACCAGGGCTGCTCGGGGCGCGACGAAGGCCAGGACGATGTCGAACCAGAAGCGAAGGAGGGCGATCACGGTTCCGCCCGCGTACCACGATGGTCTGTTCCTGGCGCGGCGGGAGTCGGTGTGTGGCAGGGTGGTCCGTGCGGGGAGGGCGCGGATCTGGCGCCGCTATGGCCACGTCACCGTCGGCGAAACCGGAGCAGATCCAGCTCACGACGGAGTATTTGCGCCCCACAGCCGGGGAGCTCGGTGCCGCAACGGTATCACCGTCGGGGACACTGGACAAGATCCGGGCCCACTAAGGAGTATTTGCGCCCCACACTGGTTGCCATGATGTGTGGCATAATCGGTCTTTGGGCCGATCCGCTGGTCGTGGCGGGCCGCATGGCAAAGACTCGTGCGCGCAGGCCATATCCGTAATAATTCGTCTCATCGCTCATTTCGGTGGGAGGATCTTTCATTAATGAATTGTCGCGCGGTCACTTCTTCACGCTCCGGGCTGCGACGCGAATCGTTTCCGGCGCAACTCAGGGTTCATGTGTTGGTATCGGTGCTACTGTTCTGCTGCTTAGCTATAGGCTGTGCGAATAGTGTTCAAGGTGGGGACGCCTCGATTGGCGGCACCACCGGTGGGGGTGGGCCCGGATCTGGCAACCGCGGCGGCGCCACGGCGGGTACGACCGGCGCCGCCGGTTCGACGGGCATCGCTGGGTCGGTAGGAAAAGCCGGCGCGGGCGGAACGATCGCTGCCGGGGGCGCGGCTGGAAGCACCGCTGCGGGTGGTTCTGGAGGTCGTGGCGGAAGCACGGGCGGTGCCGGGATAGCCGGCAGCAGCTTAGCCGTCACTACCAACCGGTACGACAACGCCCGCTCCGGGGTGAATCTGCAGGAGACAACGCTCACGACGGCGAATGTGAACGCGAATCAATTCGGCCTGTTGTTCTCGCGCGCCGTCGATGGGCAGCTCTATGCCCAGCCGCTGTACGTGGGCGGCCTGACGATGGCCGACAAGAAGATCCACAACGTGGTGTACGTCGCGACCGAGCACAATACCGTCTACGCGTTCGACGCCGACGACGCGACGGCCACGTCGCCGTTCTGGTCCCTGAACGTAGGCCCATCGGGCTCGAACAGCTGCGACAACCTATCGCCCGAGATCGGCATCACGTCGACACCGGTGATCGATCAGGCGGCGGGCACCATCTACTTCATCTCCAAAGGGCAGGAGGGCGGCGGTTGGGTCCAGCGCATCCATGCCGTGAATATCATCACGGGCGCCGAACGTCCCGGATCGCCGACGGTGATCGCCGCTTCGGTCAAGGGCACGGGCGCCGGCACCAGCGGCGGGAATGTGGCCTTCGACTCGACCACACAACTCAACCGCCCGGGGCTCCTACTGGTGAACGGCGTGGTCTACGCAGCGTTCGCCAGTCACTGCGACTCCGGCGCTTACCACGGATGGATCCTAGGTTACTCGTACGACGGCACGAAGTTTTCGCAGGCACTGGCCTTCAACGTGTCGCCCGATGGGTCCCAGGGCGGCATCTGGCAGGCGGGTGTGGGGCTCTCGAGCGATGGGACGAATATCTACGTGGTGGTCGGAAACGGCAGCACGAATTCCAGTACGGCGGCGCTCGATCTGTCCGAGAGCGTCTTCCGGATGCGCATCTCCGACTATTCAATCCAGGACTACTGGATACCGGCCGCCTACAACAGCCTGAACGCCGCCGACTCGGACCTCAGCTCCGGCGCCATCTTGTTGCCCCACAACCTCCTCGTGACGGGCAGCAAGGACGGGAGGCTCTACGTGTTGGACGCGACGAATTTGGGCAAGTACAACGCGGGTGGTGACAAGATTCTTCAGACGTTGACCACGCCCGGTAAGGCCAACGGTGCCCTCGGCCACGTCCACGGAGGCGCCATCTACTACGACTCGCCCAATGGCGGTGGAGAAAAGGTCTTTCTGTGGCCCGAAGACTCCCCCCTCATGGAGTACACGCTCAATGCGACGACCCGAACCTTGGGTGGTCTAGTAACGGACCCTATCCCGACCGCCACCTTTACTCCGGGCCATCCCGGCGCGATGCTCACCCTGTCCGCGAACGGCGGTGTCGCGGGAACCGGAATTCTCTGGGCGTCGTTCCCGACCCAAAACGGTACGAACGGCGCTTGGCATACTACGTCCGCCGGCGACCTATTTGCCGTGGACGCCAGCAACGTCACCCACGTGCTGTGGAGCGACACCTTGGGCACCTGGAACGTCGCGAAGTTTGCGCCGCCTCTCGTCGCAAACGGCCATGTGTACCTGGGAACGTTCTCCAATTCTCTCCGGGTTTACGGACTGACGAACTGAGAAGGGCCGTGCGTTTCGCCCCTCTTTGCGCCCTGCGGGTCTGGTGCGTCTTGGCCGGGCTGCCTTCGGCCGTGTGGGCGAACGGTCGATATCCGGCGGCCGGACAGCTGGTGGTGGACCCCGCCGATCCCCGGCACATCGTCGTCAGAGCGACATTCGGCCTAGTGCAAAGCTTCGATGCAGGCGGAACCTGGTCGTGGATCTGTGAGGAGGCAGTGAGTGCCGACGGATTTCAAGATCCCGAGATCATCCTGACGACGGGCGGACGCATAGACATAGGTCTGCCCGACGGCGTGGCGGTCGGTGATCGCAGCGGGTGCCAATGGTCGCGGGTGCCGGGTTTGGCGGATGACAACGTGATCGACCTCGTAGCAAGCAGCGCTGACCCGGCGACGGCCTATGCGGTGGCCGCGGTGACCGTCAACGGGGCGTTCAACGGGTTGGTCGCGGGTACGAACGACGGTGTGTCCTGGGCGATGGACGGAGCCCTCCTTCCCAACACGTATCCCTTGACGATCGAAATCGCCCCCTCCAGGCCGCAGCGGCTGTACTTGGGCGCGGAGGATGGCAACTTGGAGACCGGCTTCATCGACGTCTCCGACGACGGCGGTGCTAGCTGGACCATGCACGATGGTCCCGCCGGCGTCGATGCCGTCTATGTCAGCGCCGTTGATCCATTGGATCCCGATCGCGTGTACCTGCGTTCGTATTTCCCTCAGGGAAGTCTGTATGTCAGCGAAGACGGCGCAGGCACTTGGAGCCTGATCAACGAGTCCGTCGCACCGCTGACAGGTTTCGCCCTGTCGCCCGACGGTCAGCAGATCGCGGTAGGAGGGACGAACGGGCTCACGATCCTCACGCGCAAGGCAGGTGACGGCGGCAGCGCGTTTACCCTCGCGACGACGAGCCCACTGCCGGTCAGCTGCCTGACCTGGACGGCGAGCGGTCTATTCGCGTGCGCGGACGAGGCCACGTCCGGGTTCACGATCGGCGTGTCAAAGGATGGGGGCATGACGTTTACGCCGCTGCTGCACCTGGCAGAGTTGACGCCAGTGTCGTGCGCTGGAGACGCATCTGCCACCTCCTGCGCCGCGCAATGGTGCTCCACGGCGATGGCCGTCGGCGCCCCCTGCGCCGTGAAGGTGGACGCTGCATCGGACGCCGAAAGCGATGGAACCCACGTTGTCGACGCGCGGACTGCCGGGTGCGCTTGCGACACGGTCGACAGTCCGCGAGTGGTCATGCCGGTTGTTGTCCTTGTGCTATTTGTGTCGTGTGCCTACCGGCGGTCGGTTCGGTCCCAGTCACGTGAGCGCTCCCAGCGTCGATCGAAGTAGCTATCTTGAACGAGAAGCACCGGCCGGGGCGCAGGGGTGCCCCCGTCTACTCGCCACTCACGCCGCCTGACCGTTGAGACGACCAGGAGGTCGCCCGCGGTTAGCTCTGCCGTAATGCCTCGCCGTAGCCCGTCCTGACGCCGGCGGCGGCGCGCGCGAGACTCGAGCCCTTTGCGAGGAGGACTCGATGGAGACTGAGATTCGGAGGCTGCGCGGCATGCTGGCGCGACACGAGGGCGGACGCGGACGGCGGTTCGCGCCGGAGTTCCGGCGCCAGATCGCAGCGGTCGGGCGCGGACTGCACGCCGAGGGCAAGAGCTGGTTCAAGATCGGACGTGAGATCGGGTCCCCGGGGAGACGGCTCGGCGGCTGTGCGAACCACCAGGCTTCGTCTCCGTGGAGGTCCGAGAGGGCGCTGTGCTCCGTGACCTCGCCGTTGTCGCGCCCAGCGGTTACCGCGTCGAGGGGCTGGACGTCGAGACGGTCGTTGCATTGCTGGCGCGGCTGGCGTGATCACTCTGCCGCGGACGGTGCGTGTCTGGGCGTACGGGCGCCCGGTGGATCTGCGCAAGGGCTACAACGGCCTGGTCGGGATCGTTGAGAACGAGCTGGGGTCCGACCCGATGGGTGGCGAGCTGTACCTCTTCGTGAACGCGAAGCGCACGGGGTGCAAGGTCTTGCTGTGGGATGGAACCGGGCTGTGCATCTTCATGAAGCGGCTGGAACGCGGTCGCTTCGCCGATCTCTGGAGTGAGGGCAGCGGCGCACCGGTGCGGCTCACGTCGAGCGAACTGGCGCTCTTCATCGAGGGCTGCACTCTCGTCGGAAAGAAAATGTTGTCGCCGCGCGAGGTGATGCGGAATGAACTTGCCGTCGGCGAACGGGTGTGACTTTGTAGCTCTGTGCTCGACATCGAGCGAGAGCAAGACATCGAGCGGCTGCGCACGGTGGCGCGGCTGCAGAAGTCGCAGCTCGAACACCTGATCGCGATGCTGGCGCGGAAGTGCGCCGAGCTCGAGAAGCTGAAGGGCAGCGGCGGCGAGCTGCAAATCGCGCTGAAGCTGCTCGAAGAAGCGCAGCAGGAGGCGGCGAAGCTCGACAAGCCGGCCGCACCGCTGGGCGCAAAGAAGAAAGCAAAAGGCGAGCAGCGAGGTCACGGCCCGACGGAACAGTCGTCGCTGCCGCGCGTGCCATTGCGCTGCGAGCTGGGCGAGACAGAGCGCGAATGCCCGTCGTGCTATGGAATGCTGAAGCCGCTAGCGGGGCAGGCCGAGCGCTCGGAGATGATCGACGTCGTCGAGCTGAAGTACCAGCTCGTCGAGGTCGAGCGACAGAAGTACGTGTGCGCCTGCGGCGGTGCCGTTGAGACGGCGCCCGGTCCAGTGCGCGCCGTCGACGGTGGCCGCTACTCGCTGCGCTTCGCGATCATGGTCGCCTTCGACAAGTACGTCGCGCACCTGCCCCTCGAGCGCCAGGCGAGCTTGATGGCGCACCACGGGCTGAAGGTCACGTCGCAGACGCTCTGGGATCAGTGCTCGGCGGTGACGGAGCTGCTCGCGCCGACCTACGACGCGCTCTTCGCGCTGCTTCGAGCCAGCCCCGTCCTCGGGGTCGACCAGACCGGCTGGCCGGATCTCGAGGACCCCTCGCTGCCGCCGTGGCAGATGTGGTGCGTAACCGCGCCGGGGCTCGTCCATCACCGGATCTGCGACGACAAATCGGCGCGGACCTTCAAGGACCTGCTGGGCGACTACCGGGGCTGGGTGGTAGCCGACGCGCTGGGGTCGCACGAGGCGGGCGCGCGGGAGTGCCGCGGCGTGAAGCTGGCGGCGTGCTGGGCCCACGTCTTGCGCCGCTTCCGCGACGCGGTCGTCGATTTCTCGGAGGCGCAATTCATGCTCGCCTGGATCCAGCACATCTACACGATCGATGCGCGCGCAACCGACTCGCGCGATCGGGCACGGCTCCGCTCGAAGGAGTCGCGCGCGGTGACCGAGAAGATGAAGCCTTGGATGCAGGGCACGACGGCGCTGAAGACCACGAGCCTGGGCGGCGCCATCCGCTACACGCTCGGCATCTGGAGTCGGCTGACGCTCTTCCTCGACGATCCGGAGATCTGGCTGGACAACAACCGCACCGAACGAGGGCTGCGCGGGCTCGTCGAGTCTGCCAAGGCCGCCGGTCTGGATCCCATCGCCTACCTCGTCGAGGTCGCAACGCGCGCGAAGCGGACCCCGGGCGCCGTCCTCCTGCCCGCCGACTTCAAGGCCGCGGCGTAGCTCCCACTCTGTCCGAACAACGGGGACGTGCCACTCAGCGCGAGCGTTGAGCCCTGCGGAGGATCATCATCGCGGCGACGAAAAAGATCGCGAAGACTTCGATGGTCTTCCAAGTTCGGTACGAGAACAGGCGGCTGTGCCCCAGCACGAGCCCGAGCAAGGAACTAGGGCCCCGCCAGCCCCGGCCGTTCCTCCGCTGCCGGTAGCGATCCCTCCACCGTCAAGAGGTCCCGCATCGACATTTCCGATGGCACCGCTTGCACCGGCAGTGCCCGCGACACCACCCGCGCTCCCCTCGGGACGTCCCGCGGCGCCCCCTCCGCGATCGCCGGTGTTTACAGACGTGCCCGCCGATCCCGTGGTGCTGCCGCCGATTCCCTGGTTTGTACCGCCGGCTCCTGCCACCCCACCAACAGAGCCCGCAGGAGCAGACGCGCAAGCGGGTATGACGCAGGCGGTGGCCACGACGGAAGCCGACCAGATCGCCGAATATACCCAGGCACTGGACCTACGATGGACCTCGGACCGGGTCATAGGAGCTCCTCGCTATGTGTAATCGGACGGCCAAGCGGTTTCAGTCGGAGGTCCTCAATCGAGACAGCCGATCCGTTTCGTGTCGAGCACGATGTCGTCGTAGTACACGTCAAAGGCGTACGTCGCCGGGTGCCAGGCGTAATAACCGAACCCAAAAGCAGCGAAGCCACCCACGAGCCCGGAGGTGGCGCCATTAAACGAGAAAGTGTTCTGAGCAAAGGCCGGCGCAGCGGTCCCATCCAGATACACAGCCGCTTGATCGGGGGCGTCGTTGAATTCCCATTCCAAGCAGAACCATTTGCCGATCGGAACCTTCCCTCCGGAGTGGTAATCCTCGCCCGTGCCCGGAGGCACCAGGTCCACGTATGTGAGCTGCCAGACCAACGGCGCGGCACTCGCTACCTCGAGGTACTTGAGCTGTGGAAACCCTTCGGTTCCTGCGAAGATGTATTCGGTGTGGTTCGTAGGCGGCATGGGCGTGACCATGAAATAGGCCCTACCGAAGTGATGTCCCTTCAGCGCCGCCGGAGCGTTCTTGATGATGATAAAATCGTAGCTCGCGACGTTCGGATTCAGGACACCGGCGTGAAAGTGCGCCGAGTACCTCCCATGCGCGACCAGACGCGCGCCGGAGACTACGGTTGGCGGCGGCTGGCCGCCGTTCACCTTCACCTCCCAGATCGTTGAATCTATCAGCCCCTTTTCGAAGTCCTCGCAGAACAATCCAGGGCACGCGCTGGTCGAACCACCATCGAGGCGGACCGTAGCATCCGGGCGACCGCTGTCGACTTCAGAACCTGAAGTGCCCGCTATCGAACCGGCCAAGCCTCCATCTGGTCTCGCGACGCCCACCAACCCAGCGCCTCCACCCGCCCCTGCCACGCCCGCGCTGCCACCGTCCGGGCGGAGCGTGTTGCCGCCGAGGCCGGTGAAGCCCCCTAAGCCCGCACCACCCGCGTAGCCCGACTGACCCGCATTTCCCGATCCAGCTCCGCTGTTCGCTGCGTCCGTACCTGTTCGGCCGCCGGTCGTGCCGCCGCCCTGCTGACCGCCGGGCATCCGGGCGGCGCAGCCTCCGATGGCACCAAGCAGCACGGCGGCGCCGTAGATCCTCACCGAGCCAGGCATCATCTACGCCAACATCTGACTAATAACGCCAGTCTGACCGCCCATGCTGGTCGTGACGCCCACCGCCTTGGCCAAAGTATTGAGCATCTGGGCCGTCGAGGCGGTTCCAGCGTCAACATATTGGCCCTTCTTGAGAAATCCGCCCGCGGTTCCAGACATCAGAAACGGAAGCGGTCTGAATCCATGGTCGGGACCGGTGGACAACTGATTCGTATTAACGGCCACGCCCTGGTCCAAGAGGGGACCAGTAGGTGTGGAGATGGCCGAAAGTTGATCGAGGAGATATTTGAAATGGTTGATCTGAATCCGATCGATGGCTTGACAGAGGGTGTAGGAGTTTGGAAGCGTTCTGTGCGAGGCGGTATGAAACTGAACACTCGTGCCATTGATGGTGTAGACGTGGTCATCTTCGCGGTCTCCTACCTGCAGCACGGCCACGCGCGTATATCCAGAAGAGATCGCAAACGTCATCAAATCCATGTGAAGCGTCTGGATAGTTTCGTGATTTTCGTTCGCGTAGGGAGCCGCGTCCATCGCGGTCATCTGAGCTGTTTGCGTTGCCGACATGGTCGCATTGGTGATTGCGACTTCGATGTCGCGAATCGTCGCGAAGTGCTGTTGCAGCCGTTGAAGATCGTCCGCGGTCAGCTCGGGGCGGGCCATCAGCGTGGTGATCTGTGCACGGAGAAGATCGTTGACGCTTTTGCGACGCAAGTCCAAGGACGGATCGCCGCCCGCCGCTGTGGCCGTTCCAAGGGTACCGATCATCCGTTGATAGGCCTTTAGCGGCGAATCGATGCCAGGGCGCTGCTGCGAGGCCGCGATATATGAGATGTAGGAGGGCACATTGAAACCGGAGCCCCCAGCCTGATACATCCCCGCATGAAGAAAGAGTGGATCGACACCAGCCGGATTGACGGCCTGTGCGATTACCGTATCCAGAGAGGGCGTAGACGACTGCGCTTGATTCGACGTGCCATTGATCTTCGACGTTCCCGTCAGAATCTGCGAGCAACCTGAGGCGTGGTTGCACCCTGTCGACGGGAGGCTGTGTCCGATTCCACGCACAATGAGCAACCGGTCGGCATAGGACGATAGCTCACCCGTCGCGCGGGTCGGCTGATCGGCCAACATGGACGCCTGGGTGAGCGGGCCCACTTGTGTCGGCCACCAGGCCTCGGCCTCGCCGGTCTTCGCCTGGACCACCCCGTTGTCGCTGCACACGACGGCCAAAAACGGAGGCGTAGCGGCCGCTTGGACCTTCTTCGGTAGGAACGCCTCGAGGACCGGCAATCCGAGAGTTACACCGCCGGCACCAACCAGAAACTGGCGACGACCGAAGGTCATATTGTTGCTCCGTTCATCAGGGGGCCTCCACTCTGGTGACAAATGCGTCATTGGTCGTGAGTGCCAATATCAACGCGGCGGTCGAAATATTTTGAGTGAGTGAGCTCTGCGCCGCCGCGGCCGCCGCGGTCACGTCGTCTGGCCTTGGTATCCGGGCGTAGATGTCAGCCGACCAGCCGGTGGCATAGCAGGAATGAAGCTGTTCGCTTTCGGAGAGCACCTGGCTGAAGTCGACCTCATTGGTGTAGCTCTTGACTCCCTCCGTGAACGGATAGGAACCGGACGCGTCGACAGGCTGGCCGTTCTCCGTGGTCTCGTAGGTGCCGAGCCCGTTGAAATTCTCGAAGGCAAAGCCGGCTGGATTTATGTAGACTCCGTGACAACTCGCACCGCAGGTGCCTGGCCCTGTAATGCCGGTGACGATCTGCCGATTGGTCTCGTTCGTGCCGGTCACCGGGGGAATCGTGGGAAGTACGACGCCCGGTGGGGGCGACATCTGCTTGCACAGAAGCCGGCCGTTGATGTACACGCCGCGGTGGATCGAATCTTGGGTCATGCCGTCGTGACCGTAATAGGCCAGAAAGCCAAGCCGCGTCAGGATGCCTGGCCTCGTCGAATCGAGCTGGACCTGTTTCCAGGTGGTGGCGGAGAACGTACCGGGAAGACCGTACAGAGCGGCCACGGTACTGTTTACGAAGGTGATCGGTGACGTGAAAATGTCTCTCAGCGTCCCATTTTGAGCGAAGACGTATCCGAGAAACTGGGCGGTTTCCGAGTCCAACATCGGTCCAACCGCGGCGGCGAACTGCGGCGCTACCGACGGGTCTTTCTCGAGCGTGTCGTACTGCCCCAGGCCGAAGAACTGGAAGTAGAATCGATCGACGGACGCTTTCCCCGCGGTTGTGGCTAGCAATCTGCTAGCCTGAGCCGAGACCGCGGCGGACGTTTCGAGCGCGCTCTGATCGGCGGCCGTCGCCAGTGTCGCGTCGGGAATCGAGTTCGTCAGCGCATAGGACAAATTGGCGGCGATTTCATAGTCGGTCAGTCGGGCGCGCCCTTGGACGGCAGGTCCCCCGAAGCCGGTCCGATACAGGAAATACGGCGACTGCAGAAACGCTTCCAGCGTGATGCGGACCCCGGCCGCGAACGCAGTATACCCGGTGGTCAGCATAGGACCCTGGTTGAACAACGCAAGATATGCCTGGACCTCGTCGGCGGTGAGGGGGCGCCGATAGGCCTTTCGACCAAAACTCTGAATGAAAGCAGTCGCTTTCCCCGTGGTATCGGTGGGCGCGTTGGTCGGAACCAACTTGGCTACGGCGGTGGTGCTACCGGCGATCTGGGCCGCGAGATTTTCGGCGGCCGACTGGAGGTCGTCGTGCAGATCCTGGCTGACGAAGAGAGAGTCGGCTTCGTTGTCCAGTCGGACGACCGCATCTGCGGTCGCCAGCGCGGGTATTTGCGTGCTCGGCAGCTGTAAGAGGTCTCGAACACTGTTTGCCCACTGAAGCTCGCTCAGTCGCGCAACGGTCGGCGTGCCGATAGGAGGTGGCGTGCCCGTGGTCCCGGCCCCGGCGTCAGTGCCTGCCGTTCCGCCGGTCGTAGCTCCCGCATCGGCGGTGCTTGGCGCATCGCCCGACCCACCTGCGCCTGAAAGGTTACCACCTCCGGAAGCCGCCATGCCTCCGCCGGGCGCCTGTTTCCCTCCCGTGCCGATGACTCCCGTGCAGGACTGAGCGGACGTCGCACAAACAATCCAGCCGCATAGCGAGACCAGTCCAGGAAGCGTGCGAATGCTGGAGGTCGCTGTGACACACGCCATGCGGGGTACTCCTTTTGGGTCGGCCAGCGTCAACAGGTGTCCGCTTTCTACAGACCCGCAGTGACGACATCCTCCTTCTGGGGTCAGCTGATCTCGTAAATGCTCCTCGTCCATGAGAGCGGCTGTGCCGGCGCGTCATCCGGTGTAGTGCTTTTCGTGAGCCTCTGCAGCGGGGAAGCGTCGGGGACGGGCCGGCCAAGCTCAGCCTGATTCGCCACCCGCGTTCAAGCGAGCAGGCCTCGAGACTATCCGTCGACGTGAGTGTTGTGTAGCTTGTGAAGTAGTCGAGTAACTATGCGACAGGCCGCCGACGAAGCGTAACGGTGGTCACCCGATGCTGAGGGGTATTGAGGAATCGCCAATACCCAGATTCCGGAGGACTGAACTGGCCGCCGCCAGCCAGAGAGTACCCTAACGAAAATTGTCGCTGCTGCAACTCGCCGAGGCAGACTCGGCAACGTCTCGAAAGCCAGCGAGCTGATGGCTACCACCGCGACACGTTCTACGAGGTGAAGCGCGCCTTCAAGGTCGCAGGCATGGCCAGCCTCCTCTTCGGGGACGCCGAAGGCCGTCCCGACGGAAGTCGAGGCGCATCGGTCGCTCCCTCGCGCAATTCAGTCTGCGTTCGGAACGCCCACACACCCGCAGTGACAGTGCCTGGGGTCCGGTTTCGGGGTTCTTCGTAAACACGGCATTTGCTGCGAGAAAGAAGACCGACGCGAGCCGATCCTTCAGGGCGCCGTGTCTAGGTGCACGATCTCAGCGGCGTTCAAGGCTCGATCGTAGATGCGGATCTCGTCGACGGCCCCCTGCAGTGGCCATTCGAAAGCGGTGGGAGTTTGCTCGATTCCGATGTGAAGCGCGTCGTTGCCTGGCAGGATGAGCGATTGGATGCTTTTCTGGACCTGGACAGCGTCGCCTTGGTAGAGCGTCGAGGTGAGGCGCTGGCTGTCGACGACCGCAGTCAGGTGCATCCACTGATCCGGCTGGATCTGGCAGCAGATGAGGTTCCAGTAGAGCTCGTCGGGCCGGCTGAAGCCGAATTCGATCTCCGAAGTCTCACCGTTAACGGGACCTTGCATTTCCCAGCCGCCGGTCCTGGGGATTTCGGTGCTCAAGATGGTGGCCAAATCCGAGCCGATGTCAGACTGCGCGTAGCGGACCCATGCCGACACCGTCCAATCGGAAGTGGCGGAGGGGAAGTTTGGAACCGTGACGTAGGCGCCGCGGGTCAGATACAAGCCGCCGTTGAATCGCCCGTCGGTGATCCAGCTGCCGCCGCTCAGGGCGCCGACGTGGTTGTTGCCTGAATGATCGGGCAGGCTGGTGCCGGTTCCCTCGTCGAAGGTCCAATAGGCTACCAAGCCGGCGTCGGACGATGGTGCAGTGACGACGTCGATGGTCCCAAGCCCGCAGCCGCCGATCAGCAGAAGCGCAAGCACACGTGTCACGCTGGAGGCCCGCATCAGAAGCGGGCCTCCAGCATGACAGTCGCGAACAAACCGGGACGGCCGGTGCGACCTCCTTCCAAGCCAGCAATCGACACCTGAGGCTCGGGAAGCAGTAGGAAGGATCCAGCCTCGGCACTCAGGGCCAGGCGGCGGTTGAGTATTGCCCGCAACCCCGCCGACAGCGCGACGGCCAAGGACAATTGGCTCGCAGCGCGGGCGGTGTAGGGCGCTACCGCCGTTCCCTGGGCACGAATATCATGCACGCCGGCGCCAATGGAAAGGAGGGGACGGACACGAGCGGTCCCCGGCATCACGGCCCATTCTGCCATCGCCAGTTCCTCACTCACGATGGCGCCCCCGCCCATGACGTTCAGATGTGAACGCGTGCCTAGGCCGCCGATGGTGAGGCGGAACGACGACCAATCCGCGATTTCATAGGCGCCACGCAGCAGGGGCAGCACCATCGTTCCCATGCCCTGCAAGCTTTGCAGAGCATCGATGCCGATCGAGAAACCAAAGCGGGAGCTCCGGTGTGAAGGAGGCGACGAAACGCCAGCGACCGGCGAGACCAGCGGGGATGCCGGATGCGTGGTCTCGTCGGTTAGCGATTTTGGGCGAGCCACTAAGAAATCGAACATGCGCGCCCGCAAGAAATCGACCGCCTTGACCGCCAGCACCACCGACGAGCGGTCGCCAATCTCGTCTTGGACCGAAACGTGACCCACTAGAGTCTGGCCCGTCAGACGATCGGTGAACCAAACATCGAGCGCATGGGGATCGCCACCGTTGACGAACGCTATGGTGGCGGCGGCGGACGTGGTGTGAGCGACCAGGTCCATCTGAGCGACAGGTGTCGCGGCGGCAGATCCGGGTACGACAATGACCTTGAAACCGACCGACGCAGCCTCGCCCCTGAAGCGATTGAGTGCCTCCGTCACCGCGGGATCGGTTATCGGGGGCGTCACGACGGCGATCACGGCCGGGGAACTGGGGACCGGCGGGGACGCCACCGCACCCGCCGCGAGCGCCATCGCCCACAGCCCCGTCGCTACGGAGCTCACGGAGTGCGGGGGTCTTGGAGCAACCCGGCGGCCGCAGTGGCATAGATGCCATGAGGGTATGCCCTTAGGTATAGACGCGCCACGTCGCGGGCGCGAGCATCTCCTTCACTCCGTCGCAAAAGGACCATCTCCCGCCCAAGCGCTTCCTCTGCATAAGATCCGCCCGCAGCTTCATTTAAATAGCGATCATACCAGGACAGCGCCTCGCGAGCGTCTTGGCCGGTCGTTTCGCTCAGGCGCGCGAGAAAGAAAGCAGCGTCCCTGGCCCGGTCCGCTGAAGGAAAACGCGCGCGCAGAGCCAATAGAGAGCGACGGGCGAGATCACCGCGATGGGTATACCGGGCGGCATCCGCCAGCGCAGCGAGGTTCGTTTGGCTATCGGCGGCGAGACAGCCGTCGATGCCCTTCCTCTTGGCCTGCTCGACAATCGCGTCGAAGTCGCCGTGCGCCAATAGGTCTGCCCACTCCGGATTTGGCGGCAGCGGCCGCGCGGACCGCCGATCATGACCCTGGGGCGAACCGACGTGAGTCCGCGGCGCCAGCGTGACGCGACCGATCGGTGAGAACATTGGAGCCGGGATTGCGTTGGCCGCTACGGGCGATCCCGAATCCGCACCTTGCGCACCCGCTTCGGCCGGAGGGATCCAGGGATTCCCTCTGACGTCCAAGAAGACAGACTGACCTGCTTTGACCTCCTGGACCTCCCCGCCCGTCGGCCCAAAGAGCGCGATGACGCCGGTCCGCATCCTCAGCTCCAATCGTTCTTTGGCGGCGCTCCATCCTAAGGCAAACGATGTGCCCGTAACGTGAACGGCGTAAGGTCCCGCTTCGAAAATCCACGTGGTTCTGGGTCTGTGCCGCACGTCGACGTCCACCATCCCATCGACCAGTCGAATGTCAGCACCCTTGGCGTTCAGCCGCACCACTGTGAGGCGCGCGGACGGACGCATACCAATCTCGGAGCCGTCCGTGAAAGCCAGCTGGATGCGGCCTTTTTGCGCCCACAAGGCGCGGCCAGTCGTTCCGAGCGGAGCGAGGCTGGCATCGCCACTCACTACGTACCCGAGAGCCTGCGGCGCGGGTGTTGTCGCCAGCCGCAATACTATCGGAACTAGGATGGCAACGACCGCCAGCGCCAATCGCAATTGCGAACCTCTTCGCGCCCACCAAGCGGGAGAAGGCTCGTCGGGCAATGACGGTCGGGACGCCATGACCCTCTGCAGGCGCTGCCACCCAGCCGAACGATGGCGAGCAGACAGAGGAGCAGGGCCCTGCCGCGCCAGATCGGCGAAAGCATCGAGGCGGTCCTCTCGCTCCTGAGTGTCGCGACTCATCGGGCAGAACGCCCCTTCATCAGCGTGCTGGAGAGCCGACCATCTCGCTCGACCTCCTTTTCGATTTTGCGAACACCGCGCTTGAGCAAGCGCTTGGCAGTGCTCAGCGAAACGTTCAAGCCCAGGGCTATCTCCGACAATCCCTGCCCCTCGACGTGTCGCAGGACGAAGACAGCGCGCTCCTTTGGGGGCAGGCCGTCGAGGATGGTCTGGACGCGCGCCAAGAGATCGCGTGTCTCGGGATCGGCGGTAACGGCCTCTGGACCCTCCCGGTACAACAGGTTTGCGGCCTGACGATGCCGTCGCGCCCGCGCACGACGGATCTCCCAAGAGACCACACGGATGGTGACGGAATAGATGAAGCTGCGGAGCGCGCTGAAATCGCGCAGGCCCGAGACCCGATCAAAAACTCTCAGAAAGACGTCTTGGGTTAGATCGTCGAAATCGTGATCCGGCCCAAGCGCACGACGCAGGACGCCGTGCACCATCGACGAAAATTGTTCCCAAACCTCCCGCTGGGCCCACGGTTCGGCAGCCACGACGGCGCGGGCGAGAGTCATAGCAGCCGCGTCTGACGGGCCACCGTCGATCGCAGTGGTCATCGTCGGGCGAGCCCTAACTCTCCCATCATCCATCATTGCAAATTCCAAGAAAGCGAGAACGTTCCCTATCGGAAGGCCGGATGAGCTTGCGGACCACATGCTATTCCGCAGTGACGCCCAGAACCGATACGGCTCACACGAACCAATAGTGTATCCGGCGTCTCCGTCAGTTCCAATGGCAAAGATTTCCTACCCCCACCCACATCTGGCCTTCGGCGATCTCCTGCGAAGACATCGGGCCAACGGCCCCCTTTTCTTGGACCATTGCCCGTAGAGCCGTCACTGCTTCGATCTCCACATCACAGTGATCGGCAGCTCCGCTGCCAGGCCATGCAGATCTGAGAAAGAGCACGATCTTGAGGGTTATCGGCCTTTGAATCGTCGAATGCGCCCGATCTCTCAGATCGAGGAGGTCGTTTTGACAAACACAGTCGCCGAAAAGCCTCCCGGAGCAGAACATTCCACGGGAATCGTCGCCGCGTCATCGGCGTCGGATCGCGGCGGCGCGAGTGGCCAGGGACTGTTTGCGTATTCTCTCTGTCTGGTCGCGTTCCTGGCTGGCTGCGGCGCGAGGAGCGGCGACACCGGTGGCGGCGCGGATGGGGGTGCGGGAACCACGGGGCCCTCGGGAAGCAGTGGCGCCAGCGGCGGAAGCACCGCTGGGACCGCTGGGGTGACAGGAGCTGCGGGCGGGCGACTTGGCGGAAGCGGTGGCACCGGCGACGGGACCGGCGGAGTTACGAGCTCTGGGGGTAGTTCCGGAGCAGCGGGAGGCGCGGGTTCTGGAGGTATGAAGTCGGGGGGTGGGGCCTCCGGCTCTGGAGGCCAAGCGGCGGCCGGAGGCGCCTCGCAGTCGGGAGCGGCGGGCGGCATGGGCAATGCCGGGATCGGAGGCACCGGCGTCGGAGGAGGCGGCAACGGAGGAACCGGCTCGGTGACAAGCTTCGTGTCTTTCTATCCCCAGGACATCGCTTTCACCTCTAAAGCGAACAAGGCCAATCCCTACCTGGACGTCACCGATTTCACGGTGACGTTCAGCGGTCCCGGCGGGGTTAAGCTTACGTTGCCCGGTTTCTATACGGGTGGCCAGGTCTGGAAGGTCCGCTTCGCCCCCACCAATGCCGGAGCCTTCACTTATGTCACTTCGTCCACCCAGGATGCGTCTCTCGACGGCCTTACCGGCACGGTGCCTCCGGGAACCCCCAATCCTACCGGACACGGCACGATCCGGGTCGATCCGGCGCTGCCGCACCACTACCTCTATGACGACGGCACCCGCTACTTCCAAATGGGCTACGAGCTCGACTGGCTGGCCATGATGGACTTCGGTGATGCCAGCATCGCTAAAGCCAAGAGCATCATTGACATAGTGGCTGGAAGTGGTTTCAGCGAGGTGCTTATGAACGCCTACGCATACGACACCAGCTGGAAGAAGGGAAATACCTCGGCTATTGACTTCGGACCCCCTGCACTGATTGCGTGGCCTGGGACCAATGCCGCGCCCGATCAGACCAAAATGAATGAGCCGTTTTGGCAGAACTACGACCGGGTAGTTGCCTATCTATTTGACAAAGGACTGACCGCGCACATTTATTTCAAGGTTTACACCAAGATGGTCAACTGGCCGGCAAACGGCTCGGCGGATGACGATCTGTACTTCAAGTTCATCGTCGCGCGCTACCAAGCCTACTCCAATGTGGTGTGGGACTTCTCCAAGGAATCCTACTACGAAACCGATCAGAGCTATATCGCCACTCGTCTCAATTTGATCAAAGCGACCGACACCTACCAACGCCTGCGTACCCTCCATGACCCCGACGGCGCCCAGAGTCAACTTGGTCCGAACTACTATGACAACCCGGCACACGAAGGAACGGTCGACTTCTATACCGACCAATCGTCAAATCAGTACGCTACGGCAAAAGACGCGCTAACCAAACGCGCGATGCCGTACTTCAACGCCGAGACTACTCTCTATCAAGTCGGCAATGACGGCACCTTCACTTATGGTCATTACAATTCGCAAGCCGACGTTTTCGCGGCCAGCATGGAAGTGCTCATGGCTGGAGGGTATTTCGCATTCTACTACAGCCTCCAGGCTTGGGATATAGACAAATTCACTGAGACGCCAAACGGCATCAGCTCATATAAATATTTGAGCGACTTCATGAAGAGCACTGGCTGGTACAAGATGGTCGCCAGCGATCCTCTCATTGGCGGAGGTGCGGCGGGACTGCACTGTCTCGCGGATCCCGGAAGAGAGTACATTGTTTTTACGAACGGCGCACGAAGCCTGACGCTGAACGTCGCCGGCGCGACCGGAACCTTGGCGGCAAAATGGCTGAATCTTGGTACAGGCGCGCAGTCTCTTTTGCCGGAACAGAGCAACGGCGCACATAGCTTCGCGAATCCGTGGGGTGGTCCGGCGATGCTTTATCTGGCGGCACACTGATCCAGCCCGGTTGCTCCAGAATATTGTTTCTGTGCAGAGACTGTTCAACGGTGAATCCCATTCTCATGGAGCGCCAATGTTTCCTTTGAGTGTCCGTTCCGCTCGTCACCGGTTTTGTTCGGCAATTGCGGCGCTACTGTGGTGGACGTCACTTCAGTGCGTTTCCGGCGCGCAGGGTACCAATGCTCAGGACGCGGCGGCGGTGGGAGCGGGCGGATCCCGCACAGGGGGTGCGGGGGGTAACTTGACCTCGGCCGGAGGGAGCGACGGTACAGGCTTGGGGACTGGTCTTGCCGGGGCGAGGGGAGGCGGCGCGGGAACCGGAGGAAGCGTCACGGGAGCCGCCGGCAGCGGGGCTACGGGAATCGGGGCCAGCGGGGGAAGCGCCGGAATTGGAAGCCCGGCAGGCGCTGGCGGGACTGGGGCTGCTGGTTACGGCGGCCTCGGCGGTACGGGCCCTGCTGGTCACGGCGGCGTCGGCGGTGCGGGCACTGCTGGTTACGGCGGCGTCGGCGGAACCGGCGCCGCTGGTTACGGTGGCGTCGGCGGTACGGGAGCGATGTCGGGATCAAAGTCCTGGTACCCTCAGGATATCGTCTTCACCTCAAAATCGAACAAGGCCAATCCTTACATGGACGTTACTGACTTCAACGTGACATTCACCGGTCCCGGCGGGGTCAAGCTCACGCTGCCCGGGTTCTATACCGGAGGCCAGATCTGGAAAGTCCGATTCTCTCCTACCAGCGCCGGCACCTTCACGTACCTTACTTCGTCGACGCAGGATCCTTCGCTCAATGGGCTAACGGGTACGGTGCCTCCCGGGACCGCCAACCCCAACGGGCACGGCGCAGTCCGGATTGACCCGGCTCTTCCGCATCACTACCTCTATGACGATGGCACCCGCTATTTTCAAATGGGCTACGAAATCGACTGGCTGGGCCTAATGGACTTCGGCGACGCCACCATTACCAAGGCTAAGACCCTGATCGACATGGTGGCCGCAAATGGGTTCAGCGAGGTAAACCTGGAGTTGTATGGAAATGACACCAGTTGGAAGCCCGGCACCACCTCGGCGTACGACTTTGGTCCGCCGACTCAGTTTCCCTGGGGAGGCTCCAATGCTGCGCCGGACAATACGAAAATGAACGAGGCGTTCTGGCAGAACTACGATCGCGTCATTGCGTATCTGTTCGAGAAGGGACTCAACGCGCACATTTTCTGCAAGTTCGTCAGGACTTACGGCGGAAATGAATTGGTCGGCTGGCCGACGAAGAATTCCCCGGAAGAGAATATGTATCTGACCTATCTCACTGCTCGCTATCAGGCCTACTCCAATGTCTTCTGGGACTTAATCAAGGAGTCTTACGAAGAGCCCGACCAAGTCTATATTGCCAGTCGCCTCAATCTCATCAAGTCGACCGATGCTTATCAGCGTCTTCGGACTTTGCACGATAGCGATGGAGGGCAGAGTCAATATAGCCCGAATTACTACGATGTCGCGTCGCACAAAGGAACCGTTGATTTCTATACGGACCAACAAACCAATCAGTACGCGGCCGCCAAGGCTGCGTGGAACAAACGGGCCATGCCGTACTTGAACGCCGAAGTGACACTCTATCAAGTCGGGAATGACGGCACCTATGCTTACAAAGGAAACCCGAAGGAGGCTGTGTTTACCACCAATATGGAGGTTCTGATGGCGGGAGGGTACTTCACCTATTATTACTCGCTACAGGCTTGGGATGTCGTCAGGTGGAATGAGACTCCGAACGGCATCGCCTGGTACAAGAACCTCAGTACATTCATGAAGACCACCAGCTGGTATAATCTGGCGGCCAATGATGCGTTAATCGGCGGTGGCGCTATCGGAACGCATTGCCTGGCCAATCCTGGCAAAGAGTATATTGTCTACAAGAGCGGCGGCGGCAACGTCACGTTGAACGTCGCGGGCGCTGGCGTTCCGCTGGCGGCCAAGTGGTTCGATCTGTACACTGGGGCGCAGTCGACGCTACCTGACCAGGACAACGGTTCGCACACCTTCACGAATCCCTCGGCCGATCCGGCCTTTTTGTATCTCTCTCCCCATTGAGGTCGGGTCCGCGGCCAGGTCAAATCTGGCGGCACCGCGGCCGTGGACTGCTCGGGGCAAGTCGGCATGAAGAAGCTGTCGGCCAGGCGAGCGTCACCACCCTCGCGGCCGGCGAACCCTACGCCGACCGACCGGCTCGAGGCCTGCTCGCTTGGAACGCGGTTGGCGAATCCGCGCTGAGATTCGACGGCCCTTCCCGAGATTTCCGCTACCGAGCTGACGAAAGCACGGCGGACGCGGCGAATGACGCGCCCGCCCAGCCGCTCTCACCCACGATAAACATTTTACGAGATCGGCTGACCCCAGAAGGAGGATGCCGTCACTGCGAGTCTGTAGAAATGCGGATGCCTGGCTGGTCCATAGACCACGAGACTACCGCTGCAAAGGCGCACGAATCGGGGTGTCGGCGAATGCGTCACAGGAAAGGGATCAACCGTGAAGACGAGCACTGTGCCAGCTTCGGTGAAGGCGGCCGGGACGATCATTTTAACGCGGCCGCGGCGCGAGAAGCGCGGCAATACATCGGCACTGGTCCCAGGGCGGTCCTGCATTCGAGGGCGGCCGGCCGGGCGATGGCCTAGTTCGTTCTCTGAGGGCCGCAGTTTAGGGATGGCCATGCAAAAGAGAACCTTGACCGCCAAGACCTGGCTTGGGTGGGTGGTTTCCGTTCTTTTCATGGCGGCCGCCTCGCCGCCGGCTCTGGCCGCTGGAACTAAGACGCTAATCGACTATTTCCAGCCCACGCCAATCGTGTGCCCGCTCACATCCAACACTTGGGGCGCCCCCGGCGTCCTCCCGCGGGACGTCTGCAACGGCCTGGAGGACTCGACGAATACACAGTGGCAGTACTGGGACGGAAAAATTCTCCGAGGCGTCGACGGAAAGTATCACCTATATGCGGGTCGCTGGCCCCAGAACAAAGGATTCGCCGACTGGCCAAACTCTGTGATCGTTGGCTCGGTCAGCAACGGGTCGCTCGTGGGATCCTATCTTCCCAGCGCGACCACGCCATTCAGCGGAAAAGAACAGAACGTCACCGGTATAGTCCTCAACAATGGCACAAGCGTATTGTTGGACAGCCCAGGAAAGATTTACGAGTCAAGCTCGCTAGCCGACCCGTGGACGTCGGAGGGCACTCTTCAGGTTACCGCGAATGGCTCGACGATCTCAACGGCGACGACGGAGAATCAGAGCATCTGGCAGAACGCAACCGGGAGCTTTCTGATCATCAGCCGCACGTTCCAGGAGATGACGAGTGCCACCAACATTGTGGGGCCCTACCTAATTCAAGCGACCATCCCCAGTCTTCAGAGCCAGGGTTATGAAGATCCGGTGGTCTGGTGCAGTGGCGGGCAATACCACCTGATCGCCAACATGTACAACGCCCGCAAGGCTATGCACTTCACGTCGGCAGACGGTATCGCCAATTGGAAGAACATGGGATTGGCCTACGATCCGACCGCTGACTTCATTCGTTACAGCGACGGGACCGTCAACCATTGGTACAAGATTGAACGGCCGGGTGTGTTTATGGAAGCGGGCCACGTTACGGCTTTCACGTTCGCGGTCATCGATGTCGATAAGACCTTGGATCTGGCCAATGACAGTCATGGGACAAAAATCATCGTGGTCCCCTTCGATGGGGTGACCTTCGACCGCGACAATCCGGGACCGGGTAGCGCAGGCTGCCCTGCCGATTCTGGGACGGGCGGAACTGGCGGCACCAGTGGTACAGCGGGAAACGGTGGAAACGGGGGCGCTGGCGCCGCAGGCGGCGGAAGCGGATCTGGCAATGGGGGGGCGGGTGGTAGTGCCGGTGGAGGTCGCACCGGTTCGGGCGGCGGTGGTTTCGGCGCGGCCGGAAGTGGCGATTCCAGTGGCGGCATTGGCGGCTCGAACGGTCCCGGTCTAGCTGGTTCGAATGGCGGTACTGCAGGGACAACCGGTTCAGCGGGAAACAGTGGCGGCTCCGCTGGAACAGGCCTCGGTTCTGCTGGAGCGAGCGGTGTGGCGGGAGGCGGCGGGGGTTCCAGCGGACCGATCGGCATGGCCGGGACCAATGGCGGTTCGGGCGGAGAGAGCGGCACGTCGGGCAGCGGGACGGGTAAAGGCGGCGGCGGAACAGACGCGGGCGGCGGCGGATCAGCCTCCGGCTGTTCATGCACCACCGCCGGTTCAGCGACGGGCCGCGAGAGCATCTGGGGTGGGCTAATGTTACTCGTCTCGGCCTTCGAGATCTCGCGGCGTCGCCGCGCTCGGGTGGGGCGATCCTTTGTTGATCGTGCGCCTCGCTAACACCCATCATCTCCGCGCAGGAGCGAGATGAAAACTGCTGGAAGATTTTGCAAGTCGTGCCGCCGGACCTCGGGCTGCGTCTTGGGTCCTGCGCAAAAAGCGCCCGCGGGATGGTGGTACACGCCGCGACGCAGACCGCAGCGGCTCTTCTGGATCCTCCCTAAGAATATCGTCCTGGCGATGATCTTTGCCCTCGCCGGCGGTCGAGCGTATGCGACCAACTATGTCTTTTCGACGTTCAAGGGAGACGCGGTCCCGCAGGAAGCGCTATCCATTTACAATTCATCCGACGCACTGAACTTCAAGCTGGTTTCGGATACGGGCTTTTCAGGTCCGAGCGGCGCGCTTCGAGATCCCAGCATCATGAGGTATGTGGATGGGAGGTATTACGTTGCCTATACCGATCCGCCCGGGACCGGATGTTGCGGCAAAGAAGATCACTTCAGCATCGCATTCAGTACGGACCTGCTTCACTGGACGAATCTGACCATCGTCAATGGTGGAGTGCCCGGTCTGGCACACGTATGGGCGCCGGAATGGTTCGTAGAAGGCGCTACTGTGGCCATCATCGCGAACATCGACACGCTGAATACCGACAGTGACTTCAAACCGTATATTTTTACTGCTCTGAATACTTCGCTTACGTCGTGGAGCGGACCGGTGGCCATGAATATCGGACCAAATTACATCGACACGTTTGCCTTGAAAGTCGAAAACATTTATCACGTGTTTACGAAGAACGAGACCACTCGATATGTGGAGCACGCCACCGGGTACAAGCTGACCGGCCCTTGGACCTTCATCGGAAAGGCCGACTGGGCCGGGTGGGGATCGGGGATGGAGGGTCCGGCCGTGGTGCAACTCGACGATGGGACCTGGAGGATCTATTTGGACGGGCAAGGCGCCGTTGGGTTTCTTTACGCCAACAGCCGAGATTTGATCTCCTGGTCGCCAACCTCTCCTTTGCCGGGCATCACCAATGTCGTGCGCCATGGAACGGTGATCAGAGATTCGCCGGTCGGAGGCGGAAATACGGGCGGTACCGGTGGGGGAAACGGCCGGGGGGGAGCGACTGGCTCCGGCGGAATAGCTGGAGCTTCCGGTGGTGGCGGGACGGGAGGAACCACGAACACGGGCGGTATCGGGATGGCCGGGTCCGGCGGAATCGCAGGTGCCTCCGGCGTGGGTGGTCTGGGAGGGACGATGAGCGTCGGCGGTACGGCGGGTTATGATGGCGAGAAAGGAGGCTCTTTCGGCGCGAGCGGCGTTCTCGGGACAGGCGGATCCCTTAGCCCGGGTGACGGTGGCATGCCTGGAACGGCGGGCTTTCCGGGCAATGGAGGCGTTCCCGGCACGGGCGGCTCGCCGGAGCGAGACGGTTCCGGCGACACGGACACCTCATTGGGAAACGGCAGTGTCTCGCCGCACGACAAAGGTCCGGCCTCGCAAGATGCTGGTTGTGGCTGTGATATCGGTCGCGAAGGATCTTCGGGTGTGGGGTGGCTCGCCTGCCTTCTCGGCGGCGTCTTGCTCTGCGGAAGAGAGCGTTCAGCACGCAAGCCGGCAAGGCGTCGGCCTAATCCGCCATTGAGGGCGATATATGCCGTCCAATGTATCATATGGATATCGCTGATTGGGTGCCCAACGGGTGCGGGTTGCGCGGCGAGTGGCCAGGCTCGGGTCAATGTCACCGCCGACGCTGACGCGCCAAGCGCCGACGGAAGCCCAGGTGGCACGACCGGCACCGGCGGGACGACGGGCGGACACGGCGCGGGGGGAACAGGCGGCGCGGAGACCGGTGGGCAAGGCGGCGGGGGGCGCGGGAGTGGTGGTTTGGTCGATACGGGCGCCGGTGGCGCTGGCGGCGACGCGGGGGTTGGTGGAACCTCCGGGAAGGGCGGAGCGGGCGCGCAGGCGGGCATGTCTGGTTTGGGCGGCGGTGGCGGTGGCGGTGGCGCGAACGGCACTGGGGCGGCGGGAGGGAGCAACGGAGCAGTAGACGGATGGTACGAGGCCGAAGCGGTCCCGCCGAACGCCCTGACCAACGCGGCGACTCTGTCACACTCAGATGAGGGGCAGAACCTACGCTGCCTGCCCAATCTTCTGCCCGGACTCTCCTCAGCGGAGGCTCACGGCGTGACCGAGGGGGCAAATTGCGCCTCTGGAGGCGGCATGGTGGTGAATATTCTCGGACGATCTCCGTGCAACCCGGAGACCCCCTCCAGCTACACCGCGTGCCAGAATCTCGGTGCGGGAATCGAATTTCACGATGTCTCTGTTCCGACCGACGGGACGTATGACGTGACGTGGTGGTACCACTGTGGGCTCAACGATCACTACGGGGACACCAAATGCGGCGGTGTTCACTACACGGTGGGCTCGTCGTGCAGGCCGCATCTCATCGATGTAAATGGTATTCCGATGTCGTCCGCGGGAGCCAAGTATTACCAATTTCCGTGTTACTCGACCGCCTGGTCCTTTATTCACGCCGCAACTACCGCTCTTCCTTTGAAGGCCGGGTCGAACGTCATTTACATTCACGCGCCCGGCGCGACCACCCTCGATGCGGCAGACATCGACGCGATCAATGTGCTGCCGCAAGGGAAGGGCCCACCGCCGCTCGCCACGCCAGTGATGTCGGGGGACTAATGCGGATCAATTTTCAAAAAAGCCTTTGCGTTGCAGTCAAGCATCTGGTGACCGTGTTGGCGCCATTCTGCCTGGTGGCTTGCGGCACGCCGGTTGGCGGCGCCGGTAGTGGTGGCAGCTCAGGCGGAACGGCTGGAACGGGCGGAACCAGCCAGGGTATTGACAGCACCGCTGGGACCTCTGGCGGAAGCGGCGGCTTCGGGGGCATCGGCACCGCAGGAATCGGTGGCGGAGTTGGACCGAGCGGTTCGGGCGGCGTGGGCGCTAAGGGCGGAGTCAGCGGCATGGGTGGGACTTCTGGCGGCAGCGGGGGCTTTGGGGGAATCGGCGGCGCAGGAATCGGAGGTGGAGGTGGAGCGGGTGGCGCGGGCGCCAAAGGCGGAGTGGGCGGCGCTTCGTCCGGCGGCGCCGGCAACGGCGGTCATGGAGGCATTCAAGGAGCTGCGCCCGACGCCGGAGTCGACGGCCCGTCTCCGAGTTCCGCGATCCTTTCGGTCTGCCCCAACTGCAAGCCGATTTTCGACAATACGAGTCTGAGCGGCTGGGTTCAGGTACCGGCATCGCAATGGTCCGTCGTGAACGGCGCCATGCACAGTACCGGATCTGCGAAATCGGCGAGGGGCTTCATTTACACGGCCAATACGTATGGAGACTTTCGTTTCATCTTCACGTCCAGGCTCATCCAGGACCCCAATGACAACCCTCCTCACGTTCCGTGTGTTCTCTTTTGGGGCGAGTCGCTCACCGCTGACGCAATGGAGGCGCTGCAGGTTCAACCACCGAAGGGCTATATGTGGGACTACCGACCGACTGGCCCAACGGCGGGCAAGAGTCCAGACATGTATGAGACTCGTATCGCGGGAGCACCCTCGCTGAATGATACGCAATGGAGCCAATGTGAAATGTTGGCCAACCGTGCCGCCGGGACAATGCGCTTTGCCTGTTGTCAGAATGCGGGCAGCGCTTCCTGCAAAGCGTCGGAGATCATCGATTTCAAGGATCCTAGTGCCGGCCGAATGTCCCCGCTGGCACTGCAAGTTCACACCGCCGGTATGGTTGAAGAGTTCAAGGACCTCTACGTCGAGTCCCCCGTGGCGGACCCGACTAGCCTTGTGACGACTCATTGAGGGCGGCATGAGTTCGCTTTCGATATCACGTTTCGTTGCTGGCGCAGCGCTCCTGATGGGTGGCTGTACGTCGGCGCTTTCGGGTAGCGGAAACACGGGAGCCGATGCCTCGTCCGCGACGGGCGGTACGTCGGGAAGCCCAGGCAACCAAGGCTTTGGCGGAACTGGGGGAATCGCCGGAACTCCGGGCTTGGGCGGGACATCGGGACTCGGCGGATCGGCGGGGTTCGCTGGTATGACCGGGGCCGGCGGAGTCTCAGGGACCGGCGCAATGACAGGGACTGGGGGAATGTCAGGCACCAACGGCAAGATGGGGATGGGCGGGGTATCGGGAACAGGCGGGATGTCGGAGACAGGTGGCACAACGGGAAAAGGGGGGCTGTCGGGGGCAGGCGGCGTAAGCGCGACCGCCGGAACGCACGGGACCGGCGGCGCTCAAAGCACCGACGGGGGAACTACGGCCGACGCTCGCGTCGACGCGTCATCACTGCCGCCCGGAACGACCCCACCGATCACACCTCGCTGGGCATTCGAGCCGTGGGCCTGGGAAGACGACACGAACACCCGTCAGTCGACCGAGTCTGTGATTACGGGCTACATCAGTCGCCATATCCCGGTCGGTGCCGTAATTGTCGATAGTCCCTGGGAAACTACTTACAACACATTGACCTGGGACACGACGCGATATCCGTCGCCCGCGGCCATGATCTCGGGGTTTCACTCCGAGGGCGTCAAGGTCGTGATGTGGCTGGTGGCGGTCGTAGATACCGATGCGCCCCAGTATCAAACCGTCAAGACCCAAGGCTATGGCGTCAACGGCAGCGCCAACGCTATCTGGTGGAAGGGAACCGGAATTCAGGTCGACGTCACGAATCCGGCGGCAGCCAGCTGGTGGAACGGCCTACTCGGCGGAGTGCTCGCCGGCGGCATCGACGGCTGGAAGCTGGATCGAGGCGCCGACTACTTCGGAGATCCGATCAAGACCGGGTCTGGAACGATCTCGGCGACGGAGTTCAAGAAGCGCCTATCGGCCGACTTTTTCGACTATACGACCGCCAACGATCCCAACGGGATCGTTTTGGTGAGGCCATACTCTGCGGCGCAGGGGTTGATCGGATCCGATCTCTCGAAGTGTTCGGTCGGGTGGGTGGGGGACCACGACGGCGGCTTTGGCGGTATCGCCACCCAGTTGAGCGACATCTACACCTCCGCCCAGATGGGCTACGGCGCTCCCGGGGTCGAGGTCGGCGGCTATGTGAATCCGCCCAGCAAGAACTCGCTGATTCGCTATGCCCAGTTTGGTGCGCTGACGCCGCTCATGGAAAACGGCGGCACCAATGGCGGGCTGAGCCAGCATCTGCCCTGGTACTGGGACGCACAGACGGTCACGATCTACCAGTACTTCGCGACGCTCCACAGCGAGCTCGGTTCCTACAACTTCAGCTACGAGGTCGACGCGCACCTGACCGGTAAGTCCATCATTCGTCAGTCCGATATCGCGCACGCTCAACATCTGCTCGGCGATCAAATCCTCGTATCGGTCATTACGACCGACGTCACCGCCAAGTCGGTGAGCTTTCCGGCGGGCGCCAGCTGGATCGACTACTGGAACGAGAACACGGTCTACACGGGCGGATCGACCACCCAGTACAGTGCACCGCTGGCGCAGTACCCGATCTTCATAAAGGCGGGCGCGATCATTCCGCTGGACGTCAAGACGCCCATCACCGGACACGGCGACGCCACCTCTGCGGGTAAGACTACCGTCGCGATCTACCCAGAAGGCAAAAGCAGCTTCACCTTTCACCGGCCAACCGGCGAGGGAACGGCCTATGCCGACGCGACGATTGGGATCGACGCCACCAGCGGGACCATCACCGTCACCGGCTCCGTGGCCACTGCCTACCGGTTGAGGGTCAAGAGCATGCAGGCTCCGACGGGTGTCACCGGGGCCGACGCATGGTCTTACGACGGCACCAGCAAGGTCGTGGTCATCGAAAAGCAAGGTACCGCGTTTACGATCACCGTTGCCGGGCTCAAAGGCTACCCATGAACCGCTGGCGCTTTCGGATCATTGGCCTCGTTAGCTGCGTCGCCGCTGGTTGTGGTTCTGCAAAATCGTCTTCAGACGGTGCTGCGATGGGCGGTCAGGCTGGGGGAACAAATGGTGCGGCCGGCGTGCCCGGCAAAGCAGGCGCCTCGGGTGGGGGCGCGGGCGGGAACGGACAAGCCGGCGGGCAGGCCGGTAGCGTGGGAGCGGGGGGCGCGTCCGGATCGGGAGGCCGCAACGGCGCGACGGCGG
>OCTA010000793.1_pt1 | contig 29254 bp, 29 predicted proteins | sample 1538991 | NCBI WGS metagenome assembly OCTA01 (sample SAMEA3539302, study PRJEB22396) | soil metagenome | biome: tundra; feature: field; material: soil | place: USA | collected 2010-05 | depth 0.15 m | reverse complement strand
CCGATTCCCGCGCGAGCTCGACCGCGCGCTTCGAGGCCTCGCGTGTCGCTCGTGCAGCCTGGCGTTCTGGAACACGCGATCGCACGACGTGGATTCCCGGAGGGACAGCGGGTGTCGGCGATCCTGTCGAGCGCCGCACGGGTGGGTACGTAGCCGTAGCCACCGGATCTCCAGACGACCCGGGCCGAGCCAGACGCCGTGGTGAGCGAAGGTTCAGCGCTCCGAACGCCGAGGTCCGGAGTCCAGCGGGCGGACCTACGCGCGGGTGAACCGAGCCTCGCCGTCCGTGTCGGTCGGGGCATCCCACGTGCCCGTCGGTCGATGCCACGCGCAGAGCGTCGAGGTCGTGGGCGGCGCTGCCGAGGAGGGTGAAGAGGACCCTCCAGAGTCGACCGTCGGGCGGGATCCTCTTGTCGTCGGTGCGATCGCGATTGCACAGTCGTGCTGGCGAGACTTCACACGAGGGCAGATCGCCCTGCTGGTGCGTGACGTCCCCCCTGCACTCCGATGAGGATCCCGTTGCACGAACGTGAACAGCGACTTGCACGCGACCCAAGACGACCCTGCATCGGTGTGAAGTGCGGCCTACCCAGGCGTGAAAGGCGGTCTTCACACGGGTGCTCCCCAGGGTTCATCGCGATGAAGGATCGATCACCCTAGGATCGATCCTGCCCTACCCATGCGTGCATACCCGGCGACGCATGTGTGAAGACCGATCTGCACGCGAGGGTAGGTGTCCTTGCACGACGATCGATCCCGGGTTGCAGGGTTGGGTAGACGCATCTTCACTGTCGTGAAGCCCGACCTTGTCACGTGTGAAAGCTCCCTTTCACACGTGTGAAGAGGAGGCTGCCACGGTGTGAAGACCGGGCATACCAGCGATCAAGTCTCGATTTCCCCTCCGCGCGGGATCGAGCGCGGCGATTTCCCGTTTGATCTCGGGAGATTCGCAGGTCTCCCGGGCTGGAAGATGCCGACGGGCCGTGCCGCGCCGAGCGCCGACCGCCTTCGCTCGCGGTTCCGTGGTGGAATTTGCGGCTTGAGGGCGATGACGTTTGCGAGGACGGTGATGTCGGCTTGAAAGGTGGCGGCGACGAGGGCCCCGGCCTGGTCGAAGCGCTCGCTCTGGTCCCATCCGCAGGGGGTGAGAATGGCTTGGGCGCCGGGGACGCTCCATCGCATGCCGCTCTGCTTGAGGCGCTGGGTGACGAGGGTCTTGCAACGCCGCCTCGACAACTCCGCCAGCTTGCCCGCGAATTCACACCGCGGTAGTATTTTTCATGGGCAAAGGTGCCGCAAAGCTTTCGATCAGCGTACCCGACGAGCTAAATTAGCCAAGGCCGTACGCCGGAAGGTCGGCGTTCGGGGTCTGTCGAGCTTCGTTGCCAGAGCCATGGCTCACGAACTCGAGCGCGAGCAGCTCGGCTCCTATCTCGCAGAGATGCACAGGGACCCCGGGTCGGTACCGAAGAAGGTCCTCGCCCTCGCGTGCGCGCGGGCACCGTCGGCGATTTCGGAGCTTCGACGACTGCACCAAGGCGGATGTCCTCCGCATCGAGTGCTCCTGCTGCGGCAACGCGACCGTCAGCGTGATGCCGACGTGCGGTCCCGGCAACGAGTTCTTCGTGTGCCATTGCATCTGCGCGGCCGACTACCGACTGGACCGGACCTGCGACGGAGGGGTAGTCGACGCCCGGGCCGATTCGGCAAACCCCTGATGTCGAGGCTCCTCTCCCGCAGAGAGGGTTAGGCGTTCGTCGCGGCGGCTGCGGGCGCCGGTGCGGCAGCACGAGCGACGAGGTGCTCCGTCTCCGTCCACAAGCGCTCGGCGAGCGCGTCGTCCAGCGCCGCTGCGCCCGGCTTCTTCTCTTTCGCGTCCGCGAAGTAGCGACCCGAGATCTCTGCCGCCTGGGCCGCGGTCGCAAGGTAGATCGAAGTACGCGCGCCTTGCTCGGGCGATTTGAGGAACCACTTTGCCAGCAGCCGAACGGGCGCCGGGAAGTCACGCGCCAGCTCCGTCGAGATCACACCGGGGTGCAGCCCGTTCACCACGACCTTGGTGCCCTCGAGGCGCTTCGCCAGCGCGCGAACGAAGAGCATGTTCGCGAGCTTCGACCGCGGATACGAGCCGCTCCAGCTCTTCTCCATCGCGAGATCGTCGAAGTCGATCTTCCCGCTCGGGTGCATGTTCGACGACACGACCACGATGCGCGAGGGCGCCGACGTCTTCAATAGCGGCAAGAGCCGCTCGGTGAGCAGGAAGTGTCCGACGTGGTTCACGCCGAAGTTCATTTCGAGCCCGTCGACCGTCAGCTGCCGCTTCCGCGTCATGACGCCGGCGTTCTCGACGAGCACGTCGAGCCGCGTGAACTTCGCGGCGAACGCCGCCGCGAACGCGCGCACCGACGCGAGCGAAGCGAGGTCGAGCTGCATCACGTGCAGGTCCTTCGAGCTGGCCTTCGCCGCGATCTCGTCCTTCGCCGCATTCCCTTTGTCGACGTCGCGACAGGCGATCACCACCGTCGCGCGTCGCTGCGCGAGCCCCGCGACCGTCGCCTTGCCGATGCCGGCGCTGCCGCCCGTGACGATGCAGATCTTGTCTTTCACGATGCGCTCCGAACGGCCAACTCGGGCGCGATCCGAATGACGGTCTGCCCCTGGGCGTGTCCCTCGCCAACGTACCGAAGCGCCTCGCCGACGTCGCTCAGCGCGTAGCGGCGCTCGATGACGGGCAAGGCCTTGCCGGCCTCGACGAGCTCCTTAAGGAACAAGAGGTCGTCGCGGTTGGGAGTCATGACGAACGCCTTGAGCTTCCGGCTGGTGAACAGCGACGAGACGAGTCCCCCCAGGATCCGAAGGAACGGGCCGACCCAATCGCCCCCGCCTCCGGAGCATGGCACGTAGGCGCCCTTGGATGTGAGCACGCTCCGGCAGTCGGACAGCGAGCGGTTGCCAACCAGGTCCAGCATCACGTCGAAGCGCGGCCCGCCCGCAAGGAAATCCTCCTGGGCGTAGTCGACCACGTCGTCGGCGCCGAGCGCGCGCACCCTCGCGACATTGCGCGTACTGCAGACCGCCGTAACGTGCCCGCCGAGCGCCTTCGCGATCTGCACCGCCCACGTCCCCACCCCGCCCGACGCCCCGTTGATCAGGACCCTCTGGCCGGGCTTCAGACCTCCGGCGTCGCGGAGCCCCTGGAGCGCGGTGGCCCCCCACGGCACGGCTGCCGCCTCCTCGAACGACAGGTTGCCCGGCTTTGGCGCCAGCAGCTTCGCGGGAACGACGAGGTACTCGGCGAACGCTCCGGTCGCGGCCTGACCGAAGACCTCGTCGCCCGGGCGGAACATCGTGACCTTCGCGCCGACTGCCTCGACCCGGCCGGCCATGGCCGCGCCGGGCACAAGATTCCTCGGTCGCGGGAGGCCGCCGAACGGGCTGAGGCGGATCAGGTACGGCTTGCCGGTGACGACGTGGTGGTCGCCGATGCTGGCGCAGGCCGCGTGCACGCGCACCAGAACGTCCTCGTCGCCGGGGACCGGACGCTCGATCTCCTCGAGCGCCAGGACGTCGGGCATCCCGTACTTCCTGTGCACGATCGCCTGCATCGTGCGGCTCGCCACCCTAGCGGGGGCAGACGTCGCGTTCAGCTGCTCGACTGCGTCCATGGCCTCTCCTTCGTTGACTGTTCGCGCCTCACCCGCAATGCTTACGCAGTAAGTTGTACCTTCGTCGCAGGCCTGTCAAGGTGTACGTACGCTGTACGTTAGAAGGCGCGAGGAGTGAGGGAGCCAGATGGCCAGAGAGACTCGGAAAAAGGCCGCCCGTCGCACGCCGCTGAGCCGGGAGAAGGTGCTGCGTGCGGCGCTTCAGATGTCCGACAAGCGCGGCATCGAATCGCTCTCGATGCGCAAGCTCGCCCGGGGGCTGAAGGTCGAGGCGATGTCGCTCTACAACCACGTGGCCAACAAGGAGGACATCCTCGACGGCCTCGTGGAGCTCGTGGCGAGCGAGATCGACCTCCCCTCGATCGGCAGCGGCGACTGGAGGGCGACCATGCACCAACGAGCGAGCTCGGCGCATGCGGTCCTGATGCGACACCCATGGGCGACGATGCTGTTCGTCTCCCGGGTCAACGTCGGCCCGAACATGTTGCGCTACGTGGACGCGACGATCGGGTGTTTACGTGAGGCGGGCTTCTCGTACCCGATGGCAGACCATGCGTGGACCGCGCTCGACGCGTACGTCTACGGCTTCACGCTCCAGAAGCTGAACTTCCCGTTCGACCCGTCCGAGTACGCCGGGGCGGCGGAGCAGTTCCTCCATCGGACCCCGGTCGAGCAGTTCCCGTATCTGAACGGGATGTCGCAGGAGGTCATCCTGGGACGGCACGACGGCGTGCACCAGCTCGAGTTCGGTCTCGAGCTGATCCTCGACGGTCTCGAGAGGATGCGAGCAGCGAGTTGACCTGCGAACCGGGAGTGGAGCCCTAGAGCCTGTCGCGGTCATAGACGACGTCGTCGCGCGTATCGTGCGTACGGATTCGAAAGGACTCCGGTCCGGTAATCTCGAAACGCCATACCTGAGTGTTGTCGCCGCTCGGCGCCCAGCGCGCGATCGAGAGGACCCGATCGTTCTGTCCTATTCAAGGGGGACGGGCACGCCGATGGCGCGCAGGACCGCCCGCTCCACTTCGAGGACTCTCCTTGGCGGAAGGGCTCCGCCAAGGGGCTGTTGGCGGACGTCGTCCTTGTGGAGCGTCGTGATCTGCTCGCACTTGAGCACCGAGGTGTCCGAGACGCCGCCCTCTCCGCGCCGAAGGCGAACGTGGGTCGGCGCCGTCGAGAGGTGGGTGGTGCACGGAATCACGATCACGTCCGAAGCGAGATCGTTGCGGACGTCGGGCGAGATGACCAAGACGGGCCGGAGCTTGTCGAGCCGGCCGAGATAGACGTATCCGCGGCGGAGCGCGCCTGCTTTGGCAGGCGTGGTCAACGCCTTGCTCGGCGGCGTGGGGCCCCTTCTCCGTGAGATACGTGACGCGCCGCATCGGAGAGTGCGCGCGACAGAGACTCGTCCTCGACGAGGTCGTCGCCTCGGAGCGATCGGTAGTAGGCCGCGGTCGCATCTGCGACTTCCTGCTCCACACTGGCGTTCGCGGCTCGGCGGAGCCACTGCTCGACGACTCCGCTTCTAGTGTCGTTCCGGCGTTGCGCGTCGCGATCTACAAGGGCGACCACGTCCGCGGACAGAGTCAGACTGACCTTGAGTTTTGCAGCGGTCATACCGTCTATCCTACCATTCATCCGACCGCACGCAAAAGGTCCCGGCCGCATGCGAGCAGGCCAGCCGAGCTGTGGGTCACTGCGCGAGACGGAACGGCCCGACTCGAGCGCGCCAGTCGTCGACCCCGCGATCGTGGGCGACTCCTCGACGGTGCCCGACGCCGCTGTGCATTCCGACGCCGCGGTGCCGTCCGACGGCGCGGTGGCGAACGAGTGCCCGCCCCCGACCGGTCCCGGCACGACGCATCAGAGTGTCAACGCCGTCGCTCCCGCCTCGCAGTTCGTCGCGAACACGACGATCGCGAACAGCGCAAGCTTCGGCGAAGCGCCGATGCCTCCGTCGATGGGGCAGCCGAGCTGGCTGAACCCGCTCAACGCGAGCCCGGCGCGATCAATCGGGTCGCCGTTGCGGTGCGTCGTCGTGCGGTGCGTCGTCGTGAGGTGAGATGAGGTGACGCGCCCTCGGCGCGTGCAATGCGATGTAATGGACACCGCGTCGGCGCACCACTACTAGACGCGTCATCCATGGCGGGGTTGGCGGTCCGCTCGAGGGCGAATGGAAGTGGTCTTGACGTGCACGCACCACGGCGGTCTAGTTCCCGCCGAAGGGAGATCAGACGGATTTCTCCCATGGTTCGAGGACATCAACCACTGCCGTCGGGCCTGCGTGAAGGCGACATTGTCGCGGGCAAATACCGGATCGCGGAAGTGATCGGCGCCGGCGCGATGGGCACGGTCGTGGCCGCGCGTCATGTTCTCCTCGAAGAGAAGGTCGCCATCAAGTTCCTGAGGCCCGAGGCCCTCGGACACGCCGAGGCCGTCCCGCGCTTCCTTCGCGAAGCGCGTGCGTCCGTTCGCATCAAGAGCGACCACGTCGTTCGCGTCTTCGACGTCGATGTCCTCGGCGAGTCGAAGGCTCCGTACATCGTCATGGAGTACCTCGACGGGTGCGATCTCGCCGAGCGGCTCGAGCGCGAGGGCTCGCTGCCGATCGGCCAGGCGGTCGACTTCGTCTTGCAAGCGTGCGAGGCGATCGCCGAGGCGCATCGCCTGGGCATCATTCATCGCGATCTCAAGCCTGCGAACCTGTTTCAGGTCCGGCGCGGCTCTCGCGACGACTTCATCAAGGTCGTCGACTTCGGCATCTCGAAGCTCAGCGAGCTGACGGCGACCGTCGCCAGGGTCGGCGAGAACGAGGGCGGGCGCGGGGGCGACGTCGAGGGTGCGGGCGACGAGGGGCGGCTCATAACCGCCGATCGGGTGATGATGGGCTCGCCCGTCTACATGTCGCCCGAGCAGATGGAGTCTGCACGCGACGTCGACGAGCGCACGGACGTCTGGGCGCTCGGCGTCACGCTCTGCGAGCTCATCACGGGGAAGCTGCCCTTCTCGGGGCAGTCGCTCGTCCACGTGTACTTCAGCATCGCGTCCGACAAGCCACTGCGTCTGCTCGAGTGGTCTCCGGGCCTGCCTCGAGGCCTCGAGAGCGCCATTCTCAAGAGCCTGGAGCGCGATCGCGAGAAGCGCTTTCGCAGCGTGAACGAGCTCGCCCGGGCCATCGCCGCGTTCGGGGCCCACGCATCGAGCGCGTACCTCCAGCGCACCCGATCCGGAGCCGGCGCCGAGCTCAGCGTGGCCGAGACCATCGGCCCCACGGCTTCGGCCGCTCCCGTGGGAGGGCAAACGCTGCCCTCGGCCAGTCACTCCGAAGCCGCGGCAAAGCCGCGCTCGACCCATCGCGTCGTCTGGGCCATCGCCGCCATCCTGGTGGTGCCCATCCTCGCGTACGTCCTCGGGACCGTGCGGGATCGCACGGAGCCGTCGCGCTCCTCCACCGCGACTGCGCAGACGACCGTCGCCCCGCGGCCATTGCCGTCCACACCAGCGGCCACTTCGGAGTCCGTTCACGCGTCACGTCTTGAGCCGGCGTCGAGCGCTGCGCAGCTTCTCGCCGCCCCCGTGACGACGAGCACGGCGGCGTCGCCTACCGCCGAGCCCGCGCGGAGCTCGTCGCACGCCGCCGCGGAGCCGCACCCGAAACACGGCGCAGCGCCGTCGACGGCGCCGGCGAGCGAGAGTGCGGCATCGCCCGGCCCATCGGTGACGGCGCTCACCGCGACCGCCCCGTCGAAGCCGGACGTGAATGCATCGGCGACCAGCCCTTCGTCGCGCGCGCCGCCATCGCCTCCGCCGACTTCGTCCACGTCGCTGTTCAACCAGATGCTCCAGCGGCAGGATTGAGCGGGGCCGTGAACGGCTATCGAGTCGCCCTGGTTCTGGGCCTTGCGGTTGCCGGCCTCGCCGACCGTCCCGCAACGGCAGAAGTCCCGTCGAACGCCGCAGAGGCGTCGCATCTCTTCGAGCAGGCGCGCGCACTGATGGAGGCGGGCCGCTACGCCGAGGCGTGTCCGCTCTTCGCCGAGAGCGAGGCTCTCGACGTGCACCTCGGGACAATCTCGAACCTCGCTTACTGCTACGAAAGCATCGGAAAGACCGCGAGCGCCTGGAAGTGGTGGCTCGAAGCCGCGGTGGCCTACAGCGCTCGCGGTCGGATTCCCGAGGCAGAGGTCGCGCGGGGCCGCGCGGCGCAGCTCGAACCGCGCCTCGCACGCGTGACGATCGCCGTGGAGTTGCCGGACGACCAGCCCTCGCTCGAAGTGCGGATCGATGGCGAGCCCTTCCCCAAGACCCGCTGGAACACGGCTGCGCCGCTCGACCCGGGTGCGCACGTCGTCGAGGCGCGGGCGCCGGGCCGTCAACGGTGGTCGGTCACCATCGACGTCGCGGTCGATCACGTCCCCGACGTGATCGTGCCGCCCCTGAAAGACGCGTCGGACCACACCTGGACCAAGAAGGCTGGCCTGGCGATCGGCGCCGGGGGGCTCGTAGCGGTCGCGGTCGGCCTCGGTTTCGGCGGAGCCGCCATCGTGGCCCATTCGCGCGAATCTCCGTACTGCAGCCCTTCGGTTTCGACGAACTGCGTCGGCAATGCGTTCGGTGAGCAATCGCAGATGAAGACCGACGCCGCGATCGCAGAAGCCGCGCTGGCCGTCGGGAGCGGCGCGCTCGTTGCGGCTGCCATCCTCTGGTTCTGGTTCTCGCCCGCCGGCCAGCCCTCGCCGACCCGCGGCGTCACCTGGCATCCGGCCGTCGCTCGCGACGGCGCGTCGCTCTCGATCGGCAAGGTGTGGTGATGAGCCGGCGGGCGTCGCACCTGCTTCGTGCCACGAGCCTCGTCACGGCCGGAGCGCTCGTCGGTTGCCTTCAAGTGCTGGGCTTCGACGACATCGACGAGTTCGGCCCCTGCACGAGCGACCAAGACTGTCCGACCGCCGAAGCGTGCGGCGTCGGCGGCAGGTGCGAGCGCGCCTGCAACAGCGATCACGACTGCGCCGCCGGCTCGGAGTGCTCGCGGGTCGGCGGTCGGGGGACGTGTGTGACCGCGCCGGACGGTCACGCGGACGCGGATCTGACTCCCGATTCGACGCCAGACAGGTCGTTCCCCAGCACGGCCGCAGATGCGCCGTCGGATTCACCGATCGCCGACAGCGGTGCCGAAATCGCGGACAGCGGTGCCGAAGCCGAAGCGTTGGCCGAGAAAGATGACGCCGCCGACGCGAGCGAATGTTCTTCCGCGTGCGCGCCGTTCAGCTGGTGCGCCTCGGGCTCGTGTCTAGAACCCGAAGGGCACGGCTTTACCGGCGCCGGAGCAGCGATGCAAGCTGCTGCGAGTGGCCTCCTGCACGCTGTTCAACTGAGGCTCAACGTCTGCGGATTCTTGACGGGGATCGGCTTCAACGCGGTTGCCGCCAACGTGGGGGCTTACCGTCTTGCTCTTTATCTGGACGACGGCGGCGGGCACCCGGGAGCCTTGGTGGCGCAAACCGCAGCGATCGACACTCCTCAGACGGGAGCGAACACGGCGCTCGTGCAGTTCGTGGGCGCGACGCCTCCTGTGCTTGGGTGCAGCAACGAGCCGATCTACGTGTGGGTGGCCGGTGTGTGGAACGAGAATGCTATTGAGTTCTCGGCAGAATCGTCGGAAGCAGATTGGGTATGGGTGCACGCCGACGTCGAGGATGTGCTTTCGAACGGGTTCAAGCCCGTCTTCCCGCTACCAGCCAACTCGTTTAGCCCGCCGTACAACCAGCCCCACGTCTATGTTGTCGTCGCCGACGACCCCCACCTAACATCCTCCCAACCAAGCGACTGAAAGGAGACTCCGATGCCGGACTTTACACTGGGTTTCAAGAATGGCGGCGACGACATCACCGCGGAGTCCGTCTTGTCGAACGACAAGTGCACCGTTGGATATGGAGTAACGCTCACCGCGAACTTATGGAATCTGGGTTGCCCCGCCGGGCAGGCAGGTACCGTAGACTTCTATTGGGTCCCACTCGGTGGAACGCCGTCGTCGATGCTAGCCAACGTGCTCGCGATGGATGGGCAACTGAACACGAATATCCAGCCCGGCGAATATCTGCCGGCCACGTACCTCTGGGTCCCTAGTACGCCGGGCAAGGGCCAGATCTTCTGTCAAGCGCACGCCATCCAGAGTGATCGGTGCGACCAGTTCGACCCACCCGACTATGGGGCGCCCTACAGCGCAACCTCGGTCGTCATCCACGTCTTCGCCGCAGAGACACCTTCGAGTCAGGTTCTGAAGCCTGCCGATCGCAAGTAGGAAGAGCGCAATGCCTGGAGTTCGGATCCTCCGACTGTCACGGCTCGTCGGGGCGTTGCTCCTCGGAGGCTCCGCCCTCGCCGCATGCTCCGGGGATGACCACGAGGCCGTCGGCAACTCGGGCTTGGGTGCCGATGCTTCAGGCGACGCGGAGAGCGACGCGACCGCGTCCGGGGACGACGCTAGCGGCGTCGCCCCTCCTGGGATCGGCGCCGAAGCGAGCGCGCCGGGCGACGCAACGCTGGACGTCGGGCTGCGCGACGACGCGATCGAGGCATCGAGCGTCGACGCAGAGGTCGACGCGCCGGTGATTGTGCTGCTCTCCGACGCTCAGAGCGGCGACGCTTCAGCAGACGCAGACGCGTTCCCGGGTATGACGCCCGATGGCTCCGACCTCGACGGGGCCCTGGAGTCCGGACCCACGACGGCAGACAGTTCATTCGACGGGGGTGATGCAAGCGATTCCGCCGCGGATACCGCGGACGCACGAGACTCGACCCCGGGCGACGCGGGCGACGCGGGCGACGCGGGCGATGCGGGCGATGCGGGCGATGCGGGCGATGCGGGCGATGCGGGCGATGGGGGGAACGCGGATGGCGGGCTCTCGATGACCGCCGAGATCATCTCGCTCGAGCAGGGTGGAGATTGCGAAGCGTGCGCCCTAGTGCAGTGCCTTGGTGCCGGAGCCACCTGCGAATCGTTCGCCGGGCAGCTCGCCGCGGGCGGTTCCCTTGCGGGCACATCGAAGGCAAGCCTTTGTGACCGGACGCTCTCGTGCCTCCTCGACTCGACCCCCGAGACGCCTTGTTATAATCAGGGTACTGGCCTGCTGACCTGCTACTGCGGGGTTGAAACGTCGGCCTCTTGCCAGACCAGCGGCCCGGCATCGGATGCGCAGTGCGCCGTCCAGGAGCAAGACGGACTCGAAACGCAGGGGGCGGCGACGGCTTTCGCCCGTTTCAACGACACGTCGTTCGCATCCGGAATGGCCAACGGAATCTTCAACTGCATATCGACGATGTGTCCCGCGGATTGCCTGCCGTGACGAGGGCCATGCTGCTCCACCTCCGGGGTCGACGTTGCTTGAAAGCCGCCGTCACGCCGCGACGATCGCGATGTGCCCCGTCCCGATCCGGAGCGCGCGCGTGCCGGTCCGGCGTTCGATGATGTTCGCCGGGTCGAGTAGGCCGAGCGCGGCGAACTGCTTCCGGATGCGAAACACGCTGATGTTGAGCTGAGCGGGGGCCATGCTCGGCTCCGGCCCCAGGTCCTCGTGATCGAGCCAGCCGCACTCGCCTTCGGTGAAGCCGGCGTTCGCGTCTTCGAGACGGCGCCGGGCGAGGATCAAGAGCACGTAGTTGTGGAGTCGAGAGCCTACGTCGACCTTCCGGCTCTCCCAGCTCACCTCGAGCCGCACGTGCTCTTCGTTGCGTGAAACCACGAAGGTGAGATGCAGATGCCTCACCGCGGTGGGCAGGCGCGACTCGGCGATGGACGTCTTCGGGGCGCTCTCCGGAACCCGGAACCGCCACGCGCGACCGTCGACCTCGATGACCTGGAGATCGTCGAGCTCGAACGGAAGTCGATCGGGGAGCTCGACCCGCCACACTCCGTCGTCGCCGCGGAAGATGGTCGCGCGCGGGTCTTCTGCGGACGGGAGCGCGATGAGATCGTTCTGCAGGTGGGCGGGCTCGTCGCCATCGAGGGGAACGGCCATGACGCGCGGGGGCCCGTCGTCGACGAGGTCCCAGATCGCATCGGGGTGGCCGAAGGCGATCGTCATTCCGGCTCGCAGGCTCGCGTCTTCCCCGGCGTTGAGCTTGACGCCGTCAACGAAGGTGCCATTTCGACTGCCGAGGTCCTTGATCTCCCAGACATCGGCTGCCCATCGCACGACGGCCTGCTGGGCCGACACGTTGCTCGCCTGGAGGCGGAGCGCGCAGGTTGGCGCCCTCCCCACCGTGTGCTCCGATTCGAGCCAGCAGCGCTTGCTCGTCGATCGCTCGCAGAGCAACCCCATTGCGAGAACGAGCTTACCATCACTGGAACTGCGGCATCCCCGCGATGCGCTCGAACCCGCCTGCCGGCGCATCCTCCGGGAAGGGCGCAGACGAGCGCGAGAGTCGCTCGAGCCAGCGGCGATCGAGCGGGCGTTCGAGATCGTCGACGCGAGTGGCGGCGACCGTGGCCTGTCGCCCCGACGTCAGCACGTCGCCGAATCCGACGGCGAACCCGGCCAGGAGAAGCGCAGTGCGCGTGGCGGTCGCGCCGCTGTACGTGTGGACCGTCGCCCCGTCGCGACACGCGCGGCGTAGGGCGGTGAACGTGACGGCGTTCCAGAGGGTCGGGTTCGCGCGCGGCGAGAACGGATCCCAGTACACGATATCGGCAGAGGCGCTCGGCTCCGCGCGCAGTGTAGACGGTAACTCCCCTAGGGACGCGCGCCACACGGTGCCCACGCCTTCGGTTCTGCCACGTTCGATCAGCTGGGAAGAGGCCACGAGGACCGTCCCCTGGAGGCCGAACGCTTCTCGATGGTCTGGACTCAGCGCGAGCTCGAGGGCGGCGAAGGTCCGGTCGAAGCTGATGATGTGGAGTTGCCTGCGAGAAGCGACCCTCGCCTCCGAGACGCACCACGCGGCCGCAGCATTGGAGCCGGCGCCCAGCCCCACGTCGAGGAGCACGAGCGGCTCGGACTCTCCCGCGTCCAGTCGCTGTTCGATTCGAGACGGCCGCACGTAGAGGCTCCGGGCCTCTTCGCTCGGCCCGCCGAGCGGGTGCATGACTTCGCCCGTCCGGCGATCGAGCATCGCCCGGGCGCCGCTACGCGTCGCGACGACTTCGAACGACGGGGGCTCGCTCACGGGAGCTTGCCTCGAGACGGCTCGAGATGGCCCGGGTCGAGGCGAGGTCCGCTCTCCCCCAGTCGGCGCGCGGAGTGCTCGTGACGGTCGATCGCTTCGAGCTTTCGCTTCGCGAACGCTGCGTAGTCGCCGCGCACGATGGCGGCTCGCCCCTCGGCCATGAGGGCGTTGTAGTGGCGAAGATTGTGAATCGACAGGAGCCGCGGCCCCAGAGGCTCGCTGCACTTGAAGAGGTGATGCAGGTATGCCCGACTGAACCCCGCGCAGGTCGAGCAGTCGCACTCGGCATCGAGCGGAACGTCCGCCTGGGCGTTGGGGCCGCGCGTGACCTTCACGCGACCCGTCGAAGTGAACGCCGTACCCTGCCACGCGAGATGTGTGGGGAGCACGCAGTCGAAGAGATCGACCCCAGCCGCCACGGCATGAACGAGATCCGCCGGCGTGCCCACGCCCATCAGGTAGCGAGGACGATCTTCCGGCAGGAGCGACGCGGCAAAGTGCGTGATGTCTTCGCGCTCGGCTCGCGTGTCCCCGACGGACAGGCCGCCGAGCGCGAAGCCGTCGAAGGGACGTTCGGTCAGGAAGGCGGCAGACTGCCGCCGCAGATCCATGTTCACTCCGCCTTGCACGATGGCGAAAAGGGCCTGCTTCGGGTCGACCCGGGCGGCGAGGCTCCGGAGCGCCCACCGATGCGTGCGCTCCATCGCGTCGCGCAACGCGCGCATGTCGGTGGTCGAGTTGAGGCAGATATCGAGCACCATCATGATGTCCGAGCCGATCGCCGTCTGCATCTCGATCGATCGCTCCGGCGAAAGCAGGTGCGTCCGACCGTCGGTGTACGCGCGAAAGGTCGCGCCCTTCTCGTCGACCGTGCGATCGCCGGCGAGCGAGAAGATCTGATAGCCGCCCGAGTCGGTCAGCACCGGGCCGTTCCAGCCCATGAACCGATGAATGCCGCCGACGCGGCGGAAGAGCTCCGGGCCTGGCCGCAGCATCAAGTGATACGTATTTCCGAGCACCACCTGCGTCCGGCTCTCGACCAGATCCAGGGGCGTCAGTCCGGTCACCGTGGCCCGGGTGCCGACCGACATGAACGCGGGCGTCTCGATGCGCCCGTGCGCGGTCACCAGCAGGCCGCGACGAGCGCGAGAGCCGGGATCCACGGCGCTGACGGAGAACGGAAGGAGCGGCGGACTCACGGCGCGAACGTATCGCACGACGAGCCACGCCGTGCTCCCAGCCTGGAGCGCGCGCCTGCCGTGGCGCTACCGATCGAGCGAAACGTCGGGGCGGTCGAGCGACTCTTGCAGGCCGTTCTCCAGTCCCGACTGGAGATGGCCGTCGCGGTCCATCTTGGACTTGTAGGCGAGCCGGTTCTTGCCGAGCCATCGACCCGCGCGTAGGCGCGTAGCGTAGGCAGGGGGGGCACCCGAATCGGGGGCCGCGCTCGCGCCGCTCGATTGGGCGGCGGGGCCGGAAAGCACGGAGGTCGCGCAGCCCGAACAAGCGAAGCGCTGGGAAACCGGCCCTCCAACCCTCGCAGGGGAGATGCTTACAGGAACGTCGCGTATCCGCCGGTGAACTCGAGCCCGAGGGTCGGGCCCCATTTGCCACGATCCGCGGGCTGAAGTGCGGCCGGGTTGGCCGCGCCGAGGTAGAGCCGTAGCTCCGGAGACGCGGCGTAGAGCGGATAGGCCCCTTGACCGCGCGACAGCGCGATCGCCGCGACCTCGACCTCGATTCCCCAGAAGACTGGCGTTGGATTCGTCACGATCTCGTGAACCCGTACGCCGTTCAGCAAGAGGATCGCGCCGGCTTCGTGGCCTCTGGCGATATCGAGCGGGAGCTTGTACGACGTCAGGAGCTCCCAGACAATCGGCCATCGGAGCTCCTGGTCGAGAAACGTGACGTGGGGGTTTCCGCCCGATCGGCCGTACTCGTTGTACTGGAGCGCCTCGGAGATTCCGACGTTGAGCTCACCGATCGACCGGTTCAAACGCCCGGGCAGGTACGTTCCCCAGCGGTACGAGAGACCCGCCGAGACCCCGATGGCCGGAGCGAAGAGCTCGACGGGCGCGCCCGGAGGAAACAGGATGCTCGCGTTCGCCGATGCCAGGAGCTGCACGGCCCAACCGAAGTCTTGCTTCGATTCGCCGAAAAGGAGCGACGGCGGCACTTGCGACGACGGCCACTCGGCCAGCATGGGACGCATCAAGCTGACGCCAATCGTGCCGAGCCCGAGGCTGCGGTTCGGTCCGCAGGGGGTGGCGCCGGGGGCATCGACGAGTGAGGGATCGACCTCGCCGACCGGCTTGCAGACGTCGAACGCGTCGGCAACATCGCTTGGGTCGAAGAGACCGGAAACCCCGGCGGTCGTCGTCGAGCCGACCTCGATCTGCGGAATCGGTGGGCGGTCGCGCAGACGCGCGACGGCAGCGATGGCGCCACGAATGAGTCTCAGCGTGCGCGCCGCGCTCGCCCCGAGCTCGCGTCGCTCACCAGCGGGCACCGTCCACCAGGGATCGGGCTCGACCAGCTGACCGAGCGCGATCTGCTCGCGCTCTCCGAAGGCCTCGACGGCAGCCAGGATTCGGTCGGGCTCGACGGCGAGCGCGAACGCGAGCTCCGCCTTCGTCGCCGCTCGCGCCGCGTGGAGTCGATCGGAGGCATCGGGAGACGTGCCGAGATACCCGTCGCCGCTCGTGACCCAGCAGGGCGCCAGACCGGAGAGCTCGAGGGAGCCAGCGGCGAGGGCGGGGCACGGCTCGACGCTCATCGCGCGGCCGATCCCCAGGCCCTTGGCGTTGAAGAAGTCGTGACGTCTACGCGTCGGGCCGTTTCCGCGGCGCCAGGTGTCGTCCGTCATCACGAGATGCCCGGCCGCGAAAGCGTCTTGCAAGAAGTGCATCGCGAACCCATGCTCGAGCACCGCGTCGGCCACGTCCCCTCGGGAGCCGAGCTGGAGCGAGCGCAGATGATGGGCGAGGAACTGCGCGAGCGCGTTGTCTGCCTTGCCGGTGGCGGCTGCAATGCGCGCCGCGTCTTCGATGCCACGGCCGGCGTCGGCGAAGTGGGCCTGCGTCGTCTGCGCGCGAACCTCGTAACCGGGGTCGATGAAATAGAGGTCGACGTCGAGCGAGTGAACGAACGACATTCGCTCGAGCGACGCGTTCGGGAGGCGCGCCAGCGCTTCTTCGAACTTGCTCCACTCGTAGGCAACGGCCGACACGATCTCGAGCCCCTTGCTGGTGGTCACCACGCGGCGGAGCTCGTCGGCGCTGCTCGCGTGATCGCCCGCCAGCGCCGGGATCGCCGTGTAGGGGACGCAATCGACGCCCATCTTCCAGCGGATCATGGGCGTCGCGATCGGGGTCTTCTGCGCGAAGTCTTCGAGCGGCAGGTCCATCCGAGCGCACAGGGGCAGAGCCTCGCCGCGAGCCCGGTTGACGACGTCTTGCAGGACGTCGCGTATCTCCCGGGGAAGCCCCGTCACCCCGTCGTGCGCGAGGACCACGTGCTCCGGGAAATACCAGGCGCGCGCGTCGGGCCCCCGGGCCATCGCCGAGGCGAGGATGCCCACGCTCATCGCGAGGCGAACGGAGCTGGGTGCGCGTCTCGTACCGCCAACCTTCATCGAAGGCGACCGAATGTAGCGCGACGAGAGCCCCGCACGCTCGACCGATCGGCCCCTCGCAGTACGATGACGCAGGCGGAAGCTCGCCGTCTTCGATCCTGGGTCGGTCGGCCCGCGTGTTTCCGGCTGCCGATCGTGTTCGGCACCATCGAACTGTCGCCTAGAGCGTTTCGCCTCGCGCATTTCGACTGCGAGACCGAGCAGCGGTGGCAACCCGGCTGAGCCCGCGCCGCGCGCGAGGCGCAGGAAACCGGATTGCGCCACGGCGCATCGTAGGGTCGCCATGATCCCCCTTTCGGTCCTCGACCTCTTTCCGGTGTCGACCGGCTCCACCGCGACGGAGGCGATCGCCGCCTCGGTGGCGCTCGCGCAGCGGGTCGATGAGCTTGGCTACACCCGCTACTGGATCGCCGAGCATCACAACATGCCAAGCATCGCGAGCTCGGCGCCCGAGGTGCTCATCGGGCACGTCGCCGGCCGAACGCGACATATTCGCGTTGGCGCCGGAGGCATCATGCTGCCGAACCACGCGCCGCTGCACGTGCTCGAGGTCTTCCGCACGCTCGAGGCGCTCTACCCGGGGCGCATCGATCTGGGCATCGGCCGCGCGCCCGGCACCGATCCGGTCACGTCATCGGCATTGAGGCGACGAGCGTCCGACGGCGGCGAAGTGAACGATCAGATCGCGGAGCTCTTCGCATTCGCCTCGAAGGCATTCCCTGCGGACCATCCGTTCGGGGCGATCGACGTCATGCCGAGCGGCGCGCCCATTCCACCCATCTGGATGCTCGGGTCGACCAGCGCGGGCGCGAGCATTGCGGCCGCTCTCGGCGTCGGCTTCGCCTTCGCGGGCCACTTCAGCATGGGCGAGGCGCGGAGCGCCGTGGCGCAGTACCGGTCGCGCTTCACGCCGAGCCCCGAGATGCCCAGGCCGCGCCTCATGATGGCGGTCACGGTGGTCTGCGGCGAGACGGACGAGCAGGCGCACGATCTCGCAGCACCCCTCCGCGTCGTTTACGCGCGGCTCGCATCGGGCCGTCGGGGCCTCATCCCGTCGGTGGAAGAGGCTCGCGGGGTTCGCTTCACCAGCGAGGAGCTGGCGGTCATCGAGCGGTTCGCAGAGGGCGCGGTCGTCGGCAGCCCGTCCACCGTGCGCGCCAGCCTCGAGCGCCTCGTCGAACGGACGTCGGCCGACGAGCTGATGATTTCGACGCTCGTGCCCGACCCACGCCAGCGGGTGGCCTCTTACGAGCGGCTCGCCGCCGCATGGGGGCTCGAGCCCGTCGGCGCCAACCCCTGGCCGACCCCAAGCCGACTCTAGACCAGGCGTATCTCACGCGACGTGACCTGCCGGTTCACGCGAGGTGATCTCGCGAAAACGGCTCCAGCGCCGCATACTGATGGCCATGAACACGGGCACCGTGACCCGCAGCGACGCGAGGGCCCCCGTCATCGGCCCGCGGACGATCGCGGGCATCTTTCGCAGTACGCCGTTCCACTGGGTCGGCAACGGGTTCTACGTCTCGAGCTACTTCCCTCGCGCCGACCTTCCGGCCGAGCGCGTCAGTCCGTTCCTGCTGATGGACTACGGCCCGCCGCGTGAGTTCGCCCCGCTCGCGAGCGGGCAGCGCGGCGTCGGCTGGCACCCGCATCGCGGCTTCGAGACGGTGACGGTCGCCTGGGAAGGCGAAGTCGCCCACCGTGACAACGCGGGAAACGCCGGGGTCATCGGGCCAGGCGACGTGCAGTGGATGACGGCCGGCGCTGGGATCCTCCACGAGGAGTACCACGAGCGCGAATTCGCCCGTCGTGGCGGGCTGATGCACATGATGCAGCTCTGGGTGAACCTGCCCAAGAAAGACAAGATGACCGCGCCCGGCTATCAGCCGATCACGACCAGCCAGATCCCGACCGTCGCGCTCGGTGACGCGGGGTCCGTGCGCGTCATCGCCGGCGAATACGCCGGAGCGAGCGGGCCTGCCCGCGTCTTCACGCCCATCACGATGCTTGACGCGCGCTTGGCGCCGGGCGGGCGACTGCCCGTCGCGCTGCCGAGCACGCACAACGCCCTCGCGATCGTGACCGGGGGTCGTGTCCGCGTCGGCGAGCGTCATGCGTCGGCGGGTGAGCTCGTGCTGTTCGAGAACGACGGTTCCGAGCTCGAGCTGCTCGCTCTGGAAGACACGCACGTCCTCGTACTCGCCGGGGAGCCGATCGACGAGCCCATCACGCAGTACGGCCCCTTCGTCATGAACACCCCCGAGGAGATCCAGCAGGCGTTCGTCGACTTCCGGCAGGGGAAATTCGGCGCCGTGCCTGAGTGAGGCCTCCGCCGAGCTCGTGGCCCACGTAGCGCGGGTAACCGCGGTCGGAGCTGCGCGTACTTCCACAGATGCGCGCTTTCGTCCGGTTGATCGGCGGTCTCGTGCTCATGTAGTCAGCAGGCGGGGCCCTCTGCGCGTGGGCGTCGGCGTCTCACGAGGCCTTCCACCCGCGGGGCTGCGCGCGAGCTCGACGCCGGTCATCGTCGAGCTCTTCTCGTCGGAGGGGTGCAGTAGCTGCCCGCCGGCCGACGCGTGGCTCGCGTCGGTCGACCGCTCGCAGTCGGTCGACGGAGTGACCGTGCTCGCCCTCGAGGAGCACGTCGACTACTGGGACCGGCTTATCTAGGCGATCACGCGCGAGGCACGGCAACGCACGTGAAACCTTCGAATGCTATGAGCCGGGTAGCCCGTTCGCGCGTGATGGTTGAAAAACGCGACTGGCGAGCGAGGCATCATGCAGATCCGTGTCGGATACGAACTCGTCTACCAGTTTCCCCAGCCGACGCCGATGATCATGGCGCTCGGGGTTCACTACTCGCGGGCCTCGGACATGCTTCGGCCAGACCACATGATGGTCTCTCCGTCCGTGCCGATCGGCTACTTCCGCGACTTGTTCGGCAACTGGTGCACGCGGATCCTCGCTCCGGCGGGCCGGGTGCGGATCACGGCGGACGCCGTCGTGAACGACGCGGGCTTGCGAGACCCCGTCGTGCCTGATGCGCAGCAGTTTCCGATCCAGGCGCTGCCCGACGACGCGCTGACGTTCTTGCTCGCGAGCCGCTACTGCGAGACCGAGCTCCTGGCCGATGCCGCCTGGCGCCTCTTCGGCACATCGCAGCCCGGCTGGGCACGCGTGCAGGCTGTCTGCGATTTCGTGCATCGCCACATCGCGTTCAGCTACTCCGATGCACGCCCGACGCGCACGGCGTGGGAAGCGTTCAACGAGCGCAAGGGGGTCTGCCGCGACTACGCCCATCTCGCGGTGACTCTCTGCCGTTGCCTCAACATTCCGGCGCGGTATTGCACGGGCTATCTGGGAGACATGGGCGAGCCTCCGCCCTACAGCGCCATGGATTTCGCCGGGTGGTTCGAGGCTTACCTGGGCGGCCAGTGGTACATGTTCGACCCGCGAAACAACGTCCCGCGTATCGGCCGGGTGTTGATTGCGCGCGGGCGCGACGCGGCCGACGTGGCCATCACCACCACGTTCGGGCCCAACACCCTCGAGAGCTTCCGCGTGTGGACCGAAGAAGTCACCGGCCTGGCGTGAGGCATGGCGTGAGTCGGGTCAGGCCACTGGAAACCTGACCCCGATGTCGTGCGCGTCGCAGCGCGGCGACGAACGCGCGAACGCTCCTGGTAGCCTTTGCGTCTCGTATACTGGACGATGCCGAGGGGTTGAGGTAGAGACACGGCGTGCCGTACGCATCCATCGAGAGCGCCATCGAAGCGATCGCCAGCGGGCGCCCCGTAGTCGTCGTCGACGACGCGAACCGCGAGAACGAGGGCGACCTTATCCTCGCCGCCGAGAAGATCACGCCCGAGGCGGTCGCCTTCTTCTTGCGCCACACCAGCGGCGTCCTGTGCGTCGCGCTTCCGGGCGGCCGGTGCGATGCGCTTCAGCTGCCCCCGATGGTCGCGCGGGGCGAGGAGTCTCAGGGGACGGCGTTCACGGTTTCGGTCGATGCCCGTCGAGGCATTGCGACGGGCATCTCGGCTTCCGATCGCGCGGCCACGATCCGCGTCCTCGCGAGCGAAGAGGCCAGGGCCGACGATCTGGTCCGGCCGGGTCATGTCTTCCCGCTTCGCGCGCGCGAAGGCGGCGTGTTCAAACGCCGCGGACACACGGAGGCCTCGTGCGACCTCGCGCGCCTCGCGGGGCTCTCGCCCGCCGCCGTCCTATGCGAACTGATCCACGACGACGGGAGCATGATGCGGCCCGCGGCGCTCGGGGCGTTCGCCCGCGAGCACGCGTTGCCCATCCTCCGCATCGACGATCTCGTCGCCTACCGGCGACGCACCGAGCCGCTCGTCGAGAAGGTTTCGGGGGCACGCCTCCCGACGCGCCACGGCCCGTTCGAGGTCACCGTCTTTCGCGATCTCATCGAGGGCCGGGAACACGTGGCGCTCGTTCGTGGCGACGTTCGCGGGCAGGAGAACGTGCTCGTACGCGTACACTCCGAGTGCCTGACAGGCGACCTCTTCGGCTCGCTGCGCTGCGATTGCGGCGAGCAGCTCGAGGGTGCGATGGCGCGCGTCGAGCAAGCCGGCAAGGGGGTCGTCGTCTATCTCCGTGGTCATGAGGGCCGCGGCGTGGGCCTCATCAACAAGCTCCACGCCTACCGCCTTCAAGACGAGGGACGCGACACCGTCGAGGCGAACCTCGACCTCGGCCTCCCGGTCGACTCGCGACGCTACGACGTCGGCGCGCAGATCCTCGTCTCGCTCGGTCTGACGACCATCCGCTTGATGAGCAATAACCCTGCGAAGTTCGCGGCGCTCGAGGGCTATCCCTTACGAATCGTCGAGCGGGTGCCGCTCATCGCGGAGACCAACCCCGAGAACGCCGCGTACCTCTTGACCAAGCAACACAAGCTGGGTCACTTGCTCGGCCTCGCAGCGGCGGCGCCCCCACTGCGCGGCGAGGCCGCGGTCATCCAGCGAGGCAGCGCGTGAGCCGGACGATCGTCTTTCTGGCGGCGAGCCCCTCGCCCACCTCGCCCTGCATGTTCGTCGCAAATCAGGTGGCGGCCTCGGCAGAGCGCGCCGGCGTCCAGCCCGTGTTCTTCTCGGTACGCGACTTCGCCGCCAGCGACGTCTTCGCGGGCCGCGCGAGCGCGCCCAGCGTCGCGCGCTTCCTCGACGCCGTGGGCCAGGCCGAGGGTCTCGTGCTGTCGACGCCGGTCTACAAGGCCACCTATTCGGGTGCGCTCAAGGCCGTGGTCGACCTCCTCGCCGCCGACGCGCTCGTCGGACGAAAGGCCCTCGGCGTCGCGACGACCAAACTCGCCGCCCACGGCGTCGACGTCGCCGCGGCCTATCGCGCGCTCTTCGCGTTCTTCCGGGTGAGCTGGGGCGAAGCGCTCGTCGTGCTCGATGACGAGATCAAGGTCGACGGCAGCGGCGGCACGCTTGCGGCGGACGCCGGAGCCCGGATCGCCCAGGCGGCCGACGCGCTGGTGGCGAAGTAGTCGGCGGCTCTCGGCGGCTCATGGATGCACCTTCTCTTGCCGCTCGAGCATGCCGACGAACTTGAGGATTCGCGCCGCCCGGGTCTCGGGCTTCTTCGCGGCCTGGATGCGGTAGAGGATCGCATAGCGGTTGTAAGACTCGAGCGTCTCGAAGAATCTCGCCGCGCGAGGGCGCGCGGCGAGGGCCCTTGCCAGATCGGGCGGCACCACGGCTCGGCTCTGTGACGCGTAGGCAGCCTCCCAGCGCCCGTCGGCTCGGGCGCGATCCACTTCGGCGAGCCCGGCAGGCTTCATTTCTCCCGCTGCGATGAGGGCATCGGCCTTCTCGCGATTGATCTTCGACCACGGGCTGCGGCGTCCACGTGGCGTGAAGCGCTGTCGCCACCAGGCGTCGTCGAGGGCGCCCTTCTGTCCGTCGATCCACCCCCAGACTAGGGCGCGATCGAGCGCCTCCGCGTAGGTCACCGACGCATGCGCCGAGCCCCTTTTTCCGATCTTCAACCAGACGCCGCGCGACGACGCATGGTTCGATGCCAGCCACGCGTCCCAGGTGCGCGCGTCGGCAAACGTGACGATCGGGAGTTCCGCGCGCGCCCTCGCTTCCCCCGGCGTGTCGGCGATCTTCTTCGTTCTCGATCTACGCTCCATCGCTCTCCAGGGCGCCGCTCTCGCCGGTCCCGTTGCGGGTGCCGAGTACCGAGCGACGCGTCATCGACCATGCTACGGCCTCAGCGAACGAGTCAGAGCGGAGACAGCCGATGACCGAAATCTACGAAGAGCGCCGGGCGCAGATGTTCCCGAAGCTCGACGACGCGCAGATCGCACGCGTCGCGCCGCACGCGGAGAGGCGGCCCATGCGCGCGGGGGAGATCCTGTTCGAGCAGGGCTCCACCAACCCGGGCATGTACGTGCTCCTGTCCGGTGAGCTCGAGGTCGTGCGTCCGGGGCTCGCGGGCGAAGACCCGATCGTGGTGCACACCGCCGGCGATTTCACGGGCGAGGCGAGCGTCCTCTCCGGCCGCCGGAGCCTCGTCCGCGGCCGCGTACGCAAAGACGGCGAAGTGCTCTATCTCGACCCGCCGGCGCTCCGGCGCGTGGTTCAGGGCGACGCCGAGCTCAGCGACATTTTCATGCGCGCCTTCATTCTCCGGCGCATGGGCCTCCTCGCGCACGGGCAAGGCGACGCGGTGCTCATCGGATCGACCCACTCGGCGGCGACCTTGCGCTTGCAAGAGTTCTTCACGCGCAACGGGCACCCGTACACGTACCTCGACGTCGAACGCGATGACACGCTCCAGGGCGTCTTCGACCGCTTTCACGTGACCGCGGCCGACGTCCCGGTCGTCATCTGCCGGGGCGAGCAGGTGCTCAAGAACCCGTCGAACGAAGAGGTGGCGGAGTGCTTCGGATTGAACCGCGTCTCCGACCCCGCCCTCCTGCGCGACGTCGTCGTCGTGGGCGCGGGACCGGCGGGGCTGGCGGCGGCCGTGTACGGCGCATCCGAGGGCCTCGATGTCCTCGTCCTCGAGACCATCGCCCCGGGCGGCCAGGCAGGCATGAGCTCGAAGATCGAGAACTACCTCGGTTTTCCGACGGGCATCTCCGGTGAAGCGCTCGGCGCGCGAGCGTTCGCCCAGGCCGAGAAGTTCGGAGCCGAGGTCGCCATCACCCGCTGCGCCGCGCGGTTCGTCTGCGACGGCAAGCGCGGCTACGAGGTCGGCCTCACGGACGGGAGCGTCGTCCACGCGCGATCGATCGTTATCGCGAGCGGGGTGCAGTATCGCAAGCTCCCGCTGCCCGAGCTCACGAGGTACGAGGGGGTCGGCATCTATTACGGCGCGACGCACCTCGAGGCGCAGCTCTGCGGGACCGACGAGGCCATTGTCGTCGGCGGCGCCAACTCGGCCGGACAAGCGGCCGTGTTCCTGTCGAGCGGGGGCCGGCACGTGCACGTGCTCGTTCGCGGCAAGGGGCTGGCCGAGACGATGTCGAAGTACCTGATCCAGCGCCTCGAAGAGAATCCGCACGTGACCATCCGGACGCAGACCGAGATCGTCGGACTCGAGGGCGACGGACGCCTCGAGCGCGTGCGCTGGCGCGGCCCAGACGGCACCGTCGAAACGCACCCGATCAAGCACGTCTTCCTCATGACGGGCGCCGAGCCCCACACCCACTGGCTGAACGGTTGCGTGGCGCTCGACGCCAAGGGTTTCGTGAAGACCGGTACGGATCTCACCTCGGAAGACCTGGGGGCCCACTGGCCGCTGCCGCGCTCGCCGTTCTTGCTCGAGACCAACCGGCATGGTGTGTTCGCCGTTGGAGACGTGCGGTCCGGCAGCATGAAGCGCGTGGCGTCAGCCGTCGGCGAAGGGTCCGTCTGCATCGGGCTCGTTCATCGCACCCTCACGGAGTAGGCCGGAGGCGAACGTCTTCGTCATCGGCAGCGATCTTCCGAGCGGCACCAGACGCGCCTCGACGGCGATCTCGGGTCTCGGCGCTACGGCGCTACGGGATGATGGGCAGCGACTCGAACATCATGTCGTCGGCGAAGCAGTATCCCCACTCTTCTCCCGGCTCGATCGAGCGAATGATCGGGTGCTTCGAGGCGTGAAAGTGCTTCGAGGCGTGCTTGTTCTTCGAGTCGTCACAGCAGCCGACGTGCCCGCAGCTCATGCACAGGCGAAGGTGAACCCAGTCGTCGCCCATCTTGAGGCACTCTTCGCACCCGTCGGTCTTGGCTTTGACGTGCTTGATCTGGCTGAGATGCGTGCAGTGAGGCATGTCGACTCTCCCGGGTTGCCGCGAGGCTGGCCAGCCTAGCGGAGCGCGTCGGCTTCCGCGAGGCACGCCGCGTGCCGCAAGACGCGCATGTGGATCGTGTGGAGGATTCGATCGCCCCACAGTCGCCAGTAGGGATCGGCGCCATGTGCACTCGGTACCAGGTTCCGTTCGCGCATCGGGTCCGGCTGCGACGCGACCGAGAACGAGAGCTCTCGCCCGGGTGACCACACCTCGATGGGCTCGACGAACGCGCCCGTCGTGAATTCGCACCGGCGGACCGCGCCTACGCCCTCGCCCTCGATCGTCGCAGCCAGCGCGCTACGGAACGGACCCGCCTCCTACGTCACCTTGCCGGGGCCTTCTTCGTGGGCGCCGCCGCGAGCGCAGCGAATGCGAGGAACTCGAGAAACGGCGATGACCGGCGTCGTCACCCGGCGTACGACCGCAGCTGCGGCCCCTCAATCATCTCCACCAGGTAGGGGGCCGATCCGGTGCGCTGGAGGGCAGAAACAGCCCCTATTCTCGCGCCCCGTGTTAGTTGTGCGACGAGTTCGGAGGTCAGCGATGGAAACGACGGCGCGAGGGTGGCACGTGCTCGATCGCGAGAGCGCGATCGCTTGGCGGCAGTATTCGTTCGGTCCGGGTCTCGCGACGACGTTCGTCTTCCGCGGCGCGGGCAACGGGCTGATCGTCATGAGCCCCGGCAACGGCATCGACGACGGCGCGCTCGACGAGCTCTCCGAGCTCGGGAACGTCGTCGCGCTCGTCGCCAGCAACGCCTATCACTGGCTTGGACAGCCGGCGTGGCGCAAGCGCTTTCCGGACGCGCGTAGCTTTGCTCCGAAGCAAGGCATCAAGCGCCTCTCGAAGAAGATGCCAGGCCTCGGGCCCTTCGAGCCGCTCGAAGCCCTGGCTCCGCTCCTCGGCGATCGCGCCAGCGTGCTCGAAGCCCCCGGCCTGCGCGTCGGGAACGCCTTCGCGACGGTGCGGGGCGCGCGCGGCGCCTACTGGTACCCGTCGGACTTCCTGGCGAACATGCCGAAGATGCCCCCCCAGCTCGTGTTCCGGATGCTGATGTCGATGACCGACTCGGCGCCCGGGTACCGCCTGTTTCGCCCGTCGGTCTGGCTACAGGTCAAAAACAAGCCTGCCCTCCGTGCGTGGCTCGAGGACCATCTCACGAAGACGGCCCCGGCGGTCGTCGTACCCGCGCACGGACCGCCCGTAGACGCGCCCGACCTCGTCGCGACCACGAGGGCCCTCGTCGCGGCCATGTGACACGGCCATGGACCCGCGGATGCGACGCGCGGGCGTCTACGGCACGCCGCCCTCGGCCAGATGCGCGCCGATCTTGCAGTAGCTGGGGAAGACCGCGGGCAAGGTGCTCGTGTACGGCTCGGGCTTCACCTTGAACGGGTGATCACCTGGGCTGCATGGAGGCCGCGCTGAACCAGCCTAGTTCGAGCGTCGGGAATGCCAGATGCGACGGCGCTCGGGCACGGCTTCGAGGAGCTTCATGATCGCCTCTTGCTCTCGCTTCGCCGCCCGCGTTCCGCTCCCGCCTCGCCCCGTGCTCATCGTGGCCAGGTCGAGCGGGGTCGAGCCCGACCTGTTCTTGAGGCGAGGGTCCGCCCCTCCGCCGAGCAGCTCGCGGACCGCGCCCGTGGAGCGGGTGCGAACCGCGCGATGGAGCGGGGCCACGCCGCTCTTGTCGAACGCGTTCGGATCCGCGCCCGCCTCGATCAGGCAGGCCACGGTCTCGGCTTGTGTGCTCGGGTCCCACGTTCGCAACGTGGGCCCACCGTCGGCCGCGTAGTGAAGCGGCTGCGCCCCGCGACGGTTCCGCGCCGAAACGTCGGCGCCCTTGGCCAGGAGGCGCATCGCCGAGTCCCGCCGGTAAGCGGCGGCGGCGGCGTGGAGCGCGGTGTCGCCCTCGTAGAGATAGTGCTCGACGTCTTCGACGTAGTGGGCCGCCGCCGACGCGCGCGTCGCCCCGGCCGCGAGCGACTGGAGCGCCAGGCTCGGGTCGCCCTTCAGCAAGGCGGCGATCACCTGCTTCTCGTCGGCGGCGATGGCGCGCACGAGCGCGATGAGGACGCGATCGTCGTCGGGTTTGGGCGCAAGAGTCCTTCGCATACGATCCGGAGCCTATCGCCGTCAGCGGGGCGAGTCGCCCTTGCGAGCGCGCTCAGCCGCTGTTCGCAACAAGGCTCGCACAATCGCGCCCGGAAGCCGGCCAAGCGTGCGAAGCTTGAGGTGGCGACCCGTGCGAACGTCTTCGCCGGCGCGGGAACACCGGGTGTCCGCTTGGCAGGCCGGGGGGCATCGGGCGACCGAAGCCGAGCTCTCGGCGCTCGTCACCGATCTGCCGACACACGAAGCCACCGAGGCCGTCGCGATGGTCGTGCGAAGTCCGAGCTCGTTCGACCCGAACACGCCACCGCCTCGACCGCCGTCGCGCTCGCGCCAGTGGGCCGCGTGCCCGTCGTCCGAGCGCTCTTTTCGAACATCGAGCGCTCCGACGGGAGCGTGATGGCCGAGACCGTGAAGGTCGAGGCCATCTTCGGCAACGTCGAGCTCGACCTGCGCGAGACCCGCTTCGCGGCCGGCGTGACCGAGCTGCGGGTGAAGGCGGTGTTCGGCTCGGTCGAGATCGTCGTCCCGGCCGACGTCGCCGTCGAGGTTCACGGGAGCGCCGTGTTCGGCAACTTCGAAGGCACGACGCGCACGACCGCCGATCCTGACGCGCCGGCCTTGCGCGTCGTGGGTTCGGCGACGTTCGCCTCCGTCGTCGTCAAGACGGTGCCGCCCTTGCGCGTGCAGAAGCTCGCCACCGAGCTCCGGGCCCGCCGCCTCTTGCCGCCGTAGCGATCGACCCGAGAGGGGCGGCGCGCGAGCCGCGATTCGACCGGGAGCGCCGTCGAGACGAGCCGCGCGCCCCATGGTAGGAGGGGCGCCATGACGACCTCCGCTGCGGTTGCCGACGTTGAGAACAAGACCGTCTCGTTCGAAGGGACGACGTACACGATCCAGGCTCTCGGTGAAGACACGTTCACCGTCCTCGTGAAGGGCGTGCCGGTCGGGCGCATCGTGTACACCTTCGGCGCAGCCAACGGCGTGGCCGAGGGCGACGCGGTCAGCGAAGACACGATGTACGCCATCGCCGAAGCCTGGTTCGCCGCCACCGCCGATTGACGGCTCCCGCCCGCACGGGGTGCCAGAGCTCGGCGCTCGAGGTCGCCTTCGAGCGCGAGGAACACAGGCTGGTTGCGGGACGCGTCGCCTTCACGGACACTCGACGAGCTCAGCATCGCCCCGTTTGGCCTCCATCGACCCCTGCGCCGCGTAGTCCTCGCCGCGTGGCCGCCTTCGGCTAGTAGAGAGACGATGCCGCGCACGCTCATCGAATCAGCGAGGGCGACGCGCAAGGGCGGAGCGAGCGGAGGCGGAGGACCATGATCGAGGGCGTCACGATCGAGCAGCTCCGCACCCTCCGCGCCGTGGCCGAGACCGGGAGCTTCTCCGCCGCGGCCCGCTCGCTCGGGCGCGTCCCCGCCGCGGTGAGCCAGGCCATCGACCGCCTCGAGGCCCAGCTCGGCCTGCGCCTCTTCGACCGCAGCGGGCGGGCGCCGCGCCTCACGCACCACGGGGAGGCGATCGCGGCGGCCGCCGCCGGCGTTCAGGGCGAGATCGAGGCGCTCGACGCGCTGGTCGCGAGCCTCAAGCGCGGCACCGAGACCACGCTCGCGATCGTCTTGGACGTCATGTTCCCGACGGAGTCGCTCGTCGCGTTCGCGCGGGAGTTCGCGGCCGAACACCCCGCCATCGAGCTCGTGCTCTTCACCGAGATCCTCTCCGCGGTTACCGCGCAGGTGAGAGACAAGCAGGCCGCGTGGGGCGTGGCCGTCGAAGACGCGGACATGTCGGGCCTCGAGACACGCCACATCGCGTCGGCGCTCCTCGTTCCCGTTGCGGCTCCCTCGCATCCGTTCGCGAAGGCGCGCCGCTCGATCGGGGCAGCCGCCGTGTCGAAGGCCGTGCAGATCGTCCTGAGCGAGCGCCGGAGCGAAGGGACCGGCGATTCGAAGGGCGCCTCGAGAGCCGCGTCGAAGGGCCCCTCGAACGGCCTCACGAAAGGCATCTCGAGAGACAAGCCGAGAAACACGCCGAGAGACGTGTCGAGAGACCACGGCGTCCTCTCGACGCGGACGTGGCGCGTCGTCGATCTCGCGACGAAGCACGCGCTCATCGCGAGCGGTCTCGGCTGGGGTCAGATGCCCGAGCACGTCGTTCGCGACGACCTCGAACGCGGCCGCCTCGTCGCGCTCCGGCTCGACGCTTGGGGCGCGGACCCGATCTCGCTCTCGCTCTCGCTCGTGTGGCGTCGCGGCGCCGTCTTCGGCCCCGTCGCGCGGTGGGCCGAGACGCGGCTGTCGGAGCTATGCCAGAAGGCCGTCGCGAGCTAAATCGGGCGAGCGTGATCTTCGATCACGC
>OCTA010000792.1_pt1 | contig 29278 bp, 17 predicted proteins | sample 1538991 | NCBI WGS metagenome assembly OCTA01 (sample SAMEA3539302, study PRJEB22396) | soil metagenome | biome: tundra; feature: field; material: soil | place: USA | collected 2010-05 | depth 0.15 m | reverse complement strand
GTGAAAGCCGATCGATTGTTCTGAGGGTTGGACTTTGTACACCGCGTTCAATAGCGCTCAATTGGGTTCGATCGATGCCGAACTTGATGTAAACATCCAACTGGGAGAGCCCTGCCGCCCGTCGGATTTCACGCAGAACAATTCCAAAGGCCTTTTCCGGCCCTGATTTAGGTTGAATTTGCCGGTAGCGCGGCATTGGCGAATTCAAGTCTCTGGGAATGATGGATAAAAGCCAACGGGGAAAACCCATCATTTCAGGAGAGGCAAGACAGATATTGCGTGCATGTTGTGAGGGGGATCCAATGCATTTATCCGATGAAGAACTGGCGGCGGTCTTCCTCTCTCCCTCCCGCCTTCGAACCCTTACTGACGAGAACCTAATGGCCGCCTTGCGCATGGGCTGCAACGATGCGCTAGCCGTTCTATTCGAAAGGCACAGCCCTCTGGTCTTCCGGATCGCACGAGCGATTCTCCGCGATGACGGAGAGGCGGAAGAGACAGTCCAAAGAGTCTTCCTAGATGTCTTTAAAGCGGTAAATCAGTTCAACCCTGGCCGCGGAACCTTCAAAACCTGGCTCCTTCAGTACGCCTACCACCGCAGCATCGATCGACGACAGCATCTGCAATCAAACCGGTTTTACAGTCGGGACGAACTGAACGATCTAATGCCGGCTGAGCTGTTTAAAGGACCCGGACATTTGCTATGCTTGCCTCCGCAGGAAGTGGTCTGTTTGGTGGAGCAGGTGCTGGCAACCCTGGAGTCGCGGCAGCGCCGAGTGATTGAACTCACCTACTTCGAGGGTTTGACGGCAGAAGAGATCGCCACGAAAACGGGCGACTCGGCATCATCGGTGCGCCACAATTTGTATCGCGGCTTGGCGAAATTGAGGGCAATCCTGTTGGAACCTAGCAACGCCAAGGGAAAAGAGAAGACAGCCGCCGAACAGACGCTGAAAGGGAAAAGGATCCTCGTTGAATACCCATGAACAATACGAGGAGCTCTGCGCTCTAGCCGCGAGCGGGCAAGCCTCCCCAGACGAGCTGACCGATCTCCGGTCTCACCTCGAAGACTGTCCCGACTGCCGCAGTGCGGCCTACGACTTCACGCAAGTCAGCGCTCAAGGGCTCTCCCAGTTGGCAGCGAAGCGGCTGCGCTGCAAGATTCCCTCCGGAATGACGCAGAGATTTGCCGCTCGCGCCAGGTCCGAAGGGATAGAGCTTTCTCGCGAAAACGTGCTACTGGCCCCGGCGGCAAATCATCGGTGGCTTTTCGCGACTATCGGCGCCGTTGCTGCGGTCATCCTGATCGCGGGGTTTCTGACAATTGGCAAGCGGAAGTCCGCTCCAGTTGCGGTTGACCATCCTCCACTCCCTACCAACCAGACGACTGCGCCTTCCCTTGGTATGGCTTCCCAAGATGGTCGAGCCGGAGACGCTCACCTGCAACAACAACTGGCAGCGGCCCGGTCCGAATTGAAGTTCATGGCGGCGACCATTCAGGAGCAACGCGCTGAGATCGATTCCGCAAGCAAGGCCAGCGAAGACTTGAACTCGCGTCTCACCGAAGCTGGGAAGGGAAGTGCTGCCGCTGCGTCAGACCGATCACAGCGAGATGCTCGGATTGCAGATCTTGAGAAGGAGATACAAAAGGCCCAGTCGGAAAAGAACGCGAGTGATACGGTCCTAGCTCTTCAAGAGACAGAGCTTCGTGGACTTCGCAAGCAGGTCTCAGATGAAGCCGCGGCTCTGGAGCAGCAGCAGGAACTCGCCGCAAGAGGAAGTGACGTGCGCGACCTCGTCGTCGCGCGCAATCTCCACATCATTGATGTGCATGACAGGGACGGAAATGGCAAAAGCCAACGGGCCTTTGGACGGATTTTCTATACCGAGGGGAAATCCCTCATTTTTTATGCGTACGATCTCTCAGATCCGAGAAAACTGGATGCCAAAGTCTCGTTCTACGTATGGGGCGAACGCCTGGGTGCCGAGAAACCGATCAGAAGCTTGGGCGTCTTCCACAACGACGATGCGAACGATGGGCGCTGGGTGTTAACTTTCGATGATCCCCAAGTTTTGGCGCGGATCAATTCTGTCTTTGTCACCGTCGAATCATCAAAGAAAACGATCAAAGAGCCCGGCGGACGGAGGGTATTGTTTGCGTTCCTGGGAGACAAACCCAACCATCCATAAAGCGCGGCGTTGTTCAGCTTTTCTGAACGTCTACTTCAGACACACAAGGCATTGCCGGTCAGGAGCAGCGCTCTCACTTCCAAGCCACGAATGGAAGGTTGTGCCCCACATTCATGTCTGCTGCAAAATGATCTGGTCGTCTACCAGCGCTCGATAAATGTTTTTCTTGAATAGAGAGAAGTTAAGGTTGAGGCAGGAAGGTACTTGCAGCCCTGTCCGGATTTCGTAACAAACCGGAGACAAACCGGAGATTGACAAGGCTGTGAATGAAGAGTATTTTGCCTCCTATTCGGTGAACGACAAGTGATACTTAGTCTGAGTATCACTCCTGAGGGGGCTTCGCCGATTTCCCTGGGACATTTCTAGTTCGATCAGTGGACGAACAAGGTATTGGTTTCACTCCCTAACCTTGTTGGACACTGAGGGCTCAGTCTGTGAGCTCGGACCTAGATCTTTGTACGTTGCCTGACTTCCAGCTTCTTCCATAATCCGTCATGGAGTGGACCTAGAGGCTAAAACATGTCAAGCAATGTCGAAGTATCGGTAAGGCGGATAGCAAGCAGCGAATGAGGTTGAGCATTTAGGCAGGACGAAATGCGAATCCTGCTCAAGTCCCGGGCGATTTGATGGAGTGACGAGCTTCCGAAGAGCCCGCACTTATGCGAGAAGACTATGGGCGTTCTACTTCAGGGTTTTTACAAGTTGCCCCCGAATGATGCAGTTCCTTCGCCCGCTGACGGCAAGCCAGGCTTTCCGTGGTGGTGGGATCATATCGCCGCGCAAGCTCGGGCCTTCAGCCTCGTAGGATTCACTGCGATATGGTTGCCGCCAATGCTTAAGACGTCATCAGGCGCGGCGGTTGGAGCGGATGGGTATGGTCCTTTTGATGACTACGACATCGGTTCGAAGAAACAGAAAGGGACGGTTCCGACTCGCTTTGGAAGTCGCGAAGCGCTACAGCGCTGCACCGCGGTTCTGCGTGCTAATGGGCTTGATATCTATCTCGATATGGTGGAACACCACCGCTCAGGCGACGGAGCAAGACCGCCCGAGGCCTTTGTTTTCCGCTACCTCGGCGCGAACGGCACACCTGGTGTCGGGCGTTTTCCGAAGAATCCATCCAATTTCCTGCCTCAGGTGCCACGCGATCCCGACCTGGGGGGTGCACCGGCGGATGACTTTCCTTTCGCTCGCGAGCTCGCTCCAATCAATGCGAAGCCGAAGGATTATGTGTTCAACAACTTGATCGAAGCGTGCGACTGGCTGACTCGCAGTGTGGATGCGCAGGGTTATCGGCTCGACGATGTCAAAGGACTTTCCACTGACTTTCTGCTGCCATTTCTTAACAGCAAGGCGATGGCAGGCAAGTTCGCCGTCGGCGAGTTTTTCGATGGAAACCGGCTGCTGGTCAATCAATGGATTTTTAATCCCCGAGGCATGCAAGGCAGGCCCAATGCCTTCGACTTTCCGCTAAAGTTTCTCCTCACCAGCATGTGCAACAACCCCGGCCGGTTCAACATGGCGGACCTCGACCATGCCGGTCTCACTGGTATCTCGCCGCTCAATTCGGTCACATTCGTTGAGAACCACGACACTGACCTGCAGAACTCGCAGAAGATCGTTACGAACAAGCTGCTCGGTTATGCCTACATCCTCACCTCCGAAGGCTACCCCGCAGTCTTCTACAAGGACTATAGTACCGATCCTGGATGCTATGGTCTGAAGCCGCAGATCGACAACCTGATCTGGATCCACGAGGTGTTGGCCAACGGGACCACCGAACAACGATGGAAGGATTTCGATGTCTTCGCCTATGAGCGCACCGGTGGCTCGCGGCTGCTGGTCGCTCTGAACAATGATCCCGGAGGCCCGCACAACATCCGGGTCGCCACCGGATTCGGCTCCAATGTTCATCTCAAGGACTACACCGGTCACGGGCCGGACGTCTTCACCGACAATAATGGCAACGTTTCGATTTCTGTGCCGGCGAACGCGAACGGTCTCGGATATGTCTGCTACAGCCGCGTTGGCCAGGACCGCGCGTTGACGACGGGAAGTCATGTGGTCCGTCAAGATTTCGAGGGCGCGTCCGACCTCGACATCCTGCCTGCGCTGAATGGCAAGAGCGTGACGGCGGGAAGAATCTGGTGCGCGGCGAACTCGCAGGTCACCGCTTCACTCACAGTGGATCGTACTGGGTGGGATGGTGCATCGAAGATTGACCTCACATTAGTGGCGCCGGACAACACGCAAAAGAGCCTTACCGTTACTTCAGTCTCGGCGGCTGATGCCGCGCTTCAGGCGAACACAAAGCAGGAAGGTTTTTATGCGCTTCAGATTTCGGCAAGTGCGCTGCCGGCGGCCAATCTGAACCCACCGTACAAGCTATCGGTGACCTACTCCGCTCCCCAAGCCTTTGTGGCCGCAGCACCGGTCTCGTCGCCTAACGTCGCGGGCCAGTGGGGACCTGTCGTCCAACTCAAGAACGTAGCCATCCATGCCCATCTTCTCCCCACTGGCAAAGTGCTCTATTGGGGCCGGCGGCAGAAGGTCGGTAACACGATATTCGCTTCGCTCAACGAACATTTCTGTACAAGCTATTTATGGGATCCTGCGACCGGCCAAAGTGTGCCGACTAAGGACTCGCCGAAACTTGACAGCGGCGACGGCGTAAATCTCTTTTGCTCCGGCCACAGCTTTCTTCCAGATGGAAGACTACTTGTCGTTGGTGGCCATCTCTTCGACAGTGAGGGCGTGAATCAGGCGTGCGTTTACGATGCCGTTGCCGATGCCTGGACAGCATTGCCGCGGATGAATAACGGTCGATGGTATCCATCGGCTATCACACTGCCTGATGGAGGAGTGCTCGCCATCTCGGGTTCCTTTGCGCAGGGCCGACCGCAACCTCCGCCAGACAATCCCACGCCGCCCCCAACGGGTTCCACCTTTCCAACCAACCCCAATCCGCAGATATGGCGCGGCAACGCCTGGGCGCCCACCGATAATTTTGTCGGCCTCCAACTATTCCCGCGTTTGCATATCGAGCCAAAACAGGGTCACGTATTCATGTCGGGACCACAGGGCGAGACATTCTTTTTGGATGTCGCCGGACAGGGGACATGGTCTCCGGGCCCAGTACGCGACGCAGCTCTCCGCGATTATGCGCCTTCTGTAATGTACGACAGCGGAAAGGTTCTCTATAGCGGCGGCGGGCTGGATCCTGGCACGCATCTCCCGACAAACCTTGCAGAGATCGTCGATCTGAACGATCCCAGCCCGCAATGGAAGCGGACCGCACCGATGAACTTTGCACGCCGGCAGCACAACGCCACCGTGCTTCCCGATGGCACTGTTCTGGTTACGGGTGGCACTCAGGGAGTTCCTGGAAATCCGCAATGGCTCGCATTCGACAATGTTCGTGCCGGCGGCCCCGTGCATGCCGCCGAGCTCTGGGATCCGACCACCGGTCAATGGAAGCTAATGGCCTCCGAAGATATAGATCGATGCTACCACTCTACCGCGCTGTTGCTTCCCGACGGCCGAGTCCTAAGTGCAGGAGGCGGAGAATATGCGCCAGGAAATCCCGCACTGCCCAATCAACCGAATCCTTCCGGCGACTCTCACAGTGACGCGCAGATATTTACACCGCCTTACCTGTTGAAAGGGCCGCGCCCCACGATCGCCGTTGCTCCCGTTGAGATCATCTACGGAAAGAGCTTCGATATCACTGTCGGAGCAAACGATGATATTGGCAAAGTGAGTTGGATCCGGCTCGGTTCAGTAACTCATTCCTGCAACCAGAACCAATTACTGAACTTCCTCGCATTCAAGCAAGCGGCAACGAAGCTGACGATCCAGGCGCCGGCGAGTGCGAACGTAGCGCCCCCGGGCCATTACATGCTGTTTGTACTGAACAAAGAGGGCGTTCCCTCCATCGCTCATATTGCGCACATTTCTGCCCAAGCTTCGGCGCCGATAGTTCATAACAGTGCATTTGCACTGCTCAAGCCCACGCCGGCGCAGAGCGTGGATCTCGTCGCGATGGACAAGCAGATTGCCCATGCTCATCCCGAACCCGCCGTGGTAATCGGCGTAAGCCCAAGTTGCCCGTATGGCATCGGTGCCTGCTGGGGTGGGGCGTTCGACGCGCTGAAGCAACTCAATGGGATCGCCGAGGTTCGCCCGCTTCCCGATACGGCAGACTCCACTGCGTTCGTTTACCTGAAGGACGATGTCTTACCCGAGATTGACGCCTGGCGTGACCAGTTCGCTGACGTGGCCAACGGTTCGTACATCATGCGAGGAATTGAGATGACTCTTGTGGGTAAAGTGACCGACCACTTCGGGCTCTTAACGCTTGCGGGCAATAAGACCAGACCTGATCTCGTCCTTGCTCCCTTGCAAGGGCCTGACAAGATCCAATGGGACTTCACCACGCGAAGTAATCAACCGATGACGGCCGAAGAGGCGAGTGCCTACACGCGACTGTCAGCAAAACTAGCAACTCAATCGAACGGAACTCAGGTTCAGGTTACGGGTCCGCTGAAGAAGAACGGATCGGAGTTCTTTCTCGAGGTCCGGGAATTCAAAGTTTGAAAAGCCGATCTTGAGCGGTGTTCGTGCACTCATGGTGCGCTTGCCGTTCAAGCGCAATACATTCAAGAGGAGACGAAGATTTATGAGCCAGAAACCGCAACCACCGCAACCACCGCAAGGACCGCAAGGACCGCAAGGACCGCCGCCCGCCTTTTCAGCTCGCTACTCGGACAGCTTGCGCGCAATCTTCAGCGCCTTTGCCCATCACGGCAAGCCGCTTCGTGGCTTGATGTCCACTGCGAAATCTCCCAACTTCCAAGGCCGGTTTGGCCGCATGTTCCGCTCGCTGCCGGCCGCGACATATGGGCGTACAGACCAAGACAGCCGCAATGCCCTCCTGACGCTCGGCAACCTGATGACCGCAGAATTCGATCGACCGAAGGATGGCTTCGATAATGAAGAGAGCGGAATTCCTGCACTCTATACCTACTTTGGCCAGTTCGTAGACCACGACATTACGTTTGATCCGATGACCACCCTGATTAAGCATAGCGATCCAGATGCACTGACCGACTTTCGTACGCCGGCGCTCGATCTCGACAACGTTTACGGACGCGGCCCCGGCGATCAGCCTTACCTTTACGACAAAGACGGCCTGAAGTTTCTGCTTGGCGAACCGCTGAATAACGGCGCCCCAGACCTTCCCCGCAATAACCCAGTCGACAAATCCGAACCCGCGCGAGCCCTTATCGGCGATCCGCGTAATGACGAGAACAGCATCGTTTCCCAGTTCCAGGCACTCATGCTGCGCTTCCACAACCAAGTGGCCGATGATCCGACGAGCAAGGGTCTGGATCTTCCCGCGCTGCAGCAAATCGTGCGCTGGCACTATCAGTGGGTCGTCATCCATGATTTTCTTCCCAAGATCGTCAGTGCGTCGGTGCTCGAGGCGTTGAAGACCAACGGCAAATACGATCAGAAGAAGCTGGAGTTCTTTCACTGGAAGAATGAGCCCTTCATGCCAATCGAATTCTCGGTTGCCGCCTACCGCCTCGGTCACTCGATGATCCGTCCCGGCTATCGACTGAACGATGATGACGGAACGCTGCTGCCGATCTTCCCCGTGCCCTCACAGGGACTTCCAGATGGTCTCACCGGTTTCCAGGCAATGGCGAAGAATCGTGGCATCGACTGGGGCCGCTTTATTGACCTCGATGGAGACATACGAGCCTATGGCGATGATCCGGACGAGGTGAAGCCGGCTAACGCGGAAATGAAGCGTCGGCTCCAGTTCGCCTATAGGATCGACACTTCGGTTGTCATGCCGCTGGGTGTTTTGCCGAGCAGCATTGCCGGTGATCCGCCACCATCGCTTGCCCAGCGCAACCTTCTGCGCGGTTTCGAACTCGGTCTGCCAACCGGGCAGAGTGTAGCCAAAGCCATGAAAATCACGCCCCTCACCGACGATGAAATCATTATCGGCAAGGCGGTCGACAAACCCGCGGACGGCGACGTGGTTGGCCAACTTTCGAAGCTCCCTCAACTCGCCGCGTTCGAAGGAAAGTGCCCTCTGTGGACCTACATACTCGCTGAAGCTGCCAACCATCGCACCAAATCGGACATCCCCGTCAAACCGGCGATGGAGATCAGTACACCGCAACTCGGACCGGTCGGAGGGCGGATCGTCGCCGAGGTCTTCCTTGGCATGTTGTTCGGCGACAACGACTCATTTCTCAGCTCTTCACCCGATTGGATCCCATCTATTCGAAGTAAAGGAGAAAAATTCGCGTTACGTGACATTGTGGCATATGCGATCGGCAAATGATTCTTAGGCTGTCGATGGAAGAAAGGTTTCAACAGATGGCAGAGTCCATTCAGAAAATTTTCGTCGATCCACCCATCGCGGTTGCCCGATTAGGAAGCAGCACCACACCGCAAAACGCGTATAAATGGGTTGAGTCGGCCATTCCACGTAGTAACGCCGATACGACCATCGAGCCAGACTGGTCGCTGGTGGTGCAGGCGGATGGAACAGTCGAACCTGTATTGCCCACTTCGCTGGCTTTCCGCGACGGGCCCCTGATCAGGCCTGTTTGTCCGTTCTTTGAATTGTGGGCTTCCATAGGAGAGTCAGGCAGCGCCCCTGCGACCTGGAGCGATGTCCAGGTGACTCCAGATCTACTCACAAAGTGTGGAATCGCCTTAAATAGTCTGGTAATTACGATCGACGCCAAGAACTTCAAAGTGTCCCGGCGGACACAGAACCCGGAGTTGCAATACGGTACGTTCCCACCACTCCGGATCCCGGGTGACAATCATGTGCCGGTCCCGATTTTGGCTGGCAGTCCTCCCAAAGTGCCCGCCACTCGCCGCTTGATACCCGCGAACACAAGTATCCCGATGGGGTCGTTTCAAGTTCTAAAGTCTCGGCCTCAACCTGCGACTGATCCTAGCAATGGGTGGACACAACACGTTAATGGGCTCCCGGTCGTGAGTGTGGAGGTAATCCGGTTCCGGTTCACTCCCGCGCGCGGGGAGTTTTATGGGCCGCCCAGTGCGGCACAGCCTCAGCCTGTGTCGCGTGGGGTTGCCTTCGCGCCAGTCGAGCCGAGCCGGGCTTTCTTGAACCCGAATGCTGGCTGGGCAGGATTCAATGCCGATGTCGCGAGTACACTCGATGCTCCTGCCGACACTTATGACGGCGCGGACGTGGGCAGGAACCACTCCCTCGGAGTAGTGGACGATACCTGTGAATTGCGGATTGAAGTCACGCTCCCGCAATCAAACCCGGTCAATCAAGTCTTGAGCGCATCTGTCAGCGTATTTGTCGCCCCTCCCGATTTTGCGCCGGATCGTCGACCATTCCTGTCATTGGCGGACGAGCTGAACGATCGTGCCGCGGACAATGCCGCGCGAACGAGGGCGATGTCGGATAACGATCGTGACGCTTGGGTGGAAGATCTCTTCCAGCGGATTCACGAGACGTTGTCCTTACTCAATTTGGATTTGTGGCGCCGCGAGAAGGCGATCACCCTCAGGGGCAGCCGGCTGAATCAGACCCCAATTCCCGGCGACGAAACAAGCGAACCCTCGAGAGCCATGGGTGGTCGAGACATGTTGCGTAATCAGTCGATGCCGTACCCGGGCACTGGCCGGGACATCAAACTTCCTTTGACCGACTATGCTCACATGCGCCACCGCTCACTCTCTGATCTCGACTTCCTGCGCGATTTCGTGTCGCAGAATCCAGGGCGAGTGGCAAAGCTGGTCCGCCGTTCGTTTGAAGCTGAGGGCGCCGAGACAAGCGACGGGATAGGAAATACGACCATGCGAATGCCTCCTTTCATGAGGAATTCAAATGCGGGACCTCTTACGCTCGCCGCGTGGCAGTACGATCTCTTGATGTCATGGGTCAACGCGATGGAGGCACAGCCGAAGCCAGCGGCACCGGCTTTGACGACCAGGCAGCCTTCGCAGGCGGCAATCCAGCGGCGTTCGGAGGTCCTGACCCGCATCAATCGTGGGCAGCAGGGAAGCCCGGAACGGAGGCACCGATAATGGAGTTGTTGTCCGTGGTTCCCGGAGAACCCTCAGCCCCGATCTTCAAGATATTCCGCTCCGCGTTGGGAAAACACCTGCTGGTGGTGCCCCATTCGCGGATTTTCGATCTCACAGTGGACCTCGCCGATGGCGACTTCACGGAAATGCCACCGTTTCTACTAGCGGCGCTCGCGGATGCGGCGAACGGAGAAGTGCCCGTCGAGAATGTGGTTGCCCCGTCGCCGCAGAGCGTTTCGTTGAATGTCAGTTCGAGTTGCAATCTTTCCTGCTCGTACTGCTATGCCGCTCAAGGATCCTTCCATGGCGCACAACCCGAACCAATGAAATGGGAGGTGGCGCGGGCGGCAATTGACAAGCTTTTGAGCGCAGCCGACCATGCGGTCCCGGTCACGGTTGGTTTTCTCGGTGGAGAACCCTTTGTCAATCGCCGGCTGGTTCACCACGCGGTCGAGTACGCTGCCGCGGAAGGAACCCGGCTGGGTTTGGACGTGCGGTTTTCCGTGACAACCAACGGCACGCTCTTGAATGACGACGATGTCGATCTCCTGAGGACGCACCGATTCGCGGTCACAGTGAGCGTAGACGGAGGGGAGGAGATACAGAATCGGCAAAGGCCCGCTCCAGCTCGGCTGGGGCGCAGTTACGATCTTGTAGTGGCGGCAACCGGTTCGCTCTTGGCCAAGCCCGGGTTGGCGGTTGTTTCGGCACGCTCCACAGTTACCCGGGGCGACCTGGATCTGCGGGAGAGGTTTGCGGCGATTCTTTCCATGGGGTTTCGGGAAATTGGATTTGCGCCCCTGAGAGCAGCTACACCGAGCAGTGGGATACTGCGAGACGAAGATTGGCCCCAATACCTGGCTGCAATCGTCGAAATATCCAAATCGGAACTGGAACGTGTTTATCACGATGATTTCATCCGCCTCACCAACTTCGCTGTCGCACTAAAGCAGTTATATCGTGGTGCCTGTTCTCCGTACCCTTGCGGAGCCGGCGGCGGCTACTTCTCGGTCGCGGCCAGTGGGGAATGGTACGCCTGCCACCGCGCGATCGGGTCTCGAGCTTTTCAACTGGGCAACAATGACGGGCTCGATAGGGAGCGGCGGCGGGAGTTCCTGGAGGCAAGGCATGTACATGCCCAGCCGGCGTGCCGCGAGTGTTGGGCGAGGTATCTATGCTCGGGTGGCTGTCATCAGGAAGCATCTGGCAGGACTGACTCCTCATGCGGCTTCATCCGTGGCTGGTTGGAATTCTGTCTGGGGGCCTATTGCGAGTTAACCCAGCGCAAGCCTGAGTTCTTTGGCGCCGCGCCGAATTGAGGAGAGCTAATTCATGAGTGAACCCGCACCGATCAAACTGATACCACGAAATGTGGCTGCCTTGAGGCGTGGACAAAACACAAGCGGCCCGGTGCGGCAAGCGCCGGGCAATCCGGTTTCGACGCGCCTGGAATCCGGAGTGGGCAATTGCTTTCCCGGATTGGAATGCGATTTGAGGAATCTTGAGCGGCGTTTCTTCCCATTCCTGGAGGTCAATATTCAGGACACCGAAATCGACGTGGCGTCGGTAGACATGGCGTCGGTCAAGACCGCTGCCGGCAACGGCAAAATCACTTCCGACGCTGCGGGCATCTACCAGCAGATCGACACCGGGTTAGCCGGAGGCCGAAAGTGGACGATCACGCAAATGCAAGGGACGTTCGGGCTGCTGGGAATGCAGACCCTGACCATTGCTAATCTTCGAGCACCCAGCGCTGGAGAAAACCGCTTACCTCCCGACGCTTGGACGGCCGTTCGCCTCTTGACCGAGGGGACATCGGTTCAGATTACCCTGCGTCAAGGAACTACAACCCGAGTCCTAGTCGGAGAACGGGCCCGCTACCTGGACGACAATGGTGCCCTGGCCGAAATGTTTTTGCCGGGCGAGTTGACGCAATCCTTGTGCAGTCCGTGGACACACGATTTCCGTGACTGTGGCTGCTTCTATTGGGCTTCCAATCATCCCGACATCGCCCTTCCTCTGCTGCCCGTTCCTGCCCCGACCACACCGGAGATTAATACTTGGGTGCCATGGGAACGTGCGGACCGTACGCTCAATGCATTGCCGGCTCCAGCGACCGTGGATGAACCTGATGAGCTCGTCTATTACGAGATCAACGCTAAGTGGCAGTCGCTGAACTTTGTAATCGAAGACCGGGAGACCGTGGCACCTTACGAGCCGGGAAAATTTGTGGCAGCGAAGTTCGCGAGCCAGGCGGAACTTGAGACGAACCTCCGCTACGCGGCGGGAGTCGAACTGGCCGTGATCCACGAGTATCTGGCTGCGGCATATTCTCTAAAGACGACCGGGTTGGCGCCGGCGGTTGCGGACGACGTGGTTGCCGCCCGCGCTGAGCTGATGAGGATTACTTTTAGTGAAATGCGGCACGTTCGGGCAGCCAACGATGTGCTGAGAGCACTGAATAGTTCTGCTGCCTTCGTACCCGCACTGAGAGTGGCGTCGGATGTGCCCGGAATACTAACGGGCACTTTCCGTCCGGTAATGCCGCGCCCGGCAACGCCGGAAACGATCCAGGATTTCATTGACATAGAAAGTCCGTCGACTTCGGTCGACGGTCTGTACTCGCGCATTTTAGCGACGTTAGAGGATTTGGGTACAGAAGCGATGCAACAAACAATCCGGTCGGTCATGGCTGACGGCGAAAGTCACTTTGAGACTTTCAGCTTCATCCAGGAATGGCTCAATAGGCACAATCCGGTCGACTATCTGAGGAAGCTCAACCTGACACCTGCGCCAGCCAGCAACCTTTTACATCGAAAGCTTCAGCAAGAATACAGAGCTCTCCTCTCGCAACTCTTCCAAGGCTACACCCTCGGAATTCCCTTCGGGGCTCCCGATATCAATTCTGCGCGCAACGCTATGCTCGGAAACGGAGGACTTAATGGCGCGGCCGAGGCTGTTGCCGATGCCGGCTTCCTGGTGGCTTTTGATGCGATCACAGATGACCCACTGCTTGCGCCTGTGGGCCATCCGTGAATTATTTCGCGAGTGTTCGCCGCAAGCCCCGAAAGGAAAGGCACGGTGGAGACGTCGAAGCTGCACAGGCGTAGGACTGAGTTCGATGTGTTGATCGGCGGTGCGGGAATAGCCGCTAGCGCCGTTGCTGTCCGCTTGTGTACGCTGGGCTTTCGGCCGTTGATTCTGGCCACGCAGAGCCGTATTCTCAGTGGGGTCGAAGCCATCCCGGAATCGGTGGTGCCATTGTTCGAGGAATTGGGCATGCGGCACATTCTGCGGCAATCCAATGGTCTGGTAACAGAAGGCTTCGAAAACCACTGGCGATCCGGCGATCCGGCGCTGCGACCGGGCCGCTGGATCCACGTGGAACGGGCGCGATTGGCAGCCGCGGCGGTTCGCCACGCAGTGGACTGTGGCGCAGTGTTGCGTCTGTGTGAGTCCATACCAAAACTCGCCGGTTCAGGTCCAATTTGTGTAAATCATGGTGGGATGCGCCTGAGCTTTGAGGCCGCGATCGATGCCACGGGACGTTCCGCGGTATGGTCGCGTCCGATTCGGCGGCGCGGAGGGCAGGTCGCCGACATTTTTATGTCTTCCCCCCAAGCATCTCCACGAGGGAGGGTCGTCCGTCTTTCGCAGGGATGGGCCTATCGGATTGGGTCAAAGAATTCCGCGACCGTTGCGATGCTTGGCGAACGCAGCGCACGTCGCCGCGTGCCGGATGTCTCGACACGAAAAGCCCTGGGGCTGATTTCGGAGCAGATCGGATATATTGGCCGCCGTCCCGCATTTCCGCAGTGGTCCGAAAATCCGATCCAGGGCAGGAGAATCGCCATCGGAGACGCCGCGTTGGCATACGATCCGCTCGCCGGGCAAGGCATTCGTTTCGCTCTTTCTAGTGCCTTCGGGGCGTCCACGGTCATCAATACCTGGCGTCACTCACCCGGTGACGCTACGGCGGCAGAACGCTTTTACCTCGACTCCGTAACCCAGTCGCGCAGCCGTCACCTCCGATTTCTTGATGAACTCCATTCGGCCGGAACGGGAGGAGAGCGCGCAAGTCTTCTTGTGCCCGAGGTCGTAATCTTTTCCGGCAAAACCTTGCCAGTGGATCTTCATGTGAATTCGCGGATCGTTTCGGGCTTGGCGGTGATTCTGGCCGATGGCACCCCAGTCCGATGGGTGGGGGGCCTTGATCTATTGCGAATTCGGGATCTGACACGCAAGCCGGTTCGCTCTGCGGATTTGTTGCGACAGTTGGTGTCTGCGAACTTGACGTCGCTTCAGGCTGCGGCTCTTCTCCACTGGTGCGTGCGGCATGAGCTTGTTTCCGCGGCTTCGGCTGTCGTTGCTTGGCGGCTTGCCGAAACTGCGGCAGACAACGCCCCCGCTTGATCGGAAAACCAAAATGCCAACATTATTTACGTCCCTTCGAGCACAACACCAAACCGGTGCCCCACGACCCATTCAGACGCTGCCTGGGACGAAAGTTGCCCCGACGACCCGCGCGGCTGCCGATGTCTCGCTCTTGGAATCCGAGCGCCAGTTTACACTTGCCGCTCAGCCTCCGCCTTTGCGAAAGCGGTCGCGGCCCAAGCCGAAGAGAAAAATTGCGGTCATCGGTGCGGGACTCGCCGGACTTTGTGCCGCGTACGAACTGCAGGGGCTTGGCTACGAAATAGTCGTCTACGAAGCACGTGACCGTGTTGGCGGCCGCGTGGAATCGCTCTCCAAGTTCGCGACCGGCAAGATCGCCGAGGGCGGGGGAGAGTTGATCGGCAGCAACCATCCGCTGTGGAATTCCTATCGCCAACACTTCGGCCTGCATTTCAGTGACGTCAAGGAATACAAGAATTCCCCATACCGTTTCGAAGGCAAAACTCTTTCATTTGAACGCAGTCAGGCGCTCGTGGACGAGATGACCGATCAGTTAAGGCATCTTGCCGATTTGGCTGAGACTGTCGTGGATGCATTTGAACCGTGGTCCAACCGAAACGCCCGCAAACTTGACAGCATGGTCCTCACCGACTGGGTTTCGAAAGCTAGATGTTCCGATATTTGTAAAGACGCCATCAACGGGATGCTGGCTGCGGATAACGGGATTCCCGCCAATGAGCAGAGTCTGCTTGGCGTTCTCGCTATGATTAAAGGAGGAGGACTTGACCGCTATTGGACCGATTCAGAGCTGTACCGTTGCGAGGGTGGTAATCAGCAACTCGCGGAGAAATTCAGGGAGAAACTCGATCGACGACGAAATTCTGTCTTCCTCCAGTGCCCTATAAAATCGATTCGCAAGGCGAATAACCGCGTTTCGCTTCACACCAGTGAAATGCGTCTGCTGGGAGAGTACGACGACGTAATCCTTGCAGTTCCTCCGTCCGTCTGGAACCGAATCCGAGTGGTTGGTTTTCCTGAGTTGGCCACCAAACTCTCAAATCCACCCGCAATGGGACGAAACGTAAAATGTCTTCTCAAGATTAAGTCCCGGTTTTGGGAAGTGTTCGCAAGCAGTCCGACCCTTTCAGAAGACGGCCCTGTCGATCTTACTTGGGAGACCACCGAACAAGATCCGAACGCGGACTTTGTCATGGTCGCATTCTCAGGCTCAGATGACGCCGATACATGCTCTTCTTGGCGCAGCAAGTCGCGGAGAAAACGGTACGTGAAGGCATTACAGGCGCCCTATCCAGGTGTCGACAAACAGATTCTCGATCTTGAATTCAAGGATTGGCCCCGAGAGGAATGGACAAAAGCCTCGTACTATTTCCCACGTAGAGGAGAGGTTACGCTGTGGGGCCCATTCTGGAAATCCGGATATGGCAACTGGCTTCACTTCGCCGGCGAACACACTTGCTACGCGTTCGTTGGCTACATGGAGGGTGCTCTTAGCTCCGGCTATCGACTCGCTCGGCGACTAGCAATCCGAGACCAGATCTTTCTTGGCTAGCTAACAGGCTGGGAAAGGCTGAGGGTCAAGGGCGACAACGCCGCTGAAGCAATCCTTCCTTTCAACCCAACCGGGAACCCAATCGCTTGATTTTATGTGGGGTGTTTTGCAGGCGCCGTGAGAGATTTGATCAGTAAATCCCAGTGAATCAATTCCAATAACGGTCCTCCTCAAACGTTTGTTCCGGCCCCGTGGGAACCAGATTCAGAAACAACTGAAGAAGCCGCGCGAATCGCGGGTATTGAGTAGCTCTAAAGTGCTTTCTCCAGGAACGAAAATATTGCATTTTGTTGCCCGTCCCGCGGAAGAGCATGATCCAGTTAAGCTTCCAGGCCTCGTGATGCCACCCGTAGTGTTCGGCTTTCGCGATGGTCTCCAGGGCCATGCGCTCTTTTTCTGGAGTGAGTCGCCAGCGTCCGGAGCGAATCCAGTCGCGTTTCATGATCACGTCCATGGATACCAAACCTAGACTGCGATATCCCCGCCGTGCCGGCAGGGGAAGCCCGTCCGCTGTGGCAACGCCGATTCTCTCTGCATTCTGTTGAAGTGCTTCCAATCGGCCCCATGCCCCAGATTCTTGCAGAATCGTTCGGGTGCGCCGATACAAAGGATCGGCTTGGCCTTGAATGTATCGGAGGATCGGCGTGAGGCGGAGTGCACGCGCAACCTGGGCAGCGCACATGTACATAATCATCCTGGCTTCTGTTGCCGCAGCGCGAAGGTCATCTGTTGCGGACGGGTGATCGAGGAGTTCTGTGTCCACCCGATTGAGCATCGTCCACGCTTTGAAATGTTGCCCATAGATGAATCTCGCGCACGAAAGATCGATCATTCGACGCAATCGCTCGTCGCGGGAACCATGAGACGTGGCAACCTCGGGCTCGAGTGCCCGAACAGCGTCACGATATAGACCGCAATGCCCACGCAGCGATTGCCTCAGGGCCGGCTTGTCCTTCAGTTCGGAAAACGACTCATACAGAAGCGTGGGGCACGCAATCCAGTTCAATACCTGCAAACGCCACTCTTCTGTAAGAGCGGGGTCGAAGTCATCCAGATGAACTGTCTGGGGCGACGGGGCCGACACCCTCAGGTTGGGGTCCAGTAGGATCTTCAGGAAATCGACGAGGTCGCCCTCCACCACCACCCCTCGCCTTTCGCGCAACACACGTTGAGCATTCGGTTGCAAGGCTCCGCGGCGCGGTTGCAGCCATACGGTGTGAGCCTGTCTCGCGGAGTTGACTAGTTCCGGGCAGATGTCAAAGTCGCGACCGCTGTACCCGATCACGATTAAGGTTCGATCTCTTACTACTTCGAGCAACAGATCCCGCTTCCATGGGTCAAGCCATCCTTCGGCCTGCAGGTCACAAACAATCGTCTCTTCCGCGCCGGGCGCTGCCGTTCCGTGAATCTTGAAATAGACCTTCGGCGGGGAGGGAGAGCCCGACCCCAATTTCAGGTAGCTGTCAAAGCTCTGCCGATCGAACACGGTAACAGCGCCCGGATCCACTTCAGCAAGGGAATCAAACGCAAGATCGTAGTTCGTTGTAATGAGACCCTTCGCCATCCCGGACTGCAATGACGAGAATAAGCAGCGGTGAATCGGGTTCGGTTTCTTCTCGCAGAAGAGCTTCTGGATAATTGGCCGAATGGCGCGTCTGTTGGGGTAGCAGTGCATGACCGCTTCAAACGGAAGGTCATCGAGGTCCTTCCCCAGGAACGCCAAATCAGACTTGCGCAGAATCCTCTGCCACAGAGCCTGTGCGATGTCCCACCCAGCGGGCAAGCTTGTGGGTGGAAAGACGGAAATGTATGAGCCGACCAGGCAAACAATACCTGCTGCCCGCCAAGTCTCGATCGTCGTGCTGTCGAGATCCGAGATTGCCAAACATGAGTAAGCCAGATGCACCCTCTTCGAGAAGGTTCGCGATGGGCCCTAAAGCGCGGATTCTCGCATCCCGCGCGATCTGACGCAACCGTGCCGTCGAAAGATCGTGAGCACAAACATTCCGTCCGGGGCAAAAACCTGCGATCAGCCCGCATACGTTTATAGAGGAATGCAAACCGATGTTCCGTCTCTACTGTGGGGTTGTGCGAAAGTTCTGCTTCTTATCTCTGCTCTTCTCCCTCGTCGCCAACTTTACCTGGGCACAATCCGAGACTGCGACAGTTTCTGGACAAGTTGTAGATCCGTCCGGACTCAACATAACGGGTGCCCAGGTAAAGCTTGTAGACATCGATCGCGACACCACCACTAGCGTGACCACCAACGCGACCGGCTTGTACACCTTTCCCAGTGTTAGGCCTGGGCGCTACCGGATGGCGGTGATGGCTCAGGGTTTCAAGGTGGTCAATGTCACAGGCGTCACGGTAAACGTCCAGGATCATCTCGAACAAAATTTCAAACTAGTCATGGGATCGGTCTCTGAGTCGATCACGGTGGAAGGCGGAGTGGCTTTGGTTGACACGGAATCTGCCACGGTCAGCACGGTCGTTGATCGGAACTTCGCGGAGAACCTGCCGATGAATGGCAGGAGTTTTCAATCGTTGATTCAGCTTACGCCGGGAGTGGTTCTTACCGGCAACAACGGCGTGGACACTGGCCAATTTAGTGTCAACGGCCAGCGCGCAAACTCAAACTACTGGATGGTGGACGGGGTGAGCGCAAACATCGGTATCAACACAGGCGTGACCGCAGGCAGCGGGGCGGCGGGTACCCTTGGCTCGACCAGCGTCTTAGGAGGTACAAACAGCCTGGTCTCTGTGGATGCGCTTCAGGAATTTCGCCTCCAGAGCTCCACGTATGCGCCGGAATTTGGCCGCACTCCCGGGGGCCAGATTTCCATCGTCACACGCTCCGGGACGAATCAGTTTCACGGTACGGCCTTCGATTATTTGCGGAACGACGCTCTCGATGCGAATGACTGGTTCAATGGGTTTACGAATAGTCCTCCACTTCCCAAGGCGCAAGAACGCCAGAACGATTTCGGTGGCACATTCAGTGGCCCGATTCTGAAGAACAGCACCTTCTTTTTCTTTTCCTACGAAGGGCTTCGACTGCGACTGCCGAAGACTGCTCTCACGCTGGTCCCGGATACCAATCCCCTGGATCCATTTTCGCGGCAATTTACAGCTCAGCCCGCGCTCCTGCCTTATATGAACGCTTTCCCGCTGCCCAACGGTCCGGAGGTTCTGGATGCGACAACCGGCAACCATCAAGGCGTAGCGCAGTTCAACGCCAGCTACTCTAATCCGGGCACGCTGGATGCCTACAGCCTTCGCGTGGATCACAAGTTCAATGACAAGCTCAATCTATTCGTGCGTTACAACTACTCTCCCTCAGAGCTAACCCAGCGCGGGAATAACGGGGCCTCGTTAAGCACGGTCTCGCCGACGACAACCACCACTCAAACTGCAACCGTAGGCGCACTGTGGGCGATATCACCAGTTGCTGCGAACGACTTCCGTTTTAACTACAGCAGTACGGACGCCTCCTTTTCATCTCGGTTGGACAGCTTCGGAGGAGCCGTCCCGCTCGGGACCTTGCCGTTCCCAAGTCCTTTTAGGGCCGGCAATGGGAGTTTTGGGTTTACCGTACTCGCGCTCGGAAACAACGGCGGGCTCTTGGCAGGGACAAGTGCAAACAACCAGCAACGGCAACTTAATATCTTGGACAGTGTCTCCCTGCAAAGGGGTTCGCATAGCCTGAAGTTCGGCGTGGATTATCGCCGCCTATCGCCTCGCCTTAATCCCTTCGTGTACCAGCAGGGCACCACTTTCCTAGACATACCTTCCGCGGAAACAGGAACCTTACTCTTCAGTCAGGTATTTTCCAGTCTCCCCATGACTCTTCTGTTTCGTAATCTTGGTGTTTTTGCCCAAGATACCTGGCACATTATGCCACGTCTAACCATGACCTACGGACTGAGGTGGGATGTGGACTTTGTGCCGTCAGCGCTGAGCGGCCCCGCGTTTCCGGCGGTTACGGGCTTCAACCTCAACGACCTGTCCAATCTGGCTCTAGCGCCTTCTGGTATGCCGCCCTACAAGACGAAGTGGGGCAACCTTGCGCCTCGGATTGGATTGGCCTATCAGGTTTCGGAGAGCCCGCGCTGGCAGGCCATGCTTCGAGGTGGGTTCGGGATTTTTTATGATCTGGCGTCTTCAGAAGCTGGAAACGGTACTAATTCGTCCTTCTACCCTTTCGGATCATCTGCCTTCATACCTGGTATTCCCTTTGGCGGCACAGCCACGTTTCCGTTGAGTCCCGCGGATGCAGCGCCGCCGTCAATTCTGCCGCCCAGCGCCAGCAATCCTGGGCTTCTCTTTGCATTCGATCCCAATCTTAAATTGCCGCACACATTGCAGTGGAACGTCGCAGTCGAACAAGCCTTGGGGAAGCGGCAAGCTCTAAGTATTTCCTATGTAGGCGCCGCCGGAAGACGTCTCATCCAGACGGCGGCCATTTCAACTCCCAATCTGAACTTGAGTTTCGCAGAATTGGTAACGAATGCAGCTACTTCTGATTACGAAGCGCTGCAACTCCAGTTCCAACGGCGGTTATCCCGTGGCCTACAGGCCCTTGCTTCCTATTCCTGGTCCCATTCCCTCGACACGGCCTCCGCTGGATCTACAGGGAGTGGCTCCAATGCACTGTCAACGCTCGATTCGAAGATCAATCGGGGGCCCTCCAACTTTGATGTGCGCAATGCGTTTTCGATAGCGCTGACCTATGATGTGCCCGCCCCGCAAGACAATGCCTTCGCGAAAGCAATTTTTCGGGGCTGGTCCACGGAGAATATTATCCAGGCTCGATCCGCTCCTCCGGTTGACGTCTTTTACCCTTCCGCCGCGCTTGGTCAACTGCCCAACGGCTTCAATGCCAACGTTAGGCCGGACGTCGTCGCGGGTCGGCCTTCCTACCTAAATGGACCGCAGTACCCGGGGGCCAGAGCATTCAACCCGGCAGCATTCACTCCACCTCCATTTACTCCGCCTGGCTGTGTTCCAGGAGTGGATTTTCCATGCTCTCCCACTCAGGGAAATCTGTCGCGGAATGCGCTGCGGGGGTTTGGCTCTACTCAATGGGATTTTGCCGTGCATCGAGAGTTTCTGCTTCGCGAGTCGCTGAAGTTGCAGTTCCGCGCCGAGATGTTCAACGTTTTGAACCATCCCAATTTCGGGCCGCCAAACGGAGATCTCTCCGGTTTCAGTGGTCCGTTCGGCCAGTCAACCCAGATGCTGGGGCAAAGCCTTAATGGTAGCTTTGGGTCGGGGTCGGGCGGGTTTAATCCGCTCTATCAACTCGGCGGTCCACGATCCATTCAGTTTGGGCTAAAGCTTACCTTCTGACTAGAGCTGCTTTCACAAATGGTTGGATAAATGGCTTCGTATCAGGGCACGGCCTCAGCCGTGCCGACCATAGCTATAAAAAATGCAGGCTTTAGCCCTGAAGGCCCGACACCACATCCGGGGGGAATCATTGATGAGACCAGTTGTAGCGCGCAACGTGAACGAAGCGAACCACGTCGCAAGGGAAGAATCTTGCAAGGCCAAGAGTCAGTGTTGTTTCACATGGTGCCGACCGTTGCTGCGGTGTCTCTTGCTGATAGTTGTCTATCTAGCGGTGTTGACTGCCCGGGTGTTGTGTAGCGATCAGTCAAATGTGAGTCCGGCGAGCACCTCAGAGTCGAAAACCGCAGCGGTGGCCAGGCTAACCAAGCGGCCCGTCACGGTTGCAGACTCGATTCAGATGACTCGTTTGGGGGACTCCAGCTATACCAACGGCGGGCCCTCCAAAGGGATCGTAGCCAAATTCTCTCCGGACGGGAGACATTTTGTAATAGTGTTGAAAAAAGGAAACCTTGAGGCGAACACCAACGAGTATTCTCTGGTCCTGTTCCAAACCGCCGAAGTGTTCCAATCTCCCGAACCCCAGGTCTTGGTTTTGCTAGCCTCATCCTCGAATCGGCCGGCGATCGATAATCTACTGTGGCTGGACGATAGCGATACCATCTTGTTCATGGGCGAGCGTCCCGGTGAGTCGGCGCAGCCCTATTCGCTGAAGTGCAGTTCGAGAACGTTAAGACCACTGACCAGTTCCGCCACAAATGTAACCTCCTTCACCGCCTCAGCCAACGGCGAGGTCATCGTATATGCGGCGAGAAACCCGGCTGGAACGTTTCTGACCGAAAGCGTCTCACGGAAAGGAATTGCTGTCACAAACGAGGCGGTGGACGATCTGATTCGAGGCAGCTATGGGGGCAACGACTACGACGACCACTCTTTGTTCGTCAAGCGCTTAGGGAAAGACCCGGAAACTAAAATAGTGCTCCAGGGACGGATTGTGAACGACGATCCTGAGATGTCGCTTTCACCGGACGGAAAGCGCCTTTTGGTTCAGACAATGACAACACATGTTTCTAATACCTGGAGCGAATACGAGGATCAATTTCTAAAAAGCGCGACGGTCCGCCCTGCCCCGGCCGGAGGTTACACGGGTATCTACCAATACGAGTTGGTTGACACGGTGACAGGAACTAGCCAAGTGTTATTCGACGCGCCAATCCCGAGTCTTGGATCGGAGTTGGCCTGGTCGCCGGACAACAAGTCCGTGGTGATTTCTGATGTATATCTTCCGCTGACTGTCGAGGATCTGGCGGAACGGACACTAAGAAGAGCGCACACCTTTTTAGTAGAGGTCAAGATTCCCAGTCGCCAGTTCGTCACAATAAGCGACGAAGACCTGAGACTTCTTCGCTGGGACTCTAAGACTGGCGATGTGGTGTGCGACGCAGGGAGGGTTGACAGCCTTACTGGAAAGACTACGCCGAAAGCCCACTTTCGAAAGACTGATGACACGTGGTCTAAGGCGAGTCCTCCGGAACAAGTGGCAGCGCCGCCCCCGCCAGAAATTGTCCTCGATGAGGGCATGAACACGCCTCCGCATATTGTTGCTGGCAATCCTGTCACCGGACCGAAGTCGTTGCTCATGGATTTGAATCCTCAATTCCAGAATCTTGCTTTGGCACGAGTGGAGGAGATTACGTGGAAGGATACTCATGGCATTGAAGTAAGAGGCGGGCTTTATTGGCCGCCAGACTTTGTCGCAGGCAAGAAATATCCTCTCATACTTCAAACCCATGGCTGGAATCCGGCTAAGTTCTGGATGGACGGCCCTTGGACGACAGCCTTTGCAGCCCAGGCGCTGGCTGGCAAGGGATTCTTCGTGGTGCAGGTTCCAGATCCCGACTGGCACCTCTCGGCCACTCCGAAGGAAGCGCCCAGAGCGATGGCAGCTTACGAAAGCGCCATAGACTACTTGGATCGCAGAGGGCTCATTGATCGGAATCGAGTCGGGATCACTGGGTTCAGCCGGACGTTCTGGTATGTTACGTATACGTTGACACATTCCAAATATCACTTCGTGGCGGCCGACGTTGCCGACGGAGTCGACTATGGCTACTCTCAATATATGGCCTTCTCGAATATGTCCCCATCTGGTGATTTCGAGCAGGTGTACGGTGGACCTCCGTCCGGAAAGAGTATGTCTCGATGGATAAAACAGTCGCCTGCCTTTCTTATGGATAAGATCGAAACACCCCTCCGCATTGAGACCTTATACCCGGCCTCGCTTTTTTCGGATTGGCATTGGTACACAGGGCTGGCGCATCTAGGAAAACCCGTAGAAATGCTTTACATCCCGGAAGGAGCGCACATTCTGGAGAAGCCCTGGGAACGAATGACCTCGCAACAGGGCAATGTGGACTGGTTCTGCTTCTGGCTCAAGGGCGAGGAAGATCCCGACCCAGCAAAGGCCGAGCAGTACAAGCACTGGCACGAATTGCGCAGCCTGCAAGGTCGAACTGCTGCCACCGTTAGTACTAATAGGTGACAAACTAGGGGGGACGCGTTTTCTACCTACTCGTCGAGATCATATGCCGGATTGAGTCGTGCCTGAGGTTTGGCCACTTCAGTCACGCCCATGACCGCTTTCAGGTGCGTCTGTTCGATCACGCGGACCGCCTGACCGAGTACTGCTACTTCCGGCTTTGTGTAGTTCGTCATATTGCTCCTTTTCAGTCTTCGCAAGCGGGTCTAGCGGACCCATGGATATATTAGCAACCGTCGTACAGACTCGTGTGTCACACAGATTCCCGGCCACCTTACGGTGGTCGGGAACGCCAGACGCGAATTGCTGACCAATTAGCGCCTGATTGTGGAGCTACTCGTCAAGGTCATACGCGGGATTGACGAACGTGCTAGGTCTGGCCGGGTCAATCTGGCCCATGACCGCTTTCAGGTGCGTCTGTTCGATGACGCGAACCGCCTGACCCAGGACTGCTACTTCTGGCTTAGTGTAGTTCATGGTGTTTCTCCTTTTTGTTTGTTGAATTATTCCGTCCCAGTACGGCAGGACGGAACACCGTTGCCGGTTGTGGCTATGCGCTAATCGGCAGCTCCGTGTGCCTAAGGGGCAAGACCGAGGCGACTGGAGGGGCCAAAAGGCCCCGCGCGGCCAAGTCCCGTAGCCAGCATTCCAGCGAAACTGTCCATAGCACCCGTACCAGCGGAGTACTCTTCCCAGCGCGGGCGTCGCAGATCGTCTTTAGCAGTCGAACCTCATGAATGTATCCGAGGCGTGAGCTCAGAGGCGTCTGAAAGATGTTTTGTAGCTCATCCGAGTATTTCTCCAAGATGAGCATAGGTGTGCGTTGTCCCACTTGTTTTGTCCGGCGGGACAGGATTTCCTGCGGTACGATGCCAGCAAGGGATCGTCGCATCAGGGACCGTCTCTCTCCAGGCCGCAGCATCTGATCGGCCGGGATCGAGAGGACAAACTCAATCAGGTCCTGATCGAGGAAGGGGTAGCGGGCTTCTTCGAGCGCCTCGGTCGTAGGCGCAACTTTCGCCAAATTGTTCGCCATCGTCAGGACTCCGGCGATGCAAGAGCGGCGAGTGGGCAACCAGAGTCCGAAGTGCTCAGCGGTATCAATCTGGCGAAGTGCCAGTCCGGTGCGCTTCGCAAAATCCCTCCGGATCCAGGGCTCGATCTTGGCCTCCTTGACAAAATACTGACCTAAGGAAGCAGGCACGACATCGATCGCGGACTGCCACAAAAGCTGGACCCAGGGCCGCCGTTTGACCAGGCTCCAAGCCATAAGCTGCCGGGCCAGTCTGACAAACTTACCCCGCACGATGAGATCGGCCAGATGCGCACGCGGATCGGGAACGCCTCCCGTGAACTCGTCGCCACCGATGCCTGAGAGAACGGCCCGATAGCCTCCACGGCGCACGGCATCCGCGCGCTCAGTGTCAAGTGTCTGTCCAAAGCCAAGGGGTCCCGGCAGAGGACAAAACTCTGTGCATGCAAGCGAATCAGGGGAAGTCCCAAGTTTGCTGCCATCAATGTGGATGCCTGCTCGTCCACGCTTCGCCTCGACCTTCTGAAAGTAAGTCCAGTCGTCTCCGCTAGGCTCGGTCTTGTCATAGTAAGAGAGGGTGTCGAGGCGAGGCGTTTCCGCTCCCTCTTTCGCCAAAATGTTGTCTGCCATGCAGACAATCGAAGAAGAGTCCAGGCCGCCGCTCAGTTCCGCGAGGATCGGTGAATCCGAACGCAATCTGCGTTGAACGGATTGACGGAAGACGTGGTGGAAGTGCTCTTCATATTCCGCGTCCGTCTTGTAGCGGATGCGCGACGTGGGGCTGAAGCGCCAGAAGCGCTCGACCAACGCCCGACCATTCCGAACGCGGACGAATTGCCCTGGAGGCACTTCGCGGATTTCGAGATACGGCGTCAGATGGGCATCCGGGTTATGCGCCAAATATCCAGCGATGTAATCATCGTCGATGTGAAACTTGTCCTTCGAGAGCAACACCAGCGAACTGAGGTCCGTTGACCACAAGATTCGGTCTTTTTTTAGGTAATAGAAGATGTGCCGAATGGCCATGTAGTCAGTGGCAAAGAGTAATTCGCGTTGGCCAGGCTTCCATATGGAGACTGCCCAGTCGCCGACGATGCGCCGGAAGCAATCAGTTTCCCAGCGATCGAAGGCGGCAGCGATGATGGCGACGTCGGTAGGGTTGGCTTCAAGTTCGCTACGCAGTTCGGAGATGAGTTCGTCGCGGTTGTCGAGGCGGCCGTCCCAAGCGACGATGAAACCCCTATGAGAGCGATACGGCTGCTTTTCGCGGCGCGACTCGGCAGTGGTGTGGAAGGGCCGATAGAGAAGCGCAACTGAACCGTCCACATGGAAGAATTCGCCGTCTGGACCTTGATGTTTCAAGGACTCACTGATATCCGTGAGAAGCTTGCGGTCGACCGGCCTTCCGTCAAAGTTCCAAATCCCAGCCTGCACGCTCACATCGTTCTCCTTACTAGCACTTGTCCCAAACGGCGTAGGTGGCCTGGACATTCGATCTTTCGTTGATGGCTCGCCCGTCGACTTCGACCCAAGCGTGGGCCTTGAAGGGCAATTTCTGCGCGCCCAGGACCATCTGTGCTGCGACGCCGTGCTTCCTGAGCAAATAAGTAGTGACGAAGGATCGCTGCAGGCAAAGGGCTTGTTTCGGGTACCAAACGCAGGCGTAGTTGACCGCCATGCACACCCTATCGATGATGCCCGATCCGTCAGTCTTGCTGTTGACCTTCCAGCCTCTCACCATGGAGTAAATAGTCTGAAAACGGCAAAGAGCGCTCAAAATGTCGTAGGCCAGGAGCATGAACAACGCTTGGAAGAAGAGAATCACACGGACCTCCCTGGCTGCACGTGAACTCCAAGTTCGTGGCAGACGAAGGCGAGTCTGTCGGTTAGGGCTTCGATCTTCGTCGAAAGAGGTTGAACCGGTGTGTGCCCCCACGCGGTTTTGTAGTCGAGCAAAACCGGGCGGGTGGAACTAGTTGCGGCCTGCAGGCGCGCCGCCATTTTGCGCGCGTGCATCGGATTGCATCGAGTGTCTGCGTCTCCCGAGATAAGCAGCACTGCCGGATAGGCCACCCTATCCAGGACATGGTGATAGGGCGAGTAGGACAATAGGAATTGAAAGTCCTCTTGATCTTCTGGCGACCCGTATTCGTCAGCCCATCCTGCCGCAAAGTCGAAAAGGTGATATCTCGCCATGTCGAGCAACGGGCCAAGGCAGATGGCGGCGCGAAACAAGTCGGGACGCTGGGTAATGGCAGCGCCGACGAGTAGGCCAGCATTAGAGCCACCGCCAATAGCGATGCGGCCGGATATGGAACGCTGTTCTGCAATGAGCCAGTCGGCCGCCGCTACAAAATCATTGAACGAGTTCTGACGGTTTTCGCGTTTGCCGGCGCGATGCCACTGCTCCCCCAGTTCGGAACCACCACGCAAAGCCGGGACAGCAAATAGAAATCCCTGCTCCATGAGGAAGGTGGCGAACGCGGTGAATCGAGGTGTCACGCAACTCCCGAAGCCACCGTAGCCCGTCAGGAAGGTCGGGAGAGGACCGGAATGTAAGAGGTCCTCGCGGGCGGCAAGGAAGAGTGGAACCGCGGTTCCGTCTGTGGAGGTGTATACCGTTTCCTCGACTGCGATCGCAGGAAGATCAACTGGAGAATTTACTTCACTCCAAGCGACAGCCTCTTCTCTGCGCGTGTCATAGCAATAAACTGCAGCGGGTTTGGAAATTGAGGTGTAGCTGTAGAACAATTTATCAGTTGCGCTCGTCCGATTGAGCAAGTCGATGGTCCCGCGGGAAGGGAAGTGCGGGACTTCCTTCCGTCCTCCGTCGAGGCCAAAGACATCAACGTTCGTGGAGAAACGATCAATCCGAGTCACAAACACTTGATCGGCCGTGACTGCAAACTGCTGAATGCGCTTGTCGGACTCGGGCACAATGTCGCGCCAACGCGAGGGATCAGAATGTTCTGAGTCGATCCGAACGATGCGGAAGTTCGGAGCGGCGAAGTCGGTGTAAGCCAGTAATTGATCACGCACAAAAAACGGGACAAAACAGCCTTCAATTTCTTGGACTACAAGCTTGGCCTCAGCCGGTTCGGATGACATTTCCTGCAGATAAACCGAGGTCAGATGTGACTTGCCTGTGCAAGAGACGGTGTAGGCCAATAGCTTGGCTTCGGGGGAGTCAAGAATCCCCAGGAACAGGTTGGGCTTTTCTCCGGCAAGAAACGTCTCCCGATCCTGTGATCGCTCTGTGCCAAACCGGTGCCCGAACGCAGCCTTGTAGTGCGGCCGCGAATCGTGCAGTTCGCGATGGGAGTAATAAAACCCAATGCCGTCAGGAGCGAACGCAATCCCGGTACAGAAGCCTTCCGGGAGGCGATCCGGAAGCACGACGCCCCGCTCGACGTCGAGGATTTCGAGAGACGAGTGATCAGCACCGCCTTGCCGCACAGAGTACGCGATTAAGCGACCATCCGCAGAGATCGTAGCGATCGTGACAGCTATCGAGTTCCCGCTTCCACGCTTGGCTGGGTCCACCAGAACAGTTTCCGGCCCAAACAACCCGTCCCTCATGACTATGACAGGCTGCTCCCTGTCTTCCTGGCGCTTGAGGAAAAAGTAGCGGTCGCCGACATTCCAAGGTTCGGAGATAACTTCCTTGAGAGCCAGCAGATCTCTAACCCGCGTCCTAATTCGCTCCCGGTCCGGAATCGCAACAAAATATGCGCGCGTGTATGCAGCCTGCTCTTCGAGCCACTTCCTCGTTCGCGGTGAGTTCTGATCTTCAAGCCACCGATAAGGGTCTGTGATCTCGATGCCGTGCAGGACCTCGGTTACGGGTTCGACCGGTGTCGGCGGAGGTGCATCTACTGTGTGAGCCATGTGCTTACTCTCCAGAACATTCAGGGCTACGGAGGTAGCAGCTCTAGGACCTGGGCTCAGCCCCACATCTGAGCTAAACGATGCGTGCACAGTAACTCCATAGCGAAGTCTTCTTCAACAAACTTTTTTCATGCAGGAAATCGTGCAGGCCAACTCTGTCCCGGGGGAGCTTCGAAATGCATTACTTGGAACCGCAGGAACGAGAATGCAATGTGATGAC
>OCTA010000790.1_pt1 | contig 29280 bp, 27 predicted proteins | sample 1538991 | NCBI WGS metagenome assembly OCTA01 (sample SAMEA3539302, study PRJEB22396) | soil metagenome | biome: tundra; feature: field; material: soil | place: USA | collected 2010-05 | depth 0.15 m | reverse complement strand
TTGAAAAAGTTTCTGCTGAATATTTTGATTTTGCAGACAGATTTCCGGAAAGCAAACTTTTGAAAGAAGCAGGAAACTATAAAAATCTTAGTTTAAATAATATTAAAAAAATACAAAATGAGCAAATTAAGACGCCAACAGAGCGCTAATACAAGTAATGTAGTTGAAACAAAAAATCTTACAGACGTAAAGGCTAAAACAGGCAATCTTTATGAATCCATTGCCGTAATTGCCAAAAGAGCTAACCAAATAAATATTTCCATCAAGGAGGAACTTCATAATAAACTTGAAGAATTTGCCAGTCATACCGACAGCCTCGAGGAAATTCATGAAAATAAAGAACAAATTGAAATATCAAAGGCATATGAAAGGATGCCCAATCCTGCACTTTTGGCAACGGCTGAATTTATGGATGATAAAATCTATTATCGTAGAAATGAAGATACTCTTTTCGATTAACCTGAGTAATTATACAATGGGAATCATTTGCTAAGATATTTATGGTATTCTTTGCACTAGAAATGATAATTTTAATGGCGGTAATTCACCGCCATTTTTAGTATTTGAATATGTTATGGTACTTGAAGCTGCTAGAGTGGAATAAGTGAAAATTTGAGAATTAAATTTCAATTGTCAAAATCTGGGTAATCAAATGAGCCAGGGAAAGTTTTTTGGAAAAAAAATATTGCTATTTGTAACGGGCAGTATAGCTGCCTACAAGGCTGTTTTATTAACCCGGTTGCTGATAAAAAATGGTGCTGAGGTAAAAGTGGTAATGACCAAGGCTGCCATTGATTTTGTCGCTCCGCTGACATTCTCTACGTTATCAAAGAATAAAGTTCTTTCAGAACTTTTCAATGAAGAAACCTGGGCAAATCATGTTATCCTTGGCCGGTGGGCTGACCTCATTATAGTCGCTCCGGCTTCCTGCAACACGATCGCAAAAATGGCCAATGGCTTTTGTGATAATTTGATGCTTGCAATTTATCTGTCCGCTAAATGCACTGTGTTTTTAGCTCCTGCTATGGATGAAGATATGTGGAATCACCCTTCTTCGCAAAAAAATATTGAAATACTCCGGCAACGGGGTAATAATATCTTGCCTGTTAATAAAGGCGAACTGGCAAGTGGACTAATTGGAACCGGCCGTATGGCTGAACCTGAGGAAATCATTACTTTTCTTGATGCTTTTTTTGAAAAGTCTGGTAGCTTAAAAGGAGTAAACGCACTGGTAACCGCAGGTCCTACCTACGAGGCGATAGACCCTGTCAGGTATATTGCGAATCGTTCTACCGGCACTATGGGTATTGCCATTGCTGCCGAACTTGCTGCAAGAGGAGCAACTGTCCACCTTGTTGCGGGGCCCACAAATCTTGAGTTGCCTAAGAATATGGATGTGATTAGAGTGACTTCTGCAGGAGAAATGTTTGATGAATGTATGCGGGTCTTAAATAGTTGCGAAATAATCATTATGACGGCGGCTGTTGCAGATTTTACCCCGAAGAACCCTTCAGATAAAAAAATTAAGAAAGAAAATGAAAGCCTTTCTCTACACCTTGTGAAAACAAAAGATATCCTGATGGAAGCCGGAAAAATAAAGACTAAGAATCAAATCCTGGTTGGGTTTGCCTTAGAGACAAATAATGAAAAGGAAAATGCCCTAAAAAAATTGACTCAGAAAAATGCAGACTTTATTATCCTTAATTCCTTAAATGATGATGGCGCGGGCTTCGGTACAAAAACGAACAAAATTGTTATTTTTGATAGAAAGGGGAATGAATCCCACTTTGAAAAAAAGCAAAAGACAGAAGTGGCCAAGGATATCATAAACGCTGTAATCGAATATAGAAATGCATAGAATTATCATCTTGTTATTGTTAAGTTTTTCAGCATATTCATTGAGCGCCCAGGAACTCAATGGAAGAGTGAATGTGCTAAGCAACAGAGTAGCAAATAATGTAGATAAAAATTCCTTTCAAACATTACAAACTGCTCTCATTGATTTTGTAAATAACCGAAAATGGACTAATGACGTCTTTGCCCAAAAGGAAAAAATCGATTGCAGTTTCCTGCTAAATCTGGAATCAACGGGAGATGCAAATGTTTATAAGGCCTCACTTACCATTCAATCATCACGGCCTGTATTCAACACTGCGTATATTTCACCGGTAATAAATTATATTGATAATGATATTATTTTTAAATATGTCCAATTTCAGACATTGGATTTTGACGACAATCGCGTTTCTGGAGCAGATCCTCTGATATCGAATCTGACAGCAATTTTCGCCTTTTATATAGATATTATTTTAGGAATGGATTACGATTCCTTTTCTCCCCGGGGAGGAGATGTATATTTTCAGAAAGCCCAGAATATCATAAATAATGCACCAGAATCATCAAATATAACTGGCTGGAAGGCATTTGATGGCACGAGAAACCGCTATTGGCTTGCAGAAAATCTATTGAATAGTAAGTATACAATTATTCACGATGCAATCTATGATTATTACAGGTCAGGCATGGATAAACTTTATGATGAAGAAGCCAATGCAAGGACCCAAATATTGAATGTCTTATCAATGCTTAATTCATTCAATTCTGATAACCCTAATACGATGATTCTTCCTTTCTTTTTACAGGGAAAATCCCAGGAGCTTATAAATATATTCTCAAAGGCTAATCCTATAGACAAGGCAAAAGCGCTGGATCTTTTGGAAAAAATTGATGTAACCAATACGTCTAAATATAAAGAAGGGCTTTCGTGATGAAGTATATTTTTTTTTTATTAATGATTTTGATTGCGGTTTCATGTGTTGATCGTAAAAATATTCCAGATGGGATCATTGAGCCTTTTCAAATGCAAAAAATATTTTGGGATGTTCTGCAGGCTCAGGCTCTTTCAGCCGAAATAGCCAAAAAGGATTCAACTGTGAATGAGGTAGCTGAAACAAAATTACTTACGCAAAAAGTTTTTGAAATTTACAGTATCAAATCAGATGATTTCCGGCGGAGCTATAATTGGTATACCAGCCATCCCGATATTATGTTGGAGGTTATTGACAGTCTTAATAATCAGGAACAAAGAGAAAATCTATTAGAATTGAAGAAAAGAATCCTGCCTGTAAAGAACAGGTTACCAAAAAAATTAATTGAATGAACAAGGTTTTTGAAAATGCTGATAGCGCAATTAAGGATATCAAGAATGGAAGTATCATTATGTTTGGAGGTTTCGGATTATGCGGAATACCTGAAAATTGTATTTCAGCGCTTGTAAAAAAGGGAATAACCAATCTTACCTGTATTTCAAATAATGCCGGAGTAGATGATTTTGGAATTGGACTGATGCTGGCACAAAAACAAGTAAAGAAGATGATTTCTTCATACGTTGGCGAAAATGAAGAGTTTGAAAGACAATTATTAAGCGGAGAACTTGAAGTTGAATTGATTCCCCAAGGTACCCTGGCGACGAGGTGCATGGCTGCAGGATACGGGATCCCAGCTTTTTTTACCCCTGCGGGCCTTGGAACTGAAGTGCAATCAGGGAAAGAAGTAAGGGAATTTAAAGGCCGGCAATACTTGATGGAATATGCATTTGATGCAGATTTTGCATTGGTAAAAGCGTGGAAAGGCGATACGATGGGGAATCTTATTTACAGAGAAACTGCACGAAACTTTAATCCACTTATGGCTATGGCAGGAAAAATTACTATTGCAGAAGTTGAAATATTGGTTTCTCCTGGTGATTTGGATCCTGACTCAATTCATACTCCGGGTATTTACGTTCACCGGATATTTGAGGGAAACAATTATGAAAAAAGAATTGAACAAAGAACACTAAGAAAAAAGGGCTCATAATTAAAAGAATAGTAAGATGCTGGATAAGAACCAAATTGCTCAACGCATTGCCATGGAATTAAAGGATGGCTTCTATGTGAATCTTGGAATTGGGATTCCTACACTTGTTGCAAATTATGTTCCCAAGGACATAAGCGTTGTTTTTCAGTCTGAAAACGGTTTATTGGGGATGGGGCCTTTTCCCTTTGAAGGAGATGAGGATCCTGATCTTATTAATGCAGGTAAACAAACTATAACTACTTTGCCTGGTTCCGTATTTTTTGATAGTGCATTGAGTTTTGGAATGATCCGGGCAGGCAAGGTTGATCTTACTGTGCTTGGTGCAATGGAAGTGAGTGAAATTGGTGATATTGCTAATTGGAAGATCCCGGGTAAAATGGTTAAGGGAATGGGTGGAGCAATGGATCTTGTGGCAAGTGCAAAAAATATTATCGTAGCTATGATGCATACCAATTCCAAAGGGGAATCCAAAATATTACCCAGCTGCACTCTTCCATTAACGGGGGTTGGATGTGTAAAAAAAATTGTTACCGACCTCGCAGTTCTGGAAGTAACCAATGATGGTTTTCAATTAATTGAAAGAGCTCCCGGGGTTTCCGTAGAAGAGATTAAATCTAAAACAAAAGGGAAGCTTATTATTAAGGGAGAAATTCCTGAGATGATATTCTAAAATTATTTTAATAAAAATGATCTTTTCCCAATCTATTTATATTTCAAGGGCTGCTTCCTTCTAATCTATTAACGAATTTTTCATTGCGAAGAAAACAAGACCTACAGAATTTTTTACCCCAAATCTTTCCATTAGCCGGTCTTTTATAGCTTCTACAGTTCTGGCACTGATATCCATTTTCTGGGCAATTTCCTGCGCTGTAAATTCAAGGCAAACTAAAGAAAGTACTTCTTTTTCCCTTTCGCTGATGACGATTTCGCTTTTAAGGTTGGGGTTAAATTTTTGCTTCGCATAATTTTTTTTGATCAGGACTCTGTTTACAAAATTATTCAAATAAAATCCTGTCCTCATTACATCCATGATGCCCTGCTTTATTTCTTCCGGGTCGGTACTTTTTAACAGGTAACCATTGGCGCCACTGTCCATCAGGTGGCCAACGAACCGTTCGTCTTCATACATGGTTAAAATCAGAATTCTGATTGAAGGGAAATGTTTATTAAGATATTTAGTTGTTTCAATGCCATCCTTTACAGGCATTTTGAGATCCATAAGAATGATATCAGGCTTGGCTTTCTCTACTGAACTTATAAGTTCTTCACCGTTTTCTGCTTCCAATACAAATTCAATATTATGGTATGGCTTCAAAGACAGGATGACGCCTTTCCTGAAAATTTTGTGATCATCGGCTATGGCAACTTTAATAGAATCCATAATCATTCTTTGGGGTTGATGGTAAGAAAACGTTCTGGATTATCAGGGGAAATAAAGTATAAATGAGTCTTAATTTTTTCTCTGAGCCCTTGGTATTTCAATAGTGACCTTATAATAAGTTCCCGTGCTGTCGATATCAAAATAAATTTTACCTTTTAAAACCTTGATACGACTTTCAATATTTTTTAATCCCAGGCCAACCGAATCGTAATTTAATCTTTCGAATTCATCCTGAAGAATTCCTTTGCCATCATGGTGAATACGAAAGTAAGAAAAATTTCCCTGAACATTTTGAGTAAGATGGATAAATTCGGCCCCACTGTGTTTAATGATATTTGTTACCAGCTCCTGCAGAATTCGGAATAGTAGGAGTTCCTGTTCCTCACTCAATCTTTCCCGGTTATCATGGAACCTGGTGGTCGCATTAATTACACCTGAGCCGTTTATTTTTTCGAAAAGATCCTTAATGGCAGACTCCAGTCCAAAATTCTTAAGAGTTGGCGGCATCAGGCTATGAGATATGTTCCTGATAAGTTGGATGCTGTCATCAATAATTTGTTTGGCGCTGAATATGGATTGAAGTTGAACTGCAGGTTCCTGATGAATAAGATTTTCACTTAAATATAGCCTTGCTGTGGCCAGCAAAGGGCCTGCATCATCATGCAGGTCTGCAGCTATACGCTGTCTTTCATCTTCCTGTGAATTTATAGATGCCCTCAGCAACATTTGTTGCCTTTCTTCTTCCATTCTTTGTAGCTGCTTATTAAATTTTATTACCCTTCGCTGGTGAAAAACAACTACTGATACCAGGGTAATCGCCATGATGAACATACCTATTGTGCCAAAAATCAGCACATTGGAAGAGCCCATTGTAATTGGAGATGCCTGCAGAAAGAACATAATTAGGTATTACTCTTTAATTTTTTAATTGATAAGAAAACGAATCATCAAGGTCTCTATATCGTTTGTCATGATTATTAGCAGACACTGGTTTCATAAGCATTGCAACCGACAGTAAAATGTTCTTAATAATATTAAAAGCAGAGTTTATGATATTGTATTGAACTCTATAGGTTTCATTATAAAACATTTTATCAGCCATTATGTAAAGAAAGAAAGTGCCTGATAGGTATATCAAGAACGAAATAATTATCCAGAAATTGGAAGTTGAATATACAAAAAGGTTGTTTGAGCCCCTTATTTGGACATAAAGGTAATACACGCACATGATTATGATGAGAATTGATTCTATGCCAATTGAAACAGAACCAAGTGCCCCCATTTTATTAATATAGAAAAAGTCAATACAGGAAAATATGAAAAAGCCCAGCCAGGTAAATAAGACTATTTTTTTTATCACTACTATGGAAATAGCATAATAAAAAAAAAGGCAGAAGAAGGAAAATTCCAAAACTGTGAAAAGTGCTAAAAAGAAAATGAAGGGGTTTATCAAATGCTCCCCTTGCAGGTAATAGCCCAAGGCCTCATTTAAAATACAATATAATGTATAAAAAAAAATTACCCTTACTGTTTTTTCTTTATTATTCTTTTTGAATAGCAAGAAAAACACTAAGGGAAATATAAGAGAAAAAGAACTTATATTTAGGATAGTATTTAAAATAGCTGGTCCGTTTTGGACCAAATATAACTATCTATTTTTGTTTTTTAAAATTTAGGCAGTTAATACTTCAACAACGTTCCAATCTTCCCAATAAATAGTTCTGTCTGCAACGATTCCTTCCCGTTGTTGAACATCTCCGGTTGATGTAACAACTGAATATTCAACGATATCCTTACCTTCAGCATCAACTCCGGTATAAACCAGATGTTCTTCATTATTAGTAAGGCATTTCCGGAAATTGATTCCAACGCATCCGGGTTGGGCAAGTATTTGTTCGAGGATATTGCGGCCAATGTAATAACCCTGGGTAGCGTTAGGATTAGCGGATCTGAATGCGTTAATTAATTCAATTCCTTCAGCAAGTCCGATATTTTCACCCACTTCAGCAAGGTTCCTGGTTTCTAAGAGTGCATTATGTGTCATAGTTTTAGATTTTTAGTGCTTTATAGATAATTTGGACATTAAACTTCATTAATAAAATGTATTCATACAACCTCTATTTTTCCCCAATTGCCATAAATAAATCCTTTAAAATCCTTTACAGCCAAGGGTTTCACCGCAAAAATAAACGTATTAAACCCTAAAAAAATCAGGGAAATTTACGAAATAAAATAGTAATTTTACTATCTAAATTTATGACAACTTTACGATAGTAAATATACCATAAAATGTAAGAAAAAAAAATTCTTAATGGAATCGTCTGCAAACGTGCTATGAAATTCACCTAGGCACAGAGATTCATTTGGATAAGATAATGGCAGTAGCGGAGTTGAACAGTTATACTATTCACAAAAAGAACATTGTTTTTACTTTCTTCAACAGATTTACCCTAGTATAAGGTATATTTCAAAAAATAAATGAGGAACAATTAAACAAAAACGCACTTATGCTTATTTTGTCGAATGTAATTAATACCCCGGATGAAGGTAGAATTCAAAAACCCGACGTATAATAACGATGTGAATATTAGTAATATAATCTAAGTAAAATTACCTGGAATAAACAGGAGATTATTATTAAAATAACTGGCTTTTGCAGTAATAGAATAGGCAAATCATCGTTATTGTTTCATAATTTTACCCGTAACTACTACCAAATTTTAAATAATTCCATGTCTTTAACCTCAGTAATCAAAGTAGCCATTGCAGACGACCACAAGATTTTCAGGGATGGCATAAAAATGGCGCTATCATCCAGAGAGAATCTAAAAATGATCTGGGAGGCTGAAGATGGTAAGGATCTTATACATAAGATCGCCATAAAGAAGCCTGATGTATTACTAATGGATATCCGGATGCCTGAAATGGACGGAATCAATGCTATTTCAATGGTTCGGAAAGAACATGAAGATATTAAGATCATTGTGCTTACCATGTATGATGACCAGCAAATGATCAGTAAAATGATGGAAATGGGCGCCAACGCTTACCTGACCAAAACAACTGATCCTGATGAAATTTATGAGGCTATTCTTACCTGCATGAATGATGAATTTTATTTTAACCAATTGGTGAATAATGCGGTTATGGGGAAACTCATGCAAAAGAAGAACGTTCATCATCATTATGGTGCTAATGTCCCGATAACTTTTAGCGAAAAGGAATTAAAAATCTTACAACTGCTTGCAGAAGATAAAACAACAGATGAAATTTCGAAAATCATATTCTTAAGCCCAAGGACAATTGAAACTATTCGCCAGAATATGAAAAATAAAGTGGGAGCCAAAACCATTGGAGGCTTAATCACTTACGGTATGAGAAATAAGATGATAGAATAATTTCTTTTTCAGCAAAATTCATCAGGTTCTGTTCTGAATTAATTATCATTTTACGTGCGCCGCATAATATTCGCTCATTACCCTGTGCAGGTTTAATTTTATTGACTCAAAATCATCATATTTTGATACTTCAACTGGTGAAAGGAAATGCAATTCCATTTGGGCAGGCCAAAAGTAGAAAGACATCCCAGGGGGCAGAACTTTTTTGGTATTAAAAATAATTCCGGGCAATATAGGGATTTCAGTTTCAACAGCCAGTCTAAAGGCGCCACCGTGGAACTCTTTCAAGGGCATACTTGTCTTATTACGGGTACCTTCAGGGTAGATACACATATGCATCCCCATATTTAGTACCTCTTTCATTTTAATGAAACTGTTCTTGCGACTGTTTTTATCACTTCTATCTACCAATACTGATCCTCTTTTATATATTAATCCAAAAACAGGAATCTTTGCCATCTCAGCCTTGGCGATTGTCTTATTAGGGCCAGGTATAAACGGCGTGCTTAATGGTACGTCCATTAATGAATTATGGTTGAAAATGACGATATAATTTTTGCCTGGTGCGAAATTATTCAAGCCTTTCACTTTCAAACTGCATCCCGTTAAAAAGAAATACAGACTCATCCACAGTTTTGAAATTATGCGAAAATTTTTTGTTCGTTTTGGTTCTTTGAAAACTCCTATTATCCACATTAATAGCGCTATCGGCAACATCGTGATGATGAAGATAACGAATGCCCAGAAAGCAAAAATCCCGGCAAAAAATCTTTTCAATATGCAGAATTTTATTTCATTAAAAATTAAAGTTTCCAGTCGATCGGCTCTATATTTTGTAAGGTTAGCAATTCATTTGTTTTAGAAAAATGTTTGCATCCCAAAAATCCCCTTTCTGCACTAAACGGAGAGGGATGTGCGGCCTTAAGGACGTAGTGTTTTGTTTCATCTATCAATTTTTGCTTATCCTGGGCAAATTTTCCCCACAATAAAAATATGATTCCAACTTTCCGTTCTGAAATTTTTGTAATAACGGCATCCGTAAACTTTAGCCATCCGATTTTGCTGTGACTTGCAGGCTCATTTTCCCTAACGGTTAGTGATGCGTTGAGTAATAAAACTCCTCTCAGAGCCCATTTTTCCAGGTTACCGCTTTTGGGCGGCAAAATACCCAGATCATTTTCAAGTTCTTTAAATATGTTAATAAGGGAAGGTGGTTTTGGAATGCCATCCGGAACAGAAAAGCATAATCCATGAGCCTGGCCTTTGTTATGGTATGGATCCTGGCCCAGCAATACTACTTTTACATTTAAAAAGGGAGTTTTATTGAAAGCATTGAATATTAATGGTCCGGGTGGGAAAATTATTCGGCCGGCAGCCTTTTCTGCTTTAATTAATGTAACAATTTGTTGAAAATAAACCTTGTTGAATTCTTCATTCAATACCTGTTTCCAGCTTTCTTCAATCTTCACATCCATCCGTTCTATTTTTATAAAATTACTAAAGTTTCATTTGGCCGAGGGGGGGCAATTTGCGTGGATTTTCCAAAAGAGAAGGTTTTCTCCTTTATATTCAACCGGCAACTCAAATTGCTCTTCCATTCAATAGGACTTAGAAAACTAAGCGATAGTAAATATGATTCTCATTGGACAGTTATTTCCTGCGGGCTCGTAATGATGATTTCTGGCTTTCCTTTGTATTCCCTGATAGTTCCGGTGACGCAGATTTTTTTATGGTCATAGATTTCAAGGCCTGATGTAAATTTTCCCATGTCCCTTGCAAATCCAACAATCGTTAGCGGATTATCGGGATAATTTGCTCCCAGATCAAGGAAGCTCACACTGGAAAGTTCTTTTACTTGATACACTACGGAGCAAACCACTTCTTTTTTTCCGATATAATTCCCTGCATCTGCTGCAGATATTGTCTCAACTTTAGGCTGGCTTTTAGCTCTTTTATCCGGTGCCGAAAAGAGAGATTCTAAAACTGCATCCAGCTTCATTCCAGCATAAACTAATTGCCATTCTAGTATTCTTTTATTCTTTTCCAGGTAACTATTATCAATTTTGTGGCCGTTAGGATAAATCTGATCCAGCAATTTTCGGTTTTCATACATCCAGGTAACAAAACTGGTTTTCTTTATTTGGGATATTCGGGAAGGAGATAGTTTACAGTATAATTCCATGCAGTCATCAAGACTGATGTTTTCATCTTCGATAATATTTTTATCCCAAACTGCATGAAGGTTAGTTCCTCTTCCATTTAAACTTAACTGGTAAAGATTTCCACCCTTATCATCAGGATACCCTACATGCAAAGGTTGAAATAAATCGCCAATCAAATGAAATAGAACAAGAAGGTCCGTATGAATAGTTTCAGTGCTTAAGCTATCCTTTTGCAGCAGTTCGTTATAAGTAATGTTTAAGCGGTCAATAAGATTATCACCATCGTCAGGAACATAAGTTTCTCCCTTTTCAAGATCCATATAATGCCAGGGCTTCATAAAATCATCCTGTTGTTGGGATCGCATTTCATCCATCCAGTCAACAGCTTCTTCAAAGGACATATCTCTCAGGTACTGGTGAACATTCTCTTTTACTGATTCCTTCATTATTGCTCCCGCTATATCAGCGATCAGATAATGGCCGGTTCTTCCCCATGCGAAACTTTTAGTTATCGGCAATGAAGAAACAGCCAGGAGGACCGGAAACCAGTACCCTTGCCATGGATTCAAAGTATAAATGACGTGCTCTTCCGGGTCTAAAAAACAAGCATGGCATTACGCGTCTGAAGCATCCCTTTCGAATAACAGGTTAGGTCAATTCGGTTTGAGTAATGGACTTTATTTCAAGATTATAAAGTCTTTTTTGTACTTCGCTAAATAATAAATTCAACGCTAACTTTTGTAAATCGTCAAAAAGTTACCAGTTTTCTAATCCTTAATAATTTATAATTTAATCTCTTATGAAAATATTTCTTTGAAAGTTCTTTTTAAAACAAGGTTTACCCAAATGACCCTGGTTTCCATGAGATTTCAAATAATAGGATTAGATAATACCTGTGGATTGAAAAATTGATCTAATTACTCTAACAATTTAAGGTTACATTTGTATATAATTCCCTCTCCTTATTTTAGTCTTCAGGAAATTATATGATTGCCTTTAAATGGAAAATAATTATTGGTGCAATATTATCAAAGGTGATAAGGAAGCTTTTCTTATTATTTATCACAAGTATTATCATACTTTATTTCGCTATGGTTTTAGTTTGTCAGCAGACAGGGAGCTAACCAAAGATTGTATTCAGCAACTTTTTTTGGATATCTGGGACACTCGATCAACCTTGAATAAAGATGTTGAAAATATTCAGTCTTATCTTCTCACTTGGCTGAGAAGAAAAATAAGCCGAAAACAATCGAGATTTTCAAAAGATAAGACCTATCAGCATTCTGTGGAAGGTAACCAGGCTAAAGAATTCTGTTATGAAGAATTGCTCATCGCTTTTCAGCATGCAGAAGAAACCAAAGAGCAACTCAAGAGGGCTCTTTTAACACTTACAAAAGGGCAGCTAGAAATAATACGGTTAAAATTTTTTGATAACCTCAGCTACACGGAAATTTCCGCAAAAACCTCGCTAACTAAACGCTCTATTTATAATATCATTCACCTGGCCATTAGCCGGTTACGGGAAGCCATGCCTGTTCTATTGTAAAATCTCTCTTACAAATTTGATAGGCCCTTTGCACAAATAATTACGGGTAGTTTTCTATTAGTTCGGGTAATTCGCTTTATCCCGGGAAAAAAAATAGTTTAGAAAAAACAGGTAAAAATGATCTGTCTGGTGCACTATACTTGAGCGAGTTAAGGAAAAGTTAATTAATCGCCAGAAAAAATAAAGTAACAATACGCGAAGTCTTATGGATGAATTGTCACGCGATAACTACGAGCTTGAAGATTTTGTCTCGGACGAATCATTTATCAATTATCATTTTAAGTCAAATTTGGTTGATCAGTTATCGTGGGAAGATTGGTTGTTGAATAGTCCGGTCAAACAATCATTGGTAGAAGAGGCAAGAGAAATAATCAACAGGTTATCCTTTAATATTTCTGAAAAGGAATATGAGGAAGAGTTAAAGAAGCTTATTGCTGCTACTAACAAAAGAAAGTCTCAATCTCCCGTTTCTCAATTAACAGGAGGTAGTGAATTTTTTCAATTACATATAAGAAAAAAAAGGTTAATACAATTTCTTGTACCCTTTTTATTCATAATTATTGCAGGTGGATATTGGATATTTCAGCGGACTGGTAATAATCCCGAAAAATTAACGGAGACCTTTAACAACAGCACCTTACCACTAATACTTACGTTAAGTGACAGCACGGTTGTAACCCTTGATCCAGGCAGTTACCTGCAATATCCATTAGTATTTAAAGGTAAAGAACGGCACGTTTACCTGCATGGCAATGCGCAGTTCAGGGTAAAAAGAAATATTGACCATCCTTTTAAAGTACATGAAGAAAATACTTTAGTTACAGTACTGGGAACCGTATTTAATATGAAAAGATCCGGTGATTCAGCTGTAGTGGTGGAATTATTAAAAGGGAAATTAAATGTTGAGATCATCAATTCTAAGCTTGAAGCTGAACAGTCAGTATTATTAGAACCCAATGAAAAAGCGGTATATGTAAGAAATAATAAACATCTTTATAAAACCTTTATAGAAAGGCTTCATAATCTTTCTTTCAATAAAAGCAATTTTGATGAATTGGCTTTACAAATCAAAAATGCTTTTGGGATAACCCTTATCAATGAAAGCCCAAAGAAAGACTGGCGATTTACCGGAGAATTTAATACTTCAACGGCAATAGATATAGTTGAAAATATTTGCCTTGTCAGAAAATTATCATTTGCGGTAAAAGGCGATACGATTGTAATTAAATAATACAAGGGGAACCTTTAAAATAATTGATATGAGCATCATGCACGGATCTTCTGTTATAATAAAAACACTCTCAGCAATTGCTATTATTGTATCCACTGGATTTTCAGCCAAGGCATTCGATCCCCTTATGGATCCATATAACGATGCGCATGTTACTATAAGTAATTCGAATGCTACTGTTGGTGAAATATTTACGCTGGTAGAAAAACAAACCTCTTTCTCATTTATTTATGATGAAAATGATATAAACATTTACAAAGAAATAATAATTGAAAAAGGACAACAACTTTTGCAAGTTGTTCTCAATAATATTTCAAAACAAGCAGGGCTTCATTTCACAGAAAAACTTAATATGATTCTTGTTAACCAGGAATCAGTAGATTTTAAAAATGTTGCATTTAAAATAACTTCAACCCCCGTTACTGGTGTGGTAACCGATTCATCCGGCCTTCCCCTTGAAGGTATTACCGTAGCTGTAAAGGGAAGCACCATGGCGGTTGTAACAGATGCACAAGGAAAATTTACCATAAGCGTTCCTGATAACGGTGTATTGATCTTTTCCAGCGTAAACTATAAAACGCAGGAGGTTGCCATAAATGGTCAAACATCATTAACAATCAAACTAACTATTAACAGAAAAGAATTAAATGAGGTCGTGGTAGTTGGTTACCAGAGTATCAGGCGCAGCGATATATCCGGAGCTATATCCACTGTAAATGTGGAAGATGTTTCCAAAATACCGGTTGGATTTGCTGACCAGGCATTACAGGGTCAGGTGTCCGGGGTCCGCATCACTCAATCAACCGGGCAGCCTGGAGATGGTATCGCCTTGCGTATCAGGGGTGTTGGATCGGTTAATAACAACGATCCGCTTTATATTATTGATGGGGTTCCCACACAAGATGGCATAAACTTTTTAGCAGCTGATGATATCGCTACAATAACCGTTCTAAAGGACGCTGCGTCAGCGGCTATTTACGGAGCCAGATCATCAAACGGTGTAGTGGTGATTACGACAAAAAGTGGCCGGACAGGAAAAGCGACCATTAATTATTCAGTTTATGGGGGTGTTCAAACTCACGGTCATTTAACCCCCATGGTAAATGCTTCAGAATACAAAACACTCTTTAATGAGATGGTGGTAAATGACAATGTAGGCCTTGCTCCCAATAACCCTTTAAGAAAATATCCCATCCCCGATTCAATCTCAATGGCAAATACCAATTGGTTAGGAGCCATATTCCGGGATGCCCCTGAGCAAGATCATGAGCTTTCTGTAAGCGGAGGGAATGAGAAAACCCAGTATACGGTTTCTGGTAATTATTTCAAACAAGACGGGATTATATTAAATTCATGGTATGACAGGTATACACTACGGACTAAATTGATAACGCAACTTACAGAAAAATTGAAAATCGGCACCAACCTTAGTTTTTCTTTCTATGATAAGAACTCAATAGGTAGCTCAGGTGATGGGCTTGGTGGTAATGGTGGCAGTGTAGTCCGCTACGCACTATTCCGCGACCCGGCAATTTCCATCTATTCTTCTCCGGGAGTGTACAGCGATTTGCCACAATATCCGGGCTATTTTGGTGACGGTTATAACCCTGTTGGTCTTGCAAATAATACCAATAATGTAGAAAAACAATTCAGGGGATTTGGAGATGTTTTCGCTGAATATAAGATCGCTAATAACTTAATTTTTAAGACTGACTTTGGGGGCGATGTGCTGCTTACCAGAGATAAAACTTTTGACTTGAACTGGGGAACTAACGGCAGGATAAATAATCCGAATACATTGGCTGAAGGACAAATTACCAATGAAAATATGGTTTGGAATAACACCTTACGATATAACAAAATATTTAATGGCCTTCATAATTTAAGCATCCTGGCAGGTACAGAGGCAGTTGCAAATACAACGATAAATACTTCAGAATCAGAACAAAAATTCCCGGAACAAATTCCATCCCTGGAGTTTTTGGGCAACGGAGACCCAAAGACTGCAATATCCACTGAAAGCGAAGGTCAGTGGTCATTAATGTCCTTCCTTGCCAGCGCGAATTATAATTATAATAATGAATTTTTTGTAACCGGCAGTGGCAGAAGAGACGGTTCATCGAGGTTTGGACCTGCTAACAGATGGGGGAACTTTTTTTCAGGCGCAGTTGCCTGGAACTTGATGAAGGAAAAATGGTTTACTGATGAATTTCCAATTATTTCAAGAATGAAATTAAGAGCAAGTTATGGACAATTAGGGAATCAGAATATAGGAGATTATCCATGGGCGTCAGTCGTTGGCAGTGCGCTGAATTCGTCAAATGTAAGCAATTATGTGCTTGGATCTACCCCTGCTGTGGTACAAGGAATGACTGTATCCACATTAGGTAATACCAATGTTAAGTGGGAAACCTCCACTCAAAAAGATGCCGGTTTGGATATAGCGATTTTGGAGAACAAACTTTCTCTGACAGTTGATTATTTCGATAAAGTGAATAGTAATATGCTCGTAGCTGTTCCATTACCAATGATTGGTGGAAGCGCAAATGCACCCTTTGTGAATGATGGCAGTGTTCAAAATAAAGGATTTGAATTCGACCTGCAATACAGTAACAATGATCATAAATTGAAATATAGTCTTGGTGCAAACCTAGCCACTATACAAAATAAAGTACTATCCATCCCGGTTCCTATACAAGGTGGCAGAATCGATAATGGCGTTTATGCCACACTGACTACAGTGGGCCATCCACTTGGTTCATTTTACGGGTATCAAATGACCGGGATTTTCCAAAATCAAGGTGAAATTTTCACATCAGCTTACCAGGGACCGGGTGTAAGGCCTGGTGACGTAAAATATAAGGATATTAACGGAGATGGTAAAATAGATCCAAGCGACCGTACTTTCCTAGGGAGCGCTATTCCAAAATTTACATATGGTGCTACAGCAACATTGAGTTATATGAATTTTGATTTGTTCGTTCTTTTCCAGGGAAGTTATGGCAATAAAATCTACATGCAGGTTAACCAGGATATTGAAGGTTTTTACCGGCCATTTAACTTAACACAAAGAGTGTATGACCAGCGCTGGCATGGCGAAGGAACGAGTAACACCATGCCGCTTGTTTCCTGGCTGGATCAACCCAATAATATTAAGGAACCATCAAGCCGTTTCTTGGCGGATGCATCTTATTGCCGGTTAAAAAATTTGCAAATAGGTTACACACTGCCAAAAAAACTGACGGACAAAATTCACGTAAAGGCATTACGATTTTATTTGACAGGGACCAACCTGGTAACCATTACAAAATATCCCGGATTAGATCCGGAAATGCACACTAGCAATAATGTTAATGTTGAGAAATATCCGAGCGATGTTGCAGCTGGTATTGACTGGGCACATACCCCTCAGCCAAAAGTTACATCGTTGGTGCCAACCTCAGTTTTTAATATGATAAAATGAAAAAAATGAACAAAAGAATAGTAATAAACACCTTCTTAATTGGATTATGTATTATCACCAACTTAAGCTGTTCAAAATTTCTTAATAAAGATATTCAAGGTGTATACCCGGCAGACCAATTCTATACTTCTTCCAATGCGGCCTTGCAGGCCGTAAACGAAGCTTATGTTGAATTGACATTTACAAATGGCACTGCAAACCCTCTTTGGGTATTTGGAGATGTTGCCTCTGATGATGCTGCAAGTGGAGATCCTGCTGCAAGTGCGGATGCAGCGACCATAGATAATTTTTCTTTTTCCGCAACCAATTCTCATTTATCTAATGAATGGGGTAATTTCTATGAGGGGATTACAAACTGTAACCTGGTTTTGGCAAAGGTTCCTTCCATTAGTATGGACACGGCGCTGCGGTCGAGGATTTTAGGTGAAGCCCGGTTTTTAAGAGGCTGGTATTATTTTATGCTGGTTAATATCTATGGTGAAGTACCCATAGTTCTTACACCCTTAACGCCTGCCCAAATGCAGATTGCCCAATCTCCAACAAAACAGATCTATGAAACAGTTATTGAACCTGACCTAAAGGCTGCATTGAATGTTTTGCCCTCAAGTTATTCAGGTGCTGATGTGGGAAGAGCAACAAGTAGTGCAGCCGCAGCTTTACTGTCCAAGGTTTACTTATACCAGGAAAAATGGGACTCATCTTTAATCTATTCCAGTCTTGTGATCAATAGCGGCAATTATAGTTTAATGAAAATTTATGCTCAAAATTTTGATGCCTTACATAAAAATAACCAGGAATCGATTTTTGAAGTTCAAATGATTGGTGGCCAAAATCCCAATGTAGGTAATGCACTCAATCAATGGTTTGCACCTCAGGTAGTGGGCGGCTATTATTGCGATGCGCCAAACCAGAATTTTGTAAATGAATTCGATTCAACTGCAGCGGGAGTTCGTGATCCAAGGTTAGATTATACGGTCGGCAGAGACAGCATGCCCTGGAATAATGGCGAGTTATACCTAAGCTCCTGGTCTCCGCAAACGGGGTATCTGACAAGAAAATGCCAGCAACCACTTTCCCAGGCGCCGATCATTGGCCAGGGCAGTTGCGATTATGTGGCGATCCGGTATGCCGATGTGTTATTATTTAATGCCGAGGCCTTAAATGAACTAGGCCAGACAAGCGCCGCTCTGGTCCCTCTTAACCAAGTTAGGAAAAGAGCCCGGGAAAGCTATTTGCACGACAGCAGCTTAGTCGGATATGGAACAGTTCCTGCAGGGCTTTTGCCCGATGTTCCACTGGTATCCCAAGGGCAGGTAAGAATGGCAATTATACATGAAAGAAGGGTAGAATTCGGATTTGAGTTCCATCGCTTTTTTGACCTGATGAGATATGCAGCTAATTCCAATATAGGTGCCAGTATTGTAAACAGTTGGATCAACAGAGATGGAGTAACCAGGTATTCATACTCCGCTGCGACCAGCACATTTCCTATACCACAAAGTGAAAGAGATATAAACAAAGCACTTCATTAATTTTTTTACTATTTATCATTTATAAAAATTTAAATCATGCGATCAAAAATTCAATTTAAACATCTAGCCCTAACAATGGCACTAGGACTGTCATTGGCATTCCTGGTCAACTCTTGTAAAAAGTCAACGCCATTTGTTCCGCCAATCACAACTACCTTAGCAGCATCAATTGACTCTGCCAAATGGTATTTGGCCAATACTTCAGAAGGTACTCAACCTGGTAGATACACGAAGGGCACCCAGGCAACACTTCTGGCTGCTTTAACTTCTGCAGAGACAGTTTTAACAGCTTCTGCTACATCCGGAACTCAAGCACAAGTTACAGCTGCCACAGCAAATTTGAATGCCGCCATTACCGCTTATGAAAGTGGTTTAATAACACCGATAGCACCGACTTCGCTGGTGGCGTATTGGAAATTCAATGGCAATGCCAACGATTCATCAGGCAATGGCCATAAGGGTACTTTAGAGGCTGGCCCTGTTGGACTTGCCGCCGTCCCTTTGGGAGCACCAAATTTAACGAATGATCGTTTTGGAAACGCTAACTCCGCTTACCATTTTGCCGGTGGTGGTAATATTGATGTGCCTTATAGTCCGGCGCTTGAGCCCAAAGCGATTACTGTTAGCTTATGGGAAAGAGAAGATACAGCAGGCAGAACAGATCACAGAGCTGATTGCTATATGATGGGCTTAAACCGTTGGAATGGATGGAAATTCCAAATGCAACCCACAAGACCATTTTTTACGGTAGATACTGATACTTCAATTTACGATCACGATGCAGCGCTCGATATTACTATCGGTGCAACTACCGGATCAGGTCCATGGCATAACTTAGCTGTAACCTATGATGGAGCCGGGACTGAAGTTTTTTATGTAGATGGCGTAATGGTGAAAACCTGGAGCGACCTCAAAGGAGCTATTAAGGTCTTCACTCCAACAGAGGATCTGTCAATAGGTACAGATTTGCCAAATTCGGCTTATACGCCTACAGATGATGGCACCGGTAGATATTATGTTGCATGGGGCGGATATTGGACCGGAGATCTTGATGATATCATGATTTACAATACTCCATTAACGGCTTCCCAGATTACTCAAATTTATAATCAGCAATTGACTCAATAAAAAAAATAAATTATCCATAAAACGCATTACAGGAGATATCTCCTGTAATGCGTTTTATAAAAACAATGCTTTTTACAGAAATTTTCTTTCCTCTGGTGGTTATATTATGAACATAGCCCTCCGCATAATATTCATTTTTTCAACATGTTTGACAATTTTTTCATGCAGAAATAATTCTTCACAAAAAGAGGGTCAACTTCTATTCTGGTGTTCTAATAATAACCAGGAAATAACTTTATGTGATACACTAACGGCTCAGTGGAACCGAAGTAACTCATCTATACCGGTACATATCCAGCCTATACCGGAAGGGCAATCCAGCGAAGAAGTGATACTTGCCGCGGTTGTAGGAAAAACAACGCCTGATATCTATGCCAATATGTGGCAGGGAAATGTGGAAATGTACGCACATGCTGGCGTTTTAATTCCATTAGATACTCTGAAAGGCTTTTTGGATTTTATAAAAGAACGTTGTGATAGTAATGTGATAAAAGAGATCACTTCATCAGACGGGCATATTTACCAGGTTCCCTGGAAAGTAAATCCTATAATGACCATCTACAATAAAAACTTGTTTATCGCAAATGGGATTCAGTCTCCTCCGAGAACATACAGCGCTTACCTGCAGGCAGCGCAAACTTTTAAAGATAATAACAGGAATAGTGCCTCTGCAAAAAGGTTCGGTTATACAGAAGTAAAACCAATTTGGTACCAGCGTCTTTTCAATTATTATCCTATGTACCTTGCTGCATCCAGTGGTGGTTCACTTGTCGTTAATAATAAAGCAGCTTTTAATAATAAATATTCGATAGAGGTTTTTCGTTTCCTGCAAAGTTTATATAACCATGATTATTTTTCAAAGGAAAGTTCAGGATCGTCCAGCGATCCATTCGTCGCCCAGGTGATTGCTACCAAATGGACGGGCCCCTGGGAAATTCCTTATTTAAATAATATTCCGGGTAGAAATTTTGTCTTTGATTATTACCCGCCAATTGTTCCGGATGATCATGAAGGACCAGTGTACACGTATGGAGATCCCAAAAATATTGTAGTATTTAATACATGCAAAAACCCGCAGGCAGCCTGGGATTTTGTCCAAACGCTGATTAAAAAGCAGGGCGATTTACAATTATTGGAAGTAACCGGGCAATTGCCAAGAAGAAAAAATCTTGACACAGATAAGTTTTATGTGGGCTATTTCAGGAGAAATCCTATGATGATAACATTTGCAAAAGAAATACCCTATCTAAAGGGAATTGACAATTGCGAAGTGATTGTTGAAGTGCTAGACATTATTTCACAGGAGTATGAAGCGTGCGTTGTATATGGAAAAAAGACTCCAGAAAAAGCAATTGCAGATGCGGAGGCGGCAGTGAATGTCCTGCTTAAAAATGAAGACTGAATATATTGTACTGATAAAATTTTCTAATTGAATAAACAGGACCCAAATAATTCGCAAAGTTCTTCCGACAAGGCAGTTTCCTCTTCATTGGAAGTCCCAATAGCTACCGGGAGGGGTGAGGTTTTGAATATTGGAATTGTTGGAGCAGGCAGATTTGCTGGTTTTGCAGCTAAAGCATTTTTATCAATTTCCGGCGTAAATATTATTGCCATAACAGATATTAATAAAGATGTTACAACACAAATGGCTAATGATCTAAATGCAAAATCTTACATTAATTATGAAAGCTTTTTAAAAGACCCTGGTATTGATCTTGTTTATATCGCTACGCCACCTTTTGTGCATTATCAACAATCCAAAATGGCGTTGCTCGCTGGGAAACATGTTATTTGTGAAAAACCTGCGGCATTGAAATCAATTGAAGCAGTGGAATTAGTTTCAATAGCAGCATCCCTAAATCTGTTGTATATAGTAAACCTGATGCAACGCTACAATTTATTGTATGATGTGGTTCATAAAATAATTAAGAAAAAAATACTGGGAAATTTTCTGCATGGTTTTTTTGAAAATTACGCCAGTGATGAGAACCTCGGCATTGACCATTGGTTTTGGGATGAAACAAAAAGCGGTGGAATATTTATTGAACATGGGGTGCATTTCTTCGATATGTTTTCGGGTTGGCTTGGAAACGGTGAAATAGTTAACGCTGTACAAATGCAGCGACCAGGAATTGCTAAAAAAATAACGGACCGTGTACATTCAACAGTTATGTACAAAGAAGGCATAGTAAATTTTTATCACGGTTTTGATCAGCCAAAAATTTTAGACAGGCAGGAGATGAGATTGCTGTTTGAGCATGGAGAAATTACATTGTATGAATGGGTTCCGGTAAAAATAAAGTTGCATGGATTGGTGAACGATGATGAACTAAAATCGTTAAAAGAATTAATTGGGGAAGTCGATGTCATTTATCACAACAAAAAACAAGCAGGAAATCGAACAGTAATGGGAAGATTTACTGAAATAAATTTTGATAACGAAATTACGCTTGAATGCGGCCATGCGGCAGATAAGCAAAACCGGTACCAGGAACTTTTAAAAAGCATGCTTACCGATCAATGGAACTGGATCAAGGATCACAATCATAAAAGAATCATAGATGGAAATAATGCGGTCGAATCATTACGGACAGCAGAACAGGCTACAAAAATTGCAGTACAATTTTAATTATTAAACGCATGCATACTGTACTGACAGTTACAAAAAAGAGCAATTTCCAAAAGAGAAAACTATTACCGTACCTGCTGGTATCGCCTTACCTGCTTTTTGTAATTGTATTTGTTGTATTCCCTGTACTGTTCTGTTTTTTTCTCACTTTCAATAAGTGGAATATTATTGCCCCGATGCATTTCATCGGGCTCAATAATTATTCCCGCCTGTTTCATGATCGTTTGTTCTGGAAAGCCATTGTAAATACGCTTCGATTTTTATTAATGCACATTCCATTACAGTTGGTGGTGTCATTATTTCTTGCCTACCTATTGAATCAAAAAATAAGGGCCGGATCTTTTTTTCGTTCATCTTTCTTTATGCCGGTTATCGTTTCCGGAGTGGTGGTAACAATTCTTTGGCAACAACTACTGGGCTTTGATTCTGGCTTAATTAACAGGATGCTGATCAAAGCAGGAATGAATAAGGTTGGATGGTTGATAAATCCGGATATTGCCATTTATTCAATAGCAGTAATGGCTACGTGGAAAAATGTTGGATTGTACGTAATTCTTTTTCTTGTTGGCTTACAAACTGTTCCCACACAATACTATGAGGCGGCGAAGATGGAAGGTGCGACACGCTGGCAGCAGTTTTATCATATCACATTGCCTATGATTAACCCCACCATTTTTATGGTAGTAATCCTATCAACTATCGGCGGCTTTAATTTATTTATAGAGCCTTATATAATGACCGGAGGCGGCCCGCTCAATTCTACACTTTCTGCGGTGTTATATATTTATAAGCAGGCATTTCAATATTATAATATGGGCTATTCAGCAACGCTTGGTTTTTTCTATGCTATCATGATCATGAGTGTTGTCGTACTTCAGAAAAAATTTATTGAAAAAGAAATATAGTTATGAAGAAGATATCTATAAAAAAAATTCTACTATACACCGCACTTTCAATTGCTGCACTCTCATTTATCTATCCTTTTTTATGGATGATCGGGGCTTCGTTTGCACCCATGCAGGAAATAGGAAGTATGACGCTATGGCCTGCTCATCCCACCTGGGGAAATTTTAAATTAATGGTTGATAAAATTCCGATCTGGCGCTCATTTTTTAATAGTTTGCTGGTAGCTTTTTTCACCACTTCATTGGTAATTATAACGGGTTCTGTAGTAGGGTACGCCCTGGCTAAAATGCATTTCAGGGGAAAGCAATGGATATTTTATATAATTGTCTTTACCATGTCCCTGCCTTTCCAGGTTACTCTAATCCCGAATTATATCACAATGGTTAACCTGCATTTAGTGGATACTTATGTGGCTTTGATCATTCCATTTTCAGTAAGTGCATTTGCTATTCTAATGTTTCGGCAGGCCTTCCAGGGACTACCGGAGGCGTTAATCGATGCAGCACGAATGGATGGTTGTAATGAAACCGGAATTATATTCCGGATACTTTGGCCGAACATAAAACCAACAATCGTTACGGTAGCAATATTATCTTTTATCGGCTCATGGAATGAAGTTTTATGGCCTCTCATTGTTGTAAGGAATGAAAAGCTAATGACAATGCCGCAACTGGTCACGTTGTTTGCAACCGGTGGGAGGGCAGATAGCCAGTTAGGTGTGAAGATAGCAGCAGCCGTTTTATTGGCGCTTCCCGTAATGATTGCATTTTTATTTTTTCAAAAACATTTTATACAAAGCATGGCATCAACAGGCCTCAAGGATTAAAGTTTGAAATATCATGTTCGATATAAGAGGTAAATACCTAATAAATAATTAAGGAAATAAAATAATGAAAGTGAGAAAAGAAGACCTAAAATTATATGCGAATCCCGCGGCTGTTATAACACAATTTTTACAATTGCCGGGTGAAGACAGAATCACCAATATTATTCGGCGTGTAAAGCAATTGGGTGATGATGAAGTTAACTCGTTGCTTGAGAAATTAACGAAAGAATATGGATGGAGGCATCGCAATTTGGATTCAATATTTTCAGATCATTTTAGCAGGATATACAAGCAATTTGAAAATGATCTTTTGCTTTTTTCGCATACGAGAAAATTATTACTCGGCGCTTATTTTACAAAAGAATATTCCATACAGGCCGCGGCATTATTTAATCCCTCAATTGTTCCTCACCCTGACCAAAAAAACTTGCAGCAGGGAGAACAGCGATTTGTTATGAGCCTAAGAGCTACAGGTGAGGGTCACATTTCTTCCATTGTTTTTCATACCGGGGTTGCTGACACCTGCGCCAAAATACGACTTGATGCCTCTTCCGCATATTTCACACCGCTTAGAAAGAATGCAGAAGCAATATATACGAAAGACTTTATAAAAAAAAGGGCAGCTTTTTTCAATGGATTTAAAATGGAATTAATTGATTTCTGTCCCGAACAATTTACAGCAACTGAAGCAATATATATCATCAGTAAAATAGCAGACGAAAAGTCTGCACATCAATTCAAAGAAATTATTGATACGAATTATGAGTTGGAATCGTCGACAAATTTGGCCATTAATGAAAAAGTAATCTTTCCCAATGCAAATGCTGAAAGCATGGGAATGGAAGATGTACGTTTTGTAAAATTTAGTTACGGCGAAAATCACTGTTATTATGGAACCTACACCGCTTATGACGGGCATCAAATTAAAACACGATTAATAGAAACGAAGGATTTTGATATATTTAAAATAAGAACCTTGTATGGTAATGCAATAACAGACAAAGGCATGGCATTATTTCCCGAAAAAGTTAATGGGAAATTTGTGATGATCTCAAGACAGGGCGGCGAGAAAATCAATATCATGTTTTCAGATGACTTGTATGTATGGAATGAATTTCAAACTTTGATGGAACCGCTACACACATGGGAATTAGTTCAATTAGGAAATTGCGGTTCGCCGTTAAAAACTGATAAAGGTTGGTTGTTGCTTACACATGGTGTGGGCGCCATGCGCACTTATGTTATCAGCGCCGTTCTTCTCGATCTAAAAGATCCTTCCATTATAGTAGGGAGATTAAGCAAGCCTATACTTGAAGCAGATGAAGAAGAAAGAGAGGGATATGTTCCTAATGTCGTGTATTCTTGCGGCCTATTACTTCACGGCGATGTATTAATAATACCTTATGCCGTATCAGATTCTGCCACATGTTTTGTAACCATGGAATTAAATGAAATTTTAAACGAACTCACTCAAAATAAATTACCATGAAAAACCCTATAGGATCTTTACTTTGGGTTCCTGCAATTGTCTGTATGGCGGTCACCTGCAAAAAGCAAAATTCCGGCACGCAAGTAGTTACTCCTACAGACACCTCACTGGTGAACACCGCTCATTTGGATTATCTATACACGCCTGTTACCTTCCCAGATGGAACCAATGCAGCAGGAGTTTATATTTACGCTGATGCGCCAAATTACGTATTGACTCCTGCAACGGGTGAAGGATATGTCTGCGTAGATGATGCTTCCCGGGCCGCTCTTGTGTATCTGCGTCAAAGTATTTTTTCTACCGATACCTCCATCCAGTCTAAAGTATTTAAGCTGATAAACTTCTTATTGGAAATGCAATCGGCCAATGGGTACTTTTATAATTTTCTTTTGACAGGCAACCAGATAAATACGATCGGACCTACGAGTATAAATAATCCTGAATGGTGGTCGTGGCGTGCATTGCAGGCTCTTACGGAAGGGTCTCCCTTAATAAAACCTATCAATGCTGCACTAGCTGCAAAAATGGATAATGCTGTAATTAAATTGGTAGCAGCTATTAAGATTGACCTGGTCAATCTTCCTAAAACAACCTCCGTTGTAAGCGGGATAACTGTTCCTGAATGGTTGCCTGCCGGCAGTGGAACAGATCAGTCATCCACGTTAATTCTTGGGTTGATACCTTATTGCACTACTACCGGAGATGCGACGATTACTACCTATTTAAAAAAACTGGCTGACGGAATTGTGCTGATGCAACAGGGTGACTCAGCGAGTATCCCTTTTGGCGCCTTTCTGAGCTGGGAAAATACATGGCATTCCTATGGTAATGAGCAGGCATATGCTCTTTTGAAAGCTGGTGTTTTCTTAAACAATCCGTTGTATACTGCCAGCGCCCTGACTGAAATAGGGAACTTTTATCCTTGGTTATTGCAGAATGGATTAAAAGCTTCGTTCGTTGCATCTAATAGCGGAAGCGGCATACAACTCAGCAGTGAGCAAAGTTATAGCCAGATAGCCTATGGAATCAGACCAATGGTATTTGCAGCGATAGAAGCGTACCGTTTAACGGGCCAGGATAAATATGCTGACCTGGCGGGGCATCTAGCTGCCTGGTTTCTTGGAGCTAATGACGCTAAGCAGGACATGTATTCAGTAATGACCGGTCTTGGTTACGACGGTATTTCATCACCCACAAGCGTGAATGTTAATTCAGGCGCTGAATCTACCATTGAAGCATTGTTTACGATGCAGCAGGTGGAGCAGTATCCCGCAGTAAAGGCTGCATTGAATAAATATAAAAAGTAGTATATAAAATAAAATGGGGCCTATTAAAGAAGGGATTAGATCCATGAATAATAATTATATAAAATCGGATCATTTGATTTTTTCTCCTGGGGATGTAGACCTAAGGCGATCTCCGTTAAGGAGTGGATTAAAAGAAAGAACTTTTGTGCTGGGCGCTTTTAATCCTGGCTTATGTCGTTTGCCCAATGGTAATCTCCTGCTGATGGTAAGAGTTGCGGAAGCTTTGTCGGAAGCGGTGTATGATAATGAAGTTCATTGTATAAGGTGGGATAAAGAAAACAACTATCTTTCTGATTCATGGCCTTTGGAACAGACTGATATGAAGGATCCCAGGAGTTTTACCGTAAATGGTTATGCATTTCCTGTTTGTGCGGTCACTTCATTATCCTGGTTGTTGCCGGTAGAATTAAATGAGGATGGTTCCCTGGTAAATAAAATCCATTATGATAAAATCATTTCTCCTCGGTTCACCAGCCAGGAATATGGTATTGAAGATCCAAGAATTTCGTTTATTAGCGGCCGCTATTATATGACAACCTGTTGCGTAAGTTCCGAACGGCACTCAACTATTTTATATGTTTCTGATGACGGATTAAATTATGAATGCCTGGGAATCATTCTCGATCATCAGAATAAGGACATGTTGTTGTTTGAAGGTAAAATAAACAATACTTATCACGCTTTAACCCGGCCATTGGGAAGTTGTTATTTCGCGGCTCATCCATCTGCCTTATACCATCCTGGTGCTGCTGTTCAGATGGCAACATCCCCAGATTTGTTGCATTGGAAACCCTGTGATGCTGCCTTCCTTCGTGCACGACGTTCCTCTTCGGCCAATATAAAAATAGGCGGCGGCACGCCACCTGTGCTGACGGATGAGGGATGGTTAATGCTTTATCATGGTGTGGAGAATAAAAGTGATGTGGGGATTTACAGAACTTTCTGGGCGATTCTTGAAAAAGATAATCCGTTAAAGATTTTACATCTTGAAGATACTGTTCCGTTACTCGAAGCAAACCCGGAACTTACAAAGGATATTAGTGATCAGATATACCTGAATGATGTAGTTTTCACAACCGGAATTGCGCAACATGAAGATGATTTCATTGTGGCTTCAGGCGAGTTGGACCTTGCCTGTCGTATCACAAGAATTTCAAAAAATTATTTTTCAAACGTACTTCATAAATAAACTTATATGGCAGAAGTTACTTTACAAAATATATCAAAGGTTTACGAAGATGTTGATAAGGAACGAGGCAGGAAGAAGGCGGTTGAAGATATTTCATTTACAGTGAAAGATAAAGAATTTATGGTCATAGTGGGTCCCTCCGGTTGCGGAAAATCTACCCTTTTACGAATGATTGCGGGACTTGAAGAAATAACGGAAGGCACATTAACCATTGACGGTAAACGAATGAATGATCTCAGTCCGGGTGACCGGGACATTGCAATGGTATTTCAAAACTATGCATTGTATCCCCACATGACAGTTTACGATAACATGGCTTTTGGATTAAAGCTTAGAAAATATAGCAGGAAGGAAATTAAAGAGCGGGTAATGCAAACGGCCCAATTGCTGGAAATAGAAGATGAATTATACCGTAAGCCAAAAACATTATCCGGCGGACAGCGGCAAAGAGTAGCCATTGGAAGAGCCATTATCAGAAGGCCGAAAGTTTTTCTCTTTGATGAACCCCTCAGCAACCTCGATGCAAAGCTCAGAGGCCAGATGAGGATAGAGTTACAAAAACTTCACAGGGAGATAAACGCCACCATGATTTATGTAACGCATGATCAAACCGAAGCAATGACATTAGGGAACAGGTTGGCCGTTCTGAATAAAGGAACACTCATGCAATTGGATACTCCCATGAATTTGTACAATACTCCCGATAACAAGTTTGTTGCAGGTTTTATAGGAACGCCGACAATGAATTTTATAAAAGGCATTCTTAAAAAAACAGGCAATTCTTTTTTCCTTGAAACATCGCCGGGCTGTACTATTTCTTTAGGAGCCATAATCCCTGCAGCGGTTAAGGACAGGATTAATGATGAATTAGAAATTGGGATACGCCCCGAACGTATCATAGTAGCTAAGGAAAAAAATGAAAATTGTGTGTTTATTTCAGAAGTAACTGCCTTTGAAAACATGGGAAATGAGCAACTGATTTATCTTTCGCTGAATGGCCAGGCATTAATAGCCAGGAGACCTGCTCAGGATTTAATTGAAATCGGGGCCACGCTTTTCCTGAGTTTTCAGGAAGATAAAATTCTTTTTATTGATACTATTTCAGGAAAGATTTTTTATAATACACAATGATTATTTTAGGTCTAAAAAAATGCCAGCTAATAAAAGTTGGGGCATCACTTATAATTAGTCAACCCTTAATAACTTATCAAGCATAGTGTGGATAAGGGTTTTGT
>OCTA010000789.1_pt1 | contig 29280 bp, 25 predicted proteins | sample 1538991 | NCBI WGS metagenome assembly OCTA01 (sample SAMEA3539302, study PRJEB22396) | soil metagenome | biome: tundra; feature: field; material: soil | place: USA | collected 2010-05 | depth 0.15 m | reverse complement strand
GCGCCCCGGCGGGCGTCTTCACCAGGATGGCGTTGCGCTTCTCGGTGGGGATGGCGTTGCCCTCCAGATAGAAGTCCTTGGGCACTGCCGAATCGAAGGCCTTGCCGGTTACCACCTCAAACTTATTCTGTGCCAGCGCGCTCTGGCACCCGGCGCCGGACACCACCGCCACGGCCGCCAACCACAATCCAAATCCGTATTTCCGCATATCACACCTCGCGCCGCTATTGTATCGTGGCGCATGCACTTTTGCTCTGGTCCCGAGGCTTGCCCAGTGATGGGAACGCCCGGCGCTAAAATAGACGCTTCATGATCCGACCTTCCATTGCCCTCGCCTCGCTGGCTGTTCTGGGACTCGCGGCCGGCGTCTACGCCCGGTCCCACCACGCCGAGGATCTTGTGGACCGCGTGCAAGGCGTACGTATCGCCAGCCGCATACCTTGCGACGGCTCCACCAATCCCCAGGAAGAATTGAACTTGGAGACCGCCTTCCCGCCGGGAGGTTGGCAGCGATCATTCCATCTGGACGTCTTCGAGAGCCAATACTGCAAGCGACTGGATCTCTATTTCGTCTGTGTGATGCATGGGCACGACCGCTGGAAGCACGAATGGGCGCGGGATAGCCAGGGCACTCCCGGTCCTGGAAGGTATTGGATCGACACCTGCTCCGCGTGGGGATCGAAAGATTCCCCGCAGTACATCCTAAGCGGGTGGTATCAAGAAGGTGCGGCCGACCGAAAGCTGCCTTGGAAGCAGGCCGCCATCAAGCAGGTTTCCGCGACGCCGGAGATTTACGAATTCACCGATCCGAACGGCGGCACGGCGCGCGTGGAAATCAAGCGAAAGTAGGCGGGCGCGGCTCTGCCGGCTATCGACAACATTCCCACTCCCGCCCGATATCTTACGTGTGCTTGGTGCCCTTGAGGGTACCGGCGGCTTCCGGACCCTTGTACTTACCTTCGAATTTGTTGCCGTCGATGGTACCTTCGGTCGTGTAAGTCGCCTCGTTCACCACTACTTTGAATGTGAATGCGTTGCCCTCCACCTTAGGGTCGACGATGGCGAATTCGCCTGGATCGCCGCTCAGCGTCCCGCTGATTTTGCCGCCGTCGGACTTGACGACCAGCGTCCAATTGGCGGTTTGCCCGGCGTCGTCGGTGCTAACGACGTCCCAGGTCCCCACCGCCGGGTTGTCGGCCGCCCAAGCTGCCACCGACCCGAACAGTAGAATCGTCAGAAACAAAGTTAACGTGCGTGTCATTTACTTTCCTCTCTCGAAACGGAATTTGCGTAGTTCCCGGCGCGGCCTGGTTTTGGCGCGACGGGGCGTTCCCATATAGCATACCGCAGCATAACGCAACTCGCGCTTGACATTTTGACCTCATAGGCATGGAGGGTCTATGCGTGGGGCGTCGGCTGCCGCCTGCGGCACTTATGGAATCAAAGAGAAGACCGTGCCTCCGCCCGAGGTTCCACTTGGACCGTTTGTCAAGGTGCTGCCGTAGATTCCTGTTGGGGCCGATCGCTACAAAAGCGGGGATTCTTTCCCTGGCGGCCATTGTGCGGAAACGAAAAGAAGTTTCGCTCCAAGCGCCATCGGGAGACGCCGGAGGCGTCAACGAGAACACGGCGCCCGCGCCCGCACCGGCTTCGTTGGGAGTGCCGAGAAGCCCGCCGTTAGGGGTGATCAATAGACTGTTGGGAGACATTTCGTCGCCGAAGCTTTCGCCATTCCCGCTTGGCGTTGCCCTCCGCAAGCGTGGTCAATGTCGGCGGGCGCTTGCGCCAAAAGCGTGGCGGCCGCCGCTACGCCGATCAGCCCTCGACACAGGTTACCGGTCTGGGGAGTCAAACATCGCAGAGCCCGCATCCAACCGCTGAGTTTCCGGAAAATCGCGCGAAGCCACGACCGATACTGCGTCCCTGCCGGTATTGTTTTTACGACAGGCTCCCCTGGCTTCGCGCCGAGGGGCTTTCACCCTCGGCAGTAATATAGCGCGAACGGCGGGCGCGTGCAATAGACTTGCGGCGACGGCTACCGTTTGGCTCTCTGTTGGATCGCCTTCCAGCCGATCAGGGTCACGTGATTGTCAACGAGTGCCTTCCGGAACTCAGGGCTGGCGATCACGTCGAAATCGCGCTGCCGCCAGGCGCTGCCGTAAGCCGGGTGCCCTTCGGTGATGGCCTGCATCTCGGCATCGTCGTAGGCCAGGTGGACGATCAGCTCCGTCAGCCCCGGTTTGAGCGAGCGGACGACGCCCAGGTAATACGATGCCCAGTTTTCCGGCTTGACGCCCGCAGCCATTACAATCGCGCCCGGCAGGATATCGGCATCCTTCAACAACGCCAGCATGGACGCTGGCGCGCCGGGCGTGCGCATGGCCAGGAAAGGTAAGCCGTACTCGCGCGCGACTTTCACGTAGACGGGAAAGTAGGCCGGATTGAACAATGTGGCCATGTGGCTATCCAGATGCGTCGGGCGGATGCCAACCTTCACAGCCCGCTCGATCTGGGCGCGGATTTCCTTCTCGACCTCGGCGGCGGTGGCGTGCTTCGTTACAAATGGAACATCCGGCCAAAGATTCCCATCCGGACCGAGCAGCCCCGGCACCTCGTTTCGGGAAGCCGCCGGCCCCCAGCGATAGCTCGGCCATTCGCTGGTCAGCGTCAGGTGCAGGCCCAGATCCGCGTCCGGATGCGCCTTGGCATACTCGGCCACTTCCGTCAGCCAGGGACAGGGCACCATGATGCTGGCGGAACTGGCCGCGCCACGGTCGAGAGCGGCGAAGCTGGCCCGGTCCTGAGAGTGGCTCACCGCGAGGTCGTCCGCATGGACGATCAGCAGCTTGGCGTCGGCCGGGTATCCGAGCTGCCCGGCTGTATTTTTGGTTTGAGCGAGCGCGAGCGGACATAACAGCGCCAGTTCCAGAAGCCGTCGTCTCGTCAATGTTTGTCCCCTGAACGTCAGATGTTAATTTTACACGGCTTTTACAACAGTCTCACATGCCGCCGGTTGCCGTGGTTTATGGTGGCCTATGCTATGCTATTTCACCGTGCGGCTTCCCCGGCCGCGATTCTGATTGCCGCGCTGCACGTGAGCGCCGCCGCCGGCCAGGCGCCGCAACCATCTGCCCGCGGCTGTCTGCCGAACGGAAACACCTTCAATCTGCAGGCGGCGAAGAATGCCGTCGGACAGTTCAACGAGACCGTGGCCGTGCTGCTGAACGCCGGAAGCAACGGCGGCGATCTGGTGTTCGGGACGGCGCTGGATGCGCGCTCACTGCCGCCGCTGGGGTTCTTGCCGGGACAGGATGCGGACGCTTTCTACGTGCAACGCAGCAACTCGAGCTGCGCGGCGGACGTGGAAGGCGAGCTGCCGGTGATCCAATCGAATACCGGCGACTTTTATGACATTTTCGGCAATCCGATTGTTGTGGCGGACCAGGCGCACGGCGCGTTCTTCGTCGCCGACCTTCGGTATTCGGGACAGTTTGCGGTGGGCCTGATGAAGGCCACTCCGGCCACCTTGTTGAATACCGCGCAATGTCCGAACGGCACGGAAACCGGTCCGGCCTTTTGCTTTGTTTCCGTGGCGCAACTGGCTAACATCGTCTCGTTCAATACTAGCAGCGGACTGTTTTCGCCGTCTATCGCGGTCGACCAGAGAACCACCGGAACGGGCGCCGGCGATGTCTATATAGCGGTCGTGCAGAATAATGCGGGCGGCACGGTCACATCCATCTCACTGTCTGCATGTGCCAATACTCTGGGGAACTGCAGCAATCCGGTCAAGATCAGCGGCTCGGATGCGCGCACAAGCAACCCGTGGGTGCAGGTCCGCCCCGATGGCGGCATTACCGTTTCCTACGTGGAACGCGAAGCCAACACTCCCACCAGTGCGATGGACATCCGGTTCGTGAACTGCCAGCCGGGCGGATCTCCACATACTCCGACGTGTACAGCGCCGGTCCCGGTGGTGAGCGAAACGCAACCCGCGGGGATTCCCGGAGAGGTGCAGTTGTCTCCGCAGTATGTCAACCCGCTTGAATTGCAGGCGGTCGATCCCACTTATCCCAAGCATGTGGACCGTTTGGAAAGCGACGGCACAACGGTGACCACTTTCCTGGTGTACGACCGCTGCGATAAGGCGGATATCACGGGAGACGAGATATTCATTCCGCTATGTCCCAAGACAGACGTTGTAATGCTCAGTTCGACTAATGGCGGCGCTACCTGGTCCCCCATGCAGAAGGTGTCGAGCGCCGCCGGCCAGCAGTTCTTTGGCAATGTGGCTCTGGACGCATCCACCGGGACGGTGAATATCGCGTATTACTCGACCGAGAACGACACCTTGAAAACCAGCATGCAGGTCTTTCTGGCGCAGGTCGCGCCGGGCGAAACGTCACCGGGCGCGCCACAACAGATTACCTCGACACTGTACGACGGTCCGCTTGGCGGGTTCAACGGCAACGAGGAACTGCCCGCCAGCTATCTCGGTGTAGCCGTTGGCGGGACCGGAGAGGCCGGCCAAAGCCATGTATACATCCATTTCAGCGGGAGCGTGACGCCGGGGAGCTACAACGGCGTACCGTTTTTCGTAACTAACAACATTTTGACCAGCTTCCAATACTAGAGACGAAAATGAGGACACATAGAGTCAGTACTATGGCGGCTTTGCCGGTATGCCTTTTGGCGGTGGCGCCCGGCGCGCAGGCTCCGCGGCGCACGCCGGCCCGCTCGGCCACGGCCCAGTTTCTGGCATCGGAGGAGGGCCGCAGCCTTCTCGAAGTCTCGGGGCATCCTTTGTCGCGATATCTGAACCAGGCCTTTGGCGAGCCTTCGGTGGAGGCGCTCGCGGCGGCCAGGACCCGCTGGCATGCGCGGTCGGCCGTTCCGGCACAATCCGAAGCGACTCCCGCGACGACGCCATGCACTGGCGATTCCGGTGCGCGTTTCAACCTGGAACCGCGGGCCGGCGCTGTGCCGCAGCAGAATGCCGCCGCCGACTTCATCCTGAACGGCGTGGGCCAGGGCGAAGACTTGATCGTACAAACGGCCAACGACTGGCGCGGAGCCTTTGCGAGCGCCACTTGGGATAACAGCATGAGCGGCTACTATGTGCATCGCGCCGCCACGGCCGATTGCAGCGTTCAGTTTGAAGGAGGGTTGCCGGCTATCACTTACCAGGGAGGCACGGTGCTGGGAGTCGGCGATGCAGCCGTGGTAGCCGATCCTACACGCGGCGCTTTCTTCATGGCTGACATGCGCTTCGGCTCGGCCGCCGGGATCGGCTTGTTCCGCGCCTCCGCCGCCAGCCTGCTGAATCCTGCCGTTTGCGCGAACGGGACACACCAGGAGACACAGGCCGCATCGTGCTGGAGCCAGACTCCGCCGGTGCTGGTGAATCCGGTGGCGCAGCCGTACTTCAACTCTGAGTTCAATCTGGCGGTGGACGAGCGGGCTTCCGGAACTGGGGCTGGCGACCTTTACATCGCTGCGAATACCTATATTACGAGCGCGAGCGCCTATGCGGTGGTCGTTATTGCATGCACCAATGCGAGACTAAGTTGCAGCCCGATGGTGACGCTCTCCACCGCGGGGGCGCTGCCCTATGTGCAAGTGAGGCAGGATGGCGCGATCACTATTTCCTACGTGGCCGCAATGGAAGGGACCTCCACAGCGGAGCCGATCGGCTTCGTAACATGCACTCCGGCGGGAGCTCCCAATCCGCCCGTATGCGGGACGCCCGCCACGGTGACTACCATCCCACACCCCCTCCCCACCCCTGCGCAGGGCGTGCTTACCAGGCCCATGAAGGGTGTCGATATCTTTGTGACAGGCACTTACCCCAAGCATGCCAACCGGCGCGAAAGCAATGGCACCTTCACCACTTTCCTGGTTTATGACGATTGCAGGAATCCGTACACGCAGCCTCCGCCGCCGCATCCGAACTCGACGTTGTGTCTCAATGCGGAAATCAACATGGCTTTCTCCAGTGACAACGGCCAGACGTGGTCCGCGCCGGTTTCCGTGGACACTGCGGGCGGCCATCACTTCTACCCATCGATTGCGGCGGACAAGTCCACTGGAACCGTAAGCGTGGTTTATTACACCACGGAGGGCAACCAGTTCCACCATAGGGTCCGCGTGTTCCTGAACCAGGTAGCGCCGGGCAGCACGGCGTTGGGAGCGGCGCAGCAGGTTACCAAGAGCCTTGTCCCCATGGATATCGCGCCTGGCGGATTGAACGCGGACATGGACGACTTCCACATGGGGGCCGTTGCCCGGGGCACGGGTACAAAGGGACAGAGCCACTTGTATACGTCGTTCAATCAAACGATTGTCAGTGGCACATATAATGGGCAAGCCTTGCCGGAGAAGAATAACCATATCGCTCTGACAACTTATTAGTCACAGCCACCTGGACAGGCCACCTGGACAGGCCAGGAGGCCTGTCCTACCTGACCGATCGAAGCCCAAGCGATTGGATTTAAAGAGGGTGGTGCGTCATTGTGCGTCATGGGTGACGCAGCGACGCGGCGACACGGCGACGCAGCGACGCGTCGAGTCTGGGGGTGGTGAATTTTGAAGGATTTTTGGGTTGGTTCGGAGACAGTTGTGGCGTACCCGTTGTGGCGGGCGGCCAGTTTGTCAAAGACCAGGGGGGCAGATGTCTAACGGCTATCGGTGGTGGCGGGGGCGCAGTAGACTGGATGGTCCTCTGTAGCTTCCGACATCACGCCGTTTGGGTGCGGAGTTGGCGCCGAAGCGGATGGCGTGGTGTGCCTGGCCTCGGCGGCTTGCTTGGCGCGGCGCTCCTTCTGCAGTTGCTTCAATTCGTGCAGGGCAGTGGTGAAGGAACGCTCCAGGCGCGCGCGGCGCCTGTCGATGCGGTCCAGCAGATCAAGCTCGGCCGTGAATGGCAGGTTTGCCTCGTAGACACGGTGCTCGCTTCTGGCCATGCGGGCCAGCAGCCATTGGGAAGTGGACATCTGTTCCAGATAGAGGTGTTCGGTGGGGGTTTCGGGCTGCCACTCGGTTTCGAGGCCGTCCCAGAGTTGCCAGTAGTCGGCGATGTTTTCGCCCTTGATGATCAAGCTGCGGGTGCGCAGGCCGTAGGTGACAGCGTTGAGGCTGGCGGCCTTTTTACCTTCGGGCGTTGTCGGACCGGTGGAGTGCTGTGCGTTCCGCCGGTTGGATTCGTGTGATTTATCTGAAATCACCATAATAAATAATCCTCCGATTCAATAGTAGAACGCGGATGTTTGGGAACCGGTGTGCCAAGGCGGGGGTAGGTTAGTAAGTGGTGTGGTTGGTTGGGGATGCGGGGGCGGGATTTATTTTTGAAACGCGTGACCGAAGACCAGGCGTTGTTTCGCGCGAAGACGCCAAGGCCCGCGGAGTCCGCGAAGAAGACCGCCCTAGGCGCCCGAGCACCGCAGCGGCGGCCGCCTGGTTCGCGGATCCCTGGGACTCCGGTACTGCTTCGGTTGGCCAGTACCTATTAGGCTGGGAGGGAGGAAAACCTTCTCGCAGCCGGCCAGCCTGTGATATAGCCTCCTCAGCTAACTAAGCGGTGGGTGGGACCACGATAGAGCGCGGAGGGGGCCAGTCGTGGCGCCATCCGGCAAAGTCCAAGGAACAGGAGTTTTGACAATGAAGATTAGATACTTATGCGCCAAGATCGCCATAGCGTTGGTCACCTGTCTCCCCATCATCGCCGCGGAAGACGCTTTCCAGATTTTCCAGATGGAAGCGATTCCGCTTCCCGGCCCGGCCGTTGGCACCTCGCTGCCGCCCGTTCAGATGGTCAGTGTGACCATCGCGGCCGCTAGTTCAGTCACCGTCAATCCGTGTGTCGGCGGGACACAGGGGTGTCCAGACCCAACTCCGGAATATCCGTCCGCTGTGCTTCCGGCCGGCGACGACGTGGTAGTGACCTGGATGTTCCAGGACATCTCATACACCGGGCCTATCCAGATGACGGTAGGGTTCATCCAGAACGGCGTCGTTGTCGGGCAACCTTCCCGCTCCCATTCTAACCCGAATATAGTGGCCGGCAAGGCATATCTCGTCCGCTTCGCGACGGTCGTTCCGGCTCAGGCGTCACCTGGGCCCGCCACGGTGGTTGTGAACCTCGGCTATGGGGGAGCGACCACCCGGGCGTCTCAAGAATTTGCAGTGTCGGCGACCCCACTTTTGAGTTCGGCCGCTCCCGACGCTTCGGCACCCGCCATCCAGATGGTCAGCGTGACGGTCGCAGCGGGCAGTTTCGTCGTGAATTCATGTGTCGGCGGGACGCAGGGGTGCCCCGACCCAACCCCAGGCTATGCGTCCATTCCGTTTCCTTCGGCGGTCGTGCCGATTAACGGCGACGCGTACATAACCTTGATGTTCCTGGACCAGTCGTATACCGGGCCCATCAGTGTCACCATCGCGTTCGTCCAGAACGGCGCGGTTGTGGGACAGGGTTATCACCTTGGGAACGGGCTGAGCATCGAACCGGTTACCTAAACTAAACATTATGGATGACGGGCTAGTCGTTCCATGGCAGGCATCGCCCGGCCCCGTCACAGTGGTTGTAAGCATCAATTACGGGGGAAGCATCGCCCGGGCGTCCCAGGAATTTACTTTCCAGTAGGTTCACTGGAGCTTGACACTACCTGTGAGCTTTACGCTGCCGGTTGCGATGACTGTCGGCGAATTAGCGGACAGGGAACCAAAGTCTATTTTCGAAACTTGTTGTGACCGAAAACCGGCCAGGTTATTTTCACCCGAAGCGCTAAGACAGCCACAGGTTGGCGATTCCAAGACAAACGGAGATCGAAGCGCACGACGGAGGATAGATGTAGCGTCTATAGAGCGTCCTGTCCCGGCCAACTACAATCTCACGCCGTATATGTGGGGCGGCCTCTTAGCAGGTTGCGGACCGCTTTCCAGCGGGTCCAGCCGGCTGAAAGCCGGCTGCGGGCAAGATTGCCCGCCCTCCAAGCCAGCTTGCTATGCTTGACTTGGCGCCATGACCAAGTCCATCGATTCACCCACGGGCCGGCTGCTGGCGGGACTCGCCGTCACACTGGCGGCCGTGGGCGTATTTTCGTTTTACGCGCTACGCCAGATTCGCGGTCTGGAGGACCTGCAGACGAGCACGGTGGACCGCAACCGCAAGGACTCGCTGCAACTGCTGCGCATTCAGAAAGACCTCAACGAACTGGGTATCGCCATGCGCGACATGCTGTATGGCGACGAGCCCTACCCGCTGGCAGCGTGGAAAAAGCAGTTCGACGGCCACCGCGACGATCTGGACGACGCGCTGCATCTGGAAGCCCGACTCGCCCCGGTCGCGCGGGACCCGAACCAGCAACGCTATTTGGCCGCGTTGCTGGCCCAGTTCTGGAGTTCCGCCGGCCACATGTTCGAGATGGCCGCACAAGGCCAGGAACGCGTCGCGCGTGACATGATCCGCACTTCTCTCGAAGCCCAGCAGGGCAAGCTCGGCAGCACCGTAGCCCAACTGCTTGTGCAGAACAACGAGGCCGAGCAGGAGGCTGCCGCCCGCATCCAGAGCATCTATTTCGGCGTGGCCCGCAATGTATATCTGTTCCTGGCCGCCGTGCTGCTGGCGATCTTCGGCACCACGCTGTACTTGATCTATTCCAACCGCCGGCTGTTTCAGCATTTGGCCGCCGTGTCCGAGCACCGCAGCGACCTGGCGCGCAAGCTCATCACCGTGCAGGAGGAGACGCTGCACTCGCTCTCGCGCGAGCTGCACGACGAATTCGGCCAGGTGCTGACGGCCATCGGCGCCATGCTGCGCCGCGCGGAAAAGCGCCTGCCCGCCGATTCGCCGTTCTGCGCCGATCTGCGCGAGGTCCGCGAGGTGGCCCAGGCCACGCTCGAAAAGACCAGGAACCTGTCGCAGTTGATGCACCCCAGCATTCTCGACGATGGCGGCCTGGAGAAGGCCATCGACTGGTATCTGCCGGTATTCGAGAAGCAGACTGGAATTAAGGTACGATACGAGAAAAAGGGAACCGGCCCGGCGATTACGGACCGGGTGGCCATTCATGTGTACCGCGTGCTGCAGGAAGCGCTGAACAATCTGGCGCGCCATTCGGGCTCGACGCAGGCCGTAGTCCGGCTGGCGTTTCCGCCCGGACGGCTGAACCTGGAAGTGGAAGACCGCGGCGCCGGCATGCCCGAGTCGCGTAACGGCGCCACGCGCAGGGGCATCGGCATGACCGCCATGCGCGAGCGCGCCGAACTGCTGGAAGGCACTTTCGAAGTGGTTCGTCCCGGCGAGGGTGGCACGCTGGTGCGGCTGGATGTTCCGTTAACGGATACCTATGAGCAATGAAATAACGGTATTGCTGGTGGACGATCATGGCCTGGTGCGGAAGGGCTTCCGGCGCATGCTGGAAGACGATCCCGAAATACGCGTGGTGGGCGAAGCCACCAACGGCCAGGAAGCCATCAAACTGGCGCAGGAACTGCATCCGCGCGTGATCGTGATGGACCTGGCCATGCCCGGACTGGATGGCGTGCAAGCCACGCGCGAAATCCTGAAAAATGCGCCGGACACGGCGGTCCTGATTTTGAGTATGTACTCAGATGATAATTACGTGCGCAACGCTTTGGACGCCGGCGCGCGCGGCTACGTGCTGAAATCGGCTCTGGACGTGGACTTGGCCGGCGCGATCAAAGATCTGGCATCCGGAAAGACTGTGATCGGCCCCGGTGTGCTGGCCCCGCACCGGGAGCCCGATCCGGATTACGAACGCCTCACGCCGCGCGAGAAACAGATTCTGGAGTTGATCGCCAAGGGGAATTCCAACAAGGAAATCGCGGCGATCCTCAACTTGAGCGTGAACACGGTTTCCGTGCACCGCGCCAATCTCATGTCCGCGCTGGGGATCCATCGCACGACGGAATTGGTGGTATGGGCCGTCAAAAAGGGGTTGGTGCATCTGCCGTGAACCGCCGGGAGTTTTTGTGGGGCGCCCTGGCCAACGCTGCAGCAAGCCGCGCCACTGCTTCACCGAGCCGCGAGGGAGCCGGCGTCGGCTTCCGCTTCACCGATGCCACTTCCGCGGCCGGTATTCAATTCCGGCACAACAGCGGCGCGTTTGGAGAGAAGTATCTTCCCGAGACGCTGGGTCCGGGTTGTGCCTTTCTGGACTACGACAACGACGGGTGGCAGGACATCCTGCTGATCAACGGAATGGACTGGCCGGGTCACGTGAAGCAGCGCAGCACCATGCGCCTGTACCGCAACAACCGCAACGGCGCCTTCACGGATGTCACCCGCGCCGCCGGCCTGGATGTGGAGATGTACGGCATGGGCGTAGCGGTGGGGGACTTCAACAACGACGGTTTCCCGGACATCTACGTCACTTGCGTGGGCCAGAGCCGGCTGTTTCAGAACACCGGCAAAGGGCGGTTCCTGGATATTACCGAGCGCAGCGGGCTGGGCGGGCGGCTGGGCTTCAGCAGTTCGGCGCTGTGGTTCGATTATGACCGCGACGGGCTGCTCGACCTGTTCGTTTGCAACTACGTGAAGTGGTCGCCCGCGCAGGATGTGTTTTGCAGCATGGACGCCAAACACAAATCGTACTGCACCCCGGAAGCGTATCGCGGCGCCACCTGCTGGCTGTTCCGCAATCGCGGCAACGGCACTTTCGAGGATGTCACGGCCACCAGCGGGGTCTTCGACAGCAGTTCGAAATCGCTGGGGGTGGCCATGTTGGACTACGACCAGGACGGCTGGATCGACCTGATGGTGGCCAACGACACGCAGCCTAACAAGCTCTATCGCAACCAGCGCGACGGGACGTTTCAAGACATCGCCGTGAAAGCCGGCGTAGCTTTCAGCGAAGACGGCAAGGCCCGCGCGGGCATGGGGGTGGATGTCGCCGACTACGACAATTCGGGTATCGCCGGCCTGGCGATTACGAATTTCGATAACGAGATGATCGGCTTCTACCGCGGCACCCGCGGCGGCCTGTACGTGGATCAAGCGGCGCGTTCGGACGTGGGCCGGCTGTCGCGGCGCAGCCTGGGCTTCGGCTGCTTCTTCTTCGACGCCGACTTAGACGGCCTGCTCGACCTGCTGGTCGTCAACGGCCACATCGACCCGGGCATCCGGGAAGCCCGGCCCGAAACCGGGTATGCGCAGCCGCCGCACTTGTTCCTAAACAAGGGCAGCGCCGGATTCCAGGATGTGGCCGGCGCGTTGGGAGGCGGCTTCGCGGACCCCAAGGTGGGGCGCGGCGCGGCCTTCGGCGACTTCGACCGGGATGGCGATCTGGATGTTCTGATCACCACCAACCAAGGACCGGTCCATCTGTACCGTAACGATCAGAACAACGGTCATCGCGCCATACGCTTCCGGTTGGTGGGAACCAAGTCGAACCGCGACGGCATCGGCGCGACAGTGCGGGTGACCAGCGGCGGCGAAACCGGATCGCGGATGGTGAAGAGCGGCTCCAGCTATTTGTCGCAATCGGAGATGCCGGTGACGTTTGGGCTGGGCAAGCGGGATAGCGTCGAGCGCGCCGTGCTGCACTGGCCCAGCAGGCAGGTGGAGGAGTTCAAGAACTTGCGCGCCGGACGCACCTATGAGTGCGTGGAAGGGAAAGGAATTCGCGACACCGGCGGATTCTGAAAGGCCAGCCCGTTCGTCCGTTCCGGATGTGCAAAGTAGGGCAACAATATACTTGACGTTATGCGCCCTTTGCGCTATGCTTTTGGTCGGCGTGACAGGCCGGTTGCTACGGGTGCGCCCGGTTTGGACTAGTCCCTTCGCCAACATCATTATAGGCAACGCAAGGTTTGGAGTAATATCCTTCCCTTTTAGCGTTGAAGTTGAACCACGCGCAATACTTGGTCCAATAGGGAGTCTTAAAAACATCAGCGTAATGAATAATCCCATAGACGGCAACCCAAGAGTTCCCGGCGTCAAGGCTTTCCTTCTCTGCTTGCATCACCAGTCTTTTCTGGTCTCTCATTGCAACTATATCCGCCGTGCCGTTCGGAGTGATGATCTCTATGCTCATCCTTCCGCGTGGGTCGTTAGATTCAAATCTAGGAAGCGTCCCATCGTTTGGGATAATCTCCATATAGTCATCGGTACGAACATGCAGCGCTGCCGACTTGCCGCTGTTAAGGATTTTCATATTAAAGGACATGGGTGCACCTACAGTAATCGTCATCTGAGCGCCCTGGTTAGCGAACAGCCAAGGGCGTTGTTCTTCTCTAATAACCCCAAGTTCTCTATATGCCGTAGTGGCTGCGCTCTTAGCTGCTTCAGCACCTTGCTGCGCGGCTCTGGTTTGCTCGATAGCCTGCCCGATCATGTGTTGGGTTTGACCTACAGTCAATGCTGTTATGAAGGCTTGATCTTCCGCAGTCCGTGCGTTCCTGTCAGCAACTTTGAACAGAAGGTAAGAAACGAATCCGCTAATGAGGCTGACAAATAACCAATCCGCCTGTAAGGATGACGATAGCCCTACTAGCTGTTGCTTGAGCGTGTTGGGCGTTCGCCTGCCGCGTCTCAGCGTCAAGGAGCAGTTGTTTATAGTCTTGTTCTTGGCGATGTTGTTCGGCGCGCTTACTTGCTTCTATCTCTTCCGGAGTTTTGATACGTCCGGACGGATCTACTATTGGAGATTCGTTTGTGCGTTTGGATTCTATGTCATCGGGCACGGTTTTATGTGGTTAATGGCATCTTGGTTTTATTGCGCGCTTTCCGCCCCGGAGCATTCGGATTACCAGCCCGTGGTGAACGTTTCTTCGCTCTGCGCACCTTGCGATCTAGCGCGGCCTTCGGCACGGCTATGAGCCGTTTCATGACCGTCTTGAAGTGCTGGAACTCTAGCTGCGCTTCAAACTCTTCCGCTGTAAGCGGGGGGCGGATATCTTGCCCCGCCCCTGTCTCTTGTGTGAGTATCGGCCCGTCAGCCATAAGGGATACCTTCCTCGACTTTGCCAGTCAGTTGTTTGTAAGTGACACGGCGTCCAACGATCTGTTTCATGACCGTGCAGAATCTCTCCGCATCCGTCAGGGAGCGGTTGTTGTACCGGAAGCTCTGTTCGTCAAGATACCAGAACAGATGGAATGGCTCAACGCTGATGTAGGTCCCGTGGAGGCCACGCTTCAAGAGACTCCAGAAGTTCTCCATCGTATTCGTGTGGACGTTGCCATTCACATACTCAACCGCATGATCTATGACGGCGTGCTGGTATTCAGATTCCAGCCCATCATAGGATTTCAGTTCGTCACTGAAGATCGCGGAGCCAGCTTCAACGCGCTCTCGGATGATGGATTGCAATTCTTTCTTCGTGCGGCTCCCGACGTGGCCAGTTACTACCTTCCCCCCGCGCTCCACCATGCCGAAGGCGATCTCTTTATCCTTGCCACCCGTGCCGGTGATCTTAGCGGCCCGTTTGTTCTTGTGCATGTTGCGCGCCTTGCCGCCGATGAAGGTTTCATCAACTTCGACTTCCCCGCCTAGTTTGTTGAAGGTCCCATCCTGCATGGTAAGGCGAATCCGATGGAGCATGAACCATGCGGTCTTCTGCGTGACTCCCAGCCCCCGGTGGACTTCGTAACTGCTGATACCGTTCTTGCAGTTGATGATGAGCCACGCGGTCGGGAGCCACTTTTCGAGTGGGAGTGGGGAATCCTCGAAGATAGTCCCAGTTTTCAAAGAGAACGTCGGCTTGGGATGCCCAACATAGCATTTCCAAACGCGCGGCTTGGCAAGCCAAGCAACCCGCTCGGAGCCGCACTCAGGACATTTCACGACGCCATCCGGCCAGCGCAACTCCATCATGAACTGGCGGCAGTGCTCGAAATCGGCGAAGTACAGAATCGCGTCTCGGAGTGTGATTTTGCTGTCCATGATTCAACTGTACGCCAAAACCAGTGGTATGTCAAATATATTATTGCCCAAAGTAGCATCACGGGGCCATTATCCGGCCGAAGCCGCGGCCGCCGCGTCGTAGAAGCCTTTGTCTGCCGCGGCCAAGCGCTCCAGTAGCGGCGCGGGCTGCCAATGATCGCCCAGGCGCGCGCGATATTCGTTCACTTTGGCCAGCACGTGCGCGAGGCCCAGCGAGTCGGCGTAGGCCATGGGTCCGCCGCGATGGCGCGGGTATCCGAATCCGTATGCGTAGATCACGTCGATATCGCCGGGCCGGATGGCGATATGCTCGTCGAGCACGTTGGCACCCTCGTTGGCCAACGCCACCATGATGCGCGAGAGGATCTCGTCGTCGGAGATGGGATGGCGCGTGATGCAGCGCTCGCTGGCGGCTTTTGCGGCCAACGCCTCAATCAGCGGGTCGGGGATGGGGGTGCGGCTGCCGGCTTCGTAGCGATACCATCCGGCGCCGGTTTTCTGGCCGTAGCGGCCCATGTCATAGAGCCAGTCGGGCACGGGCGATTCCGGCCCTTCGAGGCGGCTTTTGCCGATGGAGCGCAAATACTGGCGGATGCGCGCGCCCACGTCGATGCCCGCGATATCCTGCATGCCGAAGGGGCCGACGGGCAGGCCGAAGCTGGTGAGCACGTGGTCGATTTGCGGGACGCTGGCGCCTTCTTCCAGCAGCAGGTAGCCTTCGCGCATGTAGTAGGCGAGCATGCGGTTGGCGACGAAGCCGAAACAGTTGCCGACCACCACGCCCACCTTGTTCAGCTTCTTCGAAAGCTTCAGCGAGGTGGCGATGGTCTGGTTGCTGGACTCGCGGCCGCGCACGATTTCCATCAGCTTCATGACGTTCGCGGGGCTGAAGAAATGGTGGCCGATGACGTTTGCCGGGCGGCCGCTGGCGTGCGCGAATTGATCGATATCGAGCGTGGAAGTGTTGGAGGCCAGCAGGCAATCGGGGCGCGTGACGCGTCCGAGATCGGCAAACACGGACTTCTTCAGATCCAGGTTTTCGAACACTGCTTCGACCACGATATCGACCTTGTCGAAACCGTCGTAGGTGAGGGTGGGGCGGATCAGGGACATGACGCGGTCCACCTGTTCGGGCGTCATTTTGCCTTTGGAGGCGGAGTGGTCGTAGTTCCGGCGGATGGTGGCGAGGCCGCGATCGAGGGCCGCCTGGTCGGATTCCTTGAGCAGCACGGGGATGCCGGCGTTGGCGTAATTCATAGCGATGCCGCCGCCCATGGTGCCCGCGCCGACCACCGCCGCTGCGCGGATTTCCGCGGTGGGCGTCTCTTTCGGCACGCCGGGAACCTTGGCGGCTTCGCGTTCGGCGAAGAACAGGCGGATCAGGTTGCGGGATTCGGCGGAGAGCACGCAATCGGCGAACAACTCGATTTCGCGTTCGGAGCCGGCGTCGAAGCCGTGCAGGACGCCGGCCGCAATGGCTTCGATCGCGGCGTAAGGCGCGTAGGCGCCGCGCGCCGTCTTCTTCAGACCGGAGCGGGCCGCATCGAGGGTGATGGCAGGCGCGACATGGTCGGCGATCTTGGCGTTCTGCTCGCGGACCTTGCGCGTTTCGCCCGCCGCGGCCTTGGCGCGCGCAAAGGCGATGGCGCCCGCGAGGAGGTCGCCATCGACGATGTGGTCGATGATGCCTTCGGCTAGCGCGCGTTTGGCGCCGATGTGCTGGCCCAGCGTGCAGAGTTCCACGGCGGTGGCCACGCCGCAAAGACGCGGCAGGCGCTGCGTTCCGCCGGCGCCGGGGATGATGCCCAGCAGCACTTCGGGCTGGCCGACTTTGGCGCCGGGCACGGCCACGCGATAGTGGCAGGCCATGGCGAACTCCAGCCCGCCGCCCAGCGCAGTGCCGTGGATGGCGCACACGACGGGCTTGGGACAATCTTCGATGCGCCGCAACAGCGCGTGCACGCGATGCGAGCGGTCGATGGAGACTTCGCGGTTGGGAATCGTGCCGAAGACCTTGATATCGGCCCCGGCGATGAAGGTATTGCCCGCGCCGATCAGCACGACAGCCTTGGCGGACGGGTCGGCGGCGGCGCGCGCCACGGCCGCGTCGATGCCTTCAGGCACGCCGGGGCTGAGGGCGTTTACGGGCGGATTGTTTATTGTGACTATGGCGACGTCGTCTTGGACGGTGTAATGGACTAGTTCTGGCATAGGATGGCGATCCGATCCATTATGGCACTGGCGGGCGAGCTGCGCGCGCCATGGGCGAGCTGCGCTCGCCAACATCGACAGCAAGTGTCGATGTTAGAGGGGGCGAGACGGCGAGTGGGCGAGGGGGCGACCTCAGGCGGCGTCTTCTCGAACGTCACCACCTTCGGCGCAAGGTGGAGCGGGACACCGATAAGACGCTGTCTGCGTCTGCACCAGCGTATCTTCAAGGCCGTCTCCACTGGTCAGCGCTTCGGGAAGATCCGGGAAGCGCACGTGAAACCTTCGCCATTGCCCTCGGGTAAGAAGCTTGCAGGATAACTGGCGTTGAACGTCAGGTACCGTGGCTGCCGACGCCCCGCTCGGGACTCCTGCGTCCGGTCCCGACTTGTCCGTACCCCAGCAAGGTGTCGAGACGAGTCTCGACACGGCACGCACGAGTGCGTGCGCCACGGGGGGGTGGTCAAGCTACGCGCGCTTCCGCTAACTCGTCCACTTCGGTGCGCATCAGGCGAGCCGGGTAGGCCCACTCGAGCAGCGGCGTAGTCATAAAAGTAGTGACCAGCGCCATCAGGACCATCATAGAAAATACGGCTGGGGAGATGACGCCGATATCCAGTCCGATATTGAGAATTACCAGTTCCATAAGGCCGCGGGTATTCATCAGAATGCCGAGGGAGGCGGCGTCCCTCCACCCGATGCCGGCAAAGCGGGCCGCGATCATGGAGCCGCCCAGTTTGCCGGCGATGGCCACCACGATCACGATGGAGGCGAACATCCACCACATCCCATTGTGACCAATACCGATATTGGTGCGCAGGCCGCTGTAGGCGAAGAAGAGCGGCAGCAGCACCAGCACCGTGACAGATTCAAATCTGTGCAGGACGTACCGGATGAATTCCGCGCTCTTCGGCATGATGGCGCCCATGAGAAAAGCTCCGAACAAGAGATGAATCCCCAGGAACTCGGTGGCCAGGGCCGAGGCCAGCGCCGACATCACCATGAAGGCAAGGGCATTCTCGGTAAGCCGTCCGGTTTTGCGGAAAGACTTTTCGAACCAGGCGAGCAGGCGCTTGACTCCGAACAGCATGAGAAAGACATACACGATGAGACCGCCGAGGGTCACCCAGATAGGACGCCCAGCGTGCGTGGTCCGAATCAATAGAATGATGTAAGCCAGAATGCACCAGCCGGTAACATCGTCCACCGCGGCGCAGGCGATGGCCAGCGTGCCCATGCGGCTGCGCAGCAGGTTGCGTTCAGTGAGAATGCGCGCGAGCACCGGGAAAGCCGTGATGCTCATGGCCGCGCCCATGAACAGCGCGAAGCCCATGAACGACACGCTGTCGTCGGACAGGCGCGGGTACAGGAACAGAGCCGTCAGGCTGCCCAGGCAAAACGGAGTGATGATGCTGACGTGACTGGTGAGGACGGCGGCGTGTCCGTGGCTGTGGAGTTCCTTAGGGTTGAGAGACAAGCCCACCAGGAACATGAACAACACCAGGCCGACCTGGCTCAGGGCGTTGAGGTACCCGAGGCTTGGCGCAGGGAACAGCGCCTTCGACATGGCGGGCGCCAGCCAGCCAAAGAGCGTGGGACCGAGCAGGATGCCGGCCACCATCTCGCCCATTACCTGCGGCTGGTGGATCTTCTTGAAGAGCATGCCGACGATGCGCGCCGTGAACAGGATGACTCCGATTTGTAGAATGAGTTTGAAAAGGTCGATCATTTGGCTGTCCTCACTTTCCCGATTTGACTGCACGGAACGGAACCGGGGCGCATGTGTTGCACCCGTCGAACGGGAGCCGGCCCTCCAGAGAACGCCGGCCGGGTTTTCCGACTATGGCTGCCTCGAGATGTAGAGGCCTGCAGGCGCCCGCGGTGCTTGAAACGGCGGAGATTTGGCCGCTTTCCAGCCTGCCGGCGAGCGTGGTCTTGGGCGGATCGTTGAAGGTGACGATCAGATCCGCACCCGTCTGCGAGATAGTTACGGCGGCCGGGCCGGCGCATTTGTTGGTAGTGGGCTCGACGGTCCACTCGCCGGAGACCGCGGGCGGCGCGGACAGACCAGAACCGGCCCGCAGGACGCCAATCAGGATCAGAAGCGGTATGCCGACGAACAGGACGTATCCGGATGTAAGATTGTTTTTGATCATAGAGTTTGTCCAGTCACCTTGGACCCACCGTTATGCGTCCGAATGGTGTGGAGAGGTGCACGAGCCGCTCCGTTTCCAGCGTTCAGGGAACCCGACCGCCTCCTGTAGAACGGGCAATTGCGGCGCAGGGCCGACAGGCGTGGGTAGTATGCAAGTGCCAGATTGCCGTTGAACATCGAGCTACTCCAGTTAGAACATGTAAGCGAGGGCCATGTTCACCTGACCGCCGCGCTCGCCGGCGGCAAGCTGGTTTCTAAAGTCGGTCAAAAGGCGGCGGTACTCCCAGGACCAGGTGAAAGCGGGACTGATCTTATACATGATGTTAGCCATGTAAGTCCGATTCCGGCTGCGATTGCCCACGGGAAGTTGAGAAGCATTGGGCACTTCGATACCGTAAGCCAGGTTCGTCTGCCACTTATGCGTGAAATTAATCTGCGCCTGCGCCCAGCCGCCGCGGGTTTCGACGCCGTGCTGGCCGGGCGTGCCGGGTGGCCCAATGGCCTCGCCACTGGCGCCGCTGAAGATGCCCAGAGCACGCCCTTCGAAGGCCTCGCCGGTGAGCGCCAAGAAGGACGTGACGGGAAGCGAATAGTCGAGCGCCACGCCCCAGGAATCCACGCTGGTCTGGACGTTCTGGGTCCCGATGGTTCCGAAATTCTTGCCGTGGCCATAGTGCGAACTCAGCCCGAAGGAAAAGTCGCGGCCGTCAGACCGGGTGGTGAAGGCGAGCCGGGCATCGGCTGCGGGCATACGGCCGCGCTCGCCGATTCCGGGGGTGCGCACGGTCTGAAAAGTCGTGGTAGAGTAATCGCCCATATTCGGATCGGTGGCCGCAATCTGCCAGACGAGACGGTTCGAATCGCCGAGGGACTCGCGGTATTCGGCGCGGATCTGCGGGGTGCGGATCCAGAGGTTACCCGAGGTAGACAAGCTCGGAATGGCGTACTCGGCGAGACTGGTGGGGTTCAAGGGCGCGAAGACCGACCAATCCTGGCCGGCCTCCAACGAGAAATTCTGCCAGTCCAGGCGGCCGTAGGCGAGGCGCAGCCGCAGCAGATCCATGTTGACGCCGTTAGCCAGCGCGGCGCTGCCGCCAAAGAAATCGACTTCCACTTGGCCGCCGATCGCCGCACCGCCGACATTCGGCCCCTGGTAGCGCAGTCCGAAGCGGCTTTGGCGCGCGGTCATGCCAAAACTCTTGTCGCCGCCGGAAGGGTCGGACCCCTGTTTGCCCGTAAAGAGCGGGACGTCCTGGATGTTCATTCCGGCAGTGTCCACGAAGGCATTCAGCAACAGGTTGCCGTATAGGGTGACGGGCACCTTGCTCTGCGCGACCACTGGGGGCGCCTCTTTCTGCTGGGGGCCTTGGGGAGGCGGCGGAGCGGGCGGCCGAGGGGCAATGGAAAGACGGGCGAGATCCGCCCCCGTGAGCAGGCCCTTTTGCTGTAGCAGGCCCGCGAGAATCGTGACACGCTCGCCTTCCGCGGCAGTTTCGACTTTGGACAGATCGGCGCTGGTGATGGCGCCCTTCTCAGCCAGTATTCGCGCGAGAACGGTTGCGGGATCGGCAGGCGGCGATTGAGCCAACGCCGCGAAGGAGAGCAATAGCAACAGGACAGCCGATTTGAGATTTGTCATGTTTTGACGATTCCGAGGACACATTCGAGCAGGACTCCTCTGCTCAGCGGCTTGGACAGGAAGGCGGCCGCGCCCGATTGCAGGGCCGCCGTCCGCGCTTCCTCCTGGTCGTGGGCCGTGATGAATACGATCGGCACACGGGCGCCGGTGACCGCCAAATGCCTTTGCAGTTCGAGGCCGCTCATTTTTGGTAATTGCATATCCAACACCAGGCAGGCGGTTTGCGCCAGCTTGCCGGACTCGAGGAAGTCCTCCGCCGAAGGAAACGCTTCCGCGGCCAGGCCGGCGGATCGCATCAGGGCTTTCAGCGCCAGGCAGATTCCCGGATCGTCGTCCACAATCGAGACGAAGCATTCCCCGTTCGGCTTCTCCATTGCGTTCGACGTGGATGAAGACTCCTCGCTTGAACCACATTACAGGCTTGCGACGGGATCGTCGATTGGGTCTTGGGGCAGGCTTCTAGTACTTTCGGGCAGATATGCCGAGTCTCTCGGCCATGCGAACCAGGTCGGGCAGAGATTCGGCTTGCATTTTTCGCATGACCTGGCCACGGTGGATCTTGACAGTTCTCTCGCTGGCGCCCAGCTCAGCGGCGATCTGTTTATTGAGCAGCCCCGAGACGACGAGTTGCATGACCTGGCGCTCGCGGGGCGTCAGGCCGGCCTGACGCCGTCGCAATTCAGCCGCTTTCGACTGTTCGTGGCGTGCGGCGCGGTCGCGTTCGATGGCCTTGTGGATTGCATCCAACAGGACTTGGCCGCGGAACGGCTTGGTGAGGAATTCCAAGGCTCCGGCCTTCATAGCTTCCACGGACATCGGAATGTCTCCGTGGCCGGTGATAAAGACGATGGGTATGGTCACATTGCGGGCGGCCAAGTCGCGCTGAAAGTCGAGGCCACTGACTCCGGGCAGGCGGACATCCAGGACCAGGCAGGAAGGCGCGTCGGGGCGCTGGCTGGCGAGGAACTCTTGGGCGGAACCGAAGGTCTCGGCGCGCAGACCTACGGAATGCAGCAGGCTGCGGATCGCCTCGCGGGCGGCGGCATCGTCGTCCACGACATATACGACGGGTTCTTCGCCGGCCATTACGCAACCTCCGCGTGGACCGGGAGCCGGAACTGAAAGACCGCGCCGTCGCCGGCGTTGGCGGCCCATAGCTTGCCGCCATGCGCTTCGACAATGGTGCGGCTGATGGACAGGCCCATGCCCAACCCATCCGGCTTGGTGGTGAAGAATGCGCCGAAGATTCGTTCCGGCTGCGCGAGCGGCAGGCCGGGGCCCGAGTCCCGGACAGTGACCAGCACCCCATCGCGGCCGTCGCGCTCCGACCGGATTTGCAGCTCGCGCGGCCGCCCGATTGTGGCGCCCATAGCCTCAATCGCATTGACCACCAGGTTGAGAATAACTTGCTGTAACTGGACCCGGTCGCCGAACACAGGCGGCAAGGCGGTGTCCAGTTCCGTCCTGAGCGAGACACCATTGCGGGTCAGCTCCCTTTGGGTTAGCGCGACGATGTCTTGAATCAGATCGTTGACTTTTACAGGAACCTTTTGGAGAGGAGAGTTCTTGAAGAGCGCACGAATGCGCCGGATGATTTCGCCGGCCCGGTTTCCCTCAGCGATAATCCTTCCCACGGCTTCGCGTGCCTCCTGCAGATCGGGCTGCTCATGCGCGAGCCATTCGAGACAGGCGTCGCCATTGATCACGACGGCCATGAGAGGCTGGTTGACTTCGTGCGCGATGGATGCGGCCAACTCACCCAAGGTGGTCACCCGAGTGACGTGCGCCAGGTCCGCCTGCGTTTTTTGGACGATTTCTTCGGCCCGGATCCGCTCCGCGATTTCCGCTTTCAATTGCTGGTTGGCCTGCCGCAGTTCGCCGGTGCGCGACCGCACCTTGGATTCGAGCTCATCGCGGGCTTGCCTGAGCGAGCCCTCGGCATCTTTGCGTTTCTTCACGAACCAGCAGGTGAGCAGCGCCGGGATGGCGAACTGTATGAGGTAGGGCAGTTCTCCCGATTTCAGGGCAAAGCGGTGGATCGGCGGGACAAAGTAATAGTCCAAGACAATAGTGGCAAGAGCCACGGCCAGCAGGCCCGAGGCAGCGCCGCCGAACCAGGTGCTGACGACGATGGCGGCGAAGAACAACGGCGTGGGGAAGACGGAATTCAGCGCCCGTGTGACCAGGAGCGCCGCGGCCACGCAGGCGAAGGCCAGCGCGATGGCGGAGAGGGCGGACTTGAACGAGGGGTGCTGGGGCACGCTGTATCTTTTACATCATAGCGTCGGGTACATCTCGTTGAGTTGAGGCGAGCTGTGCTCGCCTTGGCAGGCGAAACCGCCTGCCCCACCATTTGAACGCTATTTGAGCCGCCGCGGCTGGCACGACAGCCGGCTGTGCAACCCCCAAACCCAACTACCTGACGCAATTCCCGCGCTCGGCCAGCAAGCGAAACTGGGATTCGTCCGCGAGATCTTACTCGCAACGTACAGTAAGGAGCCTTCGTGTCCAGCCAGGTCTGGTATGCGCCGCGGAAAGATCTCTCGACGTCCGATCTGAGCGATGCTCAGAAGGCGGTGCTCAAGGAACTGGATGCCAGAATCGCAAATACCGAATAGCCTTAACCAAGCGCAACTATCCCTGGCGCTGGGCAATGCCGGGGGCGAGCTGCGCTCGCCTTGGCAGGCGAAACCGCCTGCCCCACCACACCACACCACACCACACCACACCACACCACAGTGTTACTTGTCTACCAGGGAATACGACAGGCCGGGAAAGGCATGTGAGAGTCACAGAATATAGCGGCTGAGGTCCTGATCCTTGACGATGTCGGCCAACTGCTTGCGCACGTAAACCGCGTCCACTTTGACGGTCTTCTTCTTCAAGTCCGGCCCCTCGAAGGAGACTTCTTCGAGCAGCTTCTCCATGATCGTGTGCAGGCGGCGCGCGCCGATGTTCTCGGAGCTCTGATTGACCTGCGCGGCGAATTTGGCGACTTCCTCCAGCGCGTCGTCGGTGAAGGTCAGCTTGATGCCCTCGGTTTCCATCAACGCGGTGTATTGCTTGGCGAGCGCGTTCTTGGGCTCGCGCAGAATGCGGATGAAATCCTCCACGGTGAGCGATTTCAGCTCCACGCGGATGGGGAAGCGCCCTTGCAGCTCCGGGATCATGTCTGCGGGCTTGGAGACGTGGAAGGCGCCGGCGGCCATGAACAGAATGTGATCCGTGCGCACGAAGCCGTAGCGCGTATTGACGGTGGTGCCCTCGACGATGGGCAGAATATCGCGCTGCACGCCCTCGCGGCTGACATCCGGGCCGTGGCCGGTTTCGCGCCCGGCGATCTTGTCGATTTCGTCGAGGAAGATGATGCCGCTGGTCTCCACGCGCTCCAGGGCCACGCGCGTGACCTGGTCCATGTCGATGAGCTTCTGCTCCTCTTCCTGCCCGAGGTAATCGGCGGCTTCGGCCACGCGCATCTTGCGCCGCCGCGTTTTGCCGCCGAAGAAATTGGGGAGCATGTCCTTGATGTTGATGCTCATCTCTTCGATGCCCGCGTTGGTGGCGATCTCGAAGTTGGGGCCGCGGTCCTTCACTTCCAGCTCCACGATGCGCTCGTCGAGTTTGCCCTCGCGCAGCCGCTCGCGCAGCTTTTCGCGGGTGCGCTCGATGCTCTCGCTGGGCTCCGGTTGGGGCGGCATGAGCAGGTCCAGCAGGCGCTCTTCGGCGTTGGCTTCGGCGCGGTCGGCAACCTCTTCGAGGCGCTCTTCGCGCACCATGTCGATCGAGATATCCACCAAGTCGCGGATCATGGATTCCACGTCGCGGCCCACGGAGCCGACTTCGGTGAACTTCGATGCCTCCACTTTCAGAAACGGCGAATTGGTTCTTGTCGGACTGCGCGAGGGCCGCATAAATTCGGCACGGGCGTGGGGCACCTCCTTCGGGCGGCGCGGCGCTACGGTCTCAGCAAGAAAAGGTACTCTTTGGTCGGCCTGCGTTTCTCTGGGGACGGGCAAAGCAGACTAGGCCTGTCGACTATATAGGTGACCGAGTCGCGGTAAAGACGCCGAACCTCACCGTGGAACGCATTTGTCACGATCGTTGTGACGCCCCTGGAGCGCAAGTGCGAGCAGACCGCGGCGAGTCGCTGCTGGTCAGCCCACCGGAAATTGGATTCGTTGTATCGGATAAAGCCGTTGTTATTATGTGTCACAGTGTAGGTTGGGTCACAAAACACGAGGTCGCCTCGTCGAGCGCCTCGGAGAGTAACCTCAAAGTCCCCGCAGCGGAGCTGCGCGCCCTGAAGACCTCGCGATGCTGCCAGCAGCAAATCTGTTGTCCATAGAGGGTCAGGGCGGCGCTGCCCGCCGCCGAAGGGGACGTTAAACCGTCCCTTTTGGTTCAGACGGTACATCCCTCCGAACGCTGTTCGATTTAGGAATAGGAACCTCACAGCGCTCCTGATCGCATCTTTCGTATCCTCACTCCGCATGGAATCGTAGGACTCGATCGTCACAGGGATATTGCGAAGCTCTTCGATTAGTTTGTGCGGAAAACTCCTGACCTGCTCATAGACGTTCATCAGCTCCGGATTGACGTCAGAGAGGACAGCCCTGGCAGGCTGGAGCGCGAAGAACACGGCTCCCCCTCCTAGGAAAGGCTCGAAGTACTGGCGGAACTTCAGCCCCGATACCAATTCGAGCACCGCGGGACACAACCACCGTTTTCCGCCGGGCCACTTCAGGAACGGCTTGCACACCCGAACTGCATTCGAGTCCATCAAACGTTGATTCCCCAGAGACCGATTCGCTCACACTCGCCCAAGACGTCGATCTGGCTTAGCGAATCACTTCTCCATTTCAGAAGGCTGACCCGCTTCCCTCTGCCTGATTGTCTGGAGTGGATCTCGCTCAATGCATCCGCAATGTCTGCCCAAAGGTCGGTTACATCCTGAGGCGCTGATGCGCGGTCCCAGCAGCCTCGCGCTTCGCCAATTTCCGACCACCAGAAACGTAAGTTTGATAGCGAGACGCCGCCGGATTGGAGCAGCAGGGCGCAAGCGCCACCTGCTACGCGAAGCAAGAGGGCTGCACGGCTTAGTACCTGTAGATGATGATTCGGGGCCCAGACGGGATCGGTTCCCCTGGCTAACTCAAGGATGTCGCGATCTTTTTTACTGGTTCGCCGAAGCAGAAACGCACGAAGACGCGCCTGATCGCCACTGGGACTCGCATTCGCTATCATACGGCCGACCTCCAGTCTGTAACGCTTTCTCGCGTTCGGCGTGCTTATGTTCACGCTAACAGACTTGGAAATTTCTTCGATGGTCAGCCGGAGCAAGTAAGAGTCAATTACGTTAAATTTCCCTCTTACCGCCGGCTCCAGGGCACTCCATATATCGTCAACGGCGTTGAAGGAATCCGTGATTCTGGCCGGAGTACGCAGGACGAGGCTGGTCGGGCGGTAGCTCGCGACGTTGCGCGCATTCTTGTCCTGGCTGAATTGCCCGAGGTCTAGTCCCCATGCTGGAAGCCACTTAGCCGCAATCGGTTGAAAGGCATTGCCCGCTGCGAGTCCGAAATGTCTGATCCAGCCGGAAAGCGAGACCCCGCCCACCGCGATGATCTGCCCGACCAAATTTGCGGCACATGGTAGCTGGGACCAGGATTTCAATAGCTCCCAAACGATGCTGTGGGTTCCCCAGGTAGGCAGGTTTGTTAAAGGCTGGCCGGACTGATCAATTAGAAAATGGCGATCACTGAAAACACCGAGGCCTTCAGTGGCTAGGAGTGCCATAGCGGCCCGTAGTTCCGCGTAGTATGCGAGATGCCTGGCAGTGTCGGGATCACCGCGCAAGGAGGCGTCTACCGCCCGCCCGAGGAAAGCCCATCCGTCTAACAGGTGCACCGGTGCTGAAGCCGCTATGTATTGCACTAGGTCGGCGCTCACGAGCTGTGACCCGGCTGCTGAGTCCGACCTGAGCCTGTCTATTGTATCAGTCGCGTAGCGATTAGTCGGCGACAACCACGTATTGTTGGCGAGGTACTGCTGCAGTTGGCGTAGCACAACTTCCATGGCGCCACGTGACGCGCGGGCGACGGTAGCCTGAGGTATTGGCATGGCGGCTCAGGATAAACGCAAAAGGCTCGACACGGACTTTGCGGATGAGCCGACCTCGCCCTTAGCCGCCGACAAATGTTCCAGTAGCAGCCGGCGCATCACTTTGTATCCGCCGTTGCCGCGAAGGGATTGTTTAAGGGTGATCTCCTGTTGACTTAGTCCTGGCGCAGCCGAGGACCGCCAGTCGAATCGAGCCAGTCCCTCCGCGATGTCGCCAAGAAACGCCCCCACCTTGGTCTTGGCGAGCGATTTCACTGCGGCGCTTATTCCAGCAGTGTCGGGTTCGGTGGAGTCATCCGCAACCCAGTTCGCAAGTTCGAGACCTCGAGACATATAACAACATAGGTCGTTCGTGACGTACAGTAGACCGCGGATGCCGACGTCTGCCGCCAATAACGAGACGGGGCTGACGAATGCCGGATCGTCCGAGCTGGCTGAGTCAACGCTTGGCTCGCCCGCCCGGACCTCTTTTGCCCACCCAGCGTGGACAAGCCGCACTGCCTTGCTGAGCTGAATGCCAATAAAAATCAGAAACGCCGCTTGCTGCGTCCTGCTCCAGGGAAGCACGTCATGTTCATTCGTAGACGGGGATGCAAACAACCCGCCGATCCGCCCCCTGTCCCTAGACCGTACGAAAGTGGCCATGAGTGATCGGATCCACGACGCCTGGCTGACCATCCCCCGCCCTAACCCGGGTTCTCCGAGCATATTGATCCTTTGATACCACGGACTCTCCGGCTGTGACCAGAGATGCTGAACAAGCTCCTGCGAGCGCGTTTCGCGGTAAATTGGGTGACCATCGAATTTTTCCAGCCAGTCTTCAGTTCGGAGTAGGGGATACAGGTCGAAAGCCAAGCTCGGGTTAATCCTTTTGGGTTTGATGTTAATTGTCCAGAATTGATACGCCTGCCAGCTGAGGTCAAGTTCGAAAAAAGCTACCACGGGGATCTCATATCTGCCCTTGGCCCTATTTGTTCCGAAGGCCCAGAGGCGGTGTTGACCATCTATCACCTCAATTGGAGGTAGGTCTGAGGGCCTCCATTCCGGCCCGGTGAAATTGGAGGGCAGTACGACGAGGGCTGAGGACTCGTCATCGTCGTGGACCGTGATCAGGTCGCTGCGGTTGACGGCGCGCCCTCTTCGCCGGTCGTTGATGCCCAAGATATTTACGACGACCGCTGTCGGTAGCCAGCCCGGTTTACGTAAATCGTCATATTCCCCAGAGCCGCGCTTGGCCTCGCTCAGGTCTGACCAAGGGTAGCCGAATTCGACGAATCTCCTTATCTCCTTGGACCGCTCCGGGTCGTGACGCCTCTGGATGCCAAGGTCTTGCCCGTAATGGAGCCGACCTGAAGTCTCCCGGCGTTCTATCCCGGACAGTGCTTTCAATTCGTATGCGTCGAGGGAGAAGAGGTAGAAGTGCGGACGCGGCCTCGCTCGCCACTTCCTTTTATCAAAGGGCGTCTTAGCCCATTCATCGAGCCATTGGTGGACCTTGATCGCTCTGATCTGTCTCAGGTTTGTGTAGGAGCGCGCCTTCATAGCGATCTCCATTGTAGACCAAAAAATGAAAATGAGGGAGACGTCCCGTCTCCTTCCCCTGTTCGGAGGCACCGATATGCGCACGAAAGACGACGATTCGTCCGCGGCGTGCGCATCGCCTGCGCCCAACGATTTTCTCACTTCCCAGGGGCGATGGGCGAGCAGGCGCTACAGAATATAGCGGCTGAGGTCCTGATCCTTGACGATATCGGCTAGCTGCTTGCGCACATATGCCGCATCCACCTTGACGGTCTTCTTCTTCAGATCCGGACCCTCGAATGAGACTTCTTCGAGCAGCTTTTCCATGATGGTGTGCAGGCGGCGGGCGCCGATGTTTTCGGAGCTTTGATTGACCTGCGCGGCGAATTTGGCGACTTCCTCCAGCGCGTCGTCGGTGAAGGTCAGCTTGATGCCCTCGGTTTCCATCAACGCGGTGTATTGCTTGGCGAGCGCGTTCTTGGGCTCGCGCAGAATGCGGATGAAATCCTCCACGGTGAGCGACTTCAGCTCCACGCGGATGGGGAAGCGCCCCTGCAGCTCGGGGATCATGTCGGCGGGCTTGGAGACGTGGAAGGCGCCGGCCGCCATGAACAGAATGTGGTCCGTGCGCACGAAACCGTAGCGCGTATTGACGGTGGTGCCCTCGACGATGGGCAGGATATCGCGCTGCACGCCCTCGCGGCTGACATCCGGGCCGTGGCCGGTTTCGCGCC
>OCTA010000788.1_pt1 | contig 29286 bp, 30 predicted proteins | sample 1538991 | NCBI WGS metagenome assembly OCTA01 (sample SAMEA3539302, study PRJEB22396) | soil metagenome | biome: tundra; feature: field; material: soil | place: USA | collected 2010-05 | depth 0.15 m | reverse complement strand
TCGGCGCGGGCTTCAACCCCGAATTCAGCGGCCGCGAGAACGTCTTCCTCAACGGTGAAATCATGGGGCTGAGCCGCGCCGAAATCGAGCGCGCCATGCCTTCCATCGAAGCATTCGCGGAGATCGGCGAGTTCATCGCGCGGCCAGTCAAAGAGTATTCCAGCGGCATGTACGTGCGGCTGGCCTTCGCCACGGCCATCCACGTGGACCCCGAAATCCTCATCGTCGACGAAGCCCTGGCCGTTGGCGACGCGGTCTTCGCCAATCGCTGCGTGCGCAAGTTCGAGGAGCTGCGCGAACGCAAGATCACGGTGTTGTTCGTCTCGCACGATCTGGGCCTGGTGAAGCAGCTTTCGAGTCGCGCCATTCTGCTGCTCAACGGCCGCATGGAGGCGCAAGGCGCGCCCAGCGACGTGATCAACCGCTACATCGGGCTGGTGCTCGAAAAGCAGCAGGCGCGGCAGGAGAAGCAGCAGCGCTTCGGAGCCAGTTACCGGCACGGCGACGGCGTCAGCGAAATCCTGGGCGTCGAGCTGCTGAACGCCGCGGGCGATCCGGTGACTTCGGTGGGCGGCGGCGAAACCGTCACCGTGCGCGTGCGCAGCCGGTTCCATCAGCCGGCCTGCGACCCCATGGTGGGCATCCTCATCCGCAACCGCATCGGCATGGATGTCTACGGCACCAACACCCGCATCGAGAAGAAGCACCTGGGCACCTACCAGCCGGGCGACGAGCTGGAGGTGGATTTCCACTTCGCCTGCTGGCTCACGCCCCAGCAGTACACCCTGACCGTGGCCACGCAAAGCCCCGACGGGTCCAGCCACGACTGGCTGGATGACGTAATCTCCTTCGACGTGGTAGATACACGCGTGGCGGCGGGAGTGGCGAATCTGAGGGCGGAGATCGCATGGCGCGCATCACGGTGAAGGTGCATCCGCGCGCCAAACGGACGCGCATCGCCGGCCGCCTGGGCGACGCCTGGAAGCTGGACCTGGCCGCCCCGCCCGTGGATGGCAAAGCTAACGAGGCGTGCATCCGCTTCTTCGCGGACCTGGCCGGCGTGCCCCAATCGCGCGTGCGGATCGTGTTAGGCTTGTCAAACCGGACCAAAGTAATTGAGATAGACGGGGTTTCGCAAGAGGATGTGGCGCACGCTTTAGCGTGCCGCGTCGGCACTCATGCCGACGCCCGGGGTCGCTGATCAAATGATCTACGCCGTAGTCTTATCTCTAATCGTAGCGGTCTTGCTGGGCACCGCGGTGGTGCGCTCGCTCACCGTCAAGAACCAGGCCGATTTCCTGGTGGCCGGCCGCAAGCTCACTTGGCCGGTGCTGGTGTTCACGCTGCTTTCCTCCTGGATCGGCGCGGGCAGCCTCTTCGCGGGCGGCGAGAACGCTTACAAGAACGGCTTCTCGGCGCTCTGGCAGCCGGCCGGCGGCTGGGTCGGACTGGTCCTGATCGCGGTCATCGCCGGACGTGCGCGGCGCTTCGCGCAGTTCACCGTGCCCGATCTGCTGGAGACGCGCTACAACACCGCCGCGCGCGTGCTGGCCACAATTGCCATCGTGATCTCCTACACCGTCATCGCAAGCTATCAGTTCATAGGTGGCGGCGACATCCTGCACCTCATCTTCCCCTCGCTCGATCAGAAGACCGGCATGAACATCATCGCCGCCTTCGTCATCACGTTCACCGCCCTCGCCGGCATGGCCTCAGTCGCCTACCTGGACCTGATCATCGGCCTGCTGGTCACCATCATCGCGCTCGTCTCGCTGCCGTTGCTGCTTGCGCGCACAGGCGGCTGGGAGGCTGTCCACGCCGCCCTGCCTGCCGATCACTTCACCGTGTTCGGGACGCCCGGCTGGGCGCACTGCTTTGGTTATATGCTGCCGACCATGCTGCTCCTGCTGGGCAATCAGGGCATGTATCAGAAGTTCTTCTCGGCCCGCTCGGAGCGCGACGCGCGCCTGGCCGTCTTTGGATGGATCGGCGGCACGCTCGTACTCGAGACTGTCATCGTCACCATCGCCGTGCTCGGCAGCGCCACGCTCCACACGGATCACCCGCGCGAGATCATCCCGCTGACGGCGCGCATGCGCCTGCCGGAGTTGGTGGGCGCCATCCTGCTGGGCGGCGTCTTCGCCAAGGTGATTTCGACCGCCAACAATTACCTGTTCTCGCCCGCCAGCAACCTGATTCACGACGTCTACAAGCGCTTCATCGATCCGCAGGCCAGCGAGCGGCGCACCCTGTTCGTATCGCGCGCCCTGGTCATCGCCCTGGGCGCATTCGCGCTGTTGCAGGCCGCCTATTTCGAATCGGTGCTGAAGGCCGCGCTCTATGCCTACACGGTTTACGGCGCGGCCGTCACGCCCTCGGTGATGGCGGTATTCTTTTGGAAGCGGGCCAATAAGGCGGGCGCCATCAGCTCGATCGTTTTGGGAACCGTCATCACGGTGGCCTGGAACATTCTGGATATACAATGGCTGGACGCGGTCTATCCGGCGCTGGGCGTTTCCCTTCTGGCGCTGATCGTGGTCAGCCTGGCGACGGCGCCGCCCACCCGCGCCAATCTGGAGCCTTTTGAAAAATGAACCTCGCGGCCATTCAGGAAGAACTGCAAAAACAGAAGCTGGACGGGTGGTTGTTCTTCGACCACCATCGGCGCGATCCGCTGGCGTATCGCGTCCTGGGCTTTCAGCCCGCGTCGCATGTCACGCGGCGCTGGTATTACTGGATTCCGGCGACGGGCGAGCCGCGCGGTCTGGTGCATCGCATTGAGTCGGGCCGCCTGGACTCCCTGCCCGGCGATAAGATCCGCTACTCGAGTTGGAGCGAGCAGACCGGCGGGCTGCGCGCGCTCGTGGGCGGCGCGCGGCGCGTGGCCATGCAGTATTCGCCGATGTGCGCCATCCCTTATGTGGCCATGGTGGACGCGGGCACGGTGGAGCTGGTGCGCAGCCTCGGCGTGGAAGTTGTGACTTCGGCGGAACTGATCCAGCACTTTGAGGCGCGCTGGAGCGCGGAGGCGCTCGAATCGCACCTGGAGGCGGGCCGCCGCGTGGACCGCGTGCGCGCGCAGGCTTTCGAGATGATCCGCGAGATCACCCGCGGCGGCGGCGCGGTCGAGGAATTCGCAGTCGCGCAGTTTGTGCGCGACGGGTTCGCCAAAGCCGGCCTGTTCGCGGAGGATGGGCCCATCGTGGGCGTCAACGCCAACGCCGCGAATCCGCACTACGAACCGTCCGCCGAGATCACGTCCGAAATTCGCAGCGGCGACCTGGTGCTGCTCGACATGTGGGCCAAGCTCAACCAGCCCGGCGCCGTGTACTACGACATCACCTGGACCGGCTTCTGCGGCGACCGCCCCAGCGACGAAATGCTCAAGGTGTACGGCGTCGTGAGCGGCGCGCGCGATGCGGCCATCGCGCGGGTGCGGGACACGGTGGCGGCCGGCCGGGAGTTGCGCGGCTTCGAAGTGGACGACGCCGCGCGTGGCTACGTCGCCAGCCGCGGCTACGGCGACTATTTCGTGCATCGCACCGGTCACTCCATAGGCGAGGAAGTGCACGGCAACGGCGCCAATATGGACAACCTGGAAACCCACGACGAGCGCCGCGTCGTGCCCTGGACCTGCTTCTCCATCGAGCCCGGCGTCTACCTAAAAGACTTCGGCATTCGTTCGGAGGTGAATATGTTTGTGGGGGAGACGGACGCGCGGGTTACCGGCGAGATGCAAAGGGAGTTGGTTATTCTATAGCCGTCGAGCGTGAACAGATTCAGGCGCGTCTCCCGAGGCAAGTGTAGTATAGTGGCGAGTTAGGACATGATCGATAATACCGCTTCCGATGCCGTAGCCGGAGTGCGAAGCCGCATACTCGAGAAGTGCGATTATTTCGTGAACGTCCAGGTTTGGCCCCTTCACGATATCCTCGACGCACGCGGCTGGCTCGAGAACTTCAGAGACGAAGAGGTTGAGTATGCCTTCCACTTGCTTGACTTTTTCATGTACTACTCCGAACGAATGATCGACGCCATGCTCCTTTCGTCGTTCCAAAATCTCAGCCAAATCCTAAAACCGATCACAGCAACCTCCGGTGGCCTCGGTAACCAATGGCGCCTGTTCGTGGACACGGTCTTAATCACGTACGTCACCGGCGAACAACCAAATGTCACCGACAGCGGCTACACCTTCGCGCGAAAGGCGCGCCAGGTCTTGGAGATTCCAGAAGATCGGATACTGCCTCCACAGCGAGCTCTCGCCGAACTATTACGTAGTCCGCGCCCTATTGTTCTAGTCGACGATTTCGTGGGCTCAGGGAGCCAGTGCATCAGCACTTGGCACCGGCAGTACCCGGCCTACGGCGGAGCCACCCGCTCCTTCGCCGACATTGCGAAGGTTGCCCAAGCAAATGTGTATTACTGCCCCGTCCTTTGCACCAGCCTCGGGCTTCGCAACATTCGTCGCTTTTGCCCAGGCCTAATCGTCCGGCCGGCCCATCTGATAGATCGCCGGTACAACGTCTTATCAAGCGCGTCTATGGCCTGGCCCCCACGACTCCGCCCCCTAGCCCGTGATGTCCTGAAGCAAGCGAGCAAACGAGCAGGAATACCAGACACGGGCGGCAAGGCGGTTGACGACTGGCAGGGCTTTCGAAGGCTCGGACTCGCACTGGCATTCCACAACTCCGTGCCAGACGCAACCCTGCCGCTTTTCTACTGGGAACGTAATGGCTGGACACCATTGTTAAGGAAAAAATGACGGACTCAGTTGCTACCACATCTGCACAGGAGAAGCTAAGCGAGCTATTCGGCAGCTACAAAGCCGAATGGCTTCGAGATTACGTGTTCGATCTGTTCACGGAACCGTCCTATTTCCCTGCCCTGATGACACCGCGGCCCTGTATTTTGCTCGGCGGACGGGGCACGGGCAAAACAACCGTACTGCGCGGCCTATCGTATGAAGGCCAGTTCGCAATAGGAGGCCGCGATACCGCGAAGATCCGCGACTGGCCGTTCTACGGGTTCTATTACCGCGTGAACACAAATCGTGTCGCCGCTTTTCGGGGGGGGGAACTGCCCCAAGAGCAGTGGATTAGGTTGTTTGGGCACTACTTCAATCTCATCGGCTGCGACCTCGTCATGAAGTTCCTCCGGTGGTACCAACTACACACCCTAGAACCAGTGTATCTCTCGCGCGATACCTGCGACTTGATCGCAGCCGCTCTCCACCTCGATGCCTCCGATGATCTGCCGTCGCTCGCAGGATCTATTACCATGGCCCTGACCCGATTCGAGGCGTATATCAATAACGTCTCGGATGGCCGCTTCCCGGGGCTGTCCATGCAGGGAGCGGGACTGGACACTCTCCTTGAAGGGCTTGTGCAGAACTCCAGCTTCGCCGGCAAGTATTTCTACTTTCTTTTGGACGAGTACGAGAACTTCGAGGACTACCAACAACAGGTCATAAACACTCTAATCAAGCACTCCGGCGCGCTTTACACCTTTAAGGTTGGCGTAAGGGAACTCGGGTGGCGCCGCCGGACCACGCTTAACGAGAACGAGCAACTGATTAGTCCGGCGGACTATGTCAGGATCAATATACCTGAATATCTCGAGGGTGAACGCTTTGCGGATTTCGCCAAAGCCGTTTGCAACGACCGGCTTTCTAAGCTTGCGAGTTCCTTGAATACGCCGCCCCTGGACATCTCTTCAGTCATGAAGGGAATGTCTGAGGACGAAGAAGCGAACGCACTGGGCGTTGGTCCAATGGTAGACGATTTAAAGCTCAAGCTTGCCTTGGAAGGCGCACCCCCCGCTGTGCTAAATGAGGTTGAGGCTATGCCGCCCTTGGAGGCATACCTCATCTATGCGTGGGCTAGAGCTCAACATCACTCCTGCCTCTACGAGTTTGAGAACCGCCGAGCAAGGCCCCAGGAGTGGGCGACCCGCTACTCAAATTACAAGCATTCTTTGCTGTACACGCTTCGTAGCGGAAAGCGCGGAATTCGTAAGTACTATTGCGGGTGGGACGTGCTGGTACTACTGGCGGCTGGAAACATCCGCTATGTCCTCGAGCTCATTGACAATGCTCTCTTGCTCCATCTTCGGAGTGGAGGACGCCTGGACGACCAAGTGCCTGCGGAGACGCAAACCCTCGCGGCCCAAAACGTCGGACGCAAGAATCTCGCCGAACTCGAAGGATTGTCCGTCCATGGTGCGCAGCTGACAAAGCTGCTTCTCGGGCTTGGCCGAATCTTCCAGGTGATGGCCGCGGACGCCATAGGCCACACGCCTGAGCTCAACCAATTTCATCTCGAAGAGACAAACGGAGAGCTGATTGAATCAGCGGACGAACAAGACCGGGCACTCAGGCTCCTCGACGCTGCTGTAATGCACCTCGCCCTAGTCAGGTCTCGCGGCAGCAAGCCTGCGGATGAGACGGATACCCGTGAGTACGACTACATGATTCACCCAGTATACAGCGCCTTCTTCGTCTTCAGTTACCGCAAGAAGCGCAAGATGTTGCTTTCGGAGAGGGATCTGCTCCGCTTAATTCTTAAACCCAAGGAGGCGATCCGAGACATCCTAGAGCGTCATCATCGCAGCGATGACACCGACCTGCCCCAACAGGCGCTGCCCTTCTCGGCCTACTATCGTGGCACTCCGGAATAGATCGGTCGCAACAGAGACGTTCCAAAGGGTCCGTGACTTCGTTCCGGACCCACGGAGTATCTACGTCTATGGCCAGTCGGTAGAGGCACGAAGCCATCACACGACGGCCTGGAACTCTCGCGACCTGACTTTCATTACAGTTACCGATCAGGGCCCGAATGAAATCAAGGTTCTACTGGGCACCAGTGCGGATCCGCTGGCGCTTCCTCTGCGTAGCGAACGGCAGTTGCGGAACCTATGGCGCGACAATACGAGGCAGACTATCTATTTGGACATCACGGGGCTGGATCACCACGTGTGGGCTCCGGTCTTGAAGTCTGCGTTGTCCGCGAATCGACGGGTAGCGGTTGTCTACGTAGAGCCGGAGGACTACACATTGAGCCCAAATCCAACCGAGGGTGGCATTTTCGACCTGAGCGAGCGCATAACGGGAATCCGTCCTATTCCTGGATTTGCATCTCTTGGCGAAGAGGAGGAGGACTTTTGCTTCGTTCCACTTCTCGGTTTCGAGGGCCCACGGTTAGCCTTCGTGGTAGAGCAGGTGCAACCGACCGGAGGTAAGATCATTCCCATAATTGGGGTTCCGGGTTTTCGGCCGGAGTATCCGTTCTATACATACCTGGGCAACCGCCTGCCCCTTTCCGAGACGTTGGCTTGGCGCAACGTCAGGTACGCCGCGGCAAACTGCCCGTTCAGCCTTTTCTATGCACTGGAGGACATCGCCGCTAGGCACCCGATGAGCGCATTGAAGATAGCTCCGATAGGGACGAAGCCGCACGCGTTGGGCGCCGTGCTCTTCTGCCTTGCACGGCCCCGGGCCGTCGAACTAGTCTACGACCACCCTGTGCGAAAAGCATCGCGCACGTCGGGCACATCGCGGCTGCTCGTTTACCACGTGTCGTCACTGTTTATAGACACCACGAGGGCCTGATGGCGGTCGACAAAGTTTACACTCCCGATACCGTCGGCGCCGACGTGATAGCGGCGGTCAGCAAGCGCTCGCCGGAAACCGTGGCTGACTTTGCTGCCGGCGACGGGGCGCTACTTGCCCTAGCTGCCAGGCGTTGGCCAAACGCCTCAATTGTGGCGAACGACTTTGACAAGAGCGAGTGTGCCAGACTGAGGCGGCAGTTCCCGAACTGGCAAGTCAGTAGTTGCGATTTTCTGAGCGCAATATCAGTGAAGAGGAGCCATAAACTTGCGGCGTTAATCGGGAACTTCGATCTCGTGCTGCTCAACCCACCGTTTTCATACAGGGGGTGGCAGTCATGGCGGGTTGACTTCCGCGGAGCAGATTTGAGCTGCACACGGGCAGTGGCATTCGTCCTCCGGTCGCTAGACATGATCAGCTCGAGCGGGCAGGTCGTGGCTGTTCTGCCCCGAGGCTGCTTATCGACGAAGACGGATGAGGCAGCCTGGAGGGCGGTCGAGGAGTCCTTCGCGGTAAGAGTTATGAACGAGTACGGAAAGCGCACGTTCTCGGGATACTCTCCCCGCACGGTACTCGTTCAGATTCGTCCGCGTCGCAGGGGACCTCGTCCTGGGGTGGTCCAAATACCGGCGTTACCGCGAGTGGGCGACCATTTCAACATGCCCGTGACAATCGTACGGGGTTGGACTCAAATGTACACAGTTGAGTACAGGCAAGATGGTGAGCTACTTGCGCTAGTGCATAGCACAGACTTAAGCGGCGGCACGCTATGCAGTTATAGCGGCTGCGTGAGCGGGCAACATTCGGTTCGGGGCCCCGGGGTGCTCATGCCCCGCGTGGGACAGCCAGCATCCTCGAACCTCGGCATCCTGCCTTCTGAGCATCAAGTCGCCCTATCCGACTGTGTTATCGCCCTGCTAACAGCGACCGAACGAGACGCCCTGGCACTGCACAGAACCTTAGTCGACTCGTGGCCAATTATTGAGCAGGCCTTCGGGGGAACATGCGCCCGATACATCACACTTGACAGGCTAGGCTCAGCACTTCGAAGGTGCGGTCTAACCAACCTAGTGTTCAGGACTCCCACCGATCTCTGGCAATCAGAGCTGACAGCAAGGGCAATAGTGGCATAGGCTATAATCGATCTACATGAAGCCGCTCCTCATCCAGCTCGACGAGCCCACCCTAAAGGCATTGAACCGCATCGCCGCGCCTGGCAAACGCCAGCGGTCGGAGTTTGTGCGGCAAGCCGTTCGAAAGGCCATCCGGCAAGCGGAGTACCAGGCCATGCGCGAGGCATACTGCAAACAGCCCGATTCGGCCGCGGAGGCCGATGGCTGGTCCACCGCTGAGGGCTACAAGCCGTGAAGCAGTTCGAGATCTGGTGGCGAACTTGCCCGCGCCAGGCCCACGCCCCGTGCTGCTGCTGACCCGGAATGACGCATATCAGTATCTGAGCAAGTTTATCGTCGCCGAGATCACCACGACCATCCGCGCCATTCCAGTCGAGGTCAAAATCGGCCGGCGCGAGGGGCTGCCCTCACCATGCGTTGCCAATTGCGACAATATTCCCACCGTCGCGCGCCAGTGGCTCGATTGCCGGGCGGGCGCACTGACACCATCGCGGCATCGCGAAGTGAAACGCGCATTGGGATATGCGCTCGGATGGGACGAACTGATCGATTTGGACGCGAGTTCCCTCCATTGACCCGAAGGCGCGTTCTTTAGATTCAATCACTTGGGCTTTGATCGTTCTGGAAGACGCAACCCTAGCCCCAAGCCCCCAGCCCCTGACCCCGGCGTGCCAAGCCGCGCTTGCTATCATAGCTACATGCGCATCTTGCTGTTCAGCGGCAAAGGCGGCGTCGGCAAAACCAGCCTCGCTGCCGCCACGGGCGTCCAACTGGCGCGCCTGGGCTATCGCACGCTCGTCATGAGCGTGGACCCCGCCCACAGCCTGGCAGATTCCTTCGACCTCGAAACCAGCCTCTTCCACGAAAAGACCGGCGACCCTTACCCCATCGCCGACAAGTTGGCCATCCACGAAGTCAACATCCAGAAGGAAATCAAGCGGCATTGGCGCGAAATCTCCGCCTACGTGATCTCCGTGCTGCGCACCACCGGCATCAGCGACGTGGAAGCCGAAGAGCTGGCCATCCTGCCCGGCATGGAAGAGCTCAGCGCCATGATGTGGGTGAACCAGTTCCGGCGCGAGCAGCGTTACGACGTCATCGTGCTCGACTGCGCGCCCACCGCCGAGTCCATGCGCTTCGTCAGCATGCCCACCACGCTCGATTGGTACATGAAGCACATCTTCCCCTTCCAGCGAACCATCCTCAAAGCCGTGCGCCCGCTCGCCAACCGGGTTTCGCCGGTCGAGCTGCCGACCGACAGTTACTTCGCCAACATCCAGGACCTCTTCGGCAAGCTGGACGGCATCGACGATCTGCTGGAAAATCCGCGCATCACCAGCGTGCGCCTGGTCACCAATCCGGAGAAGATGGTGCTGCGCGAAACGCAGCGCGCCTTCGTGTACTTTTCGCTGCACGGCCTCACGGTGGATAGCATCATCGTGAATCGCGTGCTGCCCGAGACCATCACCGACTCCTTCTTCGCCGAATGGCGCGAGTCGCAGCAGCGCGTCCTGGCGGAGATCGACTCCTACTTCTCTCCAGTGCCGGTCAGGCACGTGCCGCTGTTCACGCACGAGGTGCTGGGCGCCGAGCGCCTCCAGGAATTGGCGCGGGCGCTCTATGCCGAAAACGAAGATCCCGCCGCCGTCACGCGCACCGAAGCGCCCTACAGCTTCACCAAGCGCGACGGGCATTACGAGGTGCGGTTGCAATTGCCCTTCGCCATGAAGGGAGAAGTGGGGCTGTTCAAGAAGGGCGACGAGTTGGTCGTCCAGATTGGCACCCTGCGCCGGCACATCGGCCTGCCCACCTCCATGGCGGCCCTAACGCCAGCGCACGCAAAGTTGGAGAATAAAGTATTGACCGTGGAAATGAGGGAGAATTGATTATGCCAGACGAAAAACCAAACGTTGACGCTCCGGGCTGCTTCTACTGTCTGAATGTGAAGCCGTTCTTCCGGAAGGCCTGGTCCGACGCCACCAAGGACCATTTCCGCAACGCGCGCGTGGAGCTTCTGAAAGGCGTGCGCAGCGTGATCGACGACCGCATCGGCAACCTGTCGCGGCATGAGGCCAAGGGCACGCACGTCACAGTGGAGTGATTGTACTCCTGTCCATCAGCACTTGTGGGGCAGCCAATCTTGGCTGCAGGCCACCTTTTAGGTGGCCTCTGTGGTGGGGCAGACTTTATTAGTCTGCGCGGGTCCTCCAGGACCCGCTGCTGTGCCCTATCTTGACAAATGCAGACCTTTGCCCAGTTTCTGCACAACGCCGCGCATCGGGGAGAAGCCGTTAATCTCGTGTTTGAACAACGCCTGTTCGATCTGGCCGGTATTCTGCACAAGATCACCGCTCCGTTGATGGCCGAGGGCGTGCCGCATGAGCTGATCGGCGGATTGGCGGTTCTGGTGCACGTGGAAGAAGCCGATCCCGAGCATTCCACCCTGACCCGCGATGTGGACTTGATGATTCGGCGCTCCGACCTGGAGAGAGTCACGGAGATCGGCGCCCGCCACGGATTCCGCTTCCGTCACGCCGCCGGACTGGACATGCTGCTCTACGGCGAGACCACCAGCGCCAGGAACGCCGTTCATCTGCTCTTCAGCGGAGAGAAGGTGCGCCCCAATCAGGCGATGCCGAACCCGCCCATTCAGCCGGAGAAGAAGAGCCTTCTGGGCGCGGAGGTGTTCATCATTCCAGTTGCCGATCTAGCGCGAATGAAACTGAGTGCGTATCGCGACAAAGATCGCGTCCACATCCGAAGCATGGACGCCGCCGGCTTAATCACCGCTGAGATAGAAAGCGCGCTGCCCGTGGAATTGCAGGCTCGGCTGCGCCATATTAGGGAGACGGAATAACAAAGTGACGAACCAACCTCTGAAAATCCTGGTCCTCGACGTCGGTGGCACCCACATCAAAATCCTGGCCACCGGCCACAAAACGTTCATCGAGATTCCTTCCGGGTCGAAGATGACGCCCCGGAAAATGGTGGCCGACGTGCGCAAGGCAATCCCCGGCTGGGAGTATTCGGTGGCCTCGATCGGTTATCCGGGGCCGGTACTGCATGGGAAGCTGGTCGGCGACCCGCACAACATGGGACCCGGCTGGGTCGGTTTCGATTTCCCCAAGGCGCTCGGCTGCCCCGTCAAGATGACTAACGACGCAGCCATGCAAGCTCTCGGCCACTACGAGGGAGGGCGCATGCTGTTCCTCGGGCTGGGCACCGGTCTTGGCTCGGCGATGATCGTAGATGGCGTCCTGGAGCCGATGGAGTTGGCGCACCTGCCCTATAAGCGTGGCCGCACCTATGAGGATTACATCGGTCTGCGCGGCCTGAAGCGCCTCGGCAAGAAGAAGTGGCGGGAGCACGTGTTCGATGTCGTGAAGCGCCTGAAGGCTGCGCTGGAGGCCGACTATGTCATCCTGGGCGGCGGCAACGCCAAGGTGCTGAAGAAGCTTCCGCCCGGCGCGCGCCTCGGCAACAATGCCTACGCCTTCCGCGGCGGCTATCGCCTGTGGCAGGAACCCAGCGAACGTCACAAACGGATATGATACGCAAGAGGGCTACTGTCATGTTTCGTGCGATTTCGATATCTGTTCTGTTGATCCTGGCACTTGTCTCAATCGCCTTGGCCGCCGACGTCACCGGCAAGTGGAAAGGGCCGATGGAAGGAACCGGCGCCGACGTCGTGCTCGATCTGAAGGCCGACGGCGCGACCGTCACCGGCACCATGTCGGATTCCGAGGGCAAGCCCCGGCCCATCACCAAAGGCTCCATCGACGGCGACAAAATCTCGCTCACGGTGGCGTCCGAATACCAGGGCAATCCGATCACCCTGCTGGTGACCGGAACGGTTTCCGGCGACACCATGAACCTGAAGATCCAGACCGAGGATGGCGCCTGGGGGACCGACGCCGTCGTCAAGCGTTCGTCTTAGATCATGCATGCGTTGGTACACGAGGGGAGGACTCGTGGAAATGACATTGAAGTCAATCGCCGGGATCGGCCTGCTACTGGCCGCCTTAAGCGGAACCGCACAATCCCAAGCCACCAGGGCTCATGACCCAGGGTCGCGCCCCGGTGCCAGCGCCGGCGGCCCTATCGATAACCTTACACCCGGCGAACTCAAGCTCTTCAAGGCCGGCCAGGCCACATTCGTGAAAGTGGACACCGTCTCCGGAGATGGCTTGGGGCCGCGCATGAACCTCGACAGTTGTGCGGGATGTCACGCGCAACCCACGGTAGGGGGATCGGGCGCGAAGCCCAATCCGCAGTTCCAAATCATCAAGCGGCTGGGCCTGAGTAACACGCTGCCCTTCTTTATCACAGAGAACGGACCGACCCGGGAAGCGAGATTCCAGAAAACCAGTAAGGGCACACCGGATGGTGGTGTGCACGACCTATTCACCATTGTGGGCGCGGCAGGCGCTGTCGGTTGCCAACTGACGCAACCGGACTTTGAGGCAAACAAGAAAAATGTAATCTTTAGGATCCCGACCCCGGTGTTCGGCGCCGGACTGATCGAGCAGATTCGCGATACCGATATTCTGGCGAACCTCGCGAAGGAAGCGCCTGCGAAGCTGCGTATGCAAATACGAGGCAAATTGAACATAGTCGTTTCCGGCAACACACAGACCCAGCAGAGTCGAGTCCAAGGCGAACCCAACAACAACGGTAACGACGGAACCATCGCCCGATTTGGCTGGAAAGCTCAGAACAAATCCCTGCTCATCTTTGCCGGCGAAGCCTACAACGTGGAGATGGGCATTTCCAACGAGCTGTTCCAAACGGAGCGGGAAGAAGCGTGTCCAAACGCCGCCGTTAAAATGCCCAACGATGGCACCAATACGAATCCCAATCAGATCGGTACACCGAACCCTCCGTTCGACGTTCTCAGCGACATCGAACACTTCGCCGCCTTCATGCGCTTTTTGGCCCCGCCGCAGCCTTCCGATACAGTGCCGGGCGGCTCCGCATCCATCTTGAAAGGTAAAGCGCTTTTTACTCAGGTCGCCTGCCATCTTTGCCACACTCCGGCACTTACAACCGATAAGAACTCCCGCGTTGCCGCCCTGTCCGGAAAGACGGCAAACCTCTATTCGGATTTGGCGCTTCACCAAATGGGCAAGAACCTTGAGGATGGGATATCTCAGGGCCAGGCGGTAGGAGACGAGTTCCGCACCGCGCCCCTGTGGGGCCTTGGACAACGTCTTTTCTTCCTGCACGATGGACGCACCAGCGACTTGCTTGTGGCTATCCAGGAGCATCGCGGCGTCGAGTCGGAAGCCAATGGAGTGATCAGGCAGTTTGATCGTCTCAGCGAGAGTGACAAACAGGACCTTCTCAACTTCCTGCGCTCCCTCTGACTTCCGTTCATATTTCTTGCAGACTGTCGGCAGTTTCCGATAACTGCTTACCGTGCCAGTATTCGCCAGAGAGTTCGCCGATAACCCGTAGTGCGAATAAGATCTTATGCGGACCTGGCCATCGTTCGGCCAGCCGTTCTGCCTTCCTCGACTCACGACTTCTAATTGCCGCCCCGCCCGCGTGCCACCACCTGCGCGGGATCGAGCAGGTGTTCCGGCTTGTAGATCTCGCGCGACCATTTCCGCCCGGCATCGAATCGGACCCCCACGAAATACCCAATCTCATTGTGAGTGCAGTGCGTCACCTGCCCGCGGAACTTGTGCCGGCCGAGCATCAGGCACAGCCGCGCGCCGGCCGGGACCGCTTCCTCGAACTGCACGCACGCCCCCGACGGCGAGATATCTTCCAGATTCGCCGTCAGCTCCACGGGTTCACCGCCCTCCAGCCGCACCCTGATCAGGTCCGAACACCACAGCCGGGGTTCCGCGCGCCGTTCCCTCATTCCCCTACCACCGTCACCAGCACCTGCCGGTCCCGCGCGCGGTTGTCGAAATCGCACAGCACGATCTGCTGCCAAGTGCCGGTTCCGATGCGTCCCTCGGTAACCGGAAAGCTGCGGGCAGTGCCCACCAACGCGCTACGCAGGTGCGCGTAGCCGTTGCCGTCGCCCCAGCGCGCGTTATGCGCGTAGTCGCCATCGGCGGGAGCGATCTGGTCGAGCGCACGCCGCAGGTCCGCCACGCATCCGGGCTCAAACTCCAGCGTGGTGATGCCCAGCGTGGAACCCACGCCGGCGACGTTCACGATGCCTTGCTGGACGCCGCTTTCGGCCACGATGCGCGCCACCTGCGGCGTGATATCCAGCACGTCCGAATGGCCCCGCGTCGCCACGCGAAAGCTCTTCTGCAGAACACCCATGCGGAAACCAGCCTACCGCCCGAACTCCTCTTCGAATCCGGCGATCTTCCCCAGCCTGCGCTTGTGCCGCTCCAACCCCGAGAAGCTCGCCCCGATGTACCGCCGCACCAGTTCCACGGCCAAGTCCGGACCGACCACGCGCGCGCCCAGGCACATCACGTTCACGTCGTCGTCCTCCACGGACTGATGCGCCGAAAACGGATCGTGACAGGTGGCGGCGCGCACGCCCTTGAACTTGTTGGCGGCCACGCAAGCTCCCGCGCCGCTGCCGCACAGCAAGATGGCCCGGTCGGCGCGCCCTTCGATCACAGCCTCGGCCACGGCTCGCGAATAGTCCGGATAATCCACCGGGTCCGTCGAATCCGTGCCCAGATCCACGGTTTCGTGCCCCAACTTGCCCAATTCTTCGATAATCCGCGCCTTCAGCGGGTAACCGGCGTGATCGCTTGCCACTGCCACCTTCATGGACTCCCATGATAGCGCTATACTGCCAGATGGGTGCCGTGAGATTTTAGGACCGAGACGGCGTCTATTTAACATATGCATACTGGCAGACTCTTCATCGCGCTTTGCGCGCTCGCGATTTCGGGCTGGGCGCAGACCTCGGCCGGCGTGGCCGGACCGGTCACCGGCTTCATCTTCGATGCGCAGGTGGGCGCGGTCCGGCCCATGCTGGGCATCCCCGGCGCCGCATATCTCGGCAACGTCGTAGCGGCCGGAATGAACGCCGCTTCCGTCGCGCCGGATGGCTCCGCTGCGCTGGCCGTGCAGCAATTGGGACGGCTGGTGCTGTATACAGGCCTCCGCAGCGCAACTCCACCCGTAGCTTTGCATGTCCCTGGCGCCATCGCCGGCGTGGACCATTTCGCGTGGGCCCCCATTAACAACGCCAGTAGCGCCTTCAGCGCCGCCGTGGTCTACTCCTCGCGCACCGGCCAGGCGCAGATCCTCACCAGTCTCGCGCATTCGCCTGTAGCCGCAGCGCCCATCGACCTCTCGGGCCTTCCCGGACAGGTGACGGCGCTGGCTTTCGACGGGCAGCGCCTGATCGTGGGAGTGGCTTCCAACGACTACGGCGGCATCTACCTGGCCAGCGCTGCCTCCGGCATCCAGCGCATCGCGCACGCCGCCAGTCCGTCCGCCATCGATTTGTCGGGCAGTAGCCTCTACTTCGCCGATAACCAAGCCCAACAGATCTGGCAAGTGCAGAGCTACGCCGGGACGCCCGCCGCGGTCCTCTTTGCGAACGATAGCGGCATCAGTTCGCCGGCCGGATTGCAGGTTTCCGCCGATGGGCAGCGGCTCTACGCCGCCAACGCCGGTAGCCGCACACTGTCGGTTTACGATATCACTTCGCGTTCGCCGGTCCAGAGCCTCGACCTCAACTTCACGCCCACACGCCTTGACCGCTTCGGCGATTCGTCCGTATTCCTGCTCAATGGCACCGGCCAGGAACCTCTCTACGTAATGCGCGACGGCGGGCCGGGGAAGGCCGCTGTCTACTTCGTCCCCTCGCCCGTCAAACCCCGTTCCCTCAAGGCCCCCATCCGGCCCACGTAGATTGGCCGGGCTTGCTTTCCGCCTGGCGGCATCAGCGCCGCTTCCACCCGGTCACAGATCCTTCGGCGCCAATCCGGTCTTTTTGGCAAGGACCTTAATGGCCGTCGGGCCGAGAGGGACCCTGTAATGGCAAGCGAATAACACGTCCGGCCATCCTGTGCGCGCCAGTATACGATGGAATGTGCCGCCTTGCCGCTTGATGGTCCAACCGATGCGGAGCAACGCGGCTAGCGCTTGCCTCGCCCTGGTCGAGGGCCAATCTTAGGATAGCTTCTTAGGCGGCAATGAAGGACACGTTCATTGGGCCGGGAACGGCTTCGCCATGCTCCAACCGGTCCGCGATCAGTCGTAGCGCCGGCGCCTGCATGGCCGCCGTCGCCGGCTTCCTGGTGCGGCCATAGGCGGTCACGCCCGGCAGGGCTGCGATGTCCGCCAGCCTGCGGCCATCCTCCTCCCGGTAATACTCGATGGCCAGCGAGAATCCGGTTGGAGCCTGATGCATGACTCCTCAAAGCGCGGCTACCCGCCGCTGCACCAGCAGAAAATAGCACCCCACGGCCACCAACAACAACCCATTCACCGCCAGCACGTGTGGTGCAGTGTACATAGGCACCAGCCACCCCGTAGCCAGGCTGCCCAGCGGCATGCCGCCGCGAAAGGCAAGGTTATACACGCTCATCACGCGCCCGCGCATTTCGTTGGGGGTGATGAGCTGCACTAGCGAGCTCACCATCGAGAAGACGCCCATCATCGCCGCGCCCGAAACGATCAGAAGCGCGCCGCTCAACACAATCGACTTGGAAATGGCGAATCCGGCAATGGCGCCGCCGAGGAGCAGCAGTGTCAGCAGCGCAATCTGCCCTTTGTTCTTGACGTTGCCGAGCGCCGCCACGATCAATGCGCCCGCCACCGACCCGACCCCTGAGCACGACAGCAAGATCGTGAAGGCCGTCGGTCCGCGGTGGAATACGTCCTTGGCGAACACCGGCAGGAAGGTGAGCGTCGGTATTGCCAGCGCGGTCATGCAAAACGCCAGCGCGATCAGCCCCACCATGGCGCCTTGCTTGCGCACGAACCCGATGCCTTGCTTCACGCCGGTCAAAATGGATTCGTCGGTCTTCTGGGGCTCGAACCTGACCGTCAGCAGGAGCAGCGAGATAATCACCGCCACGAACGACAGTCCGTTCAGCCCGAAGCACCAGGCCGCGCCCAGCCCGGTGAGCGCCAGGCCGCCAAGCACGGGGCCGATCACGCGCGCCAGGTTGAACTGAATGGAATTCAGCGCGATGGCGTTCGGCAGGTCTTCTTTTTCGACCAGCATGGGCACCAGCGCCGAATACGCGGGGCCGCCGAAGGACTGCGCGCAGCCCACCACGAAAGACAGGGCCAGGATGTGCGGGACCTTCACCAGCTTGAATGCGATCAGCACCGTCAGCAGGAAGGCGCTGGTCATCTGGACATATTGCGATCCCAGCAGCACGCGCCGGCGGTCGATGCGGTCCGCGATCACGCCGCCAATCAGCGAAAACAGCACAATGGGGATTTGCCCCAGGAAGCCGTCCAGGCCCAGCATGAACGCCGACTTGGAGATCGAAAAGACCAGCCAGCTCTGCGCCACGATCTGCATCCACGTGCCGATCGACGAAGTGCAGGCGCCAAACCAAAGCAGGCGAAATTCGCGGTAATGGAAAGCCTTGAAGACCCGGCGCAGCACAAGTTTACGGCAGCGGCCTTTCCCTCTGAATCAGATGCAGGATGTTGCCGTCGTGATCCGCAAAAAACAAAAGCCGGTTTCCCTGTTTGTTCATCGGCTCGCCCAGGAAGCGCACGCCGGCGGCCTTCAGGCGTTCGTGCGCGGCGTCGAAATCGTCCACGTCGATCGCCAGATGGCGGATGCCGGGGTCGTCGAACTGCGGCGGTGTAAGCGGGCCTTTACCGGGAATGATTTCCAGCATCGTGCCATTCGCCGCCCGCACGAAGTAGTTGCCGGCGTACTCGTAGTTAATGACGAAATCGAGATGCGCGGCGTACCATTCGGCCAGCGTGCGCGGGTCGGGAGAGGCGATGGCGGTGTGCTCCAATCCTCTAAACATAGGGCGATTGTAGCAGGATTGGACTTAGCTCTTGGCTTTGGCCTTCTTCAGATCGTTCTGCAACTGCCGGACATCTTCCGGCATGTCGCCGGCGTTCTTCGCGTGATTCAGCTCCCGCCGGCAGGTGACGTTATCGCCAGCCAGGAACGCGATCTTGGCCAGGAAGTAACATCTGTAACTATTTCCGTTCGGCGCCTTCTTGGCCTCATCCAGCGCGCCCGTCAGGTTGCCGAGCTGAAGCTGCGCGTAGGCCATCAGAATGCGCAGCGACGAGTTGTCGGGGTTCGAATGCGTGAGGGTCGAGAGCCGCGCCAGCGCGCCCGCGTGCTCGCCTTCGCGGATCAGTTGGGCCGCTTCATCCACGACCTTGTGGTCGGCGTCGCTCAGCAGCGTCAAGGCGCTCGCCAGCCGGTCGAACCGCAGGTCCATGCTGGGCGCGGGCGGCGGCGCCGCCAGGGCCAGCGTGCCGGCGCAAATTAGGATCAGGCAAACATTGCGGACGGAGGGCATATAAACTGATTCTAGCTCCGCTGAAAGCTGACCGCTGATAGCTGAAAGCTCCCTACCGCAAAAGCCAGACTGAGCCGTACGCCAGGCCGGAGCCGATCAGCGCGCCGGCAACTACGTCACTCAAGAAATGCATCCCCAGCAGGACGCGCGATAACGCGATGCTGGCGGCGCAGAACAGCAATCCGGGCAGCAAGCCCGGATAGAAGGCCGAAAGCGAGAGCGCTACCGCAAAGGCGGTAATCGTATGGCCGGAGGGGAAAGAGAAGCGGTCCGGGGGGAGCAGTTTGGCCCAGCAGTGCGGCTCGATGGCGCAGGGTCGTCTGCGGTTGGTGCGTTCCTTCAGAAAGAGGAACACCGCTATCCCCAGGGCCGCCGCGAGAGCCGAGGTGCCCACGGCTGCAAAGCGCGAGGGCCCGCCAAACAGCAGGATGATGAGGCCCATGGCATACCACAGCCAGCCATCGCCGCCGCGCGTGGCGCAGATCATCCACACGCGGATCCAGCGCGGCGCCGGCCATCGATGCACGCGGTGCATCAGGCTGTAATCCCGCTCTGTGATGAACTCTAACACCATCCCACCCTAATTTATAGTCCCATAATCCTACAAGGTCATGACATTTGCTTAAAAGCTTGGTGAAATTAAAGGTGTGATAAAGCTCGATTTCATCTACTTCGATGCCGGAGGCGGACATCGCAGCGCGGCCATGGCCTTGCAGCAGGTGATTGCGCAACAAGGCCGGCCGTGGGAGATCCGCATGGTAAACCTGCAGGAACAGCTCGATAACCTGGATATCTTTCGCCGCATCACCGGCATCCGCCTGCAGGATTATTACAACCTGCTGCTGAAGAAGGGTTGGACGCTGGGCTCCAGTGAGCTTTTGAAGGGACTCCATGTTGTGATCCGTTTGTTTCAGCCCGCGCTGGTCCGGATGTTACGCGATTTCTGGCGCGCGGACCAGCCGGACCTGGTAGTGTCCTTGATCCCGAATTTCAACCGGGCATTGAAGCTGAGCCTGGAAGCCGCGCTGCCGGGCACGCCGTTGGTGACCATCCTCACAGATATCGCCGACTATCCGCCGCACTTCTGGATCGAGCGCCAGCAGCAGTATCTGATCTGCGGCTCGGACCGCGCGGTCGCCCAGGCGCGCGGGCTAGGACATCCGGAAAGCGACATCTTTCGCGCGTCGGGCATGATCCTGAACCCGGGCTTCTATGAGCCGGTCGCCGTGGATCGAAGCGCGGAGCGGCAACGCCTCGGGCTTGACCCGCAATTGCCCACCGGCTTGGTCCTGTTCGGCGGCGAGGGCTCTGCGGTGATGCTCGAAATCGCGCGCCACCTGCAATCGGCGGCTCGGCCGTTGCAATTGATCCTGATCTGTGGCCGCAACCAGAAGCTGGCGGCCAGTCTGCGCGCCATGCAGTCGCGCATTCCGATGTTTGTGGAAGGCTTCACCCGCGAGGTGCCCTATTACATGCATCTCTCGGACTTCTTCATCGGCAAGCCGGGGCCGGGCAGCATCAGCGAGGCCATCGCCATGAAACTGCCGGTGATCGTGGAGCGCAACGCCTGGAACCTGCCGCAGGAGCGTTACAACTGCGAGTGGGTGCGGGAACAAGACGTCGGGATGGTGTTGCAAAATTTCCGCGGGATCGCCGCCGCCGTCGAGGAACTGCTGGAGCCGGCCACCTACGCCCGCATGCGCGCCAACGCCGCCGCGCAATCGAATCGCGCGGTGTTCGAGATCCCGGATATGTTGGAATCCATCCTGTCGCGAACCAGCGGATCGGGGCTGAGCGGGGTATCATAGTTTCGGTGTCTTTATGATTACGCGAGTGCGCGCGCGGAATTTCAAAAGCCTGAGAGATGTTGACCTTTCTCTGGGACCATTGAATGTGCTGGTCGGACCCAACATGGGCGGCAAGAGCAATATCCTCGACTTGTTCCGCTTCCTGTACGAATGTTGGTTTCCGCAGCCGCCGACTTTCGGACCCCTTAATTGCTCTGGCGCGACGGCAAGGGGTCGAAGAGGTCCTGTGGAAGGGAAGTCAGGACAGGCTGCTTTCGGTAGCCATTGAGTTCGTGGAACCTAACCACCCAGACAGGACGTTTGTATATGAAATCGAAATCGTTGGCGGCTCCGGCGGATACGTCAACATCCAAGAAGAGACATCGACGCTTCGGGCGGGGGAGAAGGATTACCAGCTCATCGTTAAAGAGAGTGGTGGGCGCTGGCTCCAAAACGTCAATTCTGGGAAACTCGTCATGGTCCAGGCTGAGAGATCGGGGATGGAGATGGCGCCTCCCAACTGGGATGGGTACCCTCTGAAACTATTCACCCAGAACTGGCGATATCATCAGTTGGTCCCGGGCCTCATGAGACAGGCAAACCAGATGACAGGTGCCAATGTTCTCGATTCTCACGGCTCAAATCTCTCCGCTTGGCTGATGTGGCTCCAAACGCGTTTTCCCGACACGTTTGCCCGCATCGAGGAAGTCGCGCGGGACGTCTTTCCTGAGATCCGCCAACTCCTTACATGGCCGACGCAGCAAGGGACGGTCTATTTGGCTTCCCAAGAGCGGGCGTTAATCCGCCCCACACCGCTCTTCCAGATGTCCGATGGCGAACTGGCATTCGTCGCCTTGATCTCGCTGATCTTCGCTCCTGACGACTTGGGAGGTACCCTCTTCTTCGTCGAAGAGCCCGAGAATCATTTGCATCCCCGGCTCCTTGAGACGCTCTTTGCGCTGCTACGGCAAGTACAGCAGGAAACTGTGTCACGAGGTGTCCCACCTTCTCAGATCATTTTCACCACGCATTCGCCGCTCGTGATCGATCAAATGAAGCTCGACGAGATCCTGTGGGTTGAGAAGAGACAGGGTGAGACGAAAGTGATTAGGCCCAATGATAAGCCGCGCTTGAGGAAGCTGGTCGAGGACGAAACCCTGGGTCTGGCTGACCTGATGTTTGCCGGAGCGCTTGGCGAAGAATGAGCGTTTTCGGAATCGTCGTCGAGGGCCAGCGCGACGTCGCGGTCTATCCGGTTATAATCCGAAAAAATCGGCCCGACGTAGAGGACGTGGTGGCGCGGCCGTGTGGCGGCGTGACAGAGATCCCTAAGAGGTTTGTGGGACTCCTGAGAGGATTTGAGTACAAAAGCATTGACAAGGCGTTGCTCATCCGTGACTCCGACTGGAAGGACCCGCAGACTAGCGAGGAGGACTTAAATGGCCGCCTGAACCAATCGGGTTTCAAGCCGACATTTCCCTTCCACTTCTACGCGACCAGATGCATGGTCGAGACATGGCTGCTCGCCGACCAGCAGGCTGTAAGCAAGGTTGCTCTCTCTCGCGGTGGGACCCGGTCAATCAAGGCCGTCAACAAGCGATTGGAAGAAATCATGGACCCCAAGGTCCCATTCCGAGCGATGCTCTCCCAAGCCGGCCTCCCAGATGACGAAAAAGTGTATGAAGGTATCGCGTCCGCCGCAGACCTCGACAAAATTGCGGAGCGATGTCCACGTTTCGCGGAATTCCGCACGTACGTCCACGCCTGTTAGCACCCTCCGGATACCCGCATCCGCGCCGAGGACAATGCGATCTGTTACTATTCTCACTTCGTATGCACATCATAACGTTCCCCCGCCTGCGCCAAGTCGCACTCGCCGCTATCCTCTGCACCGCCCTCATCGGTCCCGCCGGAGCCCAGTTCGGTCCGCCGCGGCCGAAACCCACCGGTCCATGGATGAACAAAAGCCTCTCCTCCGACCAGCGCGCCGACCTGATCGTCGCCCAACTGACCCTCGACGAAAAGGTCTCGCTGCTCCACGGCGGTGGTTGGCAGATGCTCTTCGCGGGCCCCGACGCGCCGCCTTCGAAATCGCTGGGCAACGCCGGCTACATTCCGGGTATTCCGCGCCTCGGCATTCCCGATCTGCAAATGGCGGATGCCGCCGTGGGCGTCACGCACAGTTCCGTGTTCGGCCGTTATTCGACCGCTCTACCCTCTTGCGTTGCGGAAGCCGCAAGCTGGGATCTCGATCTGGCGCGCGAATACGGCACGCTCATCGGGGTGGAGTTGCGCGATCAGGGCTACAACATGTCGCTGGGCGGCGGCGTCAACCTGGCGCGCGAGCCGCGCAATGGCCGCATCTTCGAATACAAGGGCGAAGATCCGATCCTCGCCGGCAAGCTCGTGGGCGCTGAAATGAAGGCGCTCCAGGAGCAGGGCATCGTTGGCGATATCAAGCACTACGCGCTGAACGACCAGGAAAGCGGCCGTTCGTACGTCAACATCAGGGCCGATAAGCGCGCCATTCGCGAGAGCGATTTGTTGGCATTCGAGATTGGCGTCAAGGAGTCCGGCGCCGGAGCCGTGATGTGCTCCTACAACCTGCTGAACGGCGACTACGCTTGCGAAAACAGCTATCTGCTCGCCGACGCCCTGAAAAAGGACTTCGGTTTCCAGGGATTCGTATTGTCTGATTGGGGCGGCACGCACTCGACCGCCAAAGCCGCTCTGGCAGGGCTGGATATGGAGATGCCCGGCTCCACGTATTTCGCCGGCGCGCTCAAGAAAGCGGTGGAGAGCGGGCAGGTGCCCATGGCGCGCCTCGACAACATGGTCCACCGCATTCTGCGCTCGGAATTCGCCGTGGGCCTGTTCGACAATTCGCCGGAACGCCAGGTGCCCGATGTTTTCCACGGCCTCGACGTGGCGCAGCGCGTCGCCGAGCAGTCGATCGTCCTGCTGAAGAATGCCAACGGCCAGTTGCCCCTGACACCGCGTGTCAAGACCATCGCGGTGATCGGATCGCACGCCGATGTGGGCGTCCTCTCCGGCGGCGGTTCGGCGCAGGTCGATCCGATGGGCGGCAATCCTGTGCCGCAGCCGGCCAACACAGGGTTCTTCGCGCGCGTGATCTGGCACCGCTCCTCGCCGCTGAAGGCGATTAGTGCCAAAGCGCCGCATGCGGACGTGCAGTATGACGGCGGAACCGATGCGGCCGCGGCGGCACGTCTGGCGAAAGCGTCCGACGTGGCCATTGTGTTCGTTAACCAGCCTTCGAGCGAAGGCAGCGATCACCCCAGCCTGTCGCTGCCGGATAATCAAGATGCGCTAGTGAGCGCGGTGGCCGCGGCCAATCCGCACACCATCGTGGTGCTCGAAACCGGCGGCGCGGTGACCATGCCCTGGATCGGCCAGGTAAGCGCGGCGATGGAAGCCTGGTATCCGGGCATTCGTGGCGCAGAAGCCATCGCCAACATCCTCTTCGGCGATGTGAATCCTACCGCCAAGCTGCCGCTGACTTTCGCCAAATCGGAAGCGGATCTGCCGCACCCGAAACTGACCGTGCAACCGCCTCCGGCGAGCGACGCGGACCTGGTCGAGATCTTCCCCGGTTTCAAAGACAATACTAGAAAGTTCGACGTCGCGTACGACGAAGGGCTGAAGGTCGGCTATAAGTGGTACGACGCCGAGAAGAAGGAGCCGCTGTTCCCGTTCGGCTTCGGGCTCTCTTACACAACCTATAAATACTCGGGGCTTAAGGTATCGAAAGATAGCGTGGCGTTCGAGGTGGCGAATACCGGCACACGGGCGGGCGCGGAAATCGCCGAGGTCTATGCGACGCTGCCGCAAGCCGCGGGCGAGCCGTTCAGGCGTCTGGTAGCGTGGGAGAAAGTGCGGCTCGCGCCCGGCGAATCGAAGTCCGTGACGCTGCACCTCGATCCGTTTTATCTTTCAATCTTCAACGCGGACAAGGACGCGTGGGAACTGGTTCCGGGCGAGTATGTCATCCAGGCCGGCGCCTCATCCCGCGACCTGCCCCTGCACGCATCTGTGCATATGGACTGACACACACATGATTCGAATTCACAGCATCATTCTTTTTGCGGCCATCGCTTGCAGTGCCGCCGCCGCTACCGTCGACGAGGTGCGCATCGAAAGCGGCGCGCTGAAAGGAGCGATCGCGGGCGGCGTGGTCGCGTTCAAGGGCATTCCTTACGCCGCGCCTCCCACAGGCCAGAATCGCTGGCGCGCGCCGCAGCCCGTCGCGCTGTGGAAGGGTGTGCGATCCGCCGCCACCTATGCATCCGATTGCATGCAGCTTCCGTTTCCAAGCGACGCCGCGCCGCTCGGCACCAAGCCCGCCGAGGACTGCCTGTATCTCAACGTGTGGGCCCCCGTCCAGCGGTCGTCCGGCAAGCTGCCCGTCATGGTATGGATCTATGGCGGCGGCTTCGTCAACGGCGGAAGCTCGCCGGCGGTCTACGATGGAACGCATTTCGCCGAGAGCGGCGTCGTATTCGTCAGCTTCAACTACCGCGTCGGGCGCTTCGGATTCTTTGCGCACCCTGCGCTCACCAAGGAAGATCCAAACGGCCTGCTCGGCAACTATTGTTACCTCGATCAGATCGCGGCCCTGAAATGGGTGCGGAAGAACATTGCGCGGTTTGGCGGCGATCCCGGCAACGTCAACCTGTTCGGCGAATCCGCCGGTGGCGGCTCAGTGCTCACCATGATGACCACTCCACTGGCGCGCGGGCTGTTCCACAAAGCCATCATCGAATCGGGCGGCGGCCGTGCTGGCATTGGGCCGATGCGCCGCGTCCGCGAATCCGGCCCGAATCTGCCGTCGGGCGAAGCAGTCGGAGTCGCGTTTGCCGAGAAGGCCGGCATCCAGGGTGAAGATGCCGCCGCGCTGGCCGCGTTGCGCGAGTTGCCCGCCGAGCGTGTCGTCGATCATCTGAACATGGCGAGCATGATGAACCCCACGTATGCCGGTCCGATGATCGACGGCAAGATCGTGGCGGAGTCACCCGAGCAAGCGTTGCTGGCCGGGCACGCCATGAACATTCCTGTGATCGCGGGGGCCAACAGCAGCGACATCGGGTTCTCTTTCGCCAAGAGCATGGACGAGTTGTTCGCTCCGTTCGGCGCCAACAAGGAAAAGGCGCAGGCCGCCTACGATCCGGAGCATTCGGGCGAATTCCGCAAGATCGGCATGCTGGTGGCCGCGGACCGGATGATGATCGAGCCGGCCCGATTCGTGGTGCGGACGGCCGCGGCCACGCGCCAGCGCGCGTATGAGTATCGTTTCTCCTACGTGGCGGAGTCCCTGCGCAAGCAGTGGAAGGGCGCGCCGCACGCGACCGAGATTCCGTTTGTCTTCGATACCGTCGCCGCACGCTACACCAAGGACTTGGCGCCCGCGGACGAAGCCACTGCCAAGGCGGCCCTGGCTTACTGGGTGGCGTTTGCAAAGACCGGCAATCCCGATGGCGAAGGGCGTCCGCACTGGCCCGCGTACAACGCCAACGACGACGAGCTGATGAACTTCACCAACGACGGACCCGTCGCGGAGCGCGATGCATGGAAGCCGCGGCTGGACCTGACCGAAGCGTCGGCGCAGAGCAAATAATCCGCAAAAGCAACCCGGATTGAGAAGTCCTGGCCGGCGGGACCACTAACCTGCTGGCCCCATGCAACGCCTACTCCCCGCGCCCGCGGCTGCCATTGCCGGAAACAGGCGCATGACCGCGGCCGCCGGACGTCTGCCGGCGCCAGTAGAGCTCATCGGGCAAAGAATCTACCTCCTCCGCGGCCAGAAGGTCATGCTCGATTCCGACCTGGCCGAGTTGTATCGCGTACCCACCTTCCGCCTGAACGAAGCAGTCAAGCGTAACCAGGAACGTTTTCCCGAAGATTTCATGTTCCAACTCCTCAAAGAAGAGGCCGCCTCTTTGACATCGCAAATTGCGATGTCAAACAAAGGCCGTGGTGGCCGGCGCACTCTTCCCTATGCCTTCACCGAGCATGGCGTGGCCATGCTCTCGTCCGTCCTCAACAGCGAACGCGCGGTGCAGATGAACATCCTGATCGTCCGCGCCTTTGTGAAACTGCGAGAAGTGCTCGCCACCCACAGGGACTTGGCGCGCAAGATGGAGCGGCTGGAGTATACCCAAAAGGACCATGCGGCGGTCCTCTCGATCCTGGTCAAGGACATTCAGGACCTCGAAAAGAAGGTGGTGAGGGGATTCAAGAAACTGAGGGCCCCCAGCCGGCGCAAGCCCCGCATCGGTTTCATCGCCGAACCACGGTAGCCGCCCCATGCAAGACCCGCTGCTCCCGCCTCTGGCCGCCATCGCCACCGGCATTCTGGCTTCGCGATTTGTTTCGTTCGAAACTCGCGAGCTATTCATCGTTATTGCGGCATTCGCGATCCTCGGTGCCATCGCGCTGTGGCGGCGGGCGCGCGTGCTGGCCGGAACATGCTGCCTGCTGGGACTCGTCTTCGCGGGCGCGCTTGTCGATTTGGCGCATCGCCCGGGTTCCCGTCCGGAGCTGGATTCCGAGGGACGCGAGCCCGTGATCCTGAGCGGCTGCGTGGTCCAGCCGCCCGCGCTTTCCGGCGACCGCGAGCGCTTCGTGGTGGCATTGGACCCCGGCGCGCGCGTGCAAGTCACCGCGTACGCGCGCGAAGGCCAGGCGCCGCCGGCGCTGCGCTACGGCCAGCGCGTGGAGTTCGAGGCGCGCGTGCGCCGGCCGCGCAATTTCGGCAATCCCGGCGCGTTCGACTACGCGCGCTACCTGGCGCGCCGCGACATCTTTTGGACCGCCTCCATGAGCGCTGGCGCCGAGGTCACCGTGTTACCCGGCCAGTGCGGATCGCGGTTCCAAGCCGCCATCGTGGGCCTGCGCGTGATGGCCCTCGATCGCCTCGCGCAGCTCTACAAAGGCAAGCCGTATGAAACCGGCATGATGCAGGCCATCATGATCGGCGAGACCTACCAGGTGCAGCGAATTTGGACGGAGCAGTTCCGCAACACAGGCACCTACCACGCAATAGTAATTTCCGGCACGCACACAGTGGTGCTGGCGGCGTTCCTGATGCTGGTGCTGCGCCTCTGCTTCGTGCGGCGCGAGGCGGCCCTGTTCGTTACCTCGGCGTTGTTGTGGCTGTATGCGCTGGTCACCGGATGGGGATCGCCGTGCGTGCGCTGCGCGGCCGGCTTCACGCTGTTCGCGGTCGCCAGCTACTTCGCGCGGCAGAGGCGCACCTTGAACATACTGGCGGCGGTTGCCATCGGCTTCCTGGTGCTCGATCCCGAGCAGATGTTCGAGGCCAGCTTTCAGCTCACCTTTCTGGCGGTAGGATTCATCGGCGCGTTCGCCACGCCGCTGTTGGAGCGCACCGCCTACTCGCGCGCCCGCGCCCTGGCGGACCTGCCGGATACCGGGCGCGATCTCCACCTGGCGCCCGCGGCCGCGCAGTTCCGCGTGGAGATGCGGCTGCTGGCCGAAACCGTGCGGATCTGGACCAGGCTCCCGGAGCGCGCCAGTTGCCTGGCCATCGGCATCCCGGCGCGCGTGCTCCTTTACGCGTTTCAGCTTGCGGTGGTCTCGGCCATCGTGCAACTGGGGCTGGCGTTGCCCATGGTGGTGTACTTTCATCGCATCGGGTTTTCGGGTGTGTCCGCCAATACCATCGTGGTGCCGCTGATGTGCGCCGTGATTCCGGTGGGCTTCATCGCCATCTTCACCGGCTGGGCGTGGGTGGCGAAGGCGGCGGGATGGCTGCTGGCGGCGTCGCACGTGGCGGTCGACTGGCACATGCACCTCGAACCGAACTGGCGCATTCCGGATCCGCCGTTGTGGCTGGGAATCGCAATCGGTGTCGGGCTGATCCTGGCCATCGTGGCCGGCCGCGCGGGCCGTATGTGGTTCACGGCCGTCGCCGGAGCGCTGGCGGTATTGCTCGCGCTGTTGCTTTGGCATCCGTTCGCGCCCGAAATCGCGCGCAACGAATTGGAGATGACGGTGGTGGATGTGGGACAGGGCGACAGCATCCTGCTCGCCTTCCCGGATGGCAAGCTGATGCTGGTGGATGGCGGCGGCATCCCCACCTTCGGGCGGCGCGCGCCCTCGCAAATGGACATCGGCGAAGATGTGGTATCGCCCTACCTGTGGGACCGTTCCATCGCCCGCATCGACGTGATGGTGTGCACGCACGCGCATGCCGATCACATCGGCGGGCTGCCGTCGCTGCTCGCGAACTTCCACGCCAAGGAGCTGTGGACCGGAGCGAATTCCGAGAA
>OCTA010000783.1_pt1 | contig 29356 bp, 22 predicted proteins | sample 1538991 | NCBI WGS metagenome assembly OCTA01 (sample SAMEA3539302, study PRJEB22396) | soil metagenome | biome: tundra; feature: field; material: soil | place: USA | collected 2010-05 | depth 0.15 m | reverse complement strand
TTGCTCACGCCGCGGGCTCCGGCGCAGGCGACCGAGTTGATCTCGTCGACGCGCAACGGCAAGCCCTTGGCGTGCGCGTCCGCCACAAACGGCGTGACCGTCTCAGCCAGGCCGGCCGATGCCGTGTCGCTGAGCAGATTGCCGATCGTCGCGTACTTTGGCGAGCCGGGATGGGCGAAGCAGTTCAGCGGATAGCGGTGGAAGGTCACCATCCTCAACCCAGGTTCCGCCGCCAGGAACCGGGGCAGCTCGGACATCCATCCCACGTTGCCGAACGCCGGGCCCGCCACCGGCACTCGCGGCAGCGCCCGCCGCATCCGGGAGAACTCACGCGTGAACGCGGGGACGTCGTAGCTGTGCGGGCGCGCGGGGACCAGCGCCCCGAGGCGGTTGAGATGCTCGGGATAGCGGTTGTACACGTCGGGCTCGTTGCCGATCTCCAACGCCGCTACCGAGGAGCGACCGAGGCCGCTCAGCAGGGCCCGGGCTTCGGCCGCGGCGAGCGCCGGGCGATCGATGGCCAGGTTGACGCCGAGGATCAACCGCGCCCCGAGGGTGCGCGCCAGCGCTCGCGTCGTCGCCAGCCAACCGCGAGTCAGGCGGTATTTCACGCCGGCGGGCGTCGGCGTTCCGTGTACCGGCCACCAGGTCCGGTCGGTGCTGTCGCCGCCGATCCGCAGCGATGGTCGCTGACCTGGCGTGAGATTTCGGATCAGCTGGACGAGAACCGGATTGATTGCGGCGGCGTCGGATCCCGTGTACGCCCGCACGGCTTCAAACTCGAACGAGAGGCCAAGAAAGCCGGGCCGGATCGGAACACCGGTCGCGGTGGGAGCCGGCAGCGCAACCGTCGGTGCTGACGGTTCACCGGCGGCATCCCACGCCAATGATCCCAAGGTGAGCAAGAGCCCAGCCCCTACCAGCAGCGCGGCGATCAGCGTTGCGCGCCCTCGGCGTCCACGCCTGGGGATCAGCCGGGCCATGCCTGAGCGTTTGGATGGGCGAAGTGCGAGCGGTTTCACGAGCAGCGGAAGGCGCGCCCCCGGGGGAGCCGACGATCGTACGCTCGCGGCCGCTCCTAACCGTGGGATAAGGCGCAAATGAGACATTGCTGCGATTGGCAAGTAGAACAGCGGCGCTCAGCGCCGCCGGGAGAAGGTCTCGACGATCACCGAGGCCGTGACCGTCGCGCCGTCGGCCAGCCCGCGGAGGTGGCGAGCGAGCTCCTCGGCGGCCACGTGATGTGCGCTGGGGCCCATCATCACCAGCGCCTCCACATCGGCGCGGGTCAGCTCCATATCGAACTCCAGCTCGGTCGCGCTCTCAGTGCTCAGCCCCGCCGACAGCTGGGCGTGCAGACGCTCGCCCTTGCGCGGGTCGATGGCGAGCATCCCCAGCACAGAAGAGAGTTGGTGCAGGTGCGCCGGAGCCGGCCTGACGACGATCAGCGCCCCGCGCGGGCGCAGCACCCGAGTGATCTCGGCACCGTTGCGTGGCGCGAACGAATTGATCACCAGATCGGCGCTGGCGTCTGCCAGCGGCAGCTCCTGCCACGCGTCGCAGGCGATCGCCGCCATCCGCGGGTGGGCGCGGGCCGCCCGGCGCAGCGCCGGCCGCGAGGCGTCAAGAGCTAAGCCCCAGGCTCGGCGACAGTGATCCAACACGACGGTCAGCTGGTAGCCGGTCCCCGCGCCGAGGTCCACGACGCAGCTCTCGGTCTGGCCATCGGCGTCCAGAACGTAACCGGCGGCGATGGCGAGCGCCCGCGCGATCGGCCGGTAATGGCCGGCGGCCAGGAAGGCCTCACGCGCGGCGACCATTGCCGGCGTGTCCCCGGTGGCACGCTTGACGTGGGACCGGCTCAGCGCCACATAGCCCTGGCGGGCGATGTCGAAGCTGTGGCCGCTTGCGCACACCAGCGCATCGGCGGTCACCTCCAGAGGACGACCGCAGGACGGACATCGAAGACGAGCGGCGAGCTTGGCCAGGGCGACGGGTGCCATAGGCAGGGACGCTAACGGGAGGGCAGGAATGCGGGCTGTCGTTCCTGCCGGCACAAGCGATCTAGGTAGGAGGCCGCACCTTGCACGTGGCAAGTACGGCTGGAGGAGGCCTACGTCTCGCACGCGACCGCCGGGCACTAATCGGCGCCCGACCGGCGTCTTGGCTCAGCCGCCGCTGAAAGTCAGCATCGCCGCGCTTGCCGCGGGCAGCTGGACGACATAGCCGCCTGAGCCGGGCTTGACCAGCGGCGGGTTGAGCGGCTGGGGCAGCACGCCGGTGGAGGTCTCGGTCCCGAAGCCCTCACCGCCAATCGTGACGCCGTTGAGAGAGTGGGCGCTCGCTGCCGACAGGCGGGCCAGCACCGCCGGACCGGCGCTCGCCGGACCGCGGACCTCGACGGTGTGTGAGCCGATGGTATCGGTGTTGATCAACACGACATGGACCTGCCCGCCGGGCGCACGCGTGGCCCAGGCCCGCAGCGGACCGCTGGTCGCTCCGGAGATATTCAGCAGCTGCGAGCCCGCGGGAGCAGCCTGAGCGAACATCATCATGCCGTAGTACTCCGGGTGCACGTACGCCTGCCAGTGCCCGTTCACCAGGCTGAAGCTGAACAGCTGGTTGATCGAAGCCGTGGGCGTGTGGATGTTCACGCCGTCGACTCCGACGCGAGCCATGTCAAACAGCGCGTCGAGCGACCACAGCGCGGCCGCGAACGTGTCGCTGACGCCGCGCTCGCCGCCGCAGCTGATCGCGTTCAGCTCGTCGATTCGCAGTGGCAGATGATGGGCGTGGGAGATCGCCGCATACCGCGCGATCCCGTCGGCCAGCCCCTGGGAGGACGCCTGTGACAGCAGCTCGGCGTCGGTCACCACATCGGAAGGAGTGCAGTGCTTGAGCGGATACGCATGCAGCGTGACGAGTCCGAGTCGCGGCTCGACGGAGATGAAGTGACCGAGCTGTTGCTCCCAGGTGGGCGACCCGGTGCTGGGGCCGGCCGCCGCAACGTGGGGCGGCAGCACCCGGGCGATGGAGGAGAAATCACTGGTGAAGTTTGAGAAGTCATACCCCGGCGGGCGTCCGGTGACGTGCTGTCCGCTGGCCGTGCGATACCAGCTGAAGGACCCGTAGAGCTCGGGCTCGTTGCCGATCTCGAGCGCCTCGATCCATTGGCGCCCGATCCCGCCGACCATCGCTGAGGCCTCGCCGGCGGCCACCTTGAGGCTGTCTGCCTCGAGGTTGATGCCCAGCACCAGCCGAGCGTTGAGGGCTTGAGCCACCGCGTGTCCCACCTGGAGCCAGCGCCAGTCCAGGCTGTACTTCACGCCGGGCGGGCGGTTGATGTGCGCGACCGGAAACCAGGTCCAGTCGGTGCTGTCGCCCCCGATCCTCAGCACCGGCCGCTGGCCCGGCGCCAGGTTGCGAATCAACTGGAGGAACACGGGATTGACCGCCTGGGGATCCTGGCCGGCGTAGGCCTCGAGCGATCGGAACTCCGTCGACAGCCCGACAAATCCGCTCGGGATCGCCCGCCCCACCACGCCGCGGCCCACGCTTAGAACGGTCGCCCCAGCGCCGCTGGCCGGGGGTCTGGGCCCCGAGGCACTGGCGCCAGCGGGGCCCAGCACGACGAGCGCCGCAAGCGCGGCAAGGATCGCCGTCAGCAGCTTGCGGGCGGCGTGCGATGACGTCGTCGATGCCCTCACCGCGTCTTAGTTTCCCGATTTCTGCGTCTCCGCGCTCCAGTGGCGGTCAGCCGAGTCATCGGCTGACCGGTGCTTGGGTGGAGATGCTCTTGCGGTGGCGGGCCGCCCGATCAGGCCGGGACGGCCAGCCGAGCGGCCGCGATCCTGGTCAGCGCAGCGCGATGACGGCGGCTGCCGCCCAGCAGCGCCGCGTCCAGTTGCGCGCGCTTGTAGAGCCAGTGAACATCGGCCTCCCAGGTGAAGCCGATCCCGCCGTGGGCCTGGATCGCTGAGGCGGTCACCTCGCGGCCCCCATCCGCCGCCGCCGCCGCGGCCAGGGCCGCCGCCTCGGGCAGGCGCTCCTGATCGGCGTCCGCTGCCCATGCGGCGAAGTAGGCGGTCGAGCGGCTGCTCTCGGTCGCCAGCAGCATCTGGGCGCAGCGGTGAGCTACAGCCTGAAACGAGCCAACCGGCACGCCGAACTGCTTTCGCTCCTTGACGTACTCGAGCGTCATCTCCAGCGCCCGCTGGCACACCCCCACGACCTCGGCCGCCACGGCGGCGTGCGCCCTGGCGGCCGCGCCGGCGCCCAGTGGTTCGCCGTCGCCCTGCACCCTGGCGAAGCGACGGGTACCGTCGATCGTCTCCAGCGGTTTGACGTCAGCGCTGGCCCGGTCCACCAGCGTCGCGTTCTCACCGTCGAGCAGCACGATCACGGAGGCGTCGCTCGCGTCGGCGACGAGATCGGCGCGTCCAAGGCCCGCGGTCGCCTCACCGGTGGCCAGCGCCGGCAACCAGCGGGCCCGCTGGTCGGCACTGCCGGTGGCCTGGATCACCGCCGCCGCGGTGGCGCTGGCCAGAAACGGCGTAGCCGTGCAGGCGAAACCGAGCTCCTCCAGGAGCACCGCCAGCTCGACCGCCCCCAGACCCTGGCCGCCGTACTCCTCGGCGACGGCGATGCCGGGCCAGCCGAGCTCGACGAGCTCGCTCTGCAGCGCCGGGTCATACTGCGAGCCCTCGGACGCTTCACGCACCTTGGCGAACGGGGAGCGCGCGGTCAGCAGCTCCCGCGCAACCGCCTTGATCTCCTTCTGGTCCTGGGTCAGGTCGAAGTCCATGGCCGCCTCCTCAGCGCGCTTTGGGTAGGCCGAGCACGCGCTCGGCGATGATGTTCTTCAGCACCTCGGTCGTGCCGCCCTCGATCGAGTTCCCGCGAGCGCGCAGCAGCTCGTAAGCCCAGCGGTCCCCGGAGCGCAGCGCATCGGGGCCGAGCACGTCTGCCGCCAGCTGCGTCAGCTGCTGGTTGGTCTCAGACCAGATCCACTTCAGCAGCGACCCCTCGGGGCCGGGCTGACCGTACTTCTCGATCACGGTCAACCCCCGGTAGGCGGTCAGCCGGAGGACCTCGGTCTTCAGGTGCAGCTCGCCGAGGCGGTCGGCGATCACCGGGTCGTCGAGCAGCCCGCGTGCGGCAGCCTCCTCGATCAGCCGATCAAGCAGCTGGCGCAGGCGCATCTGCAACGAAAAGCCCAGGCCGGCGCGCTCGTTCATCAGCGTCGTGAGCGCTACCTTCCAGCCGTTCCCGACGCCGCCGAGCACGTTGGCCTGCGGAATCCGGGCGCCGTCGATGAACAGCTCGTTGAACTCGGGCTCGCCGGTGATCTGGCGCAGCGGCACCACCTGCACGCCAGCCTGCTGCATGTCCATCAGGAAATAGGTCAGTCCCTTGTGCTTGGGCGCGTCGGGATCGGTTCGGGCCACGAGCATGCACCACTTCGAGTACTGCGCGCCGCTGGTCCACACCTTCTGCCCGGTGATGATCCACTCGTCGCCGTCGAGCACCGCGCGGGTCTTGACCGCCGCCAGATCCGAGCCGGCGTCGGGCTCGGAGAATCCCTGGCACCAGATCTCCTCTGCAGTGAGGATCGGCTCCAGGTAGCGCTCCTTCTGCTCTGGCGTACCCCAGGCCATGATCGTCGGCCCCGCCAGCAGCAGCCCCAAGACGTTGGCCGGAAGCGGCGCACCCGAGCGCGTCAGCTCCTCGAAGAAGATCGCCGACTCGGTCAGCGTCGCGCCGCGGCCGCCGAACTCCACCGGCCAGCTGACCGCCGCCAGACCATCCAGCGCCATCCGCCGCTGGTAGTCCCGCCGCCATTCGTATACGGCGTCCTCCCCACCGTCGGGCTCGGGCTCGGGCCCGTTGGCCGCAAACCACGATCGCACCTCCTCACGGAAGGCCGCCTCGCGGGCGTTGAACGTCAGGTCCATGCTTCCTCCTTTTCGGCTACAAGACGCACGGCGCATCCGACCAGCGTGTCCTCCAGATCGATCACCGGCTGGCCCACTGAAACCCGGCTGCAGGCCAGTTCGTGGACGCCGACGGCCAGAACGAACAGCGCGTCAGGGGGGGGCACCGGGCGCCCGGACCGCGCGAACGTCGCGCCGTAGCGGGCGGCGAAGCGCCGTATCACCGCGTCACGCTCCTCGCCGACGGCGATCCGTTCCAGCAGGTAGACGCGTCCGAACAGCGGCTCGTCCTGCAGCGTACGCAGATACGCGCGAATGCCCAGCCGCAACTCCTCCCGCCAATCGGTGACGTCGCGCACCGCTTCGCTCACGCGCTGTTCGAGCACCTCGCATCCGAGGCGGTAGGCGGCCACCAGGCAGGCCTCCTTGGATTCGAACAGCTCATAGAACGTCCCGCGTGAGACGCGGGCCAGACGCACCGCGTCGGAGACGGTGGCGTTGGCGAACCCCTTCTCGGCCACGGCGCGAACCATGCCGTCCAGCAGCTTGGCTCGCTGCACCCGTTCGGTGAGCAGCGGGCTGACCGACGGGTGGTCGCCAACAAGCGAGGACACCGGCGGTATCCTACAGATACCGTGGGCGTACCTGTGAGGTACGAACTGCCCAGGGCCCCTTAGGTCCCGGCGGCTTGCGCGGCCGCGCGGTAGAGCGGCTGCTCGCGCCGGATCAGATCGGGGTTGGTGCCGCGGGCGAGCGCGAACTCCAGCGTCAGCCACTGCAGCGCCAGCGCACCGGCGATCAGCGCGCCGGCCACCGGAGCGATTCCCGACGTCGAGGCATACAGCGTCACCGTGGCCATGCCCAAGACATCTGCCGCGGCCTGCACGTCGCGAGCCCGGCGATCGCGCGCGTCGCTGTGGCGAGCGTCAAAGCGCAGCATGATCAGCCCGGTGCGCCCATCGGCGGCAGCCAGATGCCCGTGCAGGATCTTCTCCAGACCCAACGGCGTCACCGACACGTGGGCCCCCTCCTCCAGCTTCAGCGCCAGCTCCCGGCCGGTCACCGCGTCGACGCCGCTGGCGGCGATCAGCAGCCGCTCGCAGCCGGTCAGCCGGGCTGCGGCGGCGGCGTACCGCGGACGCCGATCTAACGCCTCGTCGAGGATCTGGCGAACCGGCCCGGCGGGCGGCCCGCTCATCGCATACACAGCCAGCACAGGCGAGAGGTAACCCACGGTGTGGCACCACGAACGGTCGCGTAGCGGCGTCCGGACGACCAGCTTGGCCGTCGTGGCTCCCTCGGGCACCGCCGTGACCAGGATCGTGTGCGCGCCTCGGGCGCCGGCGGCCGCCAGCGCGTTGAGCGTTGCCGTGGTCCCGGCCTCATGTGAGATCCCCACGAGCACGCCTCCGGCCTGAGGTTCGATCGAGGCTTCAAACGCGTCACGGGCGATGGCTGACTCCACGCCGAGAGCCTCGTTGACCAGTTGCGCGCCGGCCATCGCCGCATGCTCGCTGGTGCCGCATCCGGTTAGTACGACGGGCTCGCCGGCGCTGAGCGCGCTGCGAATCAGCGCTCCCGCGTGGCGGGCCTCAGCGCTGGCCAAGAGCTCCGGCACGAGCTCTCGCTCGCGCAGGATCATCTCCTCCATCGCCCATGGAGGACCCGTACGGAGCTCTGGTTCAAATGCCACGAGCTTGACGATAGGGCCCCTGGGGCCTCGGTGGCAACCTGCTCAGGACGGCGCTGCTAGCTCGGCCCACACGCGGTATCCGTCGGGGCGCTCTGTCCCCCAACGTACCGCCAGCCGATCGACGATCTCCAGACCCCAGCCTCGCCTACGGGACGATCGCACCGGACCTGTGCGCCGCAGTTGCTTGCAGCAAGCTTGTTGCAACCGTCAAGGCGCCTGCCCCAGTGTCTCACCGACTACCTGAATCAGTTCCTCCCGGTACTCGTCCAGTCCGGGGACGACGGCGCCGGGCACCTTTCCGCGGTCATCCAGATCCCGCAGGCGCACGGCCAGCTGCCAGTCCGCGTTGGACCGGAAAGCTGTTATCTCGTCGTCGCGCATCGGCCCTCCCTGGGCGACCAGGGTGCGGGCTGATACCTCGCTCAACCACCTGTGGTAGTCGATCTCGGTGGCGACCAGGTAGCGCTTGGCTGGGACGTGCTGCTCGGCCAGCCACGCGATCCGCCGCCCCACGCGGGGGCGCAGCCATCGCGCAGCGGCCTCGCCATGATGCTCCTTGGGACCGTCGTAGGCCAGCCCGGCCACCGCCGGGGCCCGCGCGATGTCGTGCAGCAGCGCCGCAACCACCAGGTCGCGCTCCGCGCCCGCGGTCCGCGCCAGCCAGGCGCATTGCAGCGCATGCTCCAGCTGATCCACCGGCTCGCCGTCATAGGGCAGGCCCGTCATCGACCAGCACGCGGCGATGATCTCCTGCACCGTGTCCTCCACGCTCCGCGCAGAGCCGGTCATGTCCACGGCAGGGAGTAGAGCTTTGTGTAGGACATTGCACGCATCGCCTCGCGCACCCCCTCCTTGACACCGAGCCCGCTATCGCCCACTCCTCCGAACGGCGTCAGCTCGGTCCGGTAGCCGGGGACCTCGCGGATGTTGACGGTGCCGGCGCGTAGCTCGCGGATGCAGCGCGAGATAGCGCGCCAGTCAAACGTGCAAACCGCACTCGACAGCGCGTACGGCGTGGCGTTGGCCGTGGCGATGGCTTCGTCGAGATCGTTGACGCGGATGATCGGCGCCACGGGTCCGAAGGTCTCACGCGCCACAAGCTCACTGCTGGGCGAGACGTGGTCGAGGACGGCTGGGGTCAGCAGCGCCCGATCGCGTTCACCCCCGCACAGGAGTTCCGCGCCCGCCTTCAAGGCGGTCTCGATCCGCGCCACGATGGTCTGTGCAGCGGGCTCGTCAATCACCGTGCCGACGTCCGTCTCCTCACCGAGCGGGTCGCCACAGCGGAGCGCTGAAGCGGCGCTGACCGTCCGTTGCGCGAGCTCATCGGCGACCGCCTCCACGGCGATTATCCGTTTGACCGCCGTGCACCGCTGACCCGAGTTCTGAAACGCGCCCTGCACCGCGAGGCGGGCAGCCTCGTCCAGATCGGCATCGGCGAGCACGATCAGCGGATCGTTGCCACCCAGTTCCAACACCGCCCGGCGATAGCCCAGCCGAGCCGCGATCGACTTTCCCACCGCTACCCCGCCGGTGAACGACACCACCTCCACCGCCTCGTGGGCGAGAAACGAATCCAGAATCGTGACGGGGTCGCCGCAGATGATCTGAGCCGCGCCGATCGGCAGACCTGCGTCGCCGAGCAGCTCGGCCAGGCGGAGCGCGGTCAGCGGCGTCTTCTCCGAGGGCTTGCAGACGATCGGCGCACCGGCAGCGATGGCCGGCGCAAGCTTGTGCGCCACCTGGTTGAGCGGGTGGTTGAAGGGCGTGATCGCCGCCACCAGGCCAACCGGTACGCGCAAAGTGTAGGCGCGGCGGTCGCGTCCGTGCGCAGAGATGTCACCGGCGAACACCTCACCGTCGTCGCGCAGCACTTCGATTGCCGCGAAGCGGAACGCGTCGACGGCCCGGCTTACCTCGTGACGGGTGTCCTTCAGGCACAGCCCTGACTCGGATGAGATCAGGCGAGCGAGCTCCTCACGTGAGGCGCGCAAACGTTCGGCCACCGCGAACAGAAGCTGCGATCGCTCGTGACGCGAAAGTCCACCGGCCCAGCGGGCGCCATCGTCCAGAGCCTTCCGCACCTGCGCCGCGCTCGCGATCGGCGCCTCGCCGACTACATCGCCGGTGTAGGGGTTGCGAACCTCCAGCGCCAACCGCGTGGTCATGCCAGGTGGTTGAGCAGCAGGTCGTGTAGGTCGCGGTTGTGAAGCTCGCGTCCGGCCAGACCATCCACAGCCAGCCGCTCGCAGACGATGATCGGCACCGGGCGCTCGTGAAGGCCACCGTGGGAGCGAAGCTCGCCGTGCAGCGCGCTGATGTCGTGGGCCTGGCGAGATTTTCCGAGCACCGTCTGCGCATCGGCCAGCACCACGAGATCCCCGATCCGGTCGGGCGGGAGATCGAAGCTATCGGCAGCGGCGCTGCGGTTCAGCACACCCTCCACTCCCGGAAGCGCCGCGAGCGCGCTGCGGGCGCGGTCGAGCTCGTCCGCGTCATCGACATGAACCCAGGCCATTGAGCCCAGCGCGGCGTGGTGAACGACATAGGGATCGGTGATCGGGCACAGCGTGTGCCCGCTGGCGACACCCGCTTCGGCCAGCGCCTCGTCGAGGAACCGCACGTTCGGGCGGCCATCGGCGCCGGTCTTTGAGCGCATCCCGTGGTCGGCCGCCAGGCCGACCACGAAGCCCGCGTCGATGGCGCGACCGAGCGCGGCGTCGACGGCCCGGTAGAAATCGTCGGACATCGGCGCTCCCGGCGCGGCGGCGTGCTGTACGAAATCGGTCAGCGAGGCGTAGACGAGCTTTGACTGCAACCGCTCGGCCAAGGCGACCGCAAGGTCGATCGTATAGGGCGAGAGCTGCCAGTCGTAGATGCCGGGATTGCCACTACCAAGTACCTCGGTCACCGGCGTTCCGTCCGCGAGCGTCTGCTCGTGTGCGCACTCGGCACTGAACGCCGGAACGTCGCCCACGGCCAGCAGGCGACGCAGCTTGTCCTTCGCCGTGACACACAGGACTTCCACGCCCGCCGCGTGGGCGGCAGCGTAGATCGTCGTCGCCCGCAGAAAGACAGGGTCGGTTACCTGCACCTCCTCGCCGCATTCGTTGCGGTAGTGGTTACCGGCGACGCCGTTGCTGGCCGCGCAGACGCCCGTCACGATCGCGACATTGTTGGGGTTGGTGAACGTCGGGACCTGGGCCCGCCCGAGCCGATACATCCCGCCCGCGGAAAGGCTCTCGGCCAGGCGTGGCATCAGGCTGCGCTCAAGGGCATCGTCGACGTATTCCGGATCCCAGCCATCGGCGCAAACCGCCAGCACGGGACGCCGTGGAACGTTGTACACGCGGTCGTTGGCCACGAACGTGACGTCCATGGCCTGAATATACAAGTGGCCCTTTGCTCGTCGGAAGAAATACCGGACCCGGTTACCGAATCGTCACAGCTGGTCCACCGCTCATAGACTTGTATTGACAAGCGTGACTGCCCGTGAAACAGTCGAGGCTGACATCTGTGTCGTCGGCGCGGGGATTGTCGGCCTCGCCCACGCCCACGAAGCCCGGGCGCGCGGTCTGCGCGTGGTTCTGGTCGAGCGCCACCACCACGCCGTCGGGGCGAGCGTGCGTAACTTTGGTCATGGCTTTCTCTCGGCGATGGGTGAGGGCGAGGCCCTCGACTACGCCGTCGCCGCCCGTCAACGGTGGCTGGAGCTTGGGGCGCGCGCCGGATTGGAGGTGCTGGAGTTCGGGAGCGTCATGGTCGCCCGCCACGCCGATGAACTGGCGGTCATGGCGCGCGTGGCTCAGGACGAGCGGCGAGGCGCCAGGATGCTCAGCGCTCGTGAGGTCGGGGCGCTCGTGCCGATTCCGACGGATGGGCTGCTCGGTGGGATGCACGCAACGCGTGACATCAGGGTTGATCCACGACGAGCGGTTGGGCGTCTGGCCGCCCTGCTCGAGCGCGATGCAGAGGCACGCATTCTCTGGGGTCAGCCGGTGCACGCGGTGCAGGCTGGCCGAGTGGAGACTGCGCAAGCCGGCGTGCGAGCGCCGCTGGTGGTCATCTGTCCGGGGCCCGATTACCACACGCTTGCGCCGGAGCTGGCGCCACACCGGGAGGGTTTGACCTGCTGCAAGCTGCAGATGCTCCGTGTGGCCGCACCGGATGGTCGTCGCTTTCGGCCGGCGCTGCTGACCGGCCTCAGCTTGCTCCGCTACCCGGCCTTTGCGGCTACCCAGGAATCCGCGCTAGTAAGGGCGCGGATCGGCCGGGATCGGCCTGAGCTGGGTGCTGCCGGAATTCATCTGATCGTCACGCAACTACCCGACGGGGATCTGATCGTTGGTGACACGCACGAATACGGCGAGCCGATCTCGCCGTTCGGCGTCGAGCAGCTTGATCAACTTCTGCTGTCGGAGGCGCGTGGACTGCTGGGGGCCGGGCGCCTGAAGGTTCAGGAGCGCTGGCACGGCGTGTATCGAACCGCTCCGGGCAGCCCGTTTCTAATCGCCGCTCCGCTGCCGGGTGTCCGCGTCGTCGAGGTGGTCTCCGGGATCGGGATGACGACGGCCCTCGGGCTCGCGCCCCGTGTCCTGGACGGACTGCTGGGTGGTTCTAATGACCCGCAGGCCGACCCTCGGGCGGCGCCGTTCGCAGCGCCACCTCGGAGCGCGGAAGCGCGTGCTGGTTATGAATCGTGATCTCAAACGAGTCGGCGCGGTAGCGGTCGCGCGACCACTCCAGCGGCGTCCCATCCGGGCCAAGGGCGAGCCGCCGCACCTCGAGGATCGGCACACGGCGCGCAACTGAGAGCAGCGCGGCATCATCCGCGCCCGCAGCGATCGCGGCAATCGTCTGCTGTGCCTCACTGAACTCGATCCCTTGCGCTCCGAGCTGCCCATAGACCGAGCCGTCATCCAGATCGCAATCGAGCAGCAGCCGGCCCACGGATTCGATGAACGTCGTGCGCTCGATCATCACCGGCGCACCATCCAGCAGCCGCAGGCGCTTGTACTGGAATACGGCTGTCCCAGGGGCGATACCGAGCCGATCCGCCGACTCCGGGTCAGCCGGCCGGCGCGCGAGCTCGAGCGTGCGTCCCGACGGCGTGCGCCCCAGCTGCTGGGCCCAGGACGTGAACGAGACCAACTGATCGAAGCTCTGCGCCATGCCCGGTGGCCGTACGACCGGGCTGCGGCCACGCCCACCAACGATCAGCCCCTCCCCGCGCAACGACGCAAGCGCATGGCGGACGGTACCGCGGGAGACGTCGAACTGCGTCGACAGCCGCGCCTCGGAAGGCAGCGACGATCCTGGGGGCAGCCCTCCACCACGAATTCCCTCGCGCAGAGCCTGCGCGATCACGGCGTGGCGGGGGACCGAGCTGGTGGAGGTCATACCGTGACGCAAGTGTGCCAGTGGCCACGGCTGGCCCGCGTCACGTATAGCGTGCGCGCAGGATCGTCGAGACGCGCTCGATCGCCAGCACGAAGATCACGAGCACGATCATGTACGTCAGCACGGTCTTGAACTGAAACACGTTCACTTCGTTGTCGATCAGGAAGCCGATTCCGCCGCCACCGACGGCCCCGAGGGTCACGGCCGAACGGAAATTCGCGTCGAGGCGGTAGAGGGTCAGGCCCACCAACGTGTTGCGCACGCCGGGGAGCACCGCGTGCAGGAACACCTGAGTACGGCTCGCCCCGGCGACCCGAAGCGCATCGACCGCGGTCATGTCGATCTCCTCCACCGCCTCGGCGAACAGCTTGCCCTTGACTCCGGTTCCGTGGAGCGTGAGCGCGAGCACGGCCGAGAAAGGTGAGAACCCCATCACCACCTCGAAGATCAGCAGCATGATCAGCTCCGGGATCGCCCGTAGGATCGCCTGCGAGAGACGCGCGAGCTCGTACAGCGGCCGGCTGGGGGTGATGTTGCGAGCCGCAAACGGAAGCATCGAGACCGAGAAGATGACGCCGAAGGCGATGCTGAGAATCGCGATGCAGAAGGTGGTCACAGCTGCCTTGATCCCGTCCCCGAAAGCGCTCAGGTCAGGCGGCACCGAGCTGGGGATAAGACTGCGGAACAGGCCCTTTCTTGCAAACAGCCCATTGATCAGCTCTCTCAGTGACCCCCCTACGTCGATCCACGAATAGACCAGTAGCGCCAGGAGCGCCAGCACCGAGACGATCGCGATCGAGCGGTTACGGCGGTTGGCCGGGCGCGGCGGCAGCGGTGGAGCGACGATTCCCGTGGCGTTGGCGGCGGCCGCTGCGATCGGCGGCTGTGGGGACATTCGGATCAGGCTCCGTGCAGGTGCTGGTAGAGGCCGTCGATCTGCTCATGTGACACATTTGCCGGTTTCTCGTCAAAGGCGACCTCACCTAACTTCATGCCGATGATCCGGTCGGAGTAGCGCATCGCGAGGTCGGGCTGGTGCAGCACGGCCAGCACCGCAAGCCCGTCGTTGTGGGCGAGGTCGGCCAGCAGCTCCAGGACCTCCTCCGCCGCGCGCGGATCCAGCGCGGACACCGGCTCATCGGCGAGGATCACCGAAGCCTCCTGACAGTAGGCGCGCGCGATCGCTAACCGCTGCGCCTGGCCACCGGACAGCGTGCCCGCCGACTGCCAGGCGTGTTCGAGCAGCCCGACGCGCTGGAGCGCGACCGCGGCGCGATCGCGGACCTCCGGCGGGAAGCTCCCAACGGTCAGTGAGCGCGACAACGGGACTCGTCCGAGCGCCCCGCAGCACACGTTGTCGATTGCGCTACGGCGCTTGACGAGGGCGATCTGTTGGAATACGACCGCCGCCTCGCGCCGTGCCAGCCGCAGCGCCTTGCCCTTCAGGGTGGCCAGATCCTGGCCGCGCAGCCGCGCGCTGCCCGCATCGGGGTCGAGCAGCCGGATCGCACACCGCAGCAGCGTCGACTTGCCGCACCCGTTGCCACCCAGCACCGTTAGCAGCTCGCCCTGCTGCAGCTGCAGGTCGATGCCCTTCAGCACCTGGTTTTCGCCGAAGCTCTTGTGAATCCCCTCCATCACCAGCGGAGCGTCCAGAGCGAGGGCCCTGGACGCTCCCGGCGAGGGCGGCGGATCCGCGCGGCTTGCGGCCGTCTCGTCCAATTGATCAGAGATCGCTCGTCGTCAGGTGAACGGCGTTGGCCACGGCTCGGACCGGGTCATAGAGCGCGTCGGTCGCTGCCATCATCGGGCCGTTGCTGGCCGTGCCCAGCTCCTTATCGACGGTTGAGACCTGCGCCGCGGTCAGCTTCAGCAGCACCGATGCCACCTTGGCCCTGAACGCGGCGGGGAGATCGCCGCGGACCGTGACCGGGTCATTGATGATCGCCGACGACTTCCAGATCTGGCGGTAGTCGGCGGCCTTGAACTCCTTGGCAGCCGTAGCCGACGCCTGCTGCTGGCTGTTGACCTCGGAGGCGTCCACGCTGCCATGGGTCAGTGCGAGAAGCGACGCCGTGTGACTGCCGGCGAACTTGATGTTGACCCCCTGGCACGCCGCCGGGGTGCACTTGAAACCGGCGTTGATCAGCGCCGAGATCGGATATAGCCCACCGGAGGTGGAGGTGGTGCTCGACAGCGCGAGCGTCTTGCCCTTCAACTGTGCGAGCGTCTTGATCGGCGAGCTCTTCGGGACCCACACGCCGGCGGTGTAGGTGTCCGGCTTACCGCTGGTGTCACCGAACGCCGCCACCGGCTGGGCGCCGGCGAGCTTATGGGCCAGGACGTAGCCGAGCGGCCCAAATTCTCCGATCTCCAGCTGATCGGCGCGCATCGCCTCGATCTCGGCAACATAGCTGTTGGAGATGATCAGCTGCACCGGACAGCCAAGACCCGTCTGCAGATCGCCGGCCAGTGACTTATAGGCGGCCTCCAGGGCCGGTCCGGTGTCGTAAGGCTCAACCGCGAAGCGCACCGGGCTGTGCGAACAGCTCACAGCGGCGGGCGTCGACGTGCTCGCGGCGGGCGTTGCGGGAGCAGAACCTGATGAGCTCGACGAGCTCGATGAGCTCGACCCACAGCCCGCCAGCGTCAGGCCGATCAGCAACAACAAAACGGTGACTTTCTTCATCGTCAGCTACCCCCTGATTGGTTTCGCACGACACGATCGGCCTGGCCTTCAAACTTGTCAAGACAAGTCACAGGGTGTTCACACAAGTAGCGGACATTGTTGACAAGGTCGCGCCGCGCGGCCCGGCTTGAGGATTGGCGGCCGCCGCCGGCCGCCCAATAATCCACTCCGCCAGTCACACGTTGTGACGTTCCTGTAATCCGAGACCGCCCACGCGCCAGCTGCGGAGTTCTGTCAAGCCTGTCCGCCTACGTTCACCGAATCGTCACGGGATATCGGTTTCTCACCCGAATCATCGGAGGTGATGGGCAACGTCGATATCCACTTCCACCTCCTCCCCGGCGTTGACGACGGTCCTTCATCCGTGGACGAGAGCCTCGCGCTGGCGTCCGCCGCCGTCGCCGACGGGACCCAAACCGTCGTCGCCACTCCCCATGTGCACCCACAGCACATCACAGAGCCCGCGCAGATCCCCGAGCTCGTGCGAGAGCTGGTCGACCGCCTGCGACGCCAGCGCATCGGACTCGACGTCCGACCGGGCGGCGAGCTGGCCCACCAGATGGTCCAGCGCCTGACCGATCCGGAACTGCAGGCGATCGCCCAGGGGACCCGCGGACACCGATGGGTGCTGCTTGAAGCACCCTTCGCCGGGCTCGACGACCGCTTCACCGAAGCCGCGGCCGAGTTGCGCCACCGAGGCTTCGGGACCGTCATCGCTCATCCCGAACGCACGATGCAGACCCCCGCCACCGACGCGGCGCTCGCTCGCGAGCGCGTCGCCGGCAGCGTGTTGCAGCTAACTGCTGGCTCATTCACCGGTCTGTACGGCGAACGAACTCGCGCCGACGCGCTGACTCTATTGCGCAGCGCCCCGCGAGCGGTGATCGCCTCAGACGCGCACGGTGGGGCTCGGATGCCGGCGCTCCGGAGCGCAGTTCACGAGCTCACTGCAGTGGGGGAAGGCGCTGCCAGCCGGTTCGTTGCGGACATCCCCTACTCGCTGCTCAAGCATGGACTCATCGCCGACTACCGTGCTTGCGACCGCGGTGCGAAGATCACCAAGGCCGTCTGGTGGCGCCGAGGGGTCGCTCAATCATCGGTTCGCCGCTCTCCGAACGGCGTTCCACCGCGCGAATGAGCTGGTCGATCGCCGTCGCGGCGGCGGCGCCGTGGAAGGCGATCCGTTCGATCGGCCATCGGTCGCGGCCGCCTGCGTCCTGCTCCAGCAGCCAGTCAATCACCGGGGACGCGTCGGATCCACCTTTGAACGAAAGCGCGATGACCGAGTGTTCGTCAAGCAGCTGGATCAACTCGGCAGGCGTGCGCACCTGGACCCAGCCGTCCGGTGCTTGACCGGCGTGAAGGTCGGGGTCAAGCCACAGTTGCAGCTCGTTGCTTCGCTGCGCCTCATCGCGCGCCACGAGCCAGGCGAGCTCGCTGACAGCTCGCCGGAGATCTTCGCTGAGCGGCCCGGGCCGGCGGAGCTCGAAGAACGCCAGCAGACCGCCGTAGTACCACAGCTGCTCGCGCGCGGTCTTCTGCGTGAACCGCTCCCACAGTGCGTGCCCCTCCTCGCGGTAGTCACGCACGAGCGAGCGCGCGTTGTGAACCTTGTCGGCGAGCGCGACGCGCAGGATCGCGTCATCGGTCACCTCGGGCATATGCATGAGGTAGCGGCGCTTGCGCTCGATCCACGTCTCGGCCGGGTCGATGTCGACCGAGTCAGAGCAGCCTTCGACGATCTCCGCAGCGTGCTGACCAAAACTCCGCAGGATCCTCTCAAGCACGACTCGACCGCCGCCGTCCTCTACCGAGTCGTGCAGCATCGCCGCGATCGCCTCGTCCTCATCGCCACCGTCCTCGATCACGAGGCCCGTGACGACGAGTAAGTGCGCCAGGTATGGGATCTCCGTCCCTGTGCGACGCTGGTGTCCGTGGATCTGCGCGGCCAGCGCAACGGCGGCAAGGAAGCGTTCGGTTAGAGCTGGAGGGGCGCTCTTCATTCAGCTGCCCGCGCCGTTAGCCGCCGACAAGGCGGCGCGCCAGGCCGCGACCTCGTTTAGCGCGTCGGTGGGGCGCTCCTCGATCACCGCGGGTGTGCCGGAGAAGACAAGCCCGGATTCGGCGTCGAGGCAGATCACGTCTCCCTCGTAGAGCAGCCGTTCACCGATCCTCGCGGTGCGTGCAGTCAGATCGAGCTCGAGCTTGGGGCAGCCGACGAGGCAGGGCTTGGCGAGCTCGCGCGCTACGACCGCAGCGTGAGACGTGCGACCGCCGGAGCCGGTCAGCACGCCGGCCGATACGGCGACCGCGGCCATGTCCTCAGTCACAGTGTCCGCGCGAACGAGCACCGGCGGCGTTCCCGTTTGCGCGATGCGATCGGCCGCCTCGCGGTCGAGCGCGAGCGGACCGATCGCGACCCCCATGCTCGCTGGGATCGCGTGAGCGAGCGGCTGGGTGCCTCCGGGTGCTTCGACGTACACGCGGCGGATCGCCGCAAGGTCAATATCCTCAAGGTGGGCGAGCGCCGTTGCCGGGGAGATCACGCCTTCGTGAACCTGATCGGTCGCGATCCGCAGGGCAGCCCAGGGCGTGCGCTTTGCGGTACGCGTCTGAAGGAGAAACAGTTCGCCTTCCTGGACGGTGAGCTCGAACTCCTGCGCGTCCTCGAACTCGTCCTCCAGTCGGGGGCATAGCTGCTCGATCTTGTCGAGCAGGTCAGGGGCGATCACGGCCAGCTCGCTGACGCCCTGCACGATGTGGCGGCCGGCGACTATGTCCTCGCCCTGGGCATCGAACAGAAAGTCCATATACAGGCGCCGCTCTCCGAGGGCGGGATCGCGCGTGAATCCCACACCGGCACCCGACACCCCACCAGCATTACCGAACACCATGCGCTGCAGGATGACCGCGGTGCCGAGATCGTCCGCAACGTCGTGCATGCGGCGGTAGTCACGGGCTTTCGGCGCATCCCACGACGCCAGAACCGCGCGAGCCGCCGCGAGTAGCTGCTCGATTGGGTCCTGGGGGAACGGTCGCCCGGTCAGGTCGGCGAACCGCTCCAGATGAGCGCGAGTGAGCTCCTCAAGTGCTCGCGCCGTGAGCTCGCGCGGACTTTCCACCGCCGCAGCAGCGAGCTGATCACGCACGGCTTGCTCGAACGGCTCGTGCGGGCATCCGTCAACGACAGTCGCGAACGATTCCACCAGCCGCCGGTATGAGTCCCAAGCCAGCTTCGGGTTGCCGGTCTGCGCGATCAGTCCGCGCACCGAGATGTCGCAGACGCCGACGTTCAGCACCGTCTCGAGCATGCCCGGCATCGACACTGGCGCGCCCGAGCGAACCGACAGCAGCAGCGTCCGTCGCGGACTGCCGAGCCGGAGCCCCGTCTGGCCTTGGAGCGCGTCGACGGCGCCCGAAACCACCTCCCGTAGGTGTTCATCGCCGTTCGATGGGTGCATGCGGCTGCGCGAGAAGCTCGTCTTGAGAACGGCGGCCTCCGGCACACGGAATCCAGCCCGCGCGAGTCGCGCCAGCCCGTGTGCTTTGGCGCCGATCGTCATCGCGCCCGGGACCGGGATCGAAGGGTCGCCGAGCACGTAGACATGCTCGCTCGCCGCCGGGACGAGCGACGATACCGGCGGCGGTGCCGAGTCCGCGGCACGCCGGGCAGAAGACTCCGAACGCACGACCCGGGAGAGCGTGTGCTCTCGCAGCAGGTGTGCGCTGTGCATCAGCGCGTCGGCGGCCTCCTCGAACGCGCGCGTGAGCTCGACTACCACAAACAGCGCGACATTCGACTCCTCGGGTTCCGCGACCAGTGCCTGGTGGACGGCGCGCTGGGTGTCGTCGGTCTCGCGCTCGAGCTCGATCGCCTTATGCGCTGCCGCGAGGAAAGCGTCCATGTCCTCGCGAGGGCCGCCCCGTCGCAGTTCGACGCTCAGCTGCACGGCACGGAGATACTCCCGCGACGCGTTCAAGACCAGCCGTGCGATTCGGCGCACCTGTGGCCGCACGCCGCCGGCAGGATGCCCATCCGACAACAGCGTGGCGTAGAACGCTGCCTCCTCGGCGCAGTCAGCGATGTCATCCGCGGCCTCCACCAGGTCGAGGAACGGGCGGAGGTCCGGTGATCGGAGAACGGCGGTCCGGGCCCCCGTGACCAGCTCATCAGCCTCATGCTCGGCGTTCAGCGCGCGTGCAGCAGCCGCGTGGCAGCGGTCCGCGGCGCCGACGATCGCGTGCTCGAGCCCGTCGCGGGCCGCCTCGGCGATTTCGACGCTGAGTTCGGCGTGGCGCAACGCTAGTTCCTGGATCTCCTGACGAGCCGACCGCAGATAGCCGGTCAGCTCAGCACGAACCTCATCCTGGACGAGTGACACCATCTTTCCCGCCAGCAACCCGTCGGAGCAGATGCGCAGCACCGCCCGCAGGTAGGCCTCCGCCGCATCGGTGCCGAGTACATCCTGCAGCGACTCGCCCGCCCGCGCCACACGACCCCCGGCGAACTCGAGCGCGTCGTAAACGAGTCCATCAGCCCCCGCACGCAAGAATGCGATGTGCCCGTGTTCACGCTCGGCGGCCCAGCGCAACAGCTCGATCGCCGACCGTCTGCCGACGAGCCGACGCAACCGCTTGCGCGCCCGGTTCCAATCGATGATGAACACCAGCCGCGACCCGAGATGCGCGATGAAACGCTCCAGGTCTGCTTCGTCATCGGCCTCGAACCGTCCGCTCGCAAGGTGGAAGAGACCGCCCTCGATCGCCGCATCACTGCGAGACCGCGTGTCATCCCATACCGCCCGGAACGGAGCGAGGAGACCCTGAAAGAACAACAGCCGCGCGAGGTGCACGTCGGTGTAGGTGATCGTCACCACCAGGCCGGTGACCTTGATCACGACGATGTGCGCGTCGGTGGTGCCGAGATCGTTCTGGATCACCAGCGTCGGCCCGGTTCGCGTCGCGATCGTGCCCAGCCCCGGATGATCGAACTTCAGCCGCTCCGTCGCGTGCACTCCACGCATGAACGCGCGGACCACCCCACGATCGGCCGGAGACAGGTCGTGCGCACGGGCGCCATCGATCGACTCCGTCGCGATCTGCCCCTCGAGCGCGTTCAACTCCCTATGTGCATCCATCACCACCAGATGTAGGCTGTCGCCGCCCGCCCCCGGACCGGCGGTGAGCAGCGCGATGTCATCAGAGGCCATCAGATCACCGTCGACCCTCAGCGCCGCTGATACCGCCTGAAGGCGACGGTCGAGATCCCGCGCGGCGGGAACGCCGGCAGCGAGCAGTGGCGCCAGCATCGCCTCAACCTCGTCGATCGTCCGGCGCGCAAGCGTCTGCGCGCCCGGGATGCGGTACCGACCGTCCGGCTCATGAGTGCTACCCCCGACTAAGCGATCAAGCTCGCGGTCCTCGACTCCGCTCGCCAGCCGCTCGTCACGCAAACCACTCACCCCCACTGCACCGTCTGCCCCGCTCCGCGCTGCCTGGAGCAGCGTGAGCAGGTACTTGACTCGGTCGTTAGCGGCCAACGCACTGCCCACCAGTCCAGGAAGCAGCAACTGGGCCTCGCCGAGCACCTCGATCATCCGATCCTTTGCCATCACACTCCAACGCGCCGATCATCAAACACAGTGATTTGATCGTGGCCCACGACCCGGCCCAGCGCATCCGCAATAGACCCGGCAAGACGATCAGAGGGTTACCAGTTGGTCACAACTTCCTATCGATGCGGACGAAATGTGAAGTCGCTGTGAAAGCGAGAGACGTCTCAGCGGTATTCGGGGTTGGGGTGATCCGGGTGCGAGAGATCCCAGTCGTGGGTCGAGTTGCCGTAGGCGGGGATGCCGCCGGCGTCGTTGAGCATCCGTGCCAGGTGGAGCAGGTTCCAGGTCATGAAGTTAAGCGTGACGCACCCTTCGATCATCAGCGCGTTTCCGGAAAGCTCTTCCGTAGATCACCGCGCTCAACGCTGCCCCACACCGCGCGATTCCGACGGCAGCCGCTTCGACGGGGCGTGTGATCCACGCCGTCAGATGCTACGGACGAGCTCCGAGGACGACGTTGAACGGGGTCTCGCTCGCGCGGCGGAAGCGGGTGAAGCCGCCGGCGGTGACGACCTCGCCCAGCCGCTGCTCGCCGGCTTGGGCACCGAGCGGCTCACCATCGGCCATCACGCGGTAGAGCCCGAGGCGGTCGCCGATCACCACCAGCGCCGCGCTCATCGCAGCGCCGAGGTCGCCGACGAAGCGACCCATGAACTCATCCAGCTTGGCCTGATCGATGGCCTGTGCAGCAGTGGACATGTGATTGATCCTTTCGCCCGTGGAGTGCGTTTAGCGGATTACCGCTCGTCCCAGACCTGGACGACGGTCTGGCGTGAGATCAGCCCGCCTTCGAGCTCGATCACCGTCGCGCACAACACGTTTGTCCCGTCGGGGTAGCGGCACGCCTGCGTGTAGGCGGCTCCGGACTCGTCCTTGACCCGGTGTTGGACCGAGTGGGTCATGTCGCGGCCGTAGGTGTCCTCGAGCCAGGACCTGATCTCCGCGCGTGTGCAGAGCACTCGCGGTGAGCCGGGCTGAGAGATCCTGTCGGCGATGGTCACGGTGGCGTCCGGGGCGTACATCGACAGCTGGGTCGATGCGTCGCGTTCCTCGGCGGCACGCGCGAAACGGTCGAGATCGAAGGTGGGGTTAGTCGTCGTGCTCATGGCGTTCTCCTTTGTTGGTGTTGGGTGCCATGGGAGCTAACGTTGCGCGGACCGCGTGTGAACGCCGTCAAACGAGAGTCAAAGAGCGCGGCGGTAGGCTTTGACGTTGTGCTGCGCGCACGCCTGTTAGGGCGGCTCGCGGTCGAGCTGGACGGGACCGTGATCGATTCGCCACCGTCGCACCGCCCATGGGCGGTGTTCGCGTACCTTGCGCTCACGCCGCGATCGGTACCTCGAGCCGAGTTGGCGACACGATTCTGGCCCGACGTGCTCGACCAGAGCGCGCGAGCGAGCTTGCGCAGCGCGCTGTGGACGCTACGCCGCCAGCTGGGCGAGCGACTGGTCGTCGAGGGTGAGCGGGTCGGCCTGAGCGACGAGGGAGGTCTGTGGATCGACGCTCGCGAGTTTGAGTTGCTGGCCGCAGACGCCCCCGAGCAAGCGCTGGCGCTGTGCCGCGGAGAGCTGCTGGAGGGAATCGAGGATGACTGGGCGCTGTCGGCCCGCGCGCGCCACCGGGAGCGGGTGATCGAGCTGCTAGAGGAGATCGCGCACGCCTGCGAGCGACGCGGTGATGCTCGTGAAGCGATCGACCTCAGCCGTCGCCAGGTAGAACTCGATCCGTTCGACGAGGGCGCCCATCGGCGGCTGATCACCCGGCTCGGTGCGGCCGGCGATCGAGCCGATGCGCTGCGTGCCTACCGCGCCCTGTCCGAACGCTTGCGCCGGGAGCTGGGCGTGGCGCCCTCCGCGCCGACGCGCGAGCTGGTCGAGCAGCTGCGCGCAGACGTGGAAACCGGCGCGCCCATCAGAGCCAGCCCGTCGCCGCCGACGCCGGGGCTGCTGCCGCTCATCGGCCGCGATCGGGAGCTGGCAGGGCTCGAGGAGACGTGGCGATCAGTCTTGGGTGGGTCGGGAGCTGTGGTGCTGATCCGCGGCGAGGCGGGGATCGGGAAGACCAGGCTGGCCACGGAGCTGCGCGAGCGCGTGACCTCGGCCGGCGGATTGAGCGCTGCGTGCGCGGCGCTTGACCTCGGCGGCACCGCGCCGCTAAGCCTCTGGGCAGAGCTGATCCGCGAGCTCTTGCCTTTCCTGCCGGCGCCTCCATTGGACGCTGCTTGGCCTGAAGAGCTGGCCGTGCTGGCGGCAGAGCTTCCGGCGCACTTCGCCCGCAGCGGCGAAACGGGCACCAAGGTCGCGCCAGACCTCCAGCGCACCCGGCTCTACGAGGCGGTCGTCGCGCTGCTCAGCTGGGCCTCGCGCACGGCGCCGCTGCTGCTCGTACTCGAGGATGCTCATAGCGCTGATGCGCCGAGCCTGGAGCTGGCCGGCTATGCAGCCCGGCGCGTGGCGGGTCAACGGGTCATGGTCCTGATCACCCGGCGCGAACTGCCGCACAGCGCCGACGCGGACCGGCTCGAGCACGCGCTACGGTCGCGCGGGCTGATTGCGTCCGAGCTCGCCCTCGGGCCCCTGCCGGCCGAGCGGGTGGCGGCGCTTGCCCGCAAGGCAGCGCGCCTGGGCGAGGCTGACATCACACGCGTCGTGGAGCGCGCGGAGGGCAACGCGCTGCTTGCCGTGGAGACCGCGCGCGCGCTCGGACGAGGTCAGGACGAGGTCGCGCCGAGCCTTCGCGGATCCGTGCGGGCGACGCTCGCACCGCTTGCGGGAGAGGCCCGCAAGCTCGTCGAGATCGCCGCGGTCGCCGCGCGGCCGCTCGAATCCGCCGAGCTCGGCCAGCTTGGCCTGCGAGATCCCGAGGAGGCCGCGACCCAAGCCCTTCAGACAGGTATCGTGCTCGCCGGCGCCGACGGTCAGATCGGGTTTCGCCACGCGCTGCTGCGCGCCGCGGTCTATGAGGAGATCGCCGAGCCCCGCCGCCGGGGGCTGCACCGGCGCTGGGCACAGGCGCTGATCGAGAGCGAGCAGATGGGCGCGATCCCCCGCCCGGCCGAGGTGGCCCGGCAGCTGCGACTCGCGGGCGCCGACACCGATGCAGTCCCGCAGCTCGCGCGCGCCGCCGCGGATGCCCGGAGCGTGGCCGCACTGGAGCAGGCGGTCGCCTACCTAGACGAGGCGCTCGGGATCGCGCCAGAGCGAGCCGACCTGTGGCTCGAGCTCGGCGAGCTCGAAGCCTGGCGCGGACGCCGCGAGCAAGCGGAGGCAGGATTCGAACGGTCGCTGGCGCTCCTGGCGGAAGGCGAGCCGCTGCCGCTCGCCCGAGCCTGGCTGCGGCGAGCGCGGGCCTACCACGGCCCGATCTGCGTCCCGCGCGCGGTGCTCGAGAGTGCCAGCCACGCGATTGAACTGCTCGATCGCACCAGCTTGCCCACGCAGGAGGAACGCAGCGAAGCGCTCGCGGCGCGCGCCTGGGCCGAGGCCGTCGCCGGCGACGTCCAGGAAGCCGAGCGGCTGCTGGGGCAGCTCAGCGCCGATGCCCCGGTGACCAACGACTTGCGAACCTACGACGTCGGACACGCCCGCGCGCTCGTACTGATGCGGAGAGGCCGGTTCGTCGATGCCTACGGCCCGTCGATCGCCGCCGGGGAGGCCATCGCCCGGGCGCGACGGCCCGACCTCGCGTTCGGGTGCTGGGCAAACGCCGCCGGCGCCGCAGCCGCGGCCGGGGAGCACGAGCGGGCCCTCGAGTTCCTCGATCGCGGCATGACCGCAATCGCCGGGCAAGGGCTCCAGAGCTTGGAGATCCATCTGCTGGCCGCCCGGTCCTTCGTTCTGAGATGCCTCGGGCGGTTGGAAGAAGCCCGCCGCGCGGCTGAGTCCGAGCAGGCACTCGCTACACAGCTCGCGCAACCTGAGTTGCTGGCGATGGCGAGCCACGACCGCGGCCTGGTCGCCCTCCAGCAGGGAGCGTACGAACTAGCCGCCGGGCTGCTCGCCGAGTCGCTCGCAGGCGATGCGCGCATCAGCCGGCCCCTGACGCGTCTGGCGCTGGCCGAATCGCTCGCCCGGAACGGACAGCCGGAACGAGCTGCTGAGGAAGTCCGAGCCACGGTGCTCGAGCCCGTCCGCCCCCAGGACTTCCCCAACGCGCTCGTGCCCAAGCTCGCACGCGTCCAGGCCCTGATCGCGCTCGCCTGCGACCGGCACGAGGAAGCCGAGCGGCGAATCAAGGAGTCAATCGCAGGCTGGGAACGCCTGCTCGAGCAGACCGTCCGTGCCGAGAGCATCACGACTGTACTGGCCGACCTCGGACGCCCCGTAGTGGGCCTCGTCGAACCCGAGCTCGAGCTTGCCAAGGCCCGCGCCGAGCTCGACGAGATGCAGTCATCAACTCCAAAGGAGAGGTCGAATGCCGTCGTTCCATGACACCGCGACCTCGGACGCGGCGCCGGAGGACGTTTGGAAGCTCCTCTACGACCCATCGCGTTTCCCCGACTGGTGGACAGGAATCGGCACCATCACGGTCACGAACGACAGGGAATACACCATGTACCCCGAGGGCTACCCCGACTTTCCGATGGGCCAGCTGCTGGAAACCCAACGCGACCAGCAGCGGGTCACGGTCTCCTGCCTGGTTTCCGATCTGCGCTTTGAATGGCGGCTGGAGCCGGCGGGCGAAGGCACGTTGATCACCGTGGAGGTCGAGATCCCCGATGCCGAGGTCAACCGCCTCGAGACCCAGCGCGAAGTCATCACCACGTCAGTGCAACGACTCGCGCGGCTCGCCGCGGGCTGCTGAGCGCCCCTGAAGCGGCGCCCGGTCGACTTCGCTCCGCGCGTAAAGAACAGCGCAGCCGCGAGCGCCCGCCGCTGCGGAGCGGGCAGAGAGGCGACGGTGTCTTCAGCAGCCCGTCGAATAGATCGCCCAGGCCCGCGAATGCAAGCGACGCATCCGGCTCGGCCGGCGCGGTTGAGATCACCCGGTAGCCGCGCCGGCGGGCGCTCGCAACGCGCAACGCAACGCCCCTGCCGTCTCCGCCGTTCCTCGACGAACGCTCGTCGTCGACGGCTACGTGCGCTCACGAACTGAGAACACCTCGAGCGCCGGCTCAGCGTCGATTCAGCGCTGGCAGATTGCAACTTGGGCCGCCGCCCGCGGCTGGCGTCTGGGGCGCATCTTCGAGGAACCCGTGTCCGACCAATCGGCGTGCGCTGATCAAGATCACCGGTCTCAGACGGCCAGGAACAGCTCGCGATGTGGACGCCGGGGCGGCCAGGCAAGTGGCTGACCACAGCATCGCTCGTGTTCCGGCGATCAGCTTATGTGTGTATATAAGCTTCGGTGAAGATGGCTCAGGCTTCCGGATCACGATTTCGTGCCCGCCGGCATAAGCCGCGCGCGCACTTCGTTCATATTGGCAAGACCGGAGGCAGCGCCTTGAAGGCAGCGCTTGCACCCCTCACCACTGAAGGGAGCTATGAGATTGTGCTCCACAGCCACGACTGCGAACTGCGTCAGATTCCGTCTGGGGACAAGGTCTTCTTCACCGTCCGCGCGACCCTATTGATCGCTTTGTTAGCGGGTTCAATAGCAGGAAGCGCCGCGGCCAACCGCTCTTTGACAATCCGTAGAGTGTGGAGGAGCAACGTGCTTTTTGGGCCTTTCCGACGGCCAACTCCCTCGCCAGCGCTTTGTCATCTGACGAGAGAGAGCAACGAGCTTCCGCTCGCGCCGCGATGATCTCGATTGGTCACGTTAGAAGTTCGTACTGGAGATGGTTTCACGATCGCAAGTATCTCCAAAGCCGGCTTGACGACCTTCTGCTCATCATGTGGTTTCCGAGTCTTGATGCATCTTTTGCTTGTCTGCTCGAGCTGCTTGGTCTTTCAGAGCGCGCCGCGCTGCCAAACAATGATGTGGCGTCTCATCGCAGCCCGGCGAGCGCCGACAGGCGTCTCGGCGACTGCGCAATCGAAAATCTCAAGCATTGGTACGGGGCTGATACTGCGTTCTTAGAGGTCTGCGCCACACTGGAGTGCTTCGCACCTCGCCTTGAAGCCCAAGTGAGCGGCGAAACTGCGCCTTTCGGGAGTGTCCGGACTTCTGTGTAGTGGTCATGCGCGCGGGAGCTGATTGCTGAGTTCTCGGCATGGCCTCAAAACGGCCTGCCCGCACTGCGTTCTCCCGTGAAGACCCTGTCCCGGCTCAGAAGAGCCGAAGAGCCGACGCCCGGACTCGAACCGGGGACGGGCCTCTCACCGGAAGGTTTTCAAACGATCAGGATCTCCTACGCGGCGCGAGCGGCTCTGAGGCGCGCGAGCGAGAACCGCGCTGCCAGCGCGGGGTCGTCGAGAGTAAGCGTGATCTCGATATTCCGAAGCCAGCGTCGCTCTGGCTGCGTGATGCTCTTGCGCATGGCATGTGGGTCGTCGACGAGCTCCCTTCGTCGGCTGCGCAGCTTGGCACGGTGCTCGCCGGCTCGCTGCGGGCTACGCCGTCGTCGGTCGGCTTGGCGGGTGGCTTGCGGGTTTCCGTCAGCTGTCGGGCGTCGTCTTGGACTCGTCTGATACGTCTGGTTCCACCGACGGCGCCGCGCCGCGGTGCGCAGCGGGGGGCCTGTCAGGCACCCTAGGCGGAAGTTTTTGGTCTTGCGGCGCTGAATCGTGTTGATTGGCGGGCGATTCGGCGCTGCGGGGCTGGCTGGTTCTGTCTACGTTTTGAGCTTGGTGCCGAGCAGCTCGAGGGCGGTGGCTTGAAGCTCGGTGGGGGTGGTGAGGCGGGTGAAGGTGTGTTGGCTGGGGCCGATGCGCAGGGTGTTGCGACACAGGGTGGCGAGGTCGTCGAGCAGGTCGGGGAGGGTGTGGGCCTGATAGCCGTGCTCGGTGTGGGCGCTGGCGGCCTTGGCTTTGGCGTTGGGTGAGCGTTGGGCTGGGGAGACGGGGTCGGTGGGAGCCTGTGGTGTCTCGTCGTCGAACAGCAGCGGGGTGAGTCGCTGGCGCAGTTCGAAGGAGACGTAGTAGGCAAGCATGCATAGGAACGCGTGCGCGCGGACACGGTCTTCGAGGTGATGGCGGATCGGTCGGATCTCGAGCGTGTCGTTGATCGTTTGGAACGCGCGTTCGGCCATCTTGAGCTGCTTGTAGGCGCGGACGGTCGCTTGGCTGGTGAGTGTTGGGTGCTGGCTGGTGCTGCGGATCACGTAGAACCCGTCAAGTGCGGCCTCGGTGGCGATCGGCTGGGTCTTGCGCTTGAAGGAGAACGAGCCGTCTGAGATCTCAAGCTCGAAGTGCTTGGCCATCTTGTACTTGTTGATGACCTTCCCGGCGCGCTCGCCGATCTTGCCCGCCGGGGCGTTGCGAAGCGTTCCCCGCTCCCCTGAGACCATCTTCTTGACCTTGGCGAGCTCTGTCTCTGTGGCGGTCAGCATGCTCTCTCGTTTGCGGGCGCGCTCGGCCGCGACCGCCGGGTTGCGGCACACCACAAGCCGCTCTCCGGGGTACAGGGCGGAGGTGATCTCGGCGAGGTTTTGCTCGTCAAACAGTGACAGTTGAAGGTCGCCTGAATTGACCAGCGCGCGGACCTGGACGGCTTTGAGCGCGGTGATGAACTCGATCCCCTGCTCGGTCAGCGTCTGGGCGTGCGCCTGGGTGATCATCCCGCGATCGCCGACCAGCACGACATGCTCGATCCCGAAGCGCTCTGAGACCGCGCGCGCCGCGTCGGGCAAGGTTTGCTGGTCTGTGATGTTGCCCTCGTGCACGCAGATCGCGACCGGCCGCCCCTCTGGGCTGCATGTCAGCCCGTAGGTGATCTGCAGCTTGCCCTTGACCGTGTCGCGCGAGTAGCCAAGTTTGGCCAGCGGACAGCAGCGCCCCTCCAGATAGCTCAAGGACAGGTCATAGAGCACGAACCCCTCGCCGGCGAGATGGCGTCGGGCGAGCGTCTTCTCGATCCGCTCCTGGCGCTCCAGCAGCCAGTCCATCGCCGAGAGAAGCTCGGCTTCGGTGACCTCGCCGAGCTC
>OCTA010000781.1_pt1 | contig 29369 bp, 40 predicted proteins | sample 1538991 | NCBI WGS metagenome assembly OCTA01 (sample SAMEA3539302, study PRJEB22396) | soil metagenome | biome: tundra; feature: field; material: soil | place: USA | collected 2010-05 | depth 0.15 m | reverse complement strand
GCTGCGGACGAGCGTCATCTGAATATGCAAGTTATATGAAATGAACATCGTCCCTGGCACCGCAGGTTTTTCAACCTGACCGCTTTTGACACAACTGGCCGCAAGCGGCGTCGATGTCCGTGCCGCGCGCACGACGGAAATGGGCGACAACCCCGCGGGCGCGCAATACGGCGATGAAGAGCCCGGCGTCATCGTCTGAAGCCGGCGCGTAGACCGCTCCGCGCAGGCCGGTGCCCGTGGAATTGTAGCGAAGCAGATTCACGTGCATTCGCCTGCCCGACAGGAGCTTCGCGAGCCGCCGGGCCTGCGGGATGGAATCGTTCACATCCTTGAGCAGGCAGTACTGGATCGAAACCGGCCTTCCAAAGGCGGCCTGGTACGCTTGGGCCGCCTCGAGAATATCCCCGACCCGGAAGCGTTTTCCGGCCGGCAGGAGCCGGGCGCGGGTTTCGTCGTCGGGCGCATGGAGGGAGACGGCCAGGTTCACGCCGAGGCGGGTCGCAGCCAGGGCCTCGATGCCGGGCACTATGCCGACCGTTGAAACGGTGACCTGGCGCCATCCCAACCCCCCGAGATCGTTCCCCGCAATCCTCTCGACCGCCGCGACCACGTTGTCGAGATTGAGCATGGGCTCTCCCATCCCCATGAAGACAGCCGTCTGAAGCCTCCGGCCGCGGGAACGGGCCTCGGACCGAAGCGCGAGAAACTGTTCCACGATTTCGCCGGCCGACAGATTGCGCTCAAAGCCCATCTTGGCGGTGGCGCAGAAATCGCATCCCATGGGGCAGCCCACCTGCGACGACAGGCAGCCCGCCGCCCGGTCCGCGCGATAGGCAGGCATCAGCACGGATTCGATTGCGCGGCCGTCGCCAAGTTGCAACAGGAGCTTGACGGTGCCGTCGTCCGACACCTGACGCGCCGCGACGGAAGTCAGGCTGGAATGCGGGGCGCCCAGCCGTTCCGCAAGGCCCTGGGGCAATGGCCACCTGCCGCCGCGGGCCATTCCATCCGGCGAATAGAGCGCCCGCAAGACCCGGACGGCATGCGCGGCGCTGAATCCCCAGGACGCGAACAGCCCCCGAAGTTCATCCAGGCCATAATCGGAAAGCGCGCGCACGCCGCCTCCCGGGTTTGAATGCTGCTGCAAACCGGACAGGACCGCGGGGTGGGTCCCTAGGCCCGTTCGACATCCGGTCATGCCGGAAGGGAAGGCTCGGGAGGAGTGCGGGTCAATCCTTTGCACAAATGCAATGACGCGGAACGCGCCCAATAAAGTCTTGGGGTTGCCCATGGATTCCGGCGGCTCCGGACCGCAGGCCGCAGGCGGAATCGTGGGCCGCAATATTAAAAAATCTGCTTGTCAAATAAACCGCGATTCTCATGATCACCCGCCCTCCCGCCATAAAACTCCATGTTGAGCCTAGCTCCGTGGAGTTTAACGCCCGGCCCTCAAGGCCGGGCGTTTTTTTGGCCTTCCGAATCGGAAGGCCAACGCGCCGTAGCCCAACGGGCGAAGGCGGGCAAACACAGGCCCTGCTTTCGGCACCCTTCCTAATCGGAAGGGCAACCCGGCGCAGCCCAACGGGCGAAGGCGGGCAAATCTCTCCGTTTGGAAGCCCGTGACGATCCGCGCCGAAGCCCGTCCCATTTGATGCTTGCCCCGTCAGGGGCCCTTGGAGTTAGATCTCCGTTTTCGTTATTCTTTAGCGCGTCCCCGGCCTGGGCTGGTGGACGCTTTCTCTTCGCGGAGCGGGGATAAAATCCCGCATTTCGCGAGAGCTGACACTTTTCGCCAAAATAGTTCTTGCCGGGCTTTTGGCGGGGGGTACGATTCACCTCTTTTCCCAAATTCTCACACCATAACTTCCTGCTCATGCCGACCATCAGTCAGCTCGTCCGCCAAGGCCGACGCAAAATCCGGTCCAAGTCAAAGTCACCGGCCTTGGCTGGAAACCCGTTCCGGCGGGGTGTCTGCGTGCAAGTGATGACCCGCACGCCGAAGAAGCCGAATTCCGCGATCCGGAAGGTCGCCAAGGTGCGCCTGACCAATGGCAACGAGGTGATTTCCTACATCCCGGACGAGGGGCATAATCTCCAGGAGCACTCGATCGTCCTCGTGCGGGGAGGCCGCGTGAAAGATCTGCCGGGCGTCCGATACCACATCGTCCGCGGAACCCTGGATGCGACCGGCGTCGAGAAACGCCGCCGCAGCCGTTCGAAGTACGGCGTCAAGCGCCCGAAAGAGGCGAAGAAGTCGGCAGCAGCAACAGCCTCTAGCTAGGAGCCCGATCCATGTCACGTCGTCACAGAGCAGAGAAACGCGTCGCCGTCCCCGACATCCGATACCAGAGCCCGCTCGTCGCGCATCTGGTCAACGTGGTCATGAAGGTCGGCAAGAAGAATCTCGCCCAGCGGATCGTCTATGGCGCCTTCGAGAAGGTGTCGGAAAAGCTGGAGAAGGGGGATCCGGTCGATCTCCTCCTGGGCGCGCTCGAAAACGCCCGCCCGCGCCTCGAGGTGAAGAGCCGCCGCGTCGGCGGCGCCACCTACCAGGTGCCCGTTGAAATCTCCTTTGAGCGCCAGGAAAGCCTGGCCCTTCGCTGGATCGTGGATGCGGCCGGAGGCCGCAAGGGCATCCCGCTCAAGGACGCCCTGGCGGCCGAGATTGTCGACGCGTACAACAATACGGGGAGCGTCGTCAAGAAGAAGGAAGATACCCACAAGATGGCGCAGGCGAACCGCGCCTTCGCCCACTTCCGCTGGTAAGGAATTGTTGCATGTCCGCTGAAGGCAAACATCCCGAGATAATTGTCGTCACGGACAAGTCCAAGATCTCCCGGGTCAACTCCCCGAACCGGCCGTTTCCGCTCGAGTGGACGCGCAACATAGGAATTGCCGCGCACATCGACGCCGGCAAGACGACCACGACCGAGCGCATTCTTTTCTATTCCGGCGCCGTCCACAAGATGGGCGAGGTCCACGAGGGGACGACCGTCACCGACTGGATGGAGCAGGAGCGCGAGCGCGGCATCACGATCACCGCCGCCGCAATCTCCTGCGCATGGAATGCCTCCTGCGGCCCCTGGAAGGGGATCAAGCAGCGCATTAACATCATTGATACCCCCGGGCACGTCGATTTCACGGCGGAGGTGGAGCGGTCGCTGCGCGTCCTCGACGGCGCCATCACCGTCTTCGATGCGGTGGCCGGCGTGCAGCCGCAGTCCGAGACCGTCTGGCGGCAGGCGAACAAGTACCGCGTTCCGCGGATTGCCTTCATCAACAAGATGGACCGCGTCGGGGCCGATTTTCACCGCGCGGTGGACGACATCCGGGTCAAGCTCAAGGGCAATGCGCACCCGCTCTTCCTGCCCATCGGCGCCGAGGAGAACTTCACGGGTCTGATCGACCTGGTCCAGATGGTCGCCTACACCTTTCCGACGGAAAAGGACGATCCGCTCGGCCTCAACCCGGTGACGACCGAGATTCCCGCCGGAATGCGCAAGGAGGCCAAGGCCTACCGCGAGAAGCTCGTCGAGGCCGTGGCCGATTTCGACGACACGATCGCGCACAAGTTCCTCGCCGGGGAGCACATCGGGTCCGACGAACTCATGCTCGCGGTCCGCAAGGCAACGATTTCGCTCGGTTTCTGCGGCGTTGTTCCCGGCTCGGCCTTCAAGAAGAAGGGCGTCCAGCGCCTGCTCGACTGCGTTGTGAACTACCTGCCGAGCCCGATCGACGTTCCCCCCATGATGGGCCAGAACAGCGACGGCGAGGAAACCCGGGCGGTGGTCGACGACAAGGGAATGCTCGCGGGCCTCGCCTTCAAGCTCTGGAGCGACCCCTTTGTCGGGAAGATCGTCTTCTTCCGCGTCTACACAGGCACGGTCAAGCGCGGCATGATGCTGTACAATCCGCGCACGCGCCGCCGCGAAAGGGTGTCGCGCCTCCTGCTGATGCACGCGATCGACCGCGAGGAGATCGACACGGCCTATGCGGGCGACATCTGCGCCCTGGTCGGCGTGAGGGACGTCATCACGGGCGACACGCTTTGCGACGAGGATTTCGACATCCGGCTCGAGCCGCCGTCGTTTCCCGAGCCCGTCATCTCGATGTCGATCGAGCCCAGCTCGAAGGCCGACCAGGAAAAGATGGGCGCCGCCCTCCAGCGCCTCGTCGCCGAGGACCCGACCCTTCGCGTAACGACGGACCCGGACAGCGGGCAGACAATTCTTTCCGGCATGGGCGAACTCCACCTGGACATCATTCGCGACCGCATGAAGCGCGAGTTCAAGGTCGAAGCGACCTCCGGCAAGCCGCAGATCGCATACCGCGAGACGGTGACCAAGCACGCCGACGGCGTGGGCAAGTTCATCCGCCAGTCGGGCGGCAAGGGCCAGTACGGCCATGTGTGCGTCACCCTCGAGCCGAACGGCAAGGGCAAGGGCATCCAGGTGCTCGACGAGATTGTCGGCGGCGCGATACCGAAGGAATTCATAAAGCCGTCGATCGCCGGAATCATGGAAGGCTGCAACAACGGCACGGTCGCCGGGCACCCGGTCGTCGATGTCATCGTCCGCATCGTCGACGGGTCGTTCCACGAGGTCGATTCGTCCGAGCTCGCGTTCAAGATGGCGGGCATTTTCGCATTCAAGGATGCGATGAAGAAGGCGACCCCGATCCTCCTCGAGCCGATCATGGGCGTCGAGGTCACGACGCCCGAGGAATACCAGGGCGACCTGATCGGCGACATCAACCGCCGCCGCGGCAGCGTGAAGGCGATGGAAAACAAGGCGGGGGCGTGCATCATCGCGGCCTCCGTGCCCCTCGAGATGCTCTTCGGCTACGTGACAGACATCCGCTCCCTTTCCAAGGGGCGCGCCAGCGCCTCCATCACCCCCTCCCATTTCGAGCAGGTTCCCGCCTCGCTCCTCGCCAAGATCATCGAGTCCTCCTCCAAGGGCCCGGCCCGCAGCTAAATCATCGTTCTTTTTCGCCATGAAAGGCCAACGCATCCGCATCAAGCTCCAGGGCTTTGATTATCGTGTCATCGACCAGTCCGCCCAGGACATCGTCGAGACGGCCAAGCGCTCCGGAGCCCGCGTCTCGGGCCCCATCCCGCTTCCGACCCGCATCGAAAAGCTCTCCGTCAACCGCTCGCCCCACGTGGACAAGAAGTCGATGGAGCAGTTCGAAACCCGCACCCACAAGCGGCTGATCGACATCATCGAGCCCACGGCCCAGACCGTGGATGAACTCAAGAAACTCAACCTGCCTTCCGGCGTGGACATCACAATCAACGTCTGATCCATCCGCGTCTTTACAGTCCAACGTTAGCCAGATGCCTTCAGGGCATCCTCTAATGTAGGTCTCAAAACGGAAAATCTTCCACCTACCGCTTAGCCATGATCTCCTCCCTCCTCGGCAAGAAAATCGGGATGACCCAGGTCTATGACGCCCAGAACGTCCTCGTCCCGGTCACCGTCGTCGAAGCCGGGCCCTGTTCCGTGGTCCAGGTCAAGACCGAGGCCACCGACGGTTACAACGCCGTGCAGCTCGGTTTTTCGGCCAAGAAGGCGAAGAACACCAGCAAGGCCGAACTGAACCACGCGAAGGCCGCCCATCTGGCGGACGCGCCGCGCGTTCTCGGTGAAGTCCGCCTGAGCGGAGCGCCGACCGCGAAGGTGGGCGACGTCGTCACCGTCTCGATCTTTTCGGAAGGCCAGCTCGTCGATGTGCTCGGCGTCAGCAAGGGCAAGGGTTTTCAGGGCGTTGTCCGCCGCTTCAGGGTCGCGGGAGGTCCCGCCGCCCACGGTTCGATGTTCCACCGCCGCATCGGTTCGATCGGCATGCGCCAGACTCCTGGCCGCTCGTGGAAGAACCAGAGGATGCCCGGACACATGGGAAGGGAGAGCCGCACGATGCAGAACCTCCGGGTCGTGAAGGTGATCGCCGACAAGAACCTGATCCTCGTCAAGGGGGCGATTCCGGGGGCAAACGGCGACGATGTCATTGTGCGCAGCGCGATCAAGGGCCAGCCGAAACACGCCTGAGACCGGAGAAATTACCGAAATGAAACTCAAGATCTTCAGCCCCGACGGGACGCAAAGCCGCGAGCAGGATTTCGACGGCCTGCCGACGTTTGAGGGCGACAAAGGCCGCCAGGCGGTCAAGGAAGTGATCGTCGCGACCCAGGCGAACCGCCGCCAGGGCACTCATTCCACGAAGACCCGCGGCGAGGTCCGGGGCGGCGGCAGGAAGCCGTGGCGCCAGAAGGGCACCGGCCGCGCCCGCGCCGGCTCGACCCGCTCGCCCCTTTGGGGCGGCGGCGGCGTCGTTTTCGGCCCGAAGCCGAGGGATTACTCGAAGAAGGTCAATGCGAAGGTGAGGGCGCTCGCCTTCAACCGCGCCCTCTTCGACCGCGCTTCCGCCGGGGAAATCGCCGTCATCGAGGCTTTTGCGGTGAGCCCGGCGAAGACGAAGGTCGTCGATCAGGTGGTCGGGCGCATCGCCCCCGAGGGCAAGGTGCTTCTGGTGGACGCGCCCTTCGCCGTGGAGACCCGCCGCGCCGCGCGCAACATCAGCCGCGTCTCCCTTCAGGAGGCCTCCAATCTGAGCACGGTCGATCTCGCCCAATACCGCGCGATCATCGTCAGCACGAAGGCCCTTGAGGCCATCATCGTCCGGGTGAACGGAGGAAAGAACTGATGAAATCCGACCACATCCTCAAGGCGGTCCGCCTCACCGAAAAGGCGAACAAGCATTCAGCCGAGCTGGGCCAGTACACCTTCGAGGTTTCCCCCGATTCCACGAAGCACACGATCGCCTCCGCCGTCGAGCAGGCCTTCAAAGTCACCGTGCGCCGGGTGAACGTCATGAACTACCGCGGCAAGAACAAGCGCGGCCGCAGCGGTCTTCCCAGCACGACCTCCGACTACAAGAAGGCGGTCGTGACCCTCAAATCCGGCGACAAGATCGAACTGATCTGACGCCCCGCCGGAAACCACCATCATGGCCATCAAATCCTTTCGCCCCCTCACGCCTTCCGGCCGCTTCACCTCGCTGAACCGGCGGACGGGCGTCTCCAAGAAACAGCCCGAGCGCGGCCTGATCGAGTCCCTGTCGAAATCCGGCGGACGCAATGTCTACGGCCGGGTGACCTCTCGCCACCGCGGCGGCGGGCACAAGCGCCTCTACCGGCTCGTCGACTTCAAGCGCGACATCCTCGACCAGCGGGCCCGCGTCCAGGCGATCGAGTACGATCCGAACCGGACCGCCAACCTGGCCCTGGTCGCCTACGCGAACGGGGAAAAGCGCTACATCCTCGCCCCCGAGGGGCTGGAGGCAGGGGCGACGATTTTCGCCTCGAACCAGGCGACGACGAATGATTTCCTCGTGGGCAACAATTTTCCGCTCGAGATCATCCCGCCGTCGACGAGGGTGCATGCCGTCGAGCTGACTCCGGGCGGCGGCGCCCAGATTGCCCGCACGGCCGGAGCGTCCCTGGAGCTGGTCGCCGTGGAAAACGGCCAGGCGCAGCTCAAGATGCCCTCCGGCGAACTGCGCTTCGTTCATCCCAAGTGCCGCGCCACGATCGGCATCGTCGGCAACAGCGACCACAACAAGCAGTCGCTCGGCAAGGCCGGCCGCGCGCGCTGGCTCGGAAGGCGTCCGCATGTCCGCGGCATGGCCATGAACCCGGTCGACCACCCGAACGGCGGCGGCCAGGGCAAATCCAAGGGCGGCGGCGGCCGCCAGCAGCTCGTCTCGCCCTGGGGCCAGCTCGCAAAGGGTTTCCCGACACGCCACCGCACCAAGGGCTCCAACCGGCTCATTCTCCTCCACCACAACGGCCGCAAGCCGCGCGGCCAGAAATAATCCCCACGACCTCCCGCCATGGCCCGTTCCATCAAGAAAGGATTCTTCGTTGACTATCACCTTTTCGAAAAGATCGAGAAGGCGAGCAAGTCCGGAGCGAAGAAGCCGATCCAGACCTGGTCGCGTCGCTCGACCATCACTCCCGACTTTGTCGGCCACACATTCAACGTCCACAACGGCAAGGTGTTCATAGCCGTGTATGTCACGGAGAACATGGTGGGGCACAAGCTCGGCGAGTTCGCCCCGACCCGCATCTTCAAGGCGCACGGCGGCATGACCCGCAAGGAAATCTAAACACCCGACACACGGCTTCGCCGAAACGACCGGCAGACGGCCCCGCAAACGGCAACACACATGGAAATCCAAGCTCTCTACCGCAACGCGCACATGTCCCCAAAGAAGGTGCGCGAGGTCGCCCGCACAATACAGGGCCGCAAGGCTCCCGAGGCGGTCGAGTACCTGGCGCTCATTCCGCGCAAGTCCGCCCGGCTCCTGGCCAAGACGCTCCGCAGCGCGATAGCCAATGCCGAGAACAACGCCAACCTTTCCGCCGACAGTCTGTTCATCAAGAGCGCGATCGTCGAAAACGGCCCCGTCCTGAAGCGCTTTAAGGCCGGAGCCCGCGGCACGGCCATGCCGCGCCGCAAGAAGATGTCCCACCTCCGCATCGTCCTTTCGGACGGCAGCAACAACTGATCTCACCACTATGGGCCAAAAGACCAATCCTATCGGCTTCCGTCTCGCCGTCCGCCGCAACTGGCAGTCCCGCTGGTTCGCGAACAAGAAGGATTTTCCCAAGCTCCTGCTCGAGGATCAGATGATCCGCACGATGCTGATGGAGAAGCTGAAGCAGGCCTCCGTCCCCCGCATCTTCATCGAGCGCGCCTCGAACCGCGTCCGCGTGAAGATCTACACCGCCCGTCCGGGCATCGTCATCGGCCGCAAGGGCCAGGAGGTGGAAAACATCAAGCTCCAGCTCGCCAAGCTGACCGGCCGCGAGATCCTGCTCGACATCCAGGAGGTGAAGAAGCCCGAGATCGAGGCGCAGCTTGTCGCCGAGAACGTCGCCCTCCAGCTCGAGAGGCGCATCGCCTTCCGCCGCGCGATGAAGAAGGCCGTCGAGATGGCCATGACCCTGGGCGCCGACGGGATCAGGATCCAGTGCTCCGGCCGCCTGGGAGGCGCCGACATCGCCCGCCGCGAGTGGCAGCGCAAGGGCCGCGTCCCCCTGCACACGCTTCGTGAGAACATCGACTACGGCTTCGCCGAGGCGCAAACCGTGTATGGCAAGATCGGCGTCAAGTGCTGGATCTGCAAGAAGGAGGAAGCCGCCGTCTGACCGCCCCGGCCTGGCGGCATTCGCCACGCGGCGGAACGCGCATGCGCTTCGCAGAATGAAAAGAAACGACTTCGTCTTTAATTAAGGAAACTCGAAAATGGCTCTCGCTCCCGCACGCACCAAGTACCGCAAGGCCCAGAAGGGTTCCCGCGCCGGAAACGCGAAGCGCGGCAACACGCTCGCATTCGGAGAATTTGGCCTCCAGTCCCTCAACCGGGGTCCGATGACCGGCCAGCAGATCGAGGCCGCGCGAGTCACGATCTCGCGCCACCTGAAGCGCAAGGGCAAGCTCTGGATCCGCGTTTTCCCGCACAAGCCGGTCACCAAGAAGCCCGCCGAGGTCCGCATGGGCCAGGGGAAGGGGCCGGTCGAGTACTACATCGCCGTGATCAAGCCCGGCGTTGTCCTGTTCGAACTGGCCGGCATTCCCATTGCCGTCGCCAAGGAAGCCTTCCGGCTCGCCGACGCGAAGCTGCCGTTCCACTGCCGGTTCATCGTCCGCGAGGGCACCGAGACCTGAACGCGGCGACCTGGCATTCAATCAAGGCACACTCCATGACCGCCAAAGAAATCCGTGAACTCTCCGCCGGGGAGATAACCACCAAGCTCCGCGAGACGCGCGAGCAGCTTCTCCAGCTCCACATGCGCAAGCAGACCGGCCAGGTCGAGAAGACCCATGAAATGCGAAGCCTGCGCAAGGATGTCGCCCGGCTCGAAACGATTTCCAAACAGAAGCAAAGCGCCGCCGCCGGCGCCGCAACCCCGTAAGCCATCATGTCCTCCGTCACACCCGGTTCGCGCCACATGCGCAAGACCCTGATCGGCTTTGTCACCAGCCGCTCCGGCGACAAGTCGATCAAGGTCACGATTCCCTACAAGACTCCGCATCCCCTCTACCACAAGGTCATCAATCGCAAGACCGTCGTCCATGTGCATGACGGAAAGAACGAGACCAAGGTGGGCGACCGGGTGAAGATCATGGAGACCCGTCCGCTCAGCCGCCTGAAGCGCTGGCGCATCGTCGCGGTCATCGAGAGCTCGGCGGGCCTCGTCCCCGAGGCCATTTCCGAGGCTGATGTCGCCGCCCAGGTCCCGACAAAGGCCGTGCAGCCCGTATCACCCGCTGAAACCGCCTCCTCCTCCGCCTCCGCCAAGGCTACGGCGGACAAGGCAGCCGTCGAGGCTCAGCCGGGCGCGCCGCAGGCCTGAAGCACCGTCAACAACAGCAAACTTCCCCCCATTTGAGGAGGTCCTACCATGATCCAACTTCGCTCCATCCTTGAGGTCGCCGACAACACCGGCGCGCGCAAGGCCGCCATGATCAGCCGCAAAGGCCAGAACACCGATGTCGCCCATGTCGGCGACATAGTCACCGTGCACATCAAGGAAAGCACGACGGACGCAACCGTGAAGAAGGGCGAGGTCGCCAAGGCCGTGGTGGTCCGCACGAAGGCGCCCGTGCGCCGCTCCGACGGCAGCTACCTGCGTTTCGACAGCAACGCCATCGTGATCATCGGCCCCGACAACAACCCGAAGGGCACCCGCATCTTCGGCCCCGTCGCCCGCGAGCTGCGTGCGAAGAACTTCATGAAGATCATTTCGCTCGCGCCGGAGGTTCTGTAATCCCATGCAAAAATTCCACATCAAACGCAACGACCCGGTGGTCGTCATCGCCGGCTCCCACAAGGGAAAGGAGGGCAAGGTCCTCGAGATCCTCCCCGCCAGCGGCCGCGCCCGCGTGGAAGGCCTGGCCATGGTCAAGCGCCACCTCAAGAAGTCCCAGGAGAACCCCCAGGGCTCGATCGTCGAGCGCGAAGGCTCGATCCATTTGTCGAACCTGATGCTCAAGTCGCGCCACGAGGCGAGGCTTGCCCGCCGGGGCGCCTCGTCCCCCGCCTCAGCAAAGGCCGCGGCGGTTGAGCCCTCCAAAGCCTGAAGCCCGCATTCGTCATGAGCTATACTCCCGTCCTCAGGAAACTTTACCGCGAGCAGGCCATGCCCGAGCTCGTGAAGCACCATGGCTACAAGAATCTGCATGAGATTCCGAAGCTCGTGAAGATCGTCCTAAACTCCGGCATCGACGCCGAGGCCGACAAGAACCAGATCGCCGACGTCCAGCGGGACCTCGCCCTCATCGCCGGCCAGAAGCCGGTGCTTGCGAAGGCGAAGAAGGCGGTCTCGAATTTCAAGTTGAAGCAGGGCCAGATCGTCGGCTGCCACGTGAATCTGCGGGGCAACCAGATGTGGGAGTTCTTCTATCGCCTGGTCGCGGTGGCCCTCCCGACCATCCGCGACTTTCGCGGCGTCTCCCCGAAGCTCGACGGGCAGGGCAACTACAACCTGGGGATCGCGGATTTTACGATCTTCCCGGAGATCATCGAGCACAAGAAGGGCATGGGCCTCGACATCACCATCGTCACCACCGCCGAGACCGACGAAGAGGGCCGGGACCTCCTGCGCCTCCTCGGCATGCCCTTCCGGCGGATCGACCCCGCCGACTCCGCCAGGGGCAAGACCGCCAAGCCCGCCGAAACCCACGCCGCCTGACCACCCTTTTTGCCCGCCGATCCTGTCGGGCCCGCCAAACCATGCCGAAGACCTCCGCCATCGAGCGCAACAAGAAGCGCATCAGACTCGTCGCGAAATACGCGAAGAAACACGCCGAACTGAAGGCGATCCTCAAGAATCCATCCACGACCGACGAGGAATTCTTCGCCGCGCAGAAGAAACTGCAGAGGATTCCGAAGAACGCGCTCCGCGTGCGCATTCGCAACCGCTGCTCCATGAGCGGCCGGCCGCGGGGCTACCACCGAAAGTTCGGCGTCTCGCGCATCCAGTTCCGCGAACTTGCCCTCGCCGGCAAAATCCCGGGCGTCATCAAATCCTCCTGGTAAAACTCCCTGGCCCACGGGGGTCGGATATGACCCGCGAGGCCGCCTCTTCACCACATCCGCCATGACCGATCCGATCAGCGACTTTCTCACGCGCCTGCGCAATGCAAGCAAGGCCAAGCTCGACGAGTGCGCATGTCCGCACTCCCGCCTGAAGGAGAGCATAGCCACCATTCTAAAAGCCGAGGGCTTCGTCAGCGATTTCAGCCAGGGAGTCGACGAACTCGGCCACAAGACCCTGGTGGTGAAGCTCAAGTACGCCGGCGGCGCCCCCGTGATCACGGGGATCGTCCGCGTGTCCACGCCGGGCCGCCGCCTGTATTACCGCTACACCGAGATTCCGCGCGTCCTGAACGGACTCGGGATCGCCATAATCTCGACCTCGAAGGGCCTGATGAAGGACGCCGACTGCCGCCGCCAAAAGGCCGGGGGCGAACTGCTTTGCAACGTCTGGTAAAGGAGCCCGCACCATGAGCCGAATTGGCAAACAACCCGTCCCGATCCCCGACAAGGTGAAGGTCGATATCAGGGAAACGACCGTCAGCGTCGAGGGGCCGAGGGGCAAGGTCGAGAAGACCTTCGCGCCCGTCGTCGCCTTTTCGATCGTCGAGAAGAAGATCCATGTGAAGCCGCTCGAGACGACCCGGTTCGCCAACGCGATGTACGGCACCGCGCGCTCGATCATCGCCGGCATGGTGAAGGGCGTGACCGCCGGTTACCTGAAGGAGCTCGAAATTCAGGGCGTCGGATTCAAGGCCAACCTGAAGGGAAAGCAGCTCGACCTGGCCCTCGGGTACTCGCACCCGATCCTCATGGACATTCCCGACGGCATCAAGGTCACCGTGACCGATGGCACCAAGCTGAAGGTGGAGGGCTGCGACAAGCAGATGGTTGGCGCCGTCGCGGCGGAAATCCGCAGCTACTACAAGCCCGAGCCCTACAAGGGCAAGGGCGTGCGACTGGTGGGCGAGCGCGTCCGCCGCAAGGAAGGCAAGACCGTCGCCTGAGGCGCCGCCACTGGAGGAAGGAAACGAATCAAATGAACACCGTCCGCAAAGCCCAGCTCCTGCAAAAGCGCCGTTGGAGGATTCGCAAGAAGGTCTCCGGCACGGGCGTCCGTCCCCGGCTGAGCATCAAGTTCAGCGCGAAGCACATCTACGCCCAGGCCGTGAACGACGACACGGGCGCGACGCTCGTGTTTCTGTCGAGCCTGGATCCGGAGCTGCGCAAGCAGAAACTTCACGCCAACCTCGACGGAGCTCGCAAGCTCGCCGTCGCCTTCGCCGCGAAGGCGAAGGCCGCCGGTCTTGCCTCCGTCGTATTCGACCGCAGCGGCGCGCGCTATCATGGCAAGGTAAAAGCCTTTGCTGATGCCGCGCGCGAAGGCGGTCTCGCATTCTAATCGCCACCCGAATGAGTACTGAAACCGTTTCTACAAATCCCACGCCCGCCACGCCCGTTCCCGTCGAAGCCCCCCAGGAGGCGGCAAAGGCCCCCCAGGAGGCGGCAAAGGCGCCTCAAGAGGCGGCAAAGGCCCCTCAAGAGGCGGCAAAGGCCCCGCAGGAAGGCGGAAGGTTCGGCGGCAGGCCGTACGGAAACATGGGAGGCCGCCGCGACATGCGGCGTGACAACCGTCGCGACAATGCGCGCAACGAGGACGATGGACCATCGATGGTCGAGAAGGTCGTCTTTGTAAACCGCTGCGCCAAGGTGGTGAAGGGCGGCCGGCGGTTCAGTTTCGCAGCCTTGGTCGTCGTCGGCGACCAGAAGGGCAACATCGGCGTCGGCTACGGCAAGGCGAACGAGGTGCCCGATGCCATCAAGAAGAGCACCGAGCACGCGAAGAAGCGCCTGATCCACGTGAAGCTGAAGGGAGACACGATCCCGCACGACGTCCTTGGCGAATTCGACGGCGGGCGCGTCCTGCTGAAGCCCGCATCCCCAGGCACCGGCCTCATAGCCGGCGGCGGAGTGCGCGCCGTCCTCGAGGCGGCCGGCGTCAAGAACGTCCTCACCAAGTCGATGGGCTCGAACAACCACATCGCCGTCGTGCAGGCGACGGTGAACGCGCTCCTCCAGCTGCGCCTGTCGCAGGATATCGCAAACGTCCGCAAATAATCTTCATGAAACTCCACGAACTCTCAAACGTCGCCGGCGCGATCCATCGCCGGAAGCGGGTGGGCTGCGGCGAAGGCGGCGGCCACGGGAAGACGAGCGGAAGGGGCGGCAAGGGCCAGACCGCCCGCTCGGGCGGCAGCATTCGCCCGGGATTCGAAGGCGGCCAGATGCCGCTTTACCGCAAGCTTCCCCACCGCGGTTTCAACCAGGCGGCCTTCCGGCTGGCGACGTCGGTCGTCAACGTGGGCGACCTTGCCTCCCTCGAGGCCGGGATCACCGAAGTGAATCCCGGCGTCCTCGCCAAGGCGGGGCTTGTCCGCGACGAGCAGATCCCGGTCAAGATTCTGGGCGGCGGCGAGATCGCGCGTCCCTTCAAGGTGACCGCCGCGAGGTTTTCCGCTTCCGCCAAGGAGAAGATCGAAAAGGCCGGCGGCCAGGCGGTCGTCGAATAGACCGATCGGCTGCGACGGCGCAAAATCCGAAATCGCTCCCGGCCCTCAACCCCTCCCACCGTGTTCTCCGCCTTTACCAACTGCCTGAAGATCCCTGAGCTGCGCTCGCGCATCTTTTATACGCTGGCGCTCCTGTTTGTCGCCCGTGTCGGGGCGCACATTCCGCTTCCGGGCGTCGACATGAGCCCCGTCGAGGCCTTTTTCGCGAGCCAGCAAGCCAACGGCGTGGGAGGCCAGCTCCTCGGCCTGTACAACATGTTCACGGGCGGCGCCCTCACGCGCGGCGCCGTCTGCGCGCTCGGGATCATGCCCTACATCAGCGCGCAGATCATCTTCCAGCTCATGACGGCGGTCGTGCCGTCGCTCAGCCGCCTCCAGCAGGAGGGCGACGTCGGCCGCCAGAAGCTGACCCAGTACACCCGGTACGCGACGCTGATCATCTGCGTGATCCAGGGCGGGCTGCTGATCCTCGGCCTTGAGTTGCATCCGGGCAGCCTGATCTCCGGCTACGACGTGAACACGTACGGTCCGATTGTCATTGTCGGCAAGGTGGGTTTCCTGATTTCGAGCGTCGTCCTGATGACGGCCGGCACCATGCTCCTGATGTGGCTGGGCGAACAGATCACGCAGCGCGGCATCGGGAACGGCGTTTCGCTCCTGATCACGGTCGGCATCCTGGCGCAGTTCCCCGGGGCGATCGGAGCCGCATTCAGGATGTTCTTCCGGCCGGTCGGGACGGGCGACGCCATCGGACTTCCGACGGTGGCCCTCATGGTCGTCCTCTTCGTGCTGGTCACGATGGGCATCATCATGGTCGTCCAGGGACAGCGGAAGATTCCCGTGCAGTATGCCAAGCGCGTGGTCGGCAACAAGGTGATGGGCGGGCAGAGCTCGTTCCTGCCCCTCAAGGTGAACTATTCAGGCGTCATGCCGGTCATTTTTGCCGCAGCCATCCTCATGTTTCCCGCCCAGATCATGAGCCAGCTCGGGGCGGCCATGAATCAGAAATTCCTGATAGAATTCTCGCAGAATCTGATGCGCGGCCATTGGACCTACTACATGGGCTACTCGCTGCTGATCCTCTTCTTCAGCTATTTCTGGGTGTCCGTCATGTTCAAGCCGATCCAGATAGCGGATGACCTGAAGAAATACGGCGGGTACGTGCCCGGGATTCGCCCCGGCGAACCGACGGCCAAGTTTCTCGATTTCATCATGACCCGGCTCACTCTGGCGGGCGCCATTTTCCTCACGATCATCGCCATCATTCCGGACGTCCTTTACTGGCACTTTCAGATCAGCTACCAGATCGCGTATTTCTTCGGGGGCACCGGCATGCTGATCACGGTCGGCGTCATTCTGGACACGATGCGCCAGATAGAAACCTTTCTCCTTCAGCGGCATTACGACGGTTTCCTGCGAAAGGGGCGGCTGCGCGCCAGAAGCGCCAATCCCCAGCAGGCCATGATGGGCGACGCGCTGGCGATGGACGCCGTGATGAAGCTCGTCTGGCCGCTCCTGGGAATGCTGGTGCTCGGATTTGCGATCTGGGCATACCGCTCCCTGGTCAGATAGTTCTTTACTCCGATGGCACATGCCGCCATCAATGAACCCTTTTCGCGTTTCGGCACTGATGCCAAATCGAAATTCCTCCTGCTCGGTTCCCCCGGAGTCGCATCCGAACTGTTGAACCGGGCCCGTTCTTTGCACATTGAGCACGTCTCTCCCGCCAGCCTGCTGAGCCGGGAGATTTCGCGCACGCCCCGGGCAGACCTTGGGGCTGAAGCGGCCACTCTCGCATTGCTGCGCCGGTGGTTCTTCGCGCGCAAACCTGATGCGGGATTTATCCTCACCGGATTCCCGGCTACGCTGCTCCAAGCGAAGGTCTTCGACGAATGGCTCGAGGCCCGGGACGAGGCCCTTGACGGGGTCCTCGCGTTTCCCGGCGCCCCGGACGCCCTTGCGGCCCACTATCGCACGCTGGGACTCCTGCAGTCGCCATGATACCCATCAAGGATCATGCCGGGATCGCCCGGATGCGTGAAGCGTGTGCCGTCGCCGCCGCGGTGCTTGATACGCTCAAGCCCCTGGTGCGGCCGGGGATCACAACGCAAGACTTGGAGGAAGCCGGTCGTGACGCGATCCAGCGGTTTGGCGCCCGCAGCGCCTGTTACGGATATCAGCATGAATCCCGCCGCTATCCCGCGCATACCTGCATCTCGGTGAACGAAGAGGTCGTCCATGGCATTCCGTCGCTTCGGCGCGTGCTAGCCGAGGGCGACATCGTCTCGCTGGACATCGTCATCGCCTTCGACGGCTATATAGGCGACAACGCCGCAACGGTGCCCGTCCTGCCCATCGCGCCGGACGTCGAAAGGCTCATCCGGGTCACCCGCGCGGCCCTCGACATCGGGATACGCCAGGCCCAGGTCGGCAACAGGATCGGCGACGTTTCGGCCGCCATCCAGGCCTTTGTCGAAGGCAACGGCTTCAGCGTCGTTCGCGACATGGTCGGGCACGGGGTCGGAGTCGACATGCACGAGCCTCCGGAGATTCCGAACTTCGGCCGCCCCGGAACCGGCCCGCGGATAAAGCCCGGGATGACGCTGGCCATCGAGCCGATGGTCAACATGGGCGGCTACAGGACGAAGACGCTTGGCGACGGCTGGACGGTCGTCACGGCCGATGGATCTCCCTCCGCCCATTTCGAACACACAGTGCTCACAACGGGACGCGGTCCCGAAATCCTCACGATTTCGCGGCCGATCAAGCCTCCAGCTCCTGCGCCCGGCCCGGCGCAGTCCTCCTGACGGACGCGCCGCCTCCAATCCATTTTCAAATCATTCAGTTCTCAAAAGTCTAACTCCCGCCAAAATCCATGCCACGCCTCCTCGGTGTAGAAATCCCCGCGAAGAAGAAAGTCGCGTACTCGCTCCGTTACATCTACGGCATCGGTCCCGCCCTTGCCGACCAAATCATCAAGGAGGCCGCCATCAATCCCGACCTGCGGGCGCAGGACCTGACGGAGGAGCAGATGAACAAGATCCTACACATCATCACGGAGCACAAATGGGTGGTCGAAGGCGATCTCCGACGTGAGATTGCCAGCAACCTGAAGCGCCTCCAGGCGATCAATTGCTACCGCGGCATCCGCCACCGTCGCGGCCTGCCCGTCCGCGGCCAGCGCACGAGCACCAACGCCCGCACTCGCAAGGGCCCCCGCAAGACCGTGGGCGTCACCAAAACAAAGGAATAATTTCCCGCCATGGCCGAAGAAAATCAAGAGTCCAGGAAAGAGAAGAATCCTCCCGCAGACCAACCGGCCGGCACGCCGGCGAAGGCGGGCGGGCCGCAGCGCGGCGCCAAGGGCGAGGCGGGTCCGGCCAACGAGAAGAAGGGCGCCAAGAACCAGCCTGCTTCCGACAAGCCCGGCGATGCTCCCCATGGCGGAGCAAAGAAGGGCGGGAAGGCGGACGCCCCGGCGGATGCGGGCGCAAAGGAAGGGAAGGCTGCTGCCGGCGCCAAGGGATCTCCGGCTGAACCGGCTGCTCCCGCGAAACCCGTCGAAATGATCGGGGGCGTTGCCAAGCAGCCGACCGCCGAGGACCTTCTCAAGGAGGAGCTGGGGGCGATCAAGGTTCGCAAGGCCAAGGGTTCGAAGAACGTCGTTTCGGGAGTCGCCAATGTCCTGGCCTCCTTCAACAACACGATCGTGTCGATCACCGATCTCAAGGGCCAGGTGATCGCCTGGTCGAGCGCAGGCAAGTGCAATTTCCGCGGCTCGCGCAAGTCGACCGCCTACGCCGCCCAGATCATCGCCCAGGACGCAGCGCGCAATGCGATGGCCCACGGCCTCAAGGACATCGTGATCCGCGTTTCCGGACCCGGCCTCGGCCGCGACAGCGCCATCCGCGCCCTCCAAGCCATCGGGCTCGAGGTGACGTCGATTGTCGATGTGACTCCCATCCCGCACAACGGCTGCAGACCCAGGAAGCGCCGGCGCGTGTAATCCGCGCTCGCCCAAGGCGGCGCCCGGCAACGCGGCCCGCCGGAGGCGTCAAGCCACGACGTCAATCCGAAGATCCACCTCGAATTCTTAAATCCACCATCCTCTTCCTCTCATGGCCCGCTACATTGGTCCCAAAACCCGCATCAGCCGGCGATTCAACCAGTTCATTCTCGGCTCAGGCAAGGCGCTCGAGCGCCGGAATTTCCCGCCCGGCCAGCACGGCCCGAAAAGCCGGCGCAAGTTCACGGAATATGCCGTCGGCCTGAATGAAAAGCAGAAACTCCGCTATACCTACGGCCTTCTGGAGCGCCAGTTCCGGCGGGTCTTCGAGATTGCGAAGAAGGAGCGCGGCATCACCGGCGAGCGCTTCCTGCAGCTGCTCGAAACCCGCCTGGATTCCGTCGTGTATCTGCTCGGCATGGCGAAAACCCGCGCCGCGGCGCGCCAGTTCGTCAACCACGGCCACGTGCGCGTGAACGGCCACAAGGTCGACATCGCAAGCTACAACGTGCTGCCGGGCGACGTGGTCGAAATCAAGAACACGCCCGCCTCCCGCCAGATGGCCACCCGCAATCTGGAGGAGAACAGGATCCGGAACGTTCCCGGCTGGCTCAAACTCGACGCGGAGCAGCTCAAGGCGGGCATTGTGCGCCTGCCCACCCGCGAAGAGATGGACCAGAACATCAATGAGCAGCTCATCGTCGAATTTTACAGCCGCTTCTGAAAAAGCGCATCAAGTCCACATTTCACCTCCCAACTCTCACCGTCCGCCCTACACTGCCATGTCCAAACGACTCGGAAAGTTCGAACTTCCCAACAAGCTCACCAAGGTCGAGGAAGGCGCCACGCCGACCTACGCCAAGTTCATCGCGGAGCCCTTCGAAGCAGGCTACGGCCACACGATCGGCAATTCGCTTCGGCGGGTGCTTCTCAGCTCGATCGAGGGTGCGGCCATTTCGTCGATCAAGATCGACGGGGTGAACCACGAATTCCAGAGCATCGAGGGAGTCGTCGAGGATGTCACCGACATCGTCCTCAATCTGAAGAAGATCCTGATCATCTCGCACAAGCGCGAGGCGCTGACGCTGCTCATCAAGGCCAACAAGGCCGGCGCCATCACCGCGGCCGACATCCAGGCCGACGCCAACATCGAGATCGTCAATCCCGACCAGGTGATCTGCACCCTGGACTCGAAGCGCTCCTTCGAGGCCGAGATCGAGATCAAGACGGGCCGCGGGTATTACCCCGGGGAGCAGAACAAGAAGGAGGAGCAGGCGATCGGCGTCATTCCGATCGACTCGCTCTTTTCCCCGGTGAGGCTTGTCAAGTACACGGTCGAGAACACCCGTGTCGGCCAGATCACCGACTACGACAAGCTGATCCTGGAGGTCTTCACCGACGGGCGCATCACCCCGGACGACGCATTGAAGCAGGCCTCCTCGATCCTCAAGCACCACCTCGACGTGTTCGACCGGGTGAGCCAGGAGCAGTTTGAGTTCGAGAGCCAGCAGAGCGAGGTCAGCGAGGAGCAGAACAAGCTCCGGAAGCTGCTGAACATGTCGGTCAATGAGATCGAGCTTTCGGTCCGCGCCGCCAACTGCCTGAACAACGCCAATATCACGACGGTCGGCGAACTGGCGATGAAGACGGAGCAGGAAATGCTCAAGTACCGCAACTTCGGCAAGAAGTCGCTCAATGAGATCAAGGAGAAGCTCGAGGCTCTGGGCCTTTCCCTCGGAATGAAATTCGACGAGCGGCTCCTGGACACAAAGAAAGAGGCCTGAGACCCGCGGAATCCGGGCAACCCTGCATCTCTTCAATCTTCTGGCTCTCGCGCCGTCCGCGCCGCCATGCGCTGCGACCGGATTGCCGATCGGGAGCCGCCTAGACAAAACATCCCATGCGCCACAAAAAACACCACGCCTCCCTGGGCGTCACACGCGAGCATCGCCGCGCGATGCTGTCCAACCTCGCGGCCGCCCTGATCACGCACGGTCGCATCCAGACGACGCTGAACAAGGCGAAGGTCCTGCGTCCCTTTGTCGAGAGGATCATCACGAAGGCCAAAAAGGCCGCCGGAAAATCCGACAAGAAGGACGCCCTCCACCTGAGGCGCCTGGCCCTCCAGGACGTCCGCGACGAAGATGCCGTGACCCTTCTCTTTAACGAGAAATACAAGGAGTTCGCCAATCGCAACGGCGGCTACACGCGGATCTACAAGCTTGGCCCCCAGCGCACGAGCGATGCGGCCGAGCTTGCGCTGATTGAATTCGTCAAGGCCGAAGACACGGGCTACAGCAAGAGCAAGGGACGCCGGCCCGCGAAGGGCAGGAAGACCCGCAAGGCGGGAGCGGGCAAACCCGCGGAGGCGGCCAAGGCCGCCGCGGAAGCCGCCCCCGCTGCCGCCGCGAGCCAAGGCGAGGCGCCGCAGGGCGGGGCGGAGACGGGCCCGGATCCTTCAACCAGGGCGGAAACCCCGGCCAACCCCGGGGCCGATGCCAAGACTTGATGCCGGCGACCGGGGACCGGCATTTGCGCGCCCGGGGCGATCGGGAAAACGGAGCATCCGTTCATGTTCGAACTTCGGACAGCCGGCGCCATCTTCTGCGCCCTGGTAGGCATCGTGTTCATCGGCATGTGGCTGTATTACGACCGGCGCGATCACGAGCTCTTCGAGCGCGAGCGCCGCAAGACGACCTTCCACTGCATCCGCTGCGGCCGGTTGTACACCGCCCCGGGCGGAATGGACCTTTGCCGGTGCCCGCGTTGCGGTCACGAGAACACGCGTCTTCGCTATTGAACATGGAATTGTCGATATGGCCCAGACGATAGCCGTCCTCGATTTCGGCTCCCAATACACGCAGGTCATCGCACGCCGCGTCCGCGAGTGCCGTGTGTACTCGAAGATCTATCGCTTTGCGACGCCCGCGGATACGCTGCGCAGGGAGGGAGTGATCGGAATCATCCTTTCGGGCGGGCCGAGCTCGGTTTTTGCGAAGAACGCTCCGGCGCCGGACCCGGCCATCTTTGAACTCGGCGTCCCGGTGCTCGGAATCTGCTACGGCCTCCAGCTGATGGGCCGCATGCTGGGCGGGACTGTTGCCCGCAGCGACCATCGGGAGTACGGCCATGGGGTCCTTGCGATAAGGAAGCCGGGGCGGCTGTTTGCAGGCCTGCCGCGGCGGTTCAGGGTCTGGAACTCCCACGGCGACAAGGTCACGCGCCTGCCGCCCGGATTCGCCGCCATAGGAACCACGGAGAACTCGCCGTTTGCGGCGTTCGAGGATGCGAAGCGCCACCTGTACGCGATACAGTTTCATCCGGAGGTGTTCCACACCGAGCATGGGGTCGATATCCTCCGCAACTTCCTGGTCGGCGTATGCAGCGCGAAACGCGATTGGACCATGCGCGACTTCATCGAGCATTCGGTCGAAGGCATCCGGGCCACGGTCGGTGAGTCCCGCGTCATTCTGGGTCTTTCCGGCGGGGTCGATTCATCCGTCGCCGCCGCGCTCATCCACAAGGCGGTGGGGCGGCGGCTCACCTGCGTCTTCGTCGACAACGGCCTGCTGCGCCTGGGCGAACGCGAGGCCGTGACCAGGCTCTATCGGAAGCATTTCCACATCAACCTGCGCGTCGTCGATGCCTCCCGGACATTTCTTTCCCGGCTGCGGGGGGTCGGCGATCCGGAGAAGAAGCGCAAGATCATCGGGCGCACATTCGTTGAGGTCTTCGAAAAATCGCTGCACTCCATCGGCCATGCGCGCTTCCTGGCCCAGGGCACCCTTTATCCGGACGTGATCGAAAGTGTCGCGATCGGCGACAATCCGGCCGCGCTTATCAAGTCCCATCACAACGTGGGCGGGCTTCCCGTTCGCATGAGGCTCGAGCTCCTCGAGCCGTTGAGGGAGCTGTTCAAGGACGAGGTCCGGCGCGTGGGCAGGGAACTCGGGCTTCCGCGAGAGGTCGTGTGGCGCCAACCGTTCCCGGGTCCGGGCCTCGGGGTGCGGGTCCTTGGCGAGATCACGGCCGAAAAGCTCGATATCCTGCGCCGTGCCGACGCCATTCTCCAGGAGGAGATGCTCAAGACCGGGTGGTACTGGCGGGTCTGGCAGTCATTCTGCGTCTTCCTGCCGGTGAAATCGGTGGGGGTCGTGGGCGACGAACGCAATTACGCATACGTCATATCGCTGCGAATCGTCGACAGCATCGACGCCATGACCGCGGACTGGACTCGGCTGCCCCATTTGCTCGTGCAGCGGATTTCCAGCCGGATCACCAACGAGGTTCGCGGCGTCTCCCGCGTGGTCCTCGACGTCAGCTCCAAGCCTCCCGCGACAATCGAGTGGGAATAAGTTTCCTATTGGAACCTGTGGGGCAACGGGATTGACTCACCTCCACGGCACTTTGACCCGGCCTCGCATCCCTTTCCTCCCATGAAGACACTGACGACCTGCCTTTTGACCGCCGTCTTCCTTTGCCCGCTTTTGCGGGCCGACGAGCCTGCGATCATCGGAAAGGCCCGCGCATATCTGGGTTCGGAATCCGCTCTGGAGGCGGTGACATCGGTGCGCATGACCGGCAGCATGAGCACCGTTTCGGACAACCAGGGAAAACCGTTGCGCATCTCGGTCGACATCGTTTTTCAGAAGCCGTGGCAGGAGAGCATCACGATCCGCCAACAGGACCGCATCATCCACACGGCGCTTGACGGATTCGAGGCGTCGCAGCAGTCGCAGGGTGCGTCGCCGGACCAGACCTCGATCGACGACCACAAGACCTCGCAATTGGCGATACTGGGGCCCGCCCAGGTAAAGACCCTGCGCGTGGATGTCCTGGAAAACCTCTGGTTCTATCGGGGCGTCTTGCGGGCGGGCGGAAGGATCGACGACCAGGGTCCCGCCGTCATCGACGGGACCAACACCGAGAAGGTGGCGTTCGTGTATTCGCCGACCGTCGCATATATCCGGTATTTCGACCTGTCGGACGGGCGGCTCGTCTATACTGAATCCGAAGGCGGCACGAAGATTCGCGAGCGGGGGGAGATCATGGCGGGCGGCATCCGGTTTCCCAAGGAGATCGAGGTGACGGAGACCGCGGACGGCAAGCAGTCGACGAAGGCATACACGTTTGACAAGGTGAGCGTGAACGGGAGCTTTCCATCGGGCCTGTTTGCGGTTCCATACCTGCCGGTGGTATCGCACTAGAGCGCCGCATGCGCCTGATCCGTCACGGGGAGAAGGGGTTCGACCGCAAGCTCGCCGAATTCTGCCGCGGCGCGGCGGTGCCGGCGCGACTTGCCGGTTCCGTGGCGTCAATCCTGGAGGATGTGCGCAGGCGGGGGGACCGGGCCGTCGCAACCTGCGCAGCGAAGTTCGACGGGGCCCGTCTCCGCCCCAGCGAATTCCGCGTGTCCCGGGAGGAACTTGCTGCCGCAGCAAGGCGGATATCCGCGGACGACAGGAAGGCCATTCTGGCCGCGCGGGCGGAGATTGAGGCCTTCAACCGCCGCGGACTGCCGCGTGGATGGCAGATGCGCAATCAGCACGGTGCCTGGGTTGGCGAGAGATTCGATCCGATCCGCCGCGTCGGACTGTACGTTCCAGGCGGGGAGGTTCCCCTCGTTTCGACCGTTCTCATGACCGCGGTTCTGGCCCGCCTCGCCGGCTGCCCCGAGATCGCGGCATTCACGCCGGCGAAGGCCGGCGGCCGGATCGCCCCGGGCCTTCTTGCGGCGCTGCATTTTTCGGGCGTCCGGGAGGTCTATCGGATCGGCGGCGTTCAGGCGATCGGAGCGATGGCCTTCGGCACGGGGACGATACCCGCCGTGGACAAGATTTTCGGACCCGGCAATGCCTACGTCTGCGAGGCCAAGCGCCAGGTCTTCGGCATCGTGGGGATCGATTCCCTGCCGGGCCCGAGCGAGGTCATGGTCATCGCAGACGCCTCCGCGCGTGCGGACTGGGCGGCCGCCGATCTCATGGCCCAGGCCGAGCACGGTTCGGGCCGGGAGAAAATCTATCTCGTGTCGACGTCCGCGCGCGTGATCGCGGCGATCGTTGGCGAAATCGAGGCCCAGCTCGGCTCGGCAGCCCGCGCGGAACGGATCCGCCGGGTGCTGAAGGACGGATTCCTGGCGGTTCAGGCGGACTCGATCGGCCAAATGGCCGAGGTGGCCAATTACGTGGCCCCCGAGCACCTGGAACTCATGGTGAAATCGTCCTCCGCGATCGCGCTTGCGCGGCGGATCACGACCGCCGGGGCGATCATGATCGGGCATGAGACGCCCACCGTGCTCGGAGATTTTGCGGCCGGCCCGAGCCACGTCCTTCCCACGGGGCGCGCCGGACGGTACTTCGGCGGGCTGCGCGTCGCCGACTTTCTCCGCCGCACGAGCCTCATCCGCTACGACCGATCGAGCCTGCGCCGCGCCGCTCCCACGATTGCCGCATTTTCCGCCATGGAGCGTCTCGACGCGCACGGGCGCTCGGCCGAACTCCGGCTCCGCGGCTGAGAGCAACGACCTCGAGAATAAAGACCTCAGGCCTCCAGTATTGAAATCGTTGGATCTCAATACTGGAGGCCTGAGGTCTTCCATCCGTGTGCCGCGCAAACGTGTCTTGGGTCAAGGTTTCCGCCCGAAGATGCTTTGCAAAGGCCGTTGCCCGTGTTCGATAATCGGTTTGGACATGCACGCCGCGGCCGACTTCATCTTCCATCTCGATATGCCGCGCGAGCAGCCGGGCGGCAAGCCCACCAAGGTCTTGGGCTGGATTGCCGCGAAAAGCCCGATAGGCCGCGTCCGACTCGTTGGTTCAACGACCAGGGATCTCGAATTGATTCCGCGGCCCGATGTCCAGGCCGCGTATCCGGGCCATTCCTCCGTCACCGGCTTTTGCGGGATCGCGATGGCGGCCGATCTCAGGGAGGCGGCCTTGCGCTTTTCCTTTTCGATCGGCACTCGCGACTGTGAAGTGGCCGACTCGCTCCCCCCGCGCCCGGAGCCGCCGCGCGGATGGAGAAGGGGGGCGCTTTTGCTCCAGGCCTCGCTTGCCCGCTTGCGGCGCCGGAGTTCGCCCTCTGCGCGGATCCGCTGGAATGCCGGACTGAAGCTTCTTCTGGCCGAGATCCGCCTTGAACGGGGCGAGTCCTTCGGCCGGCCCGAGTGCGACCGCGTTTTGGAGCTGTTTGCCTGGACATTTCCAACTGCGGCGGTCCTGCAAATCGGGGCGAACGATGGGGCGACAGGCGACCCGCTTGCGAGGTGGTTCGAACAGGCGCAATGGTCGGGCGTCCTTGTGGAGCCCATTCCCCACCTGGCCGCCAGCCTCGCGAGGCGTTACGCCGCGCGCAAAAATGTCACCGTGGAGCGCTGTGCCATTGGCGAGGGCGACGGCGAAGCCCGCATGTTCAGGATTGCCGACTCCCCCGGGGCGCCGGCCTGGCACCAGCAGCTCGCGAGTTTCGACCGGTCCGTCCTCCTCAAACACCGCGCAGCGATTCCCGGCATCGATTCCCTCATCGCCGAGGAGACCGTGCCGGTGGCCAGCGTGAAAACCCTGCTCGTCCGCCACGACATGAGCCGGATCGACCTTCTCGTCATCGACACCGAGGGATACGACTGGCGCATTCTGAGGCAGTTTGACCTGAATTCGACGCGTCCGGTGTTAATCCTGTTTGAGCATCAGCACCTGAGCCCGACCGAGAAGACGGAGGCGTACGAGTTTCTCAGCCGGGCTCGGTATTCATGGCGGGAGGTGCCCGAAGGCGACACGCTTGCCTGGCGGTGGATGTGATTTGACCGCTTCGCCGTCGCCCGTGTTTCGAATGGATTGCCCCCCGGGCCGGATCCGGTAGTATTCAAGAATGTCCCTGCCATCCGAGTTCTCAAAACTGGCGCTTGCGTATGTTCCGGGATTAAAGGCCTATACGCCTGGATTGCAGCCGGCCGAGGAAGGGTGGGTGAAGTTGAACACGAACGAGTGCCCCTATCCGCCGAGCCCGAAGGTGGTTGAGGCGCTGCTCAGGGAGATAGGGCAGGACGGGCGCTCGCTCAGGCTTTATCCGAATCCGACGAGCGCTCCCCTGCGGGCCGCGGTGGCCGCGCTGCACGGTTTGGCGCCGGAAAACGTCTGCATCGGGAACGGTTCCGACGATCTGCTGAACCTGCTCGTGCGCTGCTGCTGCGATGGGAAGACTCCGGCGGGTTTCACGCTGCCAAGCTATTCCCTCTATCCGGTCCTTCTCTCCATCCAGGACGGGGTGCCGCTGGGGATCGAATTCGACCGGGAAATGCGGCTGCCTGTCGACAGGATAGCGGGTTCCAAGGCCAGGGCCTTCTTTCTGACTTCGCCCAACGCCCCGACGGGTGTCGGATTCAGGCGCTCGGAGATCGAGGAGGTGCTGGCGTCGTTCCGGGGGCTGCTGGTCGTCGACGAAGCCTACGCGCCGTTTGCGGACGAGGACGCGATTCCGCTCCTCGCGCGCTTCCCGAATCTCGTGGTGCTCAGGACGCTCTCGAAGGCCTATGCTTTGGCGGGAATCCGGGTCGGATACGCGCTGGCCTCGCCCGACGTGATCGGCTGGCTGGATCGTATCCGGGACAGTTACAACGTGAGCCGCCTCTCGCAAACCGCGGCCCTCGCGGCCCTGTCGGACCCGGCGTACCACGCGGAGATCATCCGCAGGGTGAAGGCCACGCGCGACCGGTGCCATGACGATTGGTCGGGGACCAGGGACTGGTTCACCTACCGCTCGCAGGCCAATTTCCTCTTCGTCGAGCCGAGGAACGGGAGGGGGGAGACCGGACCGGCTGTCGCCCGGTCGGCCTATGATTTCCTTTTTTCGCGCAAGGTCCTCGTCCGCCTCTTTCCAAGCCACGCCTTGACCGCCTCCTTCCTTCGCATCAGTGTAGGCACGGACGGCGAGATGCTTGTCCTCAACCAATCCCTTGACGCATGGCTAAAGTCAGCACACGACGCCTAGCGACGGTCGCCCGCCGGACGGCGGAGACCAATATTTCGGTCACCCTTGCGCTCGATGGCCGCGGAAAGGCGCAGATCGAGACGGGGGTGCCGTTCTTCGACCACATGCTGACGCTTTTCGCGAAACACGGGCTGTTCGACCTGACCGTGAAGGCAAAGGGCGACGTCGAGGTGGACTATCACCACACGGTCGAGGACGTTGGCCTTGTGCTGGGTTCCGCCTTCAAGGAGGCGCTCGGCCACAAGCTCGGAATCCGGCGCTACGGATTCTTCATCCTCCCGATGGACGAGGCGCTGGCTCGGATCGCGATCGACATCGGGGGCCGGCCCCTCCTCGTCTACAGCGTCGAGGCGCCAACGATGTTCGTCCGTGACTTCAATCTGGTCCTGGTGAAGGAATTCTGCCGCGCATTCAGCAATGCGCTGGGCGCCAATCTGCACGTCCAGCTGGTCTACGGGGAGGAGCCTCACCATGTGGCCGAGGCTATCTTCAAGGGCCTGGCCCGGGCGCTGGACATGGCCACCGGAATCGATTCGCGGGCTGCCGGCGAGTTGCCCAGCACCAAGGGCAAGCTGTAGGCCCGCGAGGGAGCCTGTTTTGTCCGCTCTTGTGTCGCACAGGCTGATGCGACCTCCGACGCCATGTTTTGATGGCCTTATATGTTGCTATTATCGGCAAGGGCCATGCCGACCGTTTTGCGCAATAGGGGCTATCGATTCTATTTCATTGGCGTCTCATAGGATGAAAACTACCGCCCATAAGTGCTTGGTAATGAATCGCAGCACCGGCTGTTGAGTGGCAGGATGAGTTGAGGATTTTGACGATTCTGATGGATTTTCACGATTATATATCACCCCGGCTGTCCCATAGGATTCTGGGCAAAACCGGGTAGCCACGCTTGTTCTGGACGGCCCAGCCAGCGGAAGTCCCCGCCTGCTGTCTCACAGCCTATAAGCAAGCTATACAGATCGCGCTCAAGCCACAGCGCAGACCGCACATACGTAATCAAGCGGGTAAAACTATGCGCCCATCGACTCTGCCAAGCCTGGAAGCGCAAGAGCAAATGGACGAGCAAGGCGGTCCAGACCTGCCACTTGACCGCGTTGGCGGATTGACCGACGAAGTCTACCAGTTGCATGGTTTGCTTCAGTTCCTTGAAGAAGGTCTCGATCGACCAGCGGCACTGGTACAGATCGCAGACGCTGGAGGCGGCCCATTCCGTGTTGTTGGTCAAGAAAACCATCACGCGATCCTCGCCATCAATCTCGACCAGGGCCGTCACCCGGCGCAGGAGCCCCGGATACTTCTTTTGCGAGAGGGGATTGTTCAACGCGACCAGTTCGTCCCTAAGGATGCGCTTGTCCGGGCTCTTCGGCAGGCGCTTCTTCACCGTGCAGTCCATGTTGTCCTTCGCCCGCGTGACGAAGATGACTCCGCGCTCTTCGAGCGACCACAGGTGGACATAGTCGACGTAGGCCTTATCAAAAATCACGATTTCTCCCTCGGAAAGCCCGGCGCACAGCTCCTTGGCGCGGATGCTGTCGTGCTGCTTGGCGGTATCCACGATGGCGAAGCGCGGCAGGAAACTGGCGAGGTCCATCCGCAGATGGCATTTGGCCGCGGCCTTTCGTCGCCGATGCTTGGCCCAGGTTCTTCGCGGATTTTAATGGGTGAGATTATGATACAGCCGGCATGAGATCCAG
>OCTA010000780.1_pt1 | contig 29370 bp, 28 predicted proteins | sample 1538991 | NCBI WGS metagenome assembly OCTA01 (sample SAMEA3539302, study PRJEB22396) | soil metagenome | biome: tundra; feature: field; material: soil | place: USA | collected 2010-05 | depth 0.15 m | reverse complement strand
AGGGGATTCATGGTCGTAGCGTCCAGCGAGTCACCCCCAAACGACGAGGAGAGCCGCATATTCGGACTCGGTGTGCACTGGCCAAGAAGACGAGATGACGAAACCCGCCTCGAGCAGCGCAGCGCCAAGCGTGTCCCACGCGTCGACTCGCTTGTGTGTGAACATCACGGTCATCACACCGTCGTCCTTGAGCACGCGCTGCGCCTCGCGGAACGAGCGAGTGAGCAACTCTTCGTATCGCTGGTCCGCAAGTTCCACGGCCGTCACCGTTCCGGGCTTGCGCTTGCCGCGACCCGAGTGTGTAGCGACGTCCTTGAATAGCGACGGATTAGCGACCGCCTCTTCCTGTTTGTCGGAGAGCGTTAGGTCGCACAACTCGGGCCACGTGTGACGCAGGGCGCGCTTGAGCCAAACGTAGAAATAGTCCGAACACTCGGCGTACATGACGTTGTCGTAGTACGGCGGGTCAGTAATTACGGCGTCAACGGAGGCATCCGGCAAGTCAAGATTCGTGGCGCTACCGCGGATAATGCGGGCGCTGGCGCGATGCTCTCCATCCAACAGAGATGCAGGAACATGTGCGAGTTTCGCCGTACCTCGGTACGTCCGCACGACCTGCGAAACGGTCCACGGCAGAAGCGCAGCCGCCCCATCGAACTCAGCGAACGACCACTTGAACGCGAAGTCGTGGCGATCAAACGTGTTTCGCACTTTGAGGCGTGTCGCGTCCCAACTCGACAGGCGGCCGTTGTAGTCGACGGCCTTGTCCAATGCAAGAGCCAGATAGAGTCCGACCGCCTTGGCCTGCGACTCTGGCAGTTCGCTTGCAACCTCGCGCTGGATCTGATGTAAGGCCTCAAGCATCGTCACGTTGGCGAGCAGCTGTCGCGGAGTGAACATTTGGCGCCAAAGGCGGACTCCCATGTCCACACTGCGCTTGGTCTCCTTGCCCTCAAAGACCGCCTCGCTGGGCACAAGGTCCTCGATCTCCCAACGTGGAAGTCGCTCGTCAAGCGCCGCGTGGGCCGCCGCCACCGCGTTCGTGTCAGCCGCGGTGGGCGCACGGAACTGCCGGCCGTTCCTCTCCGGAATGGTCACAGAGAGAGCGAGCAGCATCGCACCCAGCTCACCCCCGACTGCTCGTTCGCGGATGTACTCGCCTCCGAAGGTCTCGTCGGTCCAGATCGACACGCCCGTGCCGCGCTTGTACGTCGAGCGGCCGCCGTGCTCGCGCGCATGATCCCCTTCGACGATGGACAACGCAACGGTGCCCGCACCGCGGTCGACGTCCATGGCGATCGCCACCGACCTGCCCGACCCCCCGCGCGCGAGCCAGAAGTCTGGGGCGAGCGGAGTGGGGCGACCGGTTGTTGGACAAGGGACAGTGGTCGCCCAGATGTAGGCGATCACACCCTCGCCGTCGGCCTTCGGGAAGTACGGATCAAGGCGATTGCGCACCTCGGTGGCCCATCTTGTGCCCCAGGTCTGGATCGTGTCCGCGAACCCGGCGCCGAGGCGTCCAGGCAGATCAACGGTTGCGTTGAGAACGGCCGTGGCGACGGGGTTGAGCTCGTTGGCGACTGTGCTGCACCGGAAGCGTGCTGCCTCGAATGGGATCGACCCGCCGCCCGCGAACGGGTCGAGGACCACCGGATCAACGTCGATCGCTGAACGAAGCCCAGCGAGTCGGCCTAACCTCGCAATGTCAGCCTCGTCAGGAGACGCGGTGAAGGCACGCGCATATCCGTATCCGTTGCCGTCCAGTCTGATGCCCTGGTCGTTGGCCGCGCGAATGACTTTCTGGGCCTGTACTGGATCACCGATGATCCCGAGGGCTTGAAGAAACCAGGCGTGGTAGGCCTCTTCGCCCTCGGGGAATTCGCGGCGCAACCCATCAAGGATGTTCAAAACGGCCGGGTCATTCACCAGGTCGTCAGCTCCCGGCCAGGCTGGCAGCAATGAGCCCACAGTGGCGGCGGCGCTAGCGATCAGTGGTCGACGAGCCCACCAAACATGAATCGCGAACAGCGGCGGCAGCGCGGTGAAGGTCGCACGCTCACGCAGCGACTCGGCTCCGATCATTGGTGCGGGGAACCACTGCTCGATGAGGCTGCGGCTCATCGGCGCCTCGCGTCGTCGGATAGCAAGAGCCGGAGCACTCGCAGTCCGCGGGGCCGCTCCGCCTTAGCGTGCCAATAGCTGGCCTCCTCGCGAGCCATTGCGGCAATGCCAGCAGCGACGTCCTCGATGCGGTCGGCCCGCCGCATCGGCTTGACCGCCCGCAGGAGCAGTTCGACTTGAGCGCCTGCCACCTGGGATAGCTCGATCGGCGCTCGCCCAGACCATACGCGGCCGCTGATTCCGTGGTCACGCAGAATCTGATGCAGGAACGGCACCACGACCGGTGCCTTGTTGCTGTTGAGGGCGATCGCGCGGGGCGTTCCGTCGAGGGCCTCGCGCTCTACGCGCGCGGCGAGCACGGCCCCGTCACGGTCACGGTCGAGGATGCAGCGGTAGCGCTCACGGTCGCTCATGCACTCTGCTCCGTGTAGATAGTGATGTCGCACTTGGCTGGCCCGGTGTCGCCAGCGGAGGCGCGGAGCTGCTCTACGTCGTCGCCCGCGAGCTCCAGCGGCGGATCGAAGCCCACGTCGATCGCGGCGTCTAGCGTTGCTTGGCGCTGACGCAGCACCTGATCGACGGATGAGCGAACGGGTTCGTAGTCGGCTGCCGAGCCGCGGAACTCGAGCTTGAGGACGTCTTGGACATCGGAGAGCACCGCTGACAGCGTGATCTCGTATCGAATGGTCGCTCCGGGACGCTTGGGCGCCATCGTCAGTAGACGCGCGAGCTGCTGGGCGGTGCCCTCGCCGATCTCGCTGATGTGTACGCGCATGCGCCGGAGCTTCTTGCGCTCGGCCTCTCCGGCCTGCTGACGCACGGCGGCGAGCGCCACGGGCGCCGAGCCAGAGGCGGTGAAGCTGTTAGTGAGTTCCTCGGTTCCGGGCGCCGGACCCGGACCGGCACCGGATCCCGTCGGGCAGGGCCCGGTATGCACTGTCCCGCAGAGCGGGCACGCGACCGGGGTGGGCGCCGGCGCCGAGCCCGGTGGGTGTAGGAGGGTCTGAGTGTCGAGGCGGACCGTCCTGGCCGGCCGTTCGGCTGTGCCCCAGCCGTCGTCCCCGAGTTCGGGGTCTTGGTACTCCCATACGCCGTTGCGCACGCCAGCGACGATCAGGTCGACGATCTGCTTGCGGTCCAGAACCAGTTTCAGGTCGGACCGGCGGGCAAACTGGTCGAGCAGGCCACTCGTGGGCAGTGGGTTCTCTAACAGCTTGCCGAGGCGTGAGCGGATCATGCGCGGATCGAGCGCCTTCGATCCCGCGGTCAACGTCTTCTCCATCACCGCGAGCCGGTCGAGGATCGCCTCGGTTTGGTTGGGCTTGAGGCTCGCTTGAGTGACGAGGTCGAGCTCGTGGCCTTCGAGTCCGCCGGCGACCGGGACGAATAGCAGGTTTACGTGGTTGCAGACCGCGATGCGCGCCTCGAGCTCGGACTGCTGAGCGAGTTGCTTGAGCTCGGCGCGCTTGTCATCGGAGAGTGCGGCTACGCGCTCGGGCGATGCGATCAGCCGGTGCAGCGCGAGGTGCCTGCGCACAGTGCGCAGCATCGCCTCGTGGTTGTGCTTGGCTGATGCAAGGAAGACGAGGCGATTCCGGAACTCGCGCGGCCCACCGGCCGGCCCGTTCTCCCAAAGGCCCGCGATGTGCGACGGAACCGGGTCCGGGCCGTCGAGTTGCAGCTCATCCCAGTGCAGGAGCACGAGATAGGCGTCGTCGGACCGGTCGGGGACCTTGGCGTCCTCCCAGGTCCTGCGCACCTTGAGCGCGGCGTCGCGGAACTGGCGGGCGAGAATGTCTGTCGCCGCCTGTTTGGTCTTGCTGGTGCTGATCTCATTCTGGGCGTCGAGGATGAGCTTCGGCAGTGCGATCTCGGTCGAGAAGCGGAAGCCGCGCGTGTCCGTGTGCAGATACCACGCCTCCTTCTCAAGGGCGTCGAGTGCCTTGAGGGCGAGGTTGCCGTCTTCGCCGGGCACGAGCACGCTCGCGAGCAGCTCGGGTGCGGGGACGCCGGGAACGTCCTGCGTAAGCGAGAAGAGGTAGACAGCGGTGGCCAAACGCCGGGCGACATTGCCGCCGAGACGCTCGTCGATGCGTTCGGCATGTGCGAGCTCGCCGCCACCCGAGGAGGCGACGTCGGCACGGATGACCGGCTCCCACTTTGGTCGATCCAGACGGCTGGAGAGATCCTCGGCGATGTCGCGATCAGCGAGGTCGACGTGGTGCAGATACACGAGCATCGCGTCGTTGGGGCGATGGTCCCAAAGGCTGCGCACAGTTCTTGCCAGCAGGCGCAGCGCTCCGCGAGTGCGCTGAAAGTTAGGGATTGTCGAGACGCGCTTGTCCAACACGCGGATCAGCCCGGGGTGGAACGGATAGCTCGCGGCGACCTCGCCGGCCCAGCCAGCGCCGGTGACGTCGTCGGGAAGCTCGATGCCAGCGCCCGCGAACGCCTGTGCACCCTCGGCGCAACACTGGCCGACCTCGGCTGCCACCGTCGAGACGTCCGCGTTCTCGAATAAGCGGCGTGCGAGAATGCGTGGCAGGTCCGCCTCGCCTGAAGGCCGTAGCACGCGCTCGCGACGAGCCATCAGTGAGCGTGCCTCCTCGATCGTGTGTACGACCGCTTCGGTCATCCCGCCAAAGGGGTCGGTGGTCTCGGTCATGGTGATCACGATTGTCGTGTGCGGCTCGCGGTCAGCGGCCTCCATCAGCGCCATCAGGAACGCGGTGACCTGCTGGTCAAGCGTCGTACCACCCACCGTCACGCCCTGGGCCGTGCGCAGATAACGCGCAAGCTCATCGAGAAGCACAAGCGACGGCTCCCCGGCGAATATCTTTCGAAGATCGTTGGCCCCGGGAGCTGTGTGGGCCTCATCGTCCGATCGGACGTGCTCGTACGCCGTGACGCCGCCGAGCTGAAGAGCGAGGTAGCCCCACACGGTCTGCGGCGTCACGCCATCGACCTCCGGGAACGCGGTGGCCCCTACCGCGGTGCCGACAAACACGCCGAGTTGTTTGACCGGCGAAGTCGGGCGCAAAGCCGGATCCATGAACTCGGCTGCGATGTCGGCGCTCAGGGCTCCTCGTGCCGCGTGGTAGAGCGCGATCAGGTTATGCGTCTTGCCGCCGCCGAGGTTCGTCTCCAAGCGGATGACAGGCGACGCGTCTGGCCGCCCGCCGCCGACCCGGCCGAGCGCTTCGTTAAGCAGGCTGCGCAGCCCGTCCGAGGGGTGCGTGGCTGCGAAGAACGCCGCCGGCTCTCGGTACACGTCTGGACCAGCATCGGCGACGACGTCGTCGAGGCTCGCGGCGAAGATCGCGTCACTCAGCGCCCCCTCGCGAACCTCGAGTCGTGGCGTGAGCGTGTCGTAAAGCAGGGGCGGCATCGCTAGGCATCCTACGTTGAGGAGCGGCCTGCAGCGATGTGTCGGACGGCCGCGCAGTCGACGGCCGCTCAAGGAGTCCGCGTCGTGGGTCGCAGTCCCAGGAAAAGCCGCTCTCGGAGCGTGAGGCCGTCTAGCTGCGCCGACTGGCGCGACCCGGATTGGCACGACCAAGTGGGTCGGTTCTCCGGTCGCTCGCTTTCCTGGGCTTCCCGGCGCCGGCCAGTCCGTAGAGGGCGCGCGAGTTAGCCTCAGGGGCGCCCTCGATGCAACCCAGCCTAATAGCCGTGTAGCCCCAAAGGATTGCCTCGCTTGCGCTGGCCGCGGACGCCCGTCTGGCGTGGGAGAACGCCCTTTCTCGCCAGCCAAGACGCGCCCGAGGCGACCGCCGAGACTCGCGCCGTCGGAGCCAAGGGCGAGAAACCCCCCGGGGAAAGCCAGGTACTCGGACACCGTTGGGCTCACCGGGCGATCTGGGCTCAGCCCTCGAAGCGCCGGCTGGCCCGCTTCGGGCTGGCGCCGGCGTGTGAGCGAGATGCGGATGCCTCTACGACTGCAGCCAGTCACGGTCTCTGCGGAAGTGGAGGGACCGCAGCTGTTCGGCTGTCTTTCCGATGAGATCGCCTTCGCAGATCAGGATCTCTTATCCGTACCACGTCATTGTCTCGCTGGCGGTTCCGTCGCTCCAGCGGACTACGGCGCGGCGCGTGCCTAGCGATCCGAGTGGGAGGTCCTCGAACCGCAGGACCTCCTCGACGGTCGGGCTTGGCCCGGGACAGCTCATCGGCGTGAGACTAGCTTCGCGGTCGCACGCGTCAAGCGCGGGTTGGTCGGTCAGCGAGTACAGGACGCCGTCCGGCGATCTGTACTGGTCTCCGATCTGCGCGAGCGCGGCGGTCATCTGGACGGTGAGCCGGTCTCGCAGTGCGTCCCGGTGAGCTTGGTCGGGCGATTCGAGCAGGTCCGCGCCCGCGTAGGCGGCGATGATCTCTGCTTCGCCACGGATGGCGTCGGCTAGCGATTCCTGCCAGATCTCGTCTCCGATCTCGTACGGCGTCGCGCCGGGAACGTGGATGTTCAGGATCATCTCGCATCTCCGGTCGTCTCGGTCAGGACGGCGTCGACCGCGGTGTGCCGCATGGGGCAGTCGTTGTAGCGCTCGACTTGGGTGAGGTAGTCGGCGATCAGCGCGTTGAGCGCGGCGTTCGCTCCGTGGCCTTCCTGCTCGAGGCCTTGCTCGACGAGGTAGGCGCGCTCACCGCCCGCCGGTGCGTAGTCGGTTACGACTACGACCCCGTCGACGCGTTGGCCGCCGAGAATGCGCTCGGTGCCGGTGCCGGTGGCGGTGGTGTATCGCGCGAGCTCTCGTGGTTCGCCGACGGTCTGGGCGGCGGCGCTGGTGTCGGTGGTGGCCGTGGCGGTCATGACCGCTGGCTCCAGGTAGCGCTCGATCCGAATCCCGAGACCTCGAACGGTTTGATGGAGCAGGTGAGGTCGTCGTTGAGCTCGCGGGCGGCGCGCTCGGCCTCGAGCTCCGCGAACGTGAAGCCCGTGCTGCGGATCGCCTGCAGCCGGCGGATCTCGGCGCTCGCTTGGAAGCGGGTGCGGGGGGTCGTGAATGTCTGGCCGGCGCGCTGCGCGAGCTTGCGGAGGTAGGCGAGCTGTTTGCGGGTCGGGGGAGGGTGTCGCTGGCGATGTTGGGCACTGGTCGCTCCTGTCGGTCGGGGTGTGGGCGTGCCCTGCCCGAACCGTGCCGGCGTGTGCGATGTCAAGCCGATGAACTGGACTCTCGTCGTACCGCCGCCCCGGGGGCGGTCTCGTCCCTCACCTTTCCCGCGGGGCGGCGGTGCTCTCATCGGCTTTACAGGGCGCGCGCCGGTGCGGTGGGCTCAAAGGGCCGCCCATCACCCGGCCGGTAGTTCGGCGTGTCCTTGTGCTCAGAACACCGCCCGACACGCGCCGACCACAGCCGCACGGTCTGCTCCGGGCCCGCGCAAACCTGCCGGCGGCACTACTTCTGTCGCAACCTTGCGGACAGCTGAGACGCGAGGGGAGTCGTCCTGGGAGTCAGGCTGACCGCGGACTTGTTCCGGCGCGCGTCGAGGCCTCGACGACCGGTTCGCGGGCGGTACACGCGCGGCATCGGCAGTCGTGTCTGCAGGTGCATTCGACTATCGGGCGGCCGTCAGCGCCAGGGTGGCCGTAGGGTAGGTCTGACCAGCCGTCGCGGCGCAGCTTTGCCCACACGTTCACGACGGTGTGCAGATCGCCGGTCGCGATCAGTGTGCCGTGGCGGGTGCGAAGCTCCCACACCCCCGGGCTGATGCGGGTGATCGTCATGCGACTACCGCCTCGGGCTCGCCGACTTCGTCGAGGTCGTTGTCGGCCGGTTCGGTGTGCAGGGCGGTCTCGATCCTGCTGGCGAGCCGGTCGATCAGGCCGGCGGTCTGCTCGAGCACTTCCAGGTCGGCGTCTTCGGCCCATGAGGTGAGGTACGGGATCGAGTATTCCTCCGCTGGAATGCCGAGCGATCGCACGCATGTGAAGGCGACTGACTCGGCCACTAATTCTTCGCTGGCGTAGTCCAGCTCGGGGTCGTCGGGCTGCCGGTCGAGGCGGACGATTGCGTGCGCGAGCTCGTGGCAGAAGGTCTTGACCTTCTGGTTGGCGGACAGCCCGGCGTCGATCGTGATCCGCTGAGCTTTGATCTCGTAGCAGCCGTGTGCGCGTCCGGGGAGATCGTTGAAGCGGACGCCGACCTCGAGGTCGGATGCGAGCGCGATCAGCCGGGGGAGCATCGGGGCGAGGTCCTCGCCGTCGATGTCACGGATCGGCGGTTCCAACGGCACCGGGACGGCCGGGGGAGGCATTGGTTGAACCTGGTCTTGAGCGAAGACCGGGACGAGCTTGAAGAAGGTCCGTGGCCGCTCGTCGGGGTTGGAGCCGTTCTGCTGCCAGCGCTCGAGCTGCTTGCGCGACGGTGGGCACGGCGCCCAGATTTTGATCGCCCACGCGCCCTCGGGCACGTCGTCGGGACGCTTCTGGACGCTGTAGCCCAGCTTCAGCCACGCCCGGAACCCCGCGATGCGGGTCGCCGTCGGCCTGGCCATAGCAACAAGGAGCTGATTACCGAGGCTGTAGTTTCTGAAACTGGCGCGGGCGGTAAGCCAGGCGTTCCATCCGTCTGAGCTGCGGAGCTGCTCGACGGCTTGGCGGGCGTACTCGCGGTCCTGCGCTCGGCGCTCAGCGCGCTCGTCGTCGGTGAGCCGCTTGTGCTTGACGGACATCAAGGCCTCCTGTCGGTTGGTGGCCTCGCCCGTGCGGCGGGGCCTGTCCCCGACCCCAACGCACCCGCCAGGGTGCGAACATTGGGAGGGGTCGTGCCCTGCCGCACGGTCCGCCAGCGCACCCCGTCGTGCCGCCCTCGACACGGCGCCTACGGGCGCGGGGCCCGTGGCGTTTCGTGTCGCCGGTGTCGCCGGGTGCGCTTCTGATCGAGCACGCTCTGGCAGATGGTGCTGATCGCGCGGCGATCGCGATCGTGCGGATCGCGGTCCTCGATCTCCGGAACCAGGAAGAACCTCGTTGCGCCGAGGATCGCGACGAGCTCACCGTTGCGCGTGACCAGCTGCATCACCATCTAAGAGCCTGCGAGGGACGCGTTTTCACCCCTCTTGCTCGGCGAGGGCGAAACGGAGCTTCCGCCGGGCGCGCAACAGCTGCCGCTCCACGGTCCGTGCGCTCAGCCCCAGTATCTCGCTGATCGACTCGTACGTGCGCCCGGCCGCATGTAGTGCCACGATCCGAGCCTGCCGGGCGGTCAGGCCGGCGGCCGCGATCGCCTCGAGCGCCGCGAGCGTCTCCAGCCGCAGCTCGGGGTCGGCACGCTCGTCGACGGGGTCGAGCTCGCCGCCGTCCTCGCGGGCAGGGAGCGGCCGGTCGCGCCGGCCGCGTCGATCGAGCTTGACCGCTTCGCGGACTGCAACCGTGAGCAGCCACGAGAACACGCTCTCGCGGGAGGGCTGGTAGCGCAACAGCTGCAGGAACGCGAACGAGCACGCATCCTGCACGTTCTCCTCGCTGGTCCGCACGAGCCGGCGGACCTGGCGGGCGAGCTTCGGATGAAGCTCGGCGAACAGCGTCGTCTCGTCACCAACACGGGCTGGCGCGGTCGCGGACATCGAAGGCCCGTCCGTTCAGTCGGGTGGCCCACGCCCGGGTGGCAGGGCCGATCCCCGACCCCCCGCGCCCGTAGGGCGCGAACATCGGGAGGGGCCGCGCCCGCCACCTGGAGCCTCGACACCAGCCGTCTAGGGCGATGGATCGGTCGCGGACGGGTCTTCAAGCCCCGCAGATGGCCTCAGAACGCGCCGGGACCCGGGCCGCGGCGCGCGAGCCGCTGGCTCTACTGCGCGCGGGGGTCTCGGCCGTGTTCATGACCGGGACCCGGGAGCGTCAGCAGGTGGGTCAGGCGGCCTCTGGCACCCCGTCGTCCTGGTCGACGTCCATGTCGTCGTCGAGGTCCTCTCCGGCGAGCTCGCCGCCCAGTTGCTCGTCAGCGACATACGGCTCCGTGCCGGCGCCCGGCTCGCGCGTGGTTGTGGCGCGCTGTGCGTGTTGCGCCTCCTCGGCGTGCTTGTTCGCGGCTGCGATGGCCTTCTCCAGCTGCTTGAGCGACGCGGGCAGGTGCGGGCCGGCGAGCTTCTTGAGCGCTTTCGCGGCGAGGTCGTTGTGCGACCCCCACTGCTGCCGGTAGGTCCGCTGGCTTGCGGGGAGCACCATCCGTGCCGCGTACTGCTCCGCGGCGATCACCACGATCGCCCTCCCATACAAATCGCCAGCAGTCCTCCCCGCGTCTACGTAGCGCCACAGCCACTTCAGCGCCGCATCGGGCTGGCGGGCGTCGCCGTAGTCGATCCGCAGCCGGCCGCTGGTGCCGTCCTTGCGGTTATCCAGAATTCTGGATAAACGCAATTATCCCGACTGTCCGGTTATGCCGACTTTGATTGGCTCGGTTGGTGTTTTGGCTGCTGGTTGGGGGTGCCGGTGGTGGGCCGGTCGGGATAAGCCGAAGTTGGTGGACGTCTTCAAGGTCGTCCGGAGGCTTCGAATCCGAGACGCCGTTGGCGCCCAGAAGCGTCCGCTCCGCGACGCGATGCTCGAGCTGGAAGGAGAGCCGGACGGAGCCGCGCTCATCACCCGCCGGTGCGAGCTACGACGTGCTGCTGGATCACGCCTATACCGGCCACGCCGGCGTGGCTACTGCTTCGATTGGACGAGCAGGCGTGCCGCCCGCCGCAGGTGCGCGCGTGCCTTTGGGTGAATGCGATCGTCAGTCGACGCCGATCTTGGGCGAGCCGGGCGCGCGCTTCGTCGCCAATGCGGTCGCAGGCCGTCCGGCGGGTTGGAGACGAATGCGATCGTCCGCAGAGGCGCGCCTTCCTGCGTGTGGCGGCCGTTGTGGGCAGGATCGACGTGGCTGCTCCACGCCTGAAGCAGTCACGGCAACGCCGCCGGCGTCGGCCATCAGACCGACGTCGACCTCGCTCTGGATCGCGTGGCGGCTCTTCACGAAAGGGAGCAGCGTCATTGCCCGCCCGAGACGACCGCTGCAGCGGCGTAGCAGGCACGCCGCGTGCGACGTCGTGAAGGGTCGGTCGTGGCCGCTTGCCGCGCACGATGCAGTCACGCGTCCGGCTCAACCGAGCGTGGCCCGAGTTGTCCGAAAGGAGCTGCTTGGCGACGAAAGGCGAGGTGGCTGCTCCGTAATGGGAGGGAGCCGTCCGTCAACGTCGGCGACGGGCTGTCGCTGCTCGTCCTGAGCGCTAGTAAGCCCGCCCCCGTCGAAGACGCTCGCAAAGGCGCGCAAAGCAACCGCGGTGGTGGAATCCAGCCCAGGGGTTGTATCGAGGTACCGGCCCGTCGAAAGCGTCGGCCACCTGAGGAACGAAGGCCAGCAAGACCGCAGCGTTACGTCGCTGCGATGATGACCTGGAGCACGCCGGGGCAGCCTGTGGGCAACCCCGGCGGGCTTGCGCACTCAGTCGCCGTGCTGCTCGAGGTTGTGGACCGTGAAGTCCTTGCGCTCCGGCGGGTTCGCAAAGCCTCGGTCGCCGAGCTGTTGCATGACTGGCATGAGCTTGTTCTGGGTGAAGCGCTCGAATGCCTCAGTGGACTCCCAGAAGTCGATCACGCCCCACCCTCCGTCGATCGGGCCGGCTGAGTGAACGAGCAAGCCGTCGGCCCTGCCGAGCGGGCTGCTCGCGTTCACGGTGTCGTGCACGGCTTGGTACTGCTCCTGCGTTCCGCCGGCGAACTTGAGTCTTATCCCGACTGCCATCGCGTGTCCTCTCCTCGGGGGTTTCGGGCGAGCATATCCCTAGCACCCAGGCCGCGCACCGTGGCCGAACGCGGAGCGTGTGATGGCCGCCCGAGACCGCTCCGAAGCCCGGCCGAGCGGCGCACGCGGCGCCCCACACGTCGTGCCTGGTTTGCCGCTGATCCGGCTGTCCGGCGCGACGACGTCGGACTGCTGCAACCAGTGGAAGCCGGTCACGCGACCGGACCCGCCGGCGCCGCCAGGTTGGAGCTCCGCGTCGAGGACTGCGCGTGGCTGCTCTCGGACAAAGGCGATCACGCCCGTCGCGGCCACCTATCTCGGATGCCGCCATTGGTTCGTCGCCAACTCGATCGTGAGCTCGGCGACATCGGGTCGATCAAAGCGGTCGTCAGCGGCGGCGCTCCCGGGCGCCTGCATCACGCCTCACGGGGTCACCACGGCCTCGTGAGCGCTCGGCTGCAAGTTGGGTAACACAGGCGAGTCGCCGCTCGCACCCTGGCTGCCCGTGCCAGCCGGTTAGCAACCGAGGAATCGGCTGGCTCAACCCGAACCCTGGGGCAAGCGCCGAGATGCGCTCGGGGCGAATGGAGGCGCCGGCGATCACCGCCGGAACTCCCGCTTTGGTTATGCGCGAGGGACATCTCGTCGGGTTGCTGGAAAGCGTGAACACGGCGGTTGTCTGGTCTCGGCGAATTGCGGGGCTCGGGAACTCGTTCGGTTGTAGGGTCGTCGACGGCGCAGATGATCAGGCGGTGAGTGCCTGGCGTAAGCGCCACACGGCGACCGTCGTAGCGAGGACAGCGAAGCCGAGCAGGACGCCGATCTGCGGGAGGACGCTGATCAGGTCCCCGCCGTGTTTGAGCAGCTTGGAAAAGGCGTCGTTGGCCCATGCGTGGGGTGTGACGTGCGCGATCGCGCGGGCGGTTGCCGGGAACACTTCGAGTGGGGCCATCGAGCCTCCCAGCGCCGCGAGCCCGAGTCCGAGCAGGAATGCGACCGGACGGGCCTGTTCCTCGGTCTGGCATAGGCTGCCGACGAGCACGGCCGCGCCGGTGCCGACGAGGCAGAAGGACAGAATCACCGCGGCGGTGCCCAGTGGGTTTCCCCAGGTGACCCCGAAGAACAGCATCGAGCCGAGGACGATGATCAGTGCCTGGGTGAGGGCAACCGCGAGTCGGCCGAGGAGCTGCCCGGCGACAATCGTCCGGGTTGAGGTGGGGGTCGAGAGGATCCGGCGGGCGATTCCGAGCCTGCGTGTCTCGATCATGAACGCCGCTCCTGTCAGCGAGGTGAAGAAGATGAACAGGACGAGCTCGGTGCTCGCGCCTTGCTGGAAGCGGCCGGTGGTGACAGCGTAGGGGCTGCCGTCGGGTGCCGTCAGGACGGCCTGTACCCGCGGGACCCGCGCGACGACCGCGTTGGCACGGGCAAGCGCGACCGTGAACGGGAGGTTCAGCTGTCGCTCCAGCACCTGTGCCGCGGCGATCGTGCGGCTTTGGTCGGCCGCGACCGATTGGACAGTCGGACGCAACTGCTGGGCGACTGAATTCGGGCGGTCGAAATAGCCGAGCGTCACGCTCTGGCCGTGCTCGAGGAGGTCGTCGTAGCCGGCGGGTATCACTAGGCCTGCGTCAACGTCTCCTCGTGCGACGGCCGTCTGAAGCGAGGAGGAGCTCTGATAGTGGATGAGCTGCGTGGAGGGGCGGTTTCCCAGCGTGGTAATGAACTGCTGTGCCAGCGGTCCGCGGTCGCGTTCGAGCACGCCGATGCGGGCCTTCTGCGAGCCGCCAAACGCGGCGCCTAGCAGGAGGATGATCAGCATCGGCAGGACGAACAGGAAGAACAGGTTGCCGCGCCAGCGAAGCAGCCGGCGCAGGTCGTTTGCGGCGATCGTGATCACCTTCACGGCGCCACGAGCTTCCCGATACGCGTGTACGCGACTGCGCCCGTGATCACGGCGACCGCCAGGATGGCGGCGGCCGGACCGAGAACCGCGCTCACCCCGGCCCCGCCGGCCATGTTCTCCAACCCCCGGATGAACCACGCCTGTGGGGTGGCCAGACTGGCGACGGCGAGCGCCCCACGCGCTTGGGCTACGGGGAAGAATGCGCCCCCGAGCATTCCGAGGACGAGCGCGACCATCGCCTGCCAGGACTGCGCCTGATCGGGCGTCCTCGCGAGCGTGGCCACGAGCGTCATGATCGCCGTCGCCGCGAGCACACCGGCTCCGATCAGGATCGCAACGCCGAGGACGTTGCCCCACTGAGCGGAGAGCAGAAAGTGGGTCGCCACCGCGAGTACGATCATGCTCACGAAGCCCACAACCAAGCTCGTAAGCAGCTTGCCGGCCAGGATCGCGTTACGGCTGATCGGCGCCACGAGGATCCGCGCGAGCGTCCCGTCGCGTCGCTCCTCAAGCAGGCTCGCGGTCCCGAATTGCACCGTGAAGAACAGAAAGAACACAGCCATCCCGGCCGCATAGAACGTCCCCGCATCGAGCTGACGGCTCTTCGTCGAGACGTCCGCGATCAGTATCGGCATGGGTATCGCGGCCGCGAGCCGGTTGCTGATCGTCCTGGCCCCCGTGGCCGCGACCACGATCCGTGCCGTGTCCGTCGCGTCCGCGAACGACCGCGCGATCGACTCAGCGACCTGCGCACCGATCGTGGAGTCAAGGCTGCCGATCACCCGCAGAGACGCCGAGCCCCCGTGGCCGACCGCGGTCGAGAATCCCGCCGGTAGGACGAAGGTGGCCGAGACCTTGGACTGGTCTGCCGCGCTCCGCCCGTCAGCGAGCGAGGGCTCCCGGATCACGGTAATCAGCCCGCGGCGCTCGAGCGGGACCAGCGCGTTGGTGTTGAACGCCTGCGCTGCGGGTCCGTGGTCCTGATCGACCAGCCCGAACTTGAACGCGATCCGGCCGCCGATCGCATTGTGGAAGATCAGCCCGAAGATCGAGGCGAGTACGAGTGGGACGACGATCGCGACCAGCAGCGCGGAGCGATCGCGCAGCCGCTGCCGCAGGTCCTTCCCGAGGATGACGAGCGCCGGGCGCATCGGTCAGTCACGCAGGGCCTTACCCGTGAGGTGCAGGAACACCGCCTCGAGGTCAGGCTCGATGACCTCGACCGAGCCAACCGCGGCGCCAGCGTCCGCAGTCGTGCGCAGCAGTTCCGGTAGCACGCTCCTGGCGTGATCGACGATCAGTTCGATTCCGCCGTCCTGGACGCTCGCCGCGCGAACTTCCGGCAGCCTCAGGTTCGCCTTCGCGGCGGCGTCCAGATCGCCCGTGCCCTCCAACGAGATCCGGTCGTGCTCCCCGACGAGAGCGACGAGTTCAGCCCGCGTGCCCTCGGCCTTGAGCTCGCCGAGGTCGACGATCCCGATCCGGTCACAGAGCCGCTCGGCCTCCTCCATGTAATGAGTCGTGTAGAGGACCGCCATCCCCTCGCTAGACAGCTTTTCGACGCTCTCGAGGATCGCATTGCGGCTCTGCGGATCGACGCCAACCGTCGGCTCATCCAAGATCAACAGCCGCGGACGGTGCAGCAACCCGATGCCGATATTCAGCCGCCGCTGCATCCCACCGGAAAAGCTTCGAGTCTGCTCGCTCGCCCGGTCAGCGAGGCCAACCACCTTCAGCACCTCATCCACACGCGCACGGACGTCATCCGGCCGCAGTCCGTACAGGCGGGCGAAGAACTGAAGATTCTCACGGGCGCTCAGATCCGGATAGATCGCGAGCTCCTGCGGCACGTAGCCAATCGCTGCCTTCTCCTCCACGCTCCGGGAAGTCAGACGCTTGCCGGCGACAAACACCTCTCCCGAATCGGGCTCCAGCAGCCCGCACACCATCGAGATCGTCGTCGTCTTCCCCGCGCCATTCGGACCCAGGAGACCGTACGTCTCGCCCTCGGCAATCTGGAAGCTGACCCCACGGACCGCCTCAACCTCACCGAAGCGCTTATGAACGTCAATGCAATCGAGCACCAGACTGTTCTCCACCGAGCCCACGCTCAGGCCAGCGACCTGCTCAACAGCAGTCATGGCGAGATCTTTCCAAGCCAGCGCTCTGATGCCACCCGTAGCACCGCGCGGTCCGACATGGGCGAACTACTCTGCCCAGTCGACGGGCCCACGCGAGACCTGTCGCTGACGACAACCGCGCGGCCGACCCTGCCCAGGTCAGGAGCAGCCCACACCGGAGGACCGCCATCTGTATTGAGTAGTTCCCCGCTCGCCCCGCGCGGATCGTTCCGGATCCGAGCGCGCAGCCGCCCGGATGCGCTGCCGAGATGACGGGTCTACACGAGCGAGCGCTCCTCGTCGGGCTGACGGCCGCGGGCGGGTACGGGGCGTTGCTTCGTCCCAGGCTGCGCCGCTGGCGTGCGACGGATGCAGAAGTGGCGGCCCCCCACCCGGGCGCACACCTGGTTCCGGGCGGCAAGCGCGGCGCCACGATGGCGGCGACGATCGACGCGCCACCGTCCCAGGTCTGGCCATGGCTCGTGCAGATGGACTGTGACCGCGCCGGCTGGTACAGCTGGGACCGCCTCGACCATGGCGGGATCCCGAGCGAGACCCGCATCCACCCGGAATGGCAGCACATCCAGGTCGGCGATCGCCTGGCCTCGACACCGAGTGGCAACGCCTGGTTCGAAGGAGCAATTGTCAAAAAGGGTCCTCCATCTCAGTGCAGTAGATTGGTGGGGTGTCGCGATAGGCACCGAGGTCTGGGGTTGACTATCCGGGGTCGTATGCGGACCTGCGGGCGTGGTTTCCGAGCGATGCCGCCTGCCTGGACTGGCTGCGCTGGCCGGATGGCTTGCTCTGCCCGGTGTGCCGCGGGACGAAGGCGTGGAAACTCCCCGACGGTCGCTGGTCATGCGGCGTGTGCGGCCGCCGAGTGTCGGCGACGGCGGGGACGATCTTCCATGGCACGCGCACGCCGCTGACGGTTTGGTTCGCGGCGGCCTGGCTGTTGACCAGTCACAAGCATGGGATCTCGGCGCTTGGGCTCAAGCGGACGCTTGGGATCGGCTCGGAGCAGACGGCGTGGGCGATGCTGCACCGGTACCGGACCGCGATCGTGCGCCCGGGTCGGGAGCGACTGTGTGAAACGGTCCGAGGTCGACGAGACGTTCCTCGGCGGGCCGGAGCCTGGGGTTCGTGGGCGTGGCGCGCTGGGCAAGGTGATGGTCCGCTTGTGCAGCGCTGGCTGCTTGGCACCCACCAGGGCGATGTCAAGCCCGCGCACATGCAGGCCTACCTACACGAGTTCACATTCCGCCTCAACCGCCGACGCTCACGCGCGAGAGGGATGCTCTGCTATCGGCTGCTTGAACAGGCCGTCCAATCCGAGCCACGCACCTATCGCTCGCTTGTCGCCGACCCCGACTCCGGCCGCCGGGACCGCCCTCCACCGCCGCCCGACAAGCGCGTGCGTCCCGCGTCCCTCGACGGCGATCCCGTCGATCGCCCGTGGCGCAAGACCACTCGGTAACGCGGCCCACACGCTACTGCACTGAGATGGAGGACCCTTATTGTCAAATGTTGTGGCTTCGGCAATGAGGAATGATCAGGCGGCGACCCTCTCGTCCGTCGTTCCGTCGTCGTGGTTGTCGTCTTCGGTGACCTTGATCCCGTCCTTGAACTTCACGCCTGCGAGTACGTCGGTGACGAGCTCGTGGCCGTTGAACCGCCGCCAGCGTTCCTGGGCTGACTCCAGCAGCTTGTAGGCCATCGCCAGCGCCGCGGTCTTCGACCCGGCGCCCTTCGTGACCCGCGTGCGGAGCCGGACCGTGGCGAAGCTGCTCTCGATCGGGTTGGTGGTCCGGAGGTGCCGCCAGTGCTCGGCGGGGTAGTCGAAGAACGCGGTCAGCGGTATCCAGTCGCGGTCGAGCTTGGCGAGCGCCTTCGGGTACTTGGCGCCGTACTCCTCGCGGAACACCTCCAGCGCCTGACGCGCGTCCTTGCGGGTCGGCGCCTCGATGATCTCGCCCAGCAGCCCCTTCGCGCGTGGCTGCAGCCGCTTGGGCAGACAGTCGAGCACGTTCCCGGCAGCGTGGAACCAGCAGCGCTGCTCCCCGGCGCCGGGAAACACGTCCCGGAGCGCCGCCCACGCGCCCAGGGCGCCGTCGCCGACGACGAGCTTCGGCTCGTTCAGACCGCGGCGCTTGAGATCGCGGAACACGCCCGCCCAGCTCTCGGTGCTCTCCCGGTACCCGTCCTCGACCGCGAGCAGCTCCTTGCACCCGTCCTGGCGGACGCCGATCACGATCAGCAGGCACACCTTCGGGTCCTCACCGAGCCGGACCTGGACGTGGATCCCGTCCATGAACAGGTACGCGTACCGGCTGAAGCTCAGCAGCCGCCGGCGGAACCGCGCGTGGTGCGCCTCCCACTCCTTGCACAACCGGCTCACGGTCGTGGCCGACAGGCCGGCGGCGTCCTCGCCAAGCAACCCCTCGAGCGCCGGACGGAAGTTCCCGGTCGACAGGCCGCGGAGGTACAGGATCGGGATCACCTCCCCAACCTTCGGCGACCGGCGCGCGTACGCCGGCAGGATCCGCGAGCTGAACTTCTGCCGCTCGCCCGATTCCTCCTCGACGCGCTTGTCGTTCACTCTCGGCGCGCGGACCGGGATCGTGCCCGACCCGACCGTCACCTTGCGCTCTCGCGCACGGCCGTTGCGAACGACCAGCCGCCGCCCGTCCTCGTCGACGTCGTCGGCGAACCGGTCGACGTACTCATCGGCCTCAGCCCTGAGCGCCGCGGCGATCATCCGCCGGGCGCCCTCCCTCGCCAGCTCGTCCAGCGCGAGCGTGATCTCCTCATTGCCCTCCCCGACGGGGAGCCTGCGAACATCTGATCTGACATGGCGTGCCTTCCTGCCGGTCAACACCGGCTTCGGTCTTCAGCAACCGGGAAGGTACGCCGCCTTTCCTCTCAAGGCCGTCCACAACATTCGGTTATAGCCCGGTTCGAAGTCGCGGCCCTCGAACCACAGCGGTTCCTGGCGCTCCGCGCGCCCTTGGACCTCGGCCGCCAAGCCCGGCCCTTCGACACCGCTGGCCCGCGACCGCGGTTCTACAGCGACTCAACATGGTGCTTCCTTCTCCATGAGGTTCCCGGCGGACGCACGAGGCTGGTGGTCAGCGGGTACGCAAGTTCGCGGCCGCGTCCGCTCACAGCGGTCGCCGACTTCCTGTTCTGGGAGCCGGCCCACTGCATCATGCAAACGCGCCAGTTCAGAAACTTGAAGAGACGCGCGGAGCTGAGCGCCCCCGATATCGGCGATCAGCCGGATGCTGCCGTGGCGCCCGACGTGGCTACCACTGCCCTGGCGGTGATGTGATGGTGTTGGTCGACGAGTTTCTGCCCGTGTTCGATGTGTCCGACGAGCTTGCCGTCGTCGTCGACGCTGACGCCGACGCCACCTGGGCGGCGCTGCTGGATGCCGATTTGATTGAGGTTGGTCGTCGGCGCCCTCTGGTTGGCGTGCTCGGCGCGTTGCGTGTGCTGCCGCAGGTCGCGAGCGAGCTGCTCCACGGCGAGCGCCCGCCAGCCGCGCCCGAGAGGCTGGGGCTGCGCGACCTCACGGGGCTTCCCGCTGCGGCGGGCGGCTGGATCCTGCTTGGTGAGCGCCCAGGCGAGGAGATCGCGCTTGGTCTCGTCGGAAAGTTCTGGCGGCCCGTGATCGAGTACGCCGAGGTCGATGCCGCCTCTTTCAAGCCGTTCGCGCAGCCCGGGTACGCGAAACGGTCTACGCACTTGGGGTGCGCCCACTCGCGGACCGCCGGGCGCTCCTCAGCGGGGTGATGCGCACTGCGACCACCGACGAGCACGCCCGGCGCTGGTTCCGCCGCTATTGGACGCTCGGGGTCGGCTCCGGCGCACACATCCTCGTCAACGGTTTGCTCGATGTTGTGCGCGAAGACGCCGAGCGTCTGCGCGAGACCAACGACGCGTGAGGCTATCGGTTCCTCGATCAATCGCACCGGCGGCGCGCCTCCAGAGGTGGATCGCACGGCAGGACTGCGGACGACTACTGAGGAGCCGGCATCGCTTCCCCCGGATGTCAGAGAGGGCGCCGAGCGGGAGCATCGTCCGGTGGGTCCGGAACAAGATTGGGAGCTGGCATGGCGCGGGTAGAGGGCGAGATCATCATTCACCGACCGGTTCCGGAGGTGTTCGACTTCGTGGCCGATGAACGCAACGAGCCGCGCTATAACTCGGCGGCGACCGGACAAGCCTGCCTCGATCCGAGCGGGATCGCCGAGGACCGGAATCACGCAGCGGTCGATCTCTACTGGCTGCCTCTCGGCGCGGGAGGGCGATGCGTCCGGATCAACGGCCGAATCTTCGAATCCTTCTCCGCGAGATTGCAGCGCCGCGATCCGTGCGATCTCTACCACTCGGCGCTCGAGGTCCAACTTGGACCGTCGAGATACGTCATCGAGATGGCACCGGTCTGGAACGAGCGCAGCAATGAACGCGGCGTTGTCGCCGAAGGTCCCGTCGGCCACCGAAAGGCTGGGCGGTTTCGACTGTTCCGCTACGAGATTCGACGCTGGCGCGACGGGCGCATCCCCGACGTAGGCGAGGCCGTCGACAGTCCGCGCCGTCTCACCAGCGAGCCGGCCTGCGCCAGACGGATCCTCGACCTCGTCCCGCAGGTGCCCACTGCCGTATGGGGGCGAGACGACCTCAAAACCGGCGAAATGTGGAACTCCAACTCACTCATCTCGTGGCTGATCGCGCGGAGCGGGATCGAGGCCACCTCCATTCACCCACCGGCCGGAGGACGCGCGCCTGGCTGGCAAGCCGGACTTGTTCTCGCGGCACGCCCGATCCATCGGCCTGAGCCCAGACGGGTCCTGTCTTGGCACGCTGGCGGTCTGCCGATGAAGCCGACTGTGTCGACCCCAGAGGAGAAGCGCACGCCGACTCGCCACGGCTTCGCCGGGATTGGTTTGGCGTCGTGCCTCCGCGGACTAGACCAAACGTTCAGGTGCGGGCGCGCGCCGCGCGGTTAACAGGCAGGCGACGGTGCTCGCGCGGATCGGCCGACCGAGCCGCTGGTGGAGAGCGTGGTTCTCGGCGGTGAGAGCGTCGCGCTGTCGGCGTGACAGTCGCGCCCAGAACGACATGGTGCCGAGCAGGGCGTTGAGCTCCTCGGCCGTCTGCTCGACAAATCTCGCGACCGCGGCGACCTGCACGTCGTCGAACAGGCGTGCGGCATACGCGCGCCCGACCTCGTAGCTTCCGAGCCACGCCCACACCTCTGACACGTTGTCGCGCCGCTGAGCGACGCCCGCGACCGTGCCGTCGAGGTCGCGATAGGTCGGCCAGTCGGCGGCGAGCTCGGGGGCGATCCTTGGCATGGCGGCCCGGAGGGCTTGCTGATCGTCGGCGCTGCGCGGACCCTCCAACCCGAAGTAGGAGATAAGCGCGAGGGTCCCGCCGTTGACGAGCGCGTCGGCCACCTTGCGCCAGCTCACATCCGGATCGATCCAGTGGATCGCCGACGCCGAGAACACGGCCAAATAGTGCGCGTCAGGGAGCGACGCGTCCTCCAGGCGTGCGTTCACGAACTGCACGTCCCCGATGCCGCCCAACTGAGCGCGCGCCTGCGCGACCAACCGTTCACCAGGTTCGACCGCTGTCACCCGCAGGCCCCGCTCGAGCAGGCTGCGCGTCAGCTGGCCGGTGCCACAGCCGATCTCGAGCACAGTAGCGCCGGGACCGATGCCCGCCGCCTCGCAGGCCCGGTCGATGAGCTCGTCGGGGTAGGTCGGACGGTAACGGTCATACTCGTCGGCGACCGCGTTGAAGACCCGGCCATAGCTTCGCGCGTCAGCACTCCCCCGCATGGTCAGAACGTAGATGACGCCGGGGACGCGCCGCCCGAATCTCGGAGATAGATCCTCGGCTGCACCCGCGGCTCCGGACGATCGCTTCCGCTCTCACGCAGCCACCGCTGACGCGATTGCTTTGGCGACGACGCGCGCGTCAGCGTCGGGCCGCGAGTTCCGCCGCGGCGCGGAAGGAGCCGCGGGTCGGTGGTCACGCACTGCTCCTCTACGCCTGAAGGAGCAGTGTCGCGAACGACCGGCGAGATGGCTGCTCGGTCATCGAAGGAGCACCCACGCGCGCGGCGAGCTGTCGCTGCTCGTCCCTTGCGATAGCGAGCTCGAGGGGCGGTGGCGCCACCGCTCCTCGATTTCGAAGCGGAAGCGACCGTCCGCGTCGCCGGCCGCTGACCGGCGCTTGCTCAGAGACGAGATGCAGCAAACGGCCGGTCGCGCGCACTACCGCCTGCCGCGCGGAGAGCGAGCGTGTCACGTGGGTCTGCGCGTGCCGGAGTCTCTACCACCGAGCGAGCAACGGAACGGTCACCGTCCAGCTGTCCAAGGTTACGGTGTCGCTCCCCACGACGTAGCTAGTCGCCCCCAGCGGTTGGAGCACCACCAGCTGATTCCCGAGCTGGCCCCGGCGGGGTCCGGTGAGGGTAGCCGGCGCGCCGATTGAGAGTAATGTCTCTGACGTGGCTGGTTTTGACGGCGTAGAGGACTGGGTCGGCGAGCCACCAGAGGGCCGCTACTCCCGCGATCGTGCGAAGCCCGAGTTCTGGAGAGGTCGCTGGCGGCTGTCCGGGACGGGCCGGATAGTCGTGCTTCTCGTCCTTGTGATCATTCTCCTGAGCCGCTGAGCGCACGTGGGCTCGGTAGGGGATCTGATCAGCATTGTTGATGCAGACCCCGGCCTCGCCGAGCTGCTGGACGAATCGCAGCGCGAGCGCGCGCGCCGCGAGGCGCTGACCCGCGTACGCCGTCTCTCCCCGGGCGATTGGGACGCCACGCGCGCGATCGAGCCCGACACGCATCATCACGGCTTCCTGATCATCGACGGGCTGCTCACGCGGGAGGTCGATGTACTCGGGCGCCGGTGCGTCGAACTGTTGGGTGCTGGCGATGTCATGCGCCCCTGGCGTTGGGACGCTGACGGCTCCCACGTCCAGGCCGAGGTGGGCTGGGTGGTGCTCGAGCCGACGCGTCTGGCCGTGCTCGACCACGGTCTGGTGACACGCATAACGCCTTGGCCACAACTCGGCGTGGAGCTCTTCAGCCGCGCCACCCGGCGCGCGCACTCGCTGGCGGTTGCCCTGGCGATCGCCCATCACCAGCGCGTCGATGATCGGCTGCTGCTGACCCTCTGGCACCTGGCTGAGCGCTGGGGGCGTGTTCGACCGGAGGGCATCGCTGTGCGATTGCCGTTGTCTCATCAGCGGTTGGCCGACCTGGTCGGGGCGCACCGCCCGTCCGTGACCACCGCGATGGGCGACCTGGTTCGCGCGGGCACGGTCAGCCGGCGCGCAGACGGCACCTGGACGCTTCACGGGTCTCCGCCGCCCCAGCTGCGCCACCATCGCTTGGTCGCAGCGATGACCTGACCGCCGTCGACGCCGACACGAGGAGACGGCCAGCCCACCACCGAGGCCAGGTAGCGACCCTCGTCAAGCACCGTCGCGGACACCTGCGCCGGCGAGCTGTCCACGAATCGCTCCGAGTGCACTCGCGCAGGACAGCCTGGCGCTCGGTCTCCGGACAACGCCCTCGCCGGGACGGGGCCACAGCCTGCGAGGCCGTCGTGCCGGCGGACGACGGCGGCGATCCGGCTCGAGCAGCTGCCCCAAGAGCACAGAGACGTTTCCCTGCACCTCGATCACCTTGCGCGCCTTCAAAAGCTCCGCCCCGCGCGCTCTGCAGGCCGGCGCGGCGAAGATCAGGCCCCGGAGAGGGCTAGCAGAGCGTCGGGTTCCATCTGTGTTCGCCTCGATGTCCTAGCGCACCGAGGATGAACATCGCGGTGGCAACCGTGTACGCGCCGATGCTGGGATCGGTAACCGGGGGATGGGACGGATGACCCGGAAAGCCTTTGACTACTAGCTCGACGCTGCGCGCATTTTGTACGATCACGGACGTATTCGTGCGTACCAAGGATGCTTGGGAGACGTTCGCAGGGTGCTAAGTTGCGCGCGCTCGCTCCTTTGCACGGGCGGCTCAGCGCCAGACCATCATCACCATGCGTGAGCGCCGCGGTTTGGTAGCTGGTCGACATCATCCAGGATGCTGGCTACTTGCGCGCCGCTATTGAATCTGTCAGTTACAAGAGAGTGAAAGGGAAGGTGATGGTTGTGAGTACTGCTGAGCGAGGAATGTGGGGGTATCCCGATGAGGCTGCCGCCGGTCGAGATTTGACCGGTTGGTCGATCGAAGCCGTAGATGGAGGGATCGGCAAGGTCGACAACGCCAACAACGAGGCCGGCGCCAGCTGGTTGATCGTTGACACCGGACCATGGATCTTCGGTAAGAGGGTCATGCTGCCCGCCGGAGTGGTCGACCGGATAAACAGCGAAGACGAAGTAGTTCACGTCAACCGGACCAAGGAACAGATCAAAAACGCTCCCGAGCTCGTCGAAGGCCATTACCACGAGCAGACGTATCGCGACGAGCTTGGTGTCTACTACTCACAAGGGGGTCGCGGCTACCGGGAGTAAGTCTCGCTCTAAAAGTACCTGCCCACCCGCACTCCGATACACGGCTGGAAACTCCGGACCAAGCACCGGACTCTTCGCGAAGGGCGGCCCAGCCGGCCATACCGTCTCGCGTCTCGCCGTATGACAGCTGGACACCCAGGGGTGCCGTAATAGCGATGCGGCTACCCTCACAGCGACTTCGGCGCGGAGTGGCTCGCCGAGGAGTTCGGTCTTGGCCGGTGTCAGCGCTCGTCCCCTACTAGCGGTATCGGAGGGTATTTGTTTGGTGTGACCGCCAGGCCAAGGACAACTTCCGCGCCTCTAGGCTCAGATCGACCTTATCGACGGAGCACTCACGGCTATCAGTCGCGTACTCGTGATAGCGGCCACGATTGCGGACTCGCGCGGGGGCGGCACCATTGCCACGAAATGCCCTCCCCAGGGCGCGGTCATCTTGGCCGCTACCACACAAGGCTGGCAGGCCTAGATGCCCAGTCGAGGAACCCGATCACATGAGGTTACCGCTGGCGACGGCCCATGCGGGATCTGTGGCAAGCGCGAACAAAGGGGTGGTACGCGTGGCGCGGAGTTCGGCGGACACGCGGGCGAAAGCCATGGCCTCACACTCACCGTCAGCACAGACTGGAGGACAGCATGATCAAGCGAATCATTGACTTTCTGACCCTGAGATGGCTGTGGGGCCGGTCTCGTGGCCGGCGGCGACGCCGCTAGCAAGCGAATGCGTTGAGGGTTCTGGTCACTAGCTCGCGGATGCCGTTCGCGCTTGGCTTGGTGCGAAAGCTCGCCGGCGGGGGCCGTGAGATCTACGCCGCCGATGATCATTTGTTGTCGCCGGGGGAACCACTCGAAGTACCTGGCGGGCCATTTCGTGTATCCGTCGCCGCGCAGCGACACGGCGGGCTTTCTCGCTGAGCTGGAGCGGATCGCCCGGGAGCACGAGATCGACGTGGTCGTGCCGGCCTTTGAGGAGGCGTTCTACATCTCGACCCAGCTCGAGCGGCTGAGTCGGGTTACGAAGGTATTCGTGTCGCCGTTCGGCACGCTGGCGCGTCTGCATGACAAGGGGGCTTTTGAGCGGCTGCTCGCGCGGCTGGCGCTTCCGGTCCCTGAGACGGTGGTGGTGACCTCCGACGAGGAGCTGCGCGAGGCGACCGATCGCCTCGACCGGTACTTCGCTCGCGGCGCCTTCTCGCGCGGCGGGATCTGCTGTCTGACTAACACCGGCCCGCTGGCCGGCGCGCTGGAGATCGACGAGGTCCACCCCACGCCAGCGTCCCCTTGGCTGGTGCAGCCGTTCGTGGACGGTGAGACGGTCTGCACCTACAGTACTGTGCACGGGGGGCGGGTCAGCTCGCATCTGATGTACCGGATCCTTCGGCAGCGAAATCACAGCACCGGCATCCAGTTCGAGGCGATCGACGCGACCGAGTCGCTGAGGCTGATTGAGCCGATCGTGGCCGAGCTGCGCTACACGGGCCAGATCTCCTTCGACTTCCTGGTCACCGACGACGGCCTGACGTTCGTGGAGTGCAACCCGCGCGCCACCGACGGCCTGCTGCTGATGCCCGGCGAGGAGCTGGCGGCGGGGCTGCTCGCCCCGCGGCCCGAGACCTTCGTGCTCGAGCCCGGCGGCGAAGTGCAGCTCGCCCTCGCCGTGCTGGCCGACGGCTTCGCCGATCAACTGGACCGCCTACCCCAGTCCATCGACGACCTTGCGCAGGTCCGCGACGCCGGTAGCGGCTGGCACGACCCGCTGCCCACGCTGTATTCGGCGTTGGCGATCTGCCACTCCGTCGGCCAGAGCCTCCGCGAGCACATGGTCACTTGGTCGCCATCGCCGGCGACATGAACTGGGACGGCGAGCACATCGACGGAATGTCAAACGACGACGCGATGCTGCTCACCGGTCTAGGCGCGCCCGCTGCTGACTGACGCCTGAGGCGGGGTTTGCTCCACCTGCCCGAGCTCGGTCGTGATCACCCGCATTCCCGTCATCGCCATCGCGCCCACAGACCCGCAGGCAGCGCCGCTGAGGACGTCCAGTGACGAATCTCCTCTCGGAACCGACTTCGCTTGTACGGTCATGCTATGAGCAAGAACCGTGACCCAAGCCCAAATGGCGCCAACTCCATAGCCGCGACGTCGCGGTGGATGGCGGCGGCGCGGGCGAGGGAGAGCGAGCGGACCGATCGACTGTTTTGCGATCCTCTCGCCGCGGTTCTTGCTGGTCCGGAGGGCTTCGGTTGGCTGCAGGACATGGAGGCCGCCGCCGGATCGGACGTTCCCGGGCGGTATCCCGTGATCCGCACCCGCTTCTTTGATGATTTTCTGCTGGACGCGTGTCAGAGATTGGGGGTACGTCAGGTCGTGCTGGCCGCGGCAGGGCTGGATACTCGCGCGTTTCGCCTGCAGTGGCCCGCCCGGACCCGGTTATACGAGATCGACCTGCCCGCGGTGCTAAACGCCAAAGAAGACACGATCGGTAAAGCTGGGGCAAGACCGAACTGCAAACGGCTAACGGTCGCAGTTGATCTGCAGGAAGCGACTTGGCCGGAGGCGCTTCTCGTCTGCGGATATCGGCCGGAGAGACCATCGGTCTGGCTTATAGAAGGTCTGCTCTATTACCTGGCGAGACCCGCGGTGCACGCTCTCTTAGAGCAGGTGCGTTCGCTAACTGCCGTGGATAGCCTCCTCGGATTGGACCTGATGAACAGAGGCCTGTTCTTCTCTCCGCTGGCGTGGCCGATGCAGGCCGCTCTCGCTCGACGCGGAGCGCCGGGACGGTTCGGGACAAATACTCCAGAGACGTTGCTGGCCGCTCATGGCTTTGACGCCGACGTGACGCAGCCCGGCGAGGAGGGCGCGAACTTCGGACGGTGGCCCCGGCCGTTTGTGCCCCGGGCGATGCCGGGCTTGCCGCGAAGCTTCCTGGTGCGGGCGGCTCGTCACTAATAAGCAAGAGGAGTTGTGGACTCCAGCCCTCCTACAGCGCCGGCCGAGGCGCAGAGATCATCTGCGAAGTCCCGGTTAGGCGATTTGGCCGGAGCGAGGCGCGAGCCACTTGCGGACGAGGGGCCAGACGCTGGCCGCGGCTGCTGGTCCGACGAGCATGCCGACGTGGCCGGCGTCCAGGGAGACCGATTCCTTGTCTGTGCTCTGCGCCAGAGTCGTCGTGGCCTTGGTCTGGGAGGAGGGCACGACGTAGTCCCATTTGCCCGAGACGTTGAGCACGGCGCACGTGATGTTGGACAGGTCCACCCTGTTGCCGCGCAGCTCCACCCGTCCCTTGACGAGCTCGTCACGCTGGTAGAAGTCCTTGACCCACCTCCGGAAGGTCTCGCCCGGGACGGGTGCGGCGTCATCGACCCACTTGCACACCGCCAGCCAGGACTGCATCGAGGCCTCCCGCGTGGCCAGCCCCTGTGCCTTCCGCAATATTGCATCGTAGGCGCCGCCGAACGGCCGGACGGCATTGCTGACAGCGGTGGCTTGCAAAGCGGCCGCCAACTGGATCATCTCGCTGGCGGAATCTGTCGGCAGATTGCCCAAGAACCGCGGTACAACAGCCGGGTCAAATAACGTCCCGCTGTTGCGGGTCACAAGCGTCCAGAGACCGAAAGGACCAGGGTCTCTGGGTGCGAACTCCGTGGGCGCGGAGAAGAGGACGAGGTTCTTGAGAGGACGCGCGGGAAACAGGGAGGCGTACATGGCAGACAGCGTGCCGCCCTGGGAATGGCCGAAGAGGCTGATCTCGGCGGCGCCAGAGGCTTTGAGAACCTCTTGGATCGCACCCGGTATGTAGTCCAGGACCAGGTCCTCAATCGACAACCCCGAGTCCTCGGCGCTGGAAGTCCCGAAATCGAACAGGTAGACATCAAAGCCCTCGCCCACCAGATGCTCCACCAGGCTGTTGCCCGGCACCAGATCCAGGATGTAGGGCTTGAGCACGAATCCGTAGAGCAGCAATATCGGGACCCGTCGTCTCTTGCCGCCACCATCTTCGGCGCCGCGGTAGCGGTAAAGACAGGCCCGGTTCTTGGTCCACACCACCTCTCGAGGGGTAGCTCCCGTCTCGACCCCGAGCTCCTCCAGCAGTACGTGTGTGCCGGTGGCGTACTTCCTGATGCGGATCGTCTCCGGACCGTCGTAGTCGAGAATCCCGAGCGGCCCGAGGCCGGCTGCATCCACACGACCACGTCCATGGTCTAGCTTCGCCTTTCGCGGTGGCGGGGTTGTCGTCGCTTTGTTGGGCATTGTTGCCTTTCGTCTCGCCTGTGAGGCTTCGGTATGTGCTTGCAGATTAGCAGCGATCTTGCAAAGAGTTAGCAGCAGCGCGAGGTAGTTGAGATCACTTTCTAGGCTTCTTGGCCTGCTCCGGTGTCAGCGCGAGACGACTGGTGCTGGGGAAGAATCGGATCATCTCGACGGAAGCGTTGGGGGCCCAGCCCTCTAGCCGGAACAGCGTAGGTTCAGGGATGTTAGGCGGCGTCACCGCCCCCTCGGCCCCGGAGTTCCACCGCGCACAAGTACTTACACCCGACCGCCAGGAACGTCTCACGCCACGCAGCTCGATCCGCGCTCGTCTCTACCGTCCCGGTTTGAGGACGAAAACGTGACTCAAATCGCCGGCGGCCTGGTTGGTCGCCCCCCGGCGAGACAGCTGGTCTCACGAGTGCGACACGAGGTCGCACGTATCAAGTAAACCCGCGAGGTTGGAGGTTCGGCTGATGCCGTAGAGCGTGTTTCAGGTCCGTGCTCGGTGGCCTGTCCCCGCCCCGACGTGCGTCGCCCGTGAGGGTGGGGTGCGAAGCTCGGGGGAAAGCTTGCGACGCGAGGTCGCACGTTGCGAGAAAGCGCGCAGATTGGAGGTTCGGCTGATGATGTCGAAGGCGTAGCTCAGGCCCGTGCTCATGGCCTGTCCCCACCCCGACGTGCGTCGTCGGCTCTGTGTCGGCGGGGTTC
>OCTA010000779.1_pt1 | contig 29378 bp, 32 predicted proteins | sample 1538991 | NCBI WGS metagenome assembly OCTA01 (sample SAMEA3539302, study PRJEB22396) | soil metagenome | biome: tundra; feature: field; material: soil | place: USA | collected 2010-05 | depth 0.15 m | reverse complement strand
TCGTGCGCCAGCCAGCGTCGGTTGCTGCTGCTCCGGCGCGGCCAAAATGCCCGCGTTGCGGCAGCGACATTTCCTGCAAGTGCAATAATGGCAGCGGTGGCGGCGTAATTCACCCCAGCCTCGAAGCCGTGGATGCAGGGATTGAGCCGACTTGGCGCTGCTCGTGATTGTTGCTCGGGGCCGGTGTCGTTGCCCTTGTGCTCGCCTTCCAGGGCGTTGCCGCCCAGCTCGTCGTCAACGGTGCGATGTTCCTGTTCTTATTCCGGGCGCTGCCGGGTGGCAGGTCGCTCCCGGTGCCGGAGCTTGGAAGCCGTAATGGTGGTTACTGTCAGTGCGGAGGCACGGTTCCGGCGTCGCCGTCGTAAAAACTACGGGCGCATGGTTTTTGAAACCATGTGCATGTAGTTTTTGCGTCGGCCGCCCAGGTCCCATCTGGCTTGCATACCTGTCGGGCTGGACGAAGAATTGAGAGGGCCTGCCAGGAGAGGCAAAGGACACCCCGGTCCTCCGTCCTGACCAGGACCTATCTTTGACTTCCCCTTGTTCTGATGTTTGCCTTAGGCATTTTTCTCCATCTACGGCATCGCCCGGAGCATGAACTCGTCGAACAGTGGCACGGTGAATGCCATATCGCCATGCGCCGGGCTGAAAATCATCCCCTTCTGAATAAGCTTGGCTCGTACCGGGCCAAGGCTGTTGATTTTCACGCCGAGTGCGTCGGCGATCTCGCCGCTACGGCGCGCGCCCGGTCCAAGACCGGCCATGGCGCGCAAAAGCCGCTTCTCGCTTGGTGTGAGCCGGTCGAAGCGGACACGGAAAAAATTTTGATCCAGTCGTTGAATGACCGTCGCGGTGGCCTCTTGGACGATTTGCAGAGTGATCGGTGAGGCGGCGGCGCGATTCCAGGATTGATAACCCCACTCCTGGAGAAAGTAAGGATAGCCTTTAGTCAGCCGGAAGATCTCCTTGAGCGCGCCTTCTTCAAAGTCCACGCCGACGGCCCTGGTCGGGTCTTGCAGCGCCTTGATCGCGTCAGGCTCGGAAAGCGCCCCGATGTCTGGAAAGCTGAACAGCCGCTCCGCATAGGATTTCGATTCGCCGGCGAGACCGGGCAGAATGGGCAGGCCCGCGCCGAGCAGGACCATGGGCAACTGGCGCTGCTGCATCTTGTGCATGGCCATGATGAGCGCGCTGAGTTCCTTCGGGTTGAAATACTGCAACTCGTCGATGAGCAGCGCGACGGGCGTTTTCCGTTCTTCAGCGGCTTCGGCGACGGCCAGAAACAGATTGGGCAGGTCGCTTTCCAAATCGCCGCTGTCCGCCACGCCCTTTTCGGGATCGATGTCCAGGCCGACCTCAATTTCACCCATCTTCACCTTGACGCCGTTCATGAAGCCCTTGAGCACGGCCAGACCGCGCTTGGCCTTGTCCCCTGCGCCGGCAATGCGATCCAACTCAAAGAGCAGCGTCCGCATCGGCGGCACCAGGAGCGCTGCCAGCGATTTGTCCTCGTGCGCCTCCACGGACACGGTGCGGTAGCCGGCCTTGGCGGCGAGGCGATCAATTTCATTCAGTAATACCGTCTTGCCGACACCCCGCAGACCGGTCAGCAAAATGCTCTTCTCGGGACGCTTTTCTTTAACGCGACCGAGGAGAATGCGAGCCTGATCGAGGATTCCCTCGCGACCGACCATTTCGGGAGGTGGGGAACCTGCGCCGGGAGAGAACGGGTTTTTGATGGCGTTCATACAATGCTTGATGAATTTCTAGTCGTTTATACCTGCTTCTAGCTGCTTTTGGCTAGAAATGACTATAAATTGATAGAAATGCGCTGTCAAGGGTGTAAAGCCCTGCTGATATTGGTATTTTTTCATCCGGCTCGAAAATGCTCGGCTGCCGGTGGATTTCGCTGGATAATGGGGCGCATCCTTCGATGGCTGACTCTTCTACAGCGGTTGGCCGCAGCCATTATGAAATCCCGACGAAATCTGCTCCTCAAGAATCTGGCTCTGTGTCGCCAACTCCGCCTCCCTTTTTACTGTACGCTTCTTGCCCGATCGTCTGTCAGAAATCCCGTATTGATTGATGATGGATGCAAGAGAAAACTCCAAGGTCCCCCTCACCGGGCGGAGGAATAAGGCGTCGCTCCGATAATTCCCGACTGCTGCTTCACCGTGACCAGCCTGTTGCGCCATTCCTCGTTGCATCGGTTGCCCAGGTCCATGTTCGTCAACCCATTCACCACCGACCAAAATCCCTTCCTTCCGATGCCGTTAACCCTCCACAATGGTGGTGTCTTGAAGCCCCATCTGTCCATTGGACCATCCAAGCACATATCCATCAATTCCCGCAAACTGATCCGGCCCTTCCCCGCCTCCACAAAATGATCCAGCAACCTGTTTTTGGTCCCCGCAACCAGACCAATCGCATCAGCCACGTCATTCACCAGCCACATTTTTCCCAAGTCATCTGCAGAGCGAATGGCTTCTTGCAGATTGCCACGCCTTTCGGCCATCGCTTTGTCGGCCGCGTCTCTTTTTTCAAGCTGTAGAATCCGTCCTGTCGATAATTTGAATTGGAGCGCAACCTCTCGGCGTGGAACTCCCTCCGTTCGCATCTGGAGGATCTGTCGGTTGCGTTCTTGAATCAGGATCATGGGTTGAATGCTCGTTGTTACACCTCGTGCTTTGGATCTCCGCCCTTTGGTTCCGCACTGAGCAGCCAAGGAGGAGGCTCGCAGGGCTTTGACCATGTCCGCTGCACCCCCACAATCCGCAAGGCCCGCCTCAGTTTCACCAACCGCCTCCTCCATTCCTCATTACACCTTTCACCCAGGTCCGATTCCGTCAACCGCCTCACCGCCGACCAAAAGCCCTTCACCCCAACACAGCGCATATCCAGCAGTGGCGTAATCAAGTACCCCGATTTCGCATGGTCTTTCTGGGAGATCACCAAGTCCATAAATTCCCTCAAACTGGTTCGCTCGGTTTTGCCTCCTTCGAACCACCACTTCAGGGCCGTTCGCGTTGTGGTCATCAGGAGCAGGGCATTCAGCACTTCCGCCACCTTCCACTTTCTGTCCAGGTCATCGGCTCGGCGAAACTCCTGGAGCAACTCCTTGCTTCTTCGAACTGCCACCCCGTCGGCCTGGAGTTTGCGCAGAACGTGTTGCACAGCTTTGACCGACATGCCACAGGCGACAGCAATCTCTTTCAAGGACGTGCCAGCCTCTTGCCTCTCCCGAATCCAAGCATCTCGTTCTTGATGGTTGCTCATGGCCCTTCTCTGTATGAATTCCCGCGCGTGAAAGCGAGAAGTTTCACTACCTCAGCGGCACGCATCTAAAACCCGGAGGATCAAGCCGACCTCCCATCCGTTCACTTCTCCCCAAACAAATCCGACACCCTTGTCCTCTTCGCGTAGTTTCGGAGCCGGACCCCTGCCACGCATCAAACACGATTCGAGGCACGCAGACGATTGGCGCGCTCGAAAACGTTTCTATGAGCGACGGCAGCGCCGCAGCAAATCAAGCACCGGAGATTTTTCATAAACCACGCGCATCGTCAAAGGCATGCGCTATAATAAGGCATGCAAGTAGCGCCCAATAGGTTCTTGAGTGAATGAGAGGCATAGCCCCACAACTACCCAATTCACTCATATGACACTATGATTGCCCGTTTTAGTACCACTCGACCTGGTTTCCATGATGGCACCGGTGGCTGCATATGAAAGCGATACTGATCTCATGGGCGTCTCGCTAGCCGGCGCAGCCTGGCTTGCCCCATCCAGAGCCCCGGAACGAAAATTCCGGGGCTTTGTGCTGCCTTTAACTGCAAGTGCCTGGGCTTATTATTGCGGGGGACGTTGCATACAGCGCGCCAAGACCTAGAATGCAAGGTAATATGTTGAACTACGAGCGGGTCAACCAACTTTCCGGCATCTGCCTTGACGAGCAGATACCCCTGGCTTGGGTCGATAATCATGTGCTGATATCCCAGGATATGTCGATGGCCGTCGGGCTCAAGATCGCGTATCCGGACACCCTGTTCGTATCTTCGGTCCAGATCGACGAGCTGCACAATGAATTCACCAGCATGCTCAACCAGCTGGCGTTGCTGGACGACACGGAGACCCGCCTCCAGTTCGTCACCATCTGCCACAACCAGTATGGCCAGATGATTGACGACTACATGATGGAGATGCCCCGCGAAAACCAGCTGCTTTCCCAGTTCAAGCGCGACCTGGGCCAGCATTACGTCGAGAAGCTCCAGGCGGGCGAACTGCGGAGGTACTCCACCTACCTGTTCGTCGGCATCGAGCCAATCGTGGAGTTCTCCGAGCGCATCAAGCGAGTTCGCAGGAACGAACGCCGGGCATCCTGGATGGAGGGCGTTTCCACGTTCATCAAAGACGCGCTGGAGCTGTCGATGGAGGACGCGGCCCGCATCACCGAGGAAGAATGGAACACCGCCATCAACATCCTGTCCAAATACGTTCAACAGACCACGTCCATCTTGAAGGCCGCCGGGATCCAAGCCAAGCTCATGCCGTCAGACGGCTTGATCGAAACCCTCTACTGGTGGTTCAATCCCAAGTCCTACACCGACGGAGTACGCCCCCCGGCCATCGACCCGCTCAATCCAAAGCCGATCACCAGTTACATCGTGCAGTCACAGATGGAGGTGGATCCGAAGCACGGCTGGTTGCGCATGGACGGCATGTTCCGCCGGCTCCTTTACCTTCACGAACCGCCTTCCATGCTTCAATTTGGGATGCTGCTGCCGCAACTGCTGGCTCCGGGATTCGTTTCAGGCGCTTTTGCCGTGGAGTGCCGCAGCTCCGATGCTAACAAGCGGCTGCGCAAACTCAAGAATCGCCGCCTTCAGGTGCTCGGCCGGGTCGAAAAGCAGCCCGAGTTGCGCCGCACACTGGAAGAAATCGAGTCTGAAATTGACGAGCTCGCTTCCGGCAAGGACCGGCCCTGGACGGCAGCCCACTCCATCCATCTCTGGGCGGAGAGCTTGGATTACCTGAACAGCCTGGTGTTGGAGCAGAGACAGTTCGGCCAGCAGAACGAAGGCATGACCTGGCTGCACGAGACCACGCCAATATTCCCCTACTTCATAAAGACCATCCCGGGGTACTTGAGCGACAAGGATCGCTACCGGGATCACGCTTACTCATCGAGCCAGTTGTCCACCCTGCTGCCGGCCATCTACATCCCTGACGGGACTGACAGCCGGCCGGCGGTCCTGTTCAAGACCAGATATGGCACCTTGTACAATTTCGACACCCATGACCAAAAAAACCTCGTCAATTATAATATGATGATAGCGGGGTCGTCCGGCTCCGGCAAATCAGTGGCCGCCAACCTGATCCTGCTGCAGAAGATGGCCGCGGGCGCGCGCTGCGTCGGCGTTGACATCGGCGGTTCCTACCAGAAACTTTGCCATGTGCTCGGCGGGAACTACATCACCATGGACCTGGACACGGAGCGCAACCGCATGAACTTCCTCTATGCTCCTCCGGGCGAGATGCCGGGAGAGGAGGAGATACTGCAGAATGCGCTCCTGATCGAGCGCATGGTCGTTGAGAACGACCGCGAGCAGATATCAAAGGAAGACCGCCTCCTTCTGACCGAGTGCATCCGCCAGTCCTACCAGGCCAAGACACAGCGGGGGGAGGAGGTCGTGCTCAGCGACGTGCAGAAGATCCTCAACAACCAGACCTCCGCCAACGCCAAGTCCCTGGCCAACCGGCTCCGCGGATGGTGCCGCGGCGGCTCGTACGGAAATTTATTTGACGGCCCGTCCATGATCACGGCAAGGAACCCGTTCACCGTTTTCGACTTTACAAGGCAAAAGGACAACAAGGACGTGGGCCCGATCATGATGATGGTCGCGATCCGCTTCGCCCAGACGATGACCAGGCAATTTGCCGCACAGGACAAAATATTTTTCATCGACGAGGGCTGGAACTTGATGTCGTCTCCGATCTGCGCCGCCTTCCTGGAGGAGGCGGCGCGCACCTACCGCAAATACGGCATTGCCATCGTCTTCATCAGCCAGGGCATCTCCGAATGGGGATCCCTCAAGAACAGCGAGGGCATCCGGGACTCCATCTCCACGTTCTTCCTCTTCAAGCTTTCGGACAACGTGGCCGAGGCCACCGTCAACTACTTTCGCGGCCATGAGGGGGACTTGCTTGCCCTGCGCAGCCTCGTCACCGAGCCCGGGCGGTTCTCGCAGTGCTACATGTTCCAAAAGCGGGCTCAAGGCATGCGCCGGCTGGTTATGGAGCTGACCATGCCGCCGCTCCTCTACGCGGCCACGACGACAAGGCCCGCGGACAAGCTGGAGTTTGAAAAGCTCATCGCCTCCGGCTCCACCATCAGCGACGCCATCATCGAGTTTGCGAAGCGGCACCCGCGCGGCGTCAACAATAAGTAAGAAGCGGCTTTATGGCAACAATGATAGCGTACAATCGAAAGATCAACGCCCCGATCAAGTTCCTTTACTACCTGGAGGTTTTCGACCTGTTCATCCTCCTCATCGCCGGCGTTTTGGCGCCGCTGTTCATCTCCACCTTTTTGCCGGTTAACATCCCGCTTTGGCACAGCCTCATTTGGTTCGCAGGCGTGTTCTTCCTCCTGGTCATCATCAAGGTGGGCAGGGCCCCGGGATTTCTGCTGCACTGGCTCGGGAAGACGTTCCGGGGAAGATCGTATCACCCGGGCCTTAAGGATGCGGATTACTTCCTTCTCTCCAGCCTGCCGCAGCCGCCGCCTCCGAAGGAAGGCGAAGAGGTCTTCTCGAAAAAGGAGCTGCATGAGGTGCGGGCGAGCGTCTTGAAGCTTCGCCAGGCCCGCCGCGAGGCTGACATCATGCAGGAGAGGACCGAGTTGGTCTGACCCAAAACCGCACCACACACATTTGCAGTGAAAGGCCCTGTCACCGACAATTATGAAGAGGAATCTGATAACGCCGCGGCTGACCAACTCACCTTGTTTGACAAGGAAGGCCCGGTGTTTCCCGCCGACCGATACCAACGGCTGACCGGGGGAGGGGACCCTTTCCGGGCGCCAAAAGGCACGCTCGGGAAAAAAGCCGCGAGCCCCGAGCCGGAGCTGTGGTTCCCGTACGACATCCCGGATGACTGGAATGGAGTCCTCGTCGTGGCCTACCACCCCACCTTCCACGAAGCGCGCCAGATGGAGCAGCATCCTGGAGAGTTCGTCGGCGTGATGACCGGCGAGGCTTACACCCTGCTCACCAACCACATCCTCCGAAAGATTGGATTGCACTGGGAGAAGTGCATCAAGGCCAACCTGGTCCCCTGGCACATTCCACCAAAGGGAAAGGCCAGCCAAGGCGAGGAGGCCTACGGCTTCCAGTTCGTTGACGAGCTGATCAAGAAATACAAGCCCCAGCTTATCCTGAGCTTCGGCGCCAACGCCGTCCCCCACTTGCTGAACCACAAGGGCGACGCGGGGGTCACCGAGCTGCAGGGGCAGCTGATCAGCCTGCCGCAGTATCCGCAAACGCAGCTCCTCTGCGCCACAAATCCCACCAATTTGATCAGCAAGGTCAAGTGGATCCATAGCTGGGAAAGAACGCTCCGCGGCGGGCTGCGGAACTGGTTTAACCAGCACCGGCCTCAAAAAGCAGACCCCCCTGAGTTCATCATCGAAGATCTCGAAGCCCTGAGCCAGCACCTGCGGGCCATCCAGGACAACCGCGAGGAGGTGGTGGCTGTCGACACCGAGTTTGCCGGGAACGACATCACTGACTACAAGATATTGGACATCATCCTGGCCACGACCAGCCGCACGCTGAACATCCATGTCCGAGAAGGACGCTCCCGGCCGGTGGTTTGCAACCCTTACGACATCCCCGAAGACAAGGGGGAAGCATTCATTTTCCCAAGCGAGGAAGCCTTCAGGAAGTGGACGCCTCCCCCTAAAACTTACCGGGCCTACATCGATGACACCCGCTGGGTGTTCAAAGGAACGCAAGAGGAGGCGGCTGCGGTTCTGAATCGGCACCTCCGGCGGCCGGAGATAAAAATAGCCGGGCACGCGCTCAAGGTGGACATACTCCAACTGCTGCTGTTCGGCGTGGACCTCCGCCGGAATATCTTCGTCGACACCTACGATCTGGCGAAGGTTCTGGATGAAGGGCAGCCCCAGGGCTTGGAAGACCTGGTGCAGGTCTACCTTGGGAAGGAGAACCACAAGGCGGTCATAGATCACTACCGGGAATTCCGGGGGATCAAGGACGGCAGCTATGCCATGATCCCTCCGGAGATCCGCCAGCCCTACGGCTGCAAGGACGGCCGCCGCACTTTTGAGCTGGTCGACGTGATGCTGGAGGAAATGCGCCGCCAGGACCAGGAGCTGCGGAGGAGAGACCCAAAAATTTACGAATCCGGCGCCACGCTGGAGAACGCATACTTCCAAAAGAAAAGGAAGCAAATGCTCGCCCTCATCGAGATGGAGCTGGTCGGGCACCCGATCAGCCTCAAGCGCATGGAGGAAAACATCGAGTGGTACGATACGAGGCTGGAGAAGCTGCTGGGCCAGACCGTGGAATACATCAAGACGCGCCTGGGCCTCGACGAGATCAATCCCGCCTCCGCCATGCAACTGAGGCGCATCCTGTTTAACCAGGCTCCGGAAGGGATTGGCCTGTATCCGCTGTATTCGACCGAGAAGCCGGTCCGCGAGTGGCCCCGGGCCGTCAGAGAGGCGCTCTACAAGGCCACCAAGCTGGAGATACTGAAGGGCGGCCAGAAGCAGTCCAACGAGGACAAGGAAAAAACCAAGCAGCTCCTGGACTACATACACCAGGGCTATGGAAGCGCAACATTTGACCTGAACGATCCCAAGCTTCGCCGCCTGCTGGAGTCGCCGGCGAGCCCGATGCTCCTGACCATTCCTGACCGTGAGCATCCGGTCGCCACCGCGTCCACGAACCAAGAATCGCTGGAGATGCTGGCCGAGAAGGACCCGCTTTGCGAGAAGCTAAACGATTGCCGCTCCATCGCCACTCTGGCCAACAATTACTGCCGGAAGGATGGAAGCTGGGGGCAGAGCCGGGTCAAGCAGTTCCTCGAGTCCATCGAGGCCGAGGAGGAGGATGACAGCCAAATCCTGCTGTTCGAGATGGAGGCAACCCCGGTGCAAAAAGCTGCGGCGGAGACGGTGAAGAAGCGCCAGAAGGCTCTATCCATGGCCGTCAACCGGGACGCGTCCATCCTTTATACGACCTACTGGGGGTCGCTCGAAACGCACCGGCTCCGCACGTCTCCAAACGTGAGCGCTGTCCCAAAGGGAGAGGCAGACTACGTTTCGAAGATCATCGGTGAAGCGCCTCCCCACAGCATCCGGGGATTGGAAATGGCGCCCTACGGCTGGTTCATGGCCGAGTTGGATTACACCGCGGCTGAGGTTCAGCGCCTCGCCCAAGTGTCTGGCGATCCAAACATGACCCAGATCATGGACGATCCCGCCCGCGACCCGCACGCATCGCTCGCGCGCGAGAAGGACCCCGAGCTGCTCGGGAAGTACACGGACTCCGAGATCAAGAAGAAATTCAAATCACAGCGGGACGAAGCCAAGCCCTTCACCTTCGGAATCCCCTACCAGCGCGGCAACGAGGCCATGGCCCGAAGCCTGAACCGGGAAGCCGTCCGCGCCAAGAAGCCGGCAAACCACACGGCTGAGAGCGTGGCCCACATCAAGAACGCGTATGCGCGCCTCTACAGCACGGCATGGGAGTATCTGGAAGGGCAAATGAACCGCGTCATACCCCAGGTGACAGGACCGCATGGGAACACATATTTCTCCCACCGGGGGGTCCTCGGCTACCAGGTGAGCACGGGCGGGTTCCGGCGCCGCTACCTTGACCCGGCTCTGGTAAAGGTCATTCTCTCCCAGGAGAGCAAGGGAGACAGCGAGCTGCTGCGCACCCTCAAGGACATGAGGCGGGAAGCCTCCAACTGGCAGATTCAACATGGTGTTGCCATTTACATCATGGAGGCCTGCAACAACTGGTCTGAATTCCGCCAGCGCAACCCCGACGTGCCGATTGTGCTCATAGACATTCTGCACGACTCGACGAGGTGGCTGATTCACTGGACCGCCTTATCGATGGCCCGCGAGATACTGCCCCGCATCATGGTCGAGATCCCGTCCAACACCAAGCCAAAGCTGCGCGTGGACATGAAAATCTCCTACGAGTGGAATGGGCCCGACATGAAGGAGCCGGCGCCTGACTCTGAACAGCCAAGGATCAGAATACCAGGCTTGAAGTACCTGGGCCTCGATCATTGGAACGACGTGATGCCTTGAACCGGACGCCCCCTGACAATGCCGATGCTGCAGCAACGGCTCTGCGGCTTTTGAGCCGCACCAGTTTGTCGCGCAGGCCGTGCCCGCCATCCCGCGCTCCGGCGTCCGCGATTTCTTTGACACAGTCCAATGCCCCGCCCGCCGGAACCTCATCGTCAGCGCCCTCAACGAGATGGGGCTGCCCTGTCATCTCCCGCGCAGTTCCTTCTGCGCCTTCCCGTGCATCCAATCCACCGGGCTGAGCGCAAAAGGCCTTGCGCGCAAGCTGCTCGAAGCTGAGAAAGTAGCAGGCGTACCCGGCAGCGCCTCCGGCCCGACCGGCGAAGGCTGTTTGCGCTGTTGTTTTGCCACCGCCCCAGACCGCATCGAAATCGCCGTCGAGGGGGTTGAGCGGTTCGCAAAGCGAGTCCGCTCGGGACCTTGCAAAGACCCGCCCTGATTTACGCCATTCCAGGGGCTTCGAAGGGGCCGGGACCAGGGAAATCTGTGTCGGAAGGAGGCTCTGGCTCAGCAAACTCAAGGCCGGCGATGGGCTTGCCCCGGGCAATCTCCGACGCCGCAGCTTCTGCTTTGATGACTGGCCGGGCCAACGTTGGGGTGCGCCATATCTCAACCTCGACGCCGTTCCTGAAGACGGTCAACTTTTGAGAGTTCACGCGGGCCCAAACAGGCTGCAGAGGAACCTGCGCGCCCAGCTTGACCAAGCCGAGCTCTTTTGCGCGGGCCACCGATGAGGGGACCGGCGCCCGGGTGGGCAACCACGCATCGTCGCGCCAGGAGAGAGCCATGACTGAGCCATCTTCGGAAATCCCAAGGAGAGCATAGATGCCGTCGTACTTGAGCTTGTCAAGGTCCAGGCGCTGTAGATAGGCCGCCTTTTCGCACAACCGGGCAAGCGGCCGACAAATCACCCTCGGATCCCCAATGGCCAATGGCCCCGTCAGGGAGAGCACGGACCCCCTCGGGTCCATAAAAGGCAGCTCACCAACCTGGAGGCCGGGACGTTTCTGCTCTGGTTCTGTGGCAATCATATCATATTATACGCCGCCACAAGGGGTAGTGTCCTAATTTGGTTTTATCCGATTTCTACTGAGAAACACGAGAATGGCGGAAATTCCGATGATGATGGGGTAAATCGGTAAGAAACCTCTATCGTGAGGCCCACCCATAAGGGCGTTCGGCACGGCGATTAATCCAAGAAGAATGATGGAAATTAGAATTATAATGGCTGGGCTAGGGTTAAGTTTCATTTTCCCCCTCACTTCCGCCGCAATCGCCGCTTTGACATGGGATCGGTCCCGCATAATCGCATGTTGTTGTTTTCTTCCGGCATGGCGCGGCAGGTTTCGGCAGGAAACCAGCGGCAGCCGCCGTCGCCTGCCCTTTGACACGGCAGGCACATGCTGAACTGTTTGGGAATCCAAGTCAAGGGCATCTGTCAAAGTGAATTAATGCATCGGTGACGGAAAGGGAAAGATGGGGCGGGCAGTCGTTTTTCTTTTATTGACCCCTTTTCAATCGACAACGATGACTTGGCCGGGCTGGACCGAAGGCAACAGGGCGAGCACCTTGGGCATTAGGGGCCGGGTGTGGACCAACCGAATGCTCCCGGCCTTGAGCACCAGCACCGCGATGGAGAAGCCGGACAGGTTTTGCTGGAAGGACAGATTGCGGTCGCCGGTGATAAAGACTTGAAACTCCGCCTGCGCCAGCGCCAGCAAGCGTCCGTTCTTGATCCCGTCCCAGCCCATTTCCTGGACAGTCTTGACCTCATGGCCCGGCAAGTCGCGCCGCAGCCGCCAATCCAAACACTCGTCCAGCAGCACCTTCATTTTAGGCTGGCGCGAGCAGGTTGTCCCGCGCGGCCTCGATGAAGGCAATGATTTGCCCGCGTTTGACTGTGGGGAAGCCGGCCAGAAAATCGTCAATGGACTCGCCGCCTTCAAGGTAGTCCACCAAGTTTTGCACCGGCACCCGGGTCCCGGTGAAAACGGGAGTGCCACCCATGATTTCCGGATCGGAATGGAAGACTTCAGCCAGGTGCTCTTTGCTCATGCAAAGAATTTAACATCGCCGCCAAGAAAGAGCAAGGCCGTAACCCGCTTACTGCGCTTTCTCCACCACCAACATTTCGATGGGTTCGCGGCTGGGCACCAGTTCAAGGCCGAGTTGGTTCGCAAGATTGTCCTGCAGTTCATTCTTGATAAAACTTTCCCGTTGACGACCTTCCACTTTCCACGGAAAAACAAACGTATAACGGTTGGTCAATCCCGTTCGATCCAAAACCGGTTTGCCATCAACCATGCCGTCAAGAGCCATCACCAATGCGGAAATTGGTTGATTCGTGAAAAATAATTTTCCCGAAGAATAGGGCGTGAAGCCCTTGTCATCCTTGCGTTCGCTCACCCTAAGCCCGGCGGCATTGGGATTCTTCACTTTGAGCAGCATGACATCCGTTTCACGGATTTCGCGCTTTGCCACCAGTCCCAATTGCTTCTTGATCTCCTCCTGCAACGCCTCTTGAGGATGATTTGTAAGGGTGAGCATCACATCATACAATTTAGGACCGTTAGGACCCGGAACCATCAGGTCCTTTGGAAGGATGAGGCGATGTGGCTGGAAGCCATAGGCCGCCATGATCACAGTGTCCAAGGTTTCGTGTCGTGCGATTACTTTCTGGTCAGCCCCGAACACCGCGCCACCGCCTCTGGAAAATTCAGTTGGCCGGAGAATAAGCGTAGGAGGCGCTTTGAGCCAGTTCTCTGAACGGAGATTTCAAACTGCGGCGGTTGTGCCCGCTGCTAACACTGCTGCTGTTCCCATCACGATTGCCATTTTTGTCTTTGTCCACGCCATAAGTTGCAATGCTCCTTTCACTAGAATCAAGGTTGAACCGCTCACCGCCGCGCCTTTGGCCGCCGCCACGGCCGTCACCGCTTTTGCCAGCGCCACTGGCGCGGCTTGAATCGAATTGGCCGAAATCGCTCCGGCAATCATGGCCGTCGTGGAATCAATGCCGCGTTTGAAAAAAAACCGGCGCAATTTGCTCAGGGCGCGCGCCGCGCGTTTGTGGGCGGCGCCTTCCCGGATGCCCAGCAGGGCGGCCGTCTCCGCGGCGGTTTTGTTGTCAAAAAAGCGGAGGGCCAGCAGTGCGCGTTCTTTTTCACTCAGGTGGTTCATCGCTTCTTCCAGAATCGGAGCGATTTGCCGCCAAAGCTCGTTGGGGCCTGAATCATTCAACGTGGATTGCATATAGGCTTCCTGCTCGCGGTTTTGTTGCCTGACTTTGGTTCGCAGGAGGGCGGCGGCGGCAAACCGTGTTGTTTCATAGAGCCAGCCAGTGAGCGTGGTCCTTTGACGCAGGCTCGCGGCTTTCTTGGCAAGAATGAGGAATACCGCCTGGGTCACGTCCTGGGCGTCGGGCTCGTTGCCGACATATCGGAACGCGACTGAATAGACCAGGTGGATATGCCGATGAACCAAGCTGGCAAAAGCCGGCTCTGAATCGCGGTCGGCGTATTCCTGAATCAAGGCCATGTCGTTCATGTCGGGCATCTACTTATTATTGCCCGCCCAAAGAGCAAACTGGACATCTATTTTTATTCGACTGTGTTGAGCTGGGTGTTCACTTCCCGCCCTATGAAAAACATCACAACCCAGCAGTTGACACCGCTCCACCATCTTCCATCCACCATCCTCCATCCGCGCCTCTCCCCTTCAATCGGGTTGTTTCCGACAAAAGAAGGCAAATCGCCATGCCCTTCGATGAATTGGCCGGCCACTGCCAGGAGACGCAGCCCTTCGGAACTGGATCCCAGGCGCCATACTGGGGGGTCCCGCGCTTCACGCACAACATAAAGCCGCTGTATGCAAGAGAGACAGGACGGCACAGGCCAAACAATGGCGAACTGCATACACCGGCTGGTACCATCTCGTTTCTGGAGCGCTTAACGGCTGCGTGGAAACAGTGCGGAACAGCCAGCCGGCAGATTGAGCGGGACTTCCACAGGCACAATTACATGTGCCGGGCAGCAGATATCCCGCAGATGCCGAGGGAATTCATCTTATAATGCGGGTGATTTAATATGGATAGCAAAAGTGACACTCTGAAGCAGTTGGAGGCCCTCTATCATCAAGCGGCCACCCAGTCGGAGCGCAGCATGTTGCTCCAGACCATGCGCATCGTCAACCCAGAGGAGTGCCACCGGCTTGAAGAAAACCTCCGGCGAGAGCAGGTGCATGGCATGCCGTTTGAGGAAGTCGTAACACTTATAGCCAGCCAGAAGGGGATGACGGAAGACGACGCGCGCAAGGCTGTCGCGGATATTGTATTTGACCAGCTGCTCGATCACACCAAGATGCAGGCGCTCGCCGCCCCTTCCAACCCCATTCCGCCGCCCCGACAGCCACCGCCGCCGCCAGCGCAAACATCGTGGGTTGCACCGCCGCCGGCCCCGCGGATCATTCCACACGTCCCGGCCGTGCAGATTCTGGAGCCTCCGAGGGAGCCAGTGCAAATGCTGGGAAGGGAGGAGGGGGCGCCTGCAGAGGAGACGGGCGAACCCGCGGCAGAACCCGGGCCGGCAAAACCGGGCGGCAGCTTCTTCATGCCGAGGAACATTCCGCAGGAATGATCAGCGCCAAACATCAAAGCAAATCGGGCTGACGTTGCCCGGGACAACGGATCGTCCCAATGAAGAAAAGTCGCTACCAGTTATTCATCCTCGATGAAGTCGAGGATGGGAAGATCACGGCCAAGTTCCTCGGCGGCTGCAAAAGCCCCGCTCAGGCCACGGTCATGTTCAACAACGCTTACGCGGAAAAGAAACTGACAAAGCCCAAGCAGGTTCTGCTGGTGTCGAGCGCCAACATATTTGGCTGCAAGCCCGTCCAAAGCTTCCAACTGGAGGCCATGGTGGAAGGCATGCCAGACGCGGAGGCGAACAACGAGACAAATGCCGCCGGTTCCGGTCAATCCCAAGTTTGAATTCCTGTTCGACGAGGCAACCCGGACAGTAATACACAGCCAGATGCTGCAGTACCACCTCTCGTGGTACAATCCGGGAAGAGTCGTTGCGGTCGTTCCAAAGCGCAGCCCGGAGATCACGTACCTGGTGGATATAGAGGACAACGGAGGAAGGATGAGCTGCACGTGCGATTCCTTCATGTTCAAACCGGATTCCCAGCGGGCGGGCCCGCATCCTGTGAACCAGGAGCCGTGCAGGCACATCCTGCTCGCGCGCCTCCTGCTTAAAAGGGGGCTGTTGCCACAGGAAGAGGCTGCCGAGCCGCATAATAAGGTTGTCGATGATACAATTATCTGAAGAGCAAACAAGATCAGCCAGCGCACTGGAGGGGTTTTTCAGTCCGGGCGGGGATATTACCGTCAAGTTCGGAGGAAAAGCCCGCTGGAGCCAGGCAGAGATGGCGCAGGTCATCAACAAGGGGTTCTATGAGGGCAAGTCGCTGCTGGTGGAGGCGCCAACTGGCACCGGCAAGACCCTGGCATACCTGATTCCAATGGCCTGCTTTCGTCGTGAGAACCCGACGCAGAGGTTCGTCATCTCAGTATCGACAAAACACCTCCAAGCCCAGATCGAAAAGGATTTGGCCAGATTTTCAGAAGAGTTCCCCGAGCTGAAGCAAAGCGCCGTCTTGAAGGGAGCCAGCAATTACCTCTGCTTGAACAGGTTGAAGCGGGCTTCCCGCAAACCAAACAACAAGCAGGTCGATCAGGATCTGGCCGCGCTCATCCAGAGCCTCGACTACCTGGAGAAGATGCCGCATGGATGGCGCGAGGAGCTGCCATTCAAGATCAATGACCAGTCGTGGGCCTTGATCAACGGGGAAGGGACCTGCTGCAAAATGAGCTTTGGCTGTTACCGGAAGCAGGCCAAGAAGATCGCAGCCGAAGCGGGAATTGTGGTCGTCAACTCTGACCTCCTTGGCTATAACGTGAAATACACGGGGAAGCCTGTTCCCGGGAAGGCGGAGGAGCAGCCCCCCATCCTGATCATGGACGAGGCCCACACGCTTCCCAACAGGCTGACCGAAGTGGAAAGCGCAGACCTGTCGTTCAAGTCCCTCGAGTCCGCGGTCACCATGCTGACGCGGGATGCATCGGGGGACAACTCCATGAAGATGAAGGTGCAAAAAATTACCGACGAGCTGGACAGCGTCAGGCGGCGGGTATTGGCAGGACCCGAGGGGCAGCAGGTCGTTCAGCCCGGTGACCCCATCGGCCAATCATGCAAAGATCTCGTCAGGGTAATCCGAGACATCAAACTGCTTGCGATCGCGCAAGTTGCCGAGGCGCCAAACGATGAGGTGAAGAGGGACTACCAGGAGATGGAGAACCGCCTGGCCTTCGCCTGCACGACGCTGGACAACTACCTGGGCGGCAAGGTGGACAATTACGTGATGCTGCTCAACCGCAGTACCAGCACCAGCGGAGCCACATCCCTCAACCTGGAGCTGAAGCCGTTCGAGTTGGCTGAGGCGATGGAAAAGATCTGGAACAACTTCAGGCAGGTGACCCTCGTCTCGGCCACCCTGGTGGGAACCTCCATCGCCGAGACGAAGAAAACGTTTAACGCCAATGACTGGAACACCGCCAACTTTCCCTCCCCCTTCCAGTACAGCAAGCAGATGCGGGTCTTTCTGCCGCCAAAGAACTCCGAGATTACCACGGCGCCGGCGATTGCGGAGAAGATAACGCAGATTGCACAAATCACGGATGGGCGGGTCCTCGCGCTCTTCACGAACTACCAGACCATTGCCGAGGTGACACAGCTGATGACAGGGTGGTGCAAGGCCCATGACATGCAGATTTACGCCCAAGAGCGGAACCTCAGCCCGGACACGCTGGTCAGCCTGTACAAGCACAACCCCAAGGCCATCATCTTGGGCAACCAATCCATGGGCACGGGTGTGGATATCCGCATCCGCGGCCTGGTAGTCACGAAGATTCCATTTGAACAGCAGTCGCCTTACAAGGATGCCCGCCAGAAGTTTCTCCAATCCAAAGGAGTCAACCCTTTCTACGAGGATACCCTTCCTGACACCGTCCGGAAGTGGAAGCAGTGGTGGGGGCGCCTCATCCGGGAGGAGGATCAAAAGGGGCTCCTCGTCATGTTGGATCCAAAGCTGAACACGGCGAGTTACGGAAAGACATTCATCAAGGCGCTGCCGGCCGGCGCAAAAGCCACCCACCTGGACGACCCCGGCTACCCGCTCCCCACCCATGACCAGTTTATGCAGTGGATAGGGCTGGCCCCGAGCGCGGTGGCGCCGCCGCCCGTCCCCGAGGAACCAGTGCTGAACTGAAACACCGCCAAACTCCCCATTCCATGAAAGGCAAAAAAGGTCCGACAGCCAGTTGGTTCTATGAAGATTACTTAGGCCGCCGGGAAGGTTTGTACGTCGCAGGAACGGACGAGGTCGGCCGCGGCGCGTGGTCGTTCGACTTGACATGCGCCTGTTGCGTGTTTGACCCGAAGGTGGAACTGCCGTTCCCGCTGCGTGACAGCAAGAAGTATAACGAGGAGGAGCGGGAACGGCTCGTCGAAGTGTTTACCAGGGATTACATTGAAAAGGGCCTGCTGCACGTCACCTATTCCCGGATTGACGCTCCAACCATCGAAAAGGGAAACCTCAACGACTTGAACCGCCAAGCTTTCTGCGCGGGATTCGAGGCGCTGCAAAAGGTCGCGCGCTTCGACAAGGTCATCATCGATGGCGACATGAACTGCGACGGTTTGCCGTGGACCGGAATGACCCTCGTTAGAGGTGACGAAAAGAGCATCACCGTTGCGACCGCCTCGATTTTTGCAAAGGTCCACCGAGACCGGCAGATGCATGAGCTGCACAAGCAGCACCCGCAGTACGATTTCGCCTCCCACATGGGTTACGGCACCGAGAAGCACAAAGAGGCCATCCTGAAATACGGGCCCATCCCCGGGGTGCATCGCAGCAACTTCCTGCAAAATCTCAGAAAGGAGGGGTTGCTGAAATGACGCTCACCCGAATGGATACGACCGTTGCGCAGGCCATGCGCGCAGCCGCCGCCATTGCAGTTTTTCAGGAGGCGAATCGCACTCAGGTTATTCACCTGATGCTTGGCCTGCTGATCTATTCGGAGCAAAACCAAGCTTTCCTCCGGAGCCGGAAGGTATCCAGCAAGCCTTTCGAGCTGTGGCATCGCAAGCTGCAGGAGCCCCTGCTGACCCTGGAGGACTGCGCGCCAGAACCCAGCCCGGAGCTTCAGAGCCTGCTGACTCGATTCGTTCAGGAGGGGCGGAGCAAGGGCCTGCTTGCGGAGCGCAACTTGATGCTGCACCTGCTGCGCGATCCTGACAGGCGAATCGACAAGTACCTGGGAGCTCTCAAGCTCGACCGCCAGGAATTCGTCGCTCATCTCACAAGGACGCAGGAGGAAGAGGCAGGCCAGGATTCCGAGGCTCCAAAGCAAGCCTTCAGCGACTACGTGGTGGACATGAATGCGAAGGCCAAGGCGGGGGAGATGCACCACATTCAAGGGCGCCAGAACGACATGCAGTGGCTGCTCAACACGCTCTGCCAGTATAAGAAGAAGAACGCCATCCTGATCGGGCCGCCCGGGGTGGGCAAAACCGCGCTGATCGAGGAACTTGCGCTTCAGATCGAGGAGGGAACCGTGCCGGAGCAGCTCAAGGGCAGCACGGTGTATTCGCTCGACGTGGGCGCCATGGTTGCGGGAACGAAGCTCAGGGGGCAGTTCGAGGAGCGAATGCGGAACCTGACACGATTTCTCAAGAAGCACCGGAACATCATCCTCTTCATCGACGAGATACATGCGATCATGGGAGCCGGGAACACGAGGGGCAGCTCGCTCAACGCAGCGAACATGCTCAAGCCGGCCCTGAGCCGCGGAGAGATAACATGCATCGGAGCAACCACCCCCGATGACGTCGGCCCGCTTGAAAGCGATCCGGCGTTCAAGAGGAGGTTCCAGTTCCGCTGGCTTGATGCCCTCACCAGCGGCGAGACCCTTGAGGCGCTCCGAGCCGAGGCCAAGCGGCTCGAGCAGCACTACGGCATCACCTACACCATCGGAGGAATAAAGCGCATCCTGGACGCAGCCAACGACTATTACCCTCACCAGTTCAATCCGGACAAATCATTGACCCTGGCCGATGCCGTCGGCAGCTACACAAAAAACCGGCTCGGCCAGAGCATCGTGAACACCAAGGCCGTAAACGCAAGCCTCCGAGCCAAGGATTTCAAGGAGAGCGCACAGGTGACGGCCGAGGCCGATGAATGGCTCGCCAGGATGTTCGAGTGCAAGCAGCCGGCTTCAGACATCCTGTTGGAGCTTTCTGGCTATCTCCTGCAGCTGCGCCTCCCGGGGGTGCTTGTCCTGGTCAGCCAGCAAGACTGGCTTTTGCGGGAGATAACCAACTACTTGTCCCATCAGCTGCACAATCAAGATCCCATCCTCCTGGACGGCGAGGAGCTCACCGAGCCCGATGCAATTACACAGCTCAAGGGAGTGCCTTCAGTGTATTTGAAGGAGCCAACTTTGCTGGACGGGTTGCGCTACTCTCCTCATCGCCTGGTCTACCTCAGGCGCTTCGAAAAGAGCCTGCTCGCCTTCCAACAGGCAATGAGCCGCGCGATCGCGGCCGGCGAACTGATGGAGAGCAACAGCCGCAAGCTTCAGCTGCGCCATTCCTTCTTCGTCATATCTTGCGCAGCCTCGAAGCAAACCTGCGGCTTTGGCGGAACGGCCAGCCAGCCGAACCTCCCCCCCGAGCTGCTGAAAAAGGCCACCGTGGTGAACCTGCCAGAGCCCAAGCCATCCTGGGTCGAAGATTACCTCATCGCCAAAATGCAACTGATGGCAGACCGGGTGAAGAGCAAGATCAAGGTGGATTTCAGCTCGAACACGCCGGCCTACATTCGCCAGAAGATGCAGACAGCCGGAGAAGATGAGGCGCTTCGGCTGGTCGAATCCGCCATCCTCAAGGCCAGCCAGCAGCAGGCCAAGCGGCTGCTGATATCGCCCAAGCTGTTCGAGGACCCGATCCCGTTTTAATTCCCGTACCAGTCATTCACCGACCGGTCGTAGCCCTTCCCGAAGTTTGTGCTCCCAGCCATGTTGTTCGTGGCCATCGACAGCGATAATTCGCCGTTGATGTAGTAGTTCACATTCGCCGGCTGCCAGTTCGCCAAGGCGCCGACCTGCATCAGCCCCGACTTGAGGTAAGGCTGCAATGTCGCAAATCTGCCCGGCTCATCGCTTGGAAAGGCGTCCTCCGGGTGGTCTGTCCTCCAGGAAGACTTGGCCGAATCAATTCTTGCCAAGTCCTGGGAAATCTTCCCGAACAGCTCCACGCTGCGGGAATTTCCGAAAGACCAAATGCCCGCGGCCACGAGGATGAACAAAAGGGTCAAGACCGCGACCACCTCCACCATGGAATAGCCTCTGCTGGCTTTCATGGGGTGAAAGCCGGCGTGGATGAAGCGTCAACCCCGATATTATTGATGAAGTACTGGACGCTGGGGGCCTCGAAGCTCGCCATGCTGGCCGATTGCACCGGGTCCAGGTACTTCTGGATGGCCAAGAAGCGGCCCGGCTCGTCACTTGGAAAGGCAGCCTGCGGGTGGTCCAGGCTCCAGTGGGACTTCCCCGTGTTGAGAGCCTCCAGGTCCGCGGTCACTCGCGTCGTCAGAGTTCTGCTCCGGGCGGTCCCGCTCACGACCATCACCATCGCGCAGAGGATGGTGATGATGACGATGGCGCCTATCAGTTCGACCAAGGTAAATCCGCACCGTTTCTTGTTCATGGTGTTGAGAATTTCAAAGACACCGTCTGCAACTGGATGCCGTTATAGGCCAGTACGGCATCCGCGTTCAAGCTGTTCATCATATTGGCCAATTGCACAGGATCAGGAATAAGAACCGCACCATACCCGTTTGTCACAAGGTGCGCATTCAGCGCAGCCAGCACCTGATTCAGCACGGCAGGCGTCGGAGCCGCTGCCGAAGACAGGTGCCAGGTGACCGTGTGAAGCCCCATGTAGAGCGGGTTCGAGGCAGCGGTCGCGCCTTGCATGGCAGGATTCGCAGTCACTATGCCTTGGAGAGCCCCGTTGATGGAATCCCCGGCGGTTACAAGATCCTCCACCCCCCTGGAGAACTCCCTCTCCAGGCGCGAGGAATCTGCTATAAAGGTGCTGGTGCGCGCGTCTCCGATGCGCACCACCGCGGCGGCGCACAGGATTACCGCCACAATGATGCACGCCAGGAGCTCGACTGTGGTAAAGCCCTTCTTTGGCAAACTGATCATGTGTCTATTGTAGGTTTTCAAGCCGCTTGTTGCAACACCGGTTGCAGAACATGGGAATGACCATAGAATTAACGCATGAAGTGTTACATCAAGGCAATCCTTCTTCTATTGCTGCTAGTCACCTCCAAGTGCCTCGGCCAGGGCACTACCATAGATATCATAAACAACAGCCAGGATTGGCTGCTAATCTTCCGGGTCGGCGCCCCCGACACCACCGTCACAGTGCAGAAAAGATGGGATCAGACTATCACGCTGCCTTTGGTGTCAGGGGCCTCTGATACCTTGCAGGCCATTGAAATCGCGAGGGAGGGAACCAGCATCACAAACTCGGAGACTTCGTTCAGCGGGTTCGACGGCAACTTTGCCCAAAACTGCACCATCACCGTGCAGCAGGCCGGCATTTCCATCTCGTATGGATGGGAGAGCCCATCCTCGACCAACCAAGCATCGCAGCCCTCCAACAGCACACCCAGCAACGCACCTGCGGCCGCTGCAGGGGGAATTGGCGTCGGGGGCGGCTATCCTGGCGGAGGGTATGGAAACAACGCGTTCCGGGCTCCGAACGATGGAGCCAAGACCAGCACTCCTGACAGCTACGGCTACGGCTCGAACACGCCTGCAAAGCCCGCCCCGCTGAAGAAGAACGTTCTGGCGGGAGCAGCGGGGGTTCGCGTCAAAGTAACTCCCCCTGATGCGGGCAAGATTCCGCCGCTGGAAGCACCAAGTCCATCCAGGGTTAGGAACGCTAAGGCGGGCTTGGAGCCCATTCCGACCCTTTCGACGCTGCCACCTGAGCCCCCGAAGCGGAAGCAAACCGGGTACTACGTCGTATCCGCCGCGATAGCCGCCGCCATCATTGTGTTCATCGCGGCCAGGATAAGGGAAAGCCATTTGAGCAACAGCCGCCCGATCAACCGCACGAGCACCCTGAGGATGTAATATGATGCGCTGGGACCCTAAATCGCTTCTCAAGTTCGCCGACATCGTTCCCGGCCACCACCTGCGGTCGGTGCGCGAGCTGCCCGGGTTCGACAGCTGGGGTGTCGATTATAAGCCCGGTTCGTGGCCAGACGTGCTGTGGATAGGAGACGGGAGCGCCGACTTCAACCCCAAATGCCACCCCTTCATGGCCGCCCACGAAGCACTTCACTCCATCTCAACGCGGTACACGGACCTGGACGACTACCAGTTCTTCCTGTACAACATCTGCGAGGACTGGCGGGTCAACACATGCCTGCTGGGCATCTACGGAGACAGGGAAATCCAGGACAGTTACAAGGCCCTGAAGCAGGTGGTGCTCTGCCGGTGGCAGAGCAAGCCGCTCCAGCTCAAGTCTCCCATCTCCATAGCGCTCCAGCACCTTTGCTACATGAACCACCTGCATTCTCCGAGGGCGGCTGTCCCGGAGAGCGCCAGCGACTACTTCCAGGAGATGCTGTTTCTGCGCCAGCAGTTTGGCCTCGAAGACAACTGGCCTCTTGTCAAAAACGATCCGGACCGGGGAGCCGTAAACACGGAACAATGCAAGCAGCTGCTCGAAAAAATCAAAGCCAAGAAAGCTCCGCGCAGCATCAACGTCGAGGAAATAAGGAAACTCATCCGCCAGATGGGATACGACACAGCCCTGTTTAAAGAAAGGCTGGAAATCGGAGGCGCCGTCGAGGTCAGGAAGCTCGACGCGCCGGCGCGCGGGCACGGCCGGGCGATCCCTCCCCCGCAAGGAATCCCAATTGCAGAGAATGCAGGAACCCGGAGGCAGGTGGAGGGGCCAACTGGGGGAGAGGAAAGGAACATGACCCATGACTAGGCGTGCGAAAAGAGCGTGCATCATTGTTCCCTTGGCCCTCCTCGCGCTGCTCGTCCTGCTGGGTTTGTTTCCCCCCAAGCCCAAAGGGCCCAGCCGGGAGCAATTACAGAGCAGCTTGAACCATGTCTACCACAAGGAGGTGCAGCGCCTTTACCGGCAGGAAATCCTGGCCTTGTACAATCCTCCCGCGGAGGCATTCACGCCTGCAGGATACAAGCTCATCCGGCGGATCCAGGGCGACTACTCCAAGCTATTCCTGCCTTACCTGGTATCCGGCGCCACCATCGTGCAGCAGGACGTCCTCTGGAACCCGTATTTCGACATGTTCATCCTGGTGGAGGACTCCGACGGCCTCATCAACAATGTTGTGCTCGCCACGTCCCTCACCGGGGGCCAAACCCCCCAGAGGAACCTGCGGAGCGACTACTGGCAGCAAATGTATCAGAGGTACCAAATTGCCCAAATCGCCAGCTTCAACCGGCCAACGCCATATCAGGACTTCACTTGCGCCATCCTGCAGATGCGCAACTTGACCAACCGCTTTCACTGGCCCGCCCGCATTTTCCCCTCGGCCGCCCATACCCCGTTTGACCTCTATATCCAGCAGGCTGACCAGGCAATTTACTGCACCCCGGTTGAGCCTGGCGCATACGTCATATTCAACGTGGTAAGCAACCAGCTTCATACCAACGTCATGGACTTGCCGCCCTTCACCGTCTACGCGACCCAGAAGCAGGTTCAGCAGCAGATCGATGAAAGCAATGACAAGGGCCGCCGGTTGCTGCAAGAGCGGCCGGATCGCCCCGACAAAAGAGCGGCGAAACAACCGCAGCCGCCTCTATAAGGTTGTACAATAAGATATGAAAGACATCGAGGATCGCATGCGCGAGGAACTCCAAGCGCTCTTGGATGAAAATCCCCATCTGGAGTCCACCGCCATGCTGGACAGCGGGCAGGTGGCCACCCTCACCATTGTCGACGGCGTGCCGGGGATTACGCTGAATCCTATGCCGGAGTCCTTCAATTACGACCTTCCGGATGTGGAGGACATGCACGGGACGCCGATTTGTCGCATCTACCATCTCCTCAAGAATCTCAACCTCTTCGAGGAGGAGAACAAAGCGATGGCGGCTGCTACTGCCCAAATGCAGGCAGCCCGCGTGCCTGCGGAGGAGGGGGTCCGAATCGAGGCACCCACCATGCCCACCGCGCCGGAAATCGTGGTGTCCACCGTCAGCGGGAACACGAGCCTTCGCAACCAGGAGGATCAGCACGGCATGTATCGCCACCTTGAGAGCTTACAGGACCAGCTCCGCGCCACCCTGGCAAAGAACCCCGAGTTGGACCCCATCATCATCAAGACCGCCAAGGAAAACGTGGAAGTCAGCACTTCGGGAGGAGAGTTCATAGTCCAGAGCACCACCCGTACCGGGCAGGTTTACATGCAGGTGCGCAACACTCCACAGGCGCACCTGCTTCAGATGACCAGAACCATCCGGGGCCTTGAAGAAAAGCTTTACGGATCCAGCGCCTGCATCAACGTGGCGAAGGCGCCCGTCAAGATCAGCGCCTCCGACAACCTCGCCCGGCTCCTGGAAGAGGTGGAGTGCGGCAATCTCGCCATTCATATCCGCAGCCGGAAAAAGACCCTCTACCTCTCCGGGACGGAGAAGGTCATCAGCTACCGGGGCACCCGGACCAGTTTGGAGGGCGGGAAGCTTGTTGACGAGGAAGACAACAGCGCGCCAACCGGCTGCATGCAGGTGGAGTATGGAGCCCTCCCCAAGCCGGTGTCGGCAGTCCTCCAGGCTTACTGGGCTTACATCAGCCCTAAGAGTCCCAAACGAAAGGAGCCATGAGGAGCCTTACCATCAACTACAAGGGAACAGCCATGCAGGTCTTTGACCAGATCCGCGTTGGCCGGTTTCGCCTTTACAGCGCAGCCATTCCGGACTGCCTCGCCAGCGTCCGTGACGCCTGGAAGAAGGCGGAGTTCCTCGGCAAGCCGTTCACCGTCAAACCCATCCACGACCAGGTAATTGGGGAGGAAGTGCTCGATAACGGGCGAGTGGTGGCGGTCTTTGGCGTCGCCATCACCAATGCATTTATACCAGACCCCGAACTCCAAAAGAACTACCTGGGCAAACTGACCCAGATCGTTCAACAAACATCATGAAATACAAAGCCCTGCTATTAACCGTGCTGCTGGCGATTCCGCTGCTGGCCGCCGACTCCATCAATTCATCACCCGAAAAGGCGCCCGTGTGGGACGGCAAGGCGCGCGGCATGGAGCTCGTCACCATCGGCCACAAGAAGGTCACCATCTATCTGGCCGACGGGCGCACCGCAGTGTTGGGAATCCCCATCCTCGTAGAGCGCCCGCTCCCTGTTTACCCCAGCAAGGCGAAAACCCGATAATCATGAAATTTGCGCTGCCATCCAACGTCACGGTCGACCAATCGCCAGACCAGGCCCGCGACATCCTCAACATGGTGATCACCAGCCATGTGAACGATTACTACATCGGCCTGGGACAGAAACCCTTCATCCGCCGGCAGGGGTTCTTCGCCGAGGTTAAGAACGCTCCCGTGATCGACCCCGACAAGATGGACGCCATCCTGAAGTTCCTCTTGAAGGAACGGGAAAAAGGAGTGGAGGACGCGAAGATCAGCCTCGAAAACCGGCAAGCCTACCACTTCTCAGGAACCCTTTCGTCCGGCCTGGACGGCATTGAGCGCGAATGCAGGTACCGTGCAATCCTCGTGAACACGCTGAATGGGCCAGAGCTGACGGTCCGCGTGCTCGACCGCAACCTGCTCGCCCTCGAAAGCCTGGGGCTGCAGACCGCCCATTATGACCAGATCGTTTCCACCTTGAAGAAGAGCAAGGGGTTGATCCTGGTGACAGGCCCAACCGGCGCAGGGAAGTCAACGACGCTGGCTGCCATGATTCAGCACCTGATCGACGGCTACCCCTACCACGTCATCACACTGGAGGACCCCGTAGAGTTCCTTTACAAACCCCGGCTCCGCGAACACTCATCCGCCTACTCCATGGTTTCGCAGCGCAGCGTGGGAGTTGACTGCCTCTCATACGAGCAGGGAATTTGGGACGCATTGCGTCAGAAGCCCGATGTGATAGCCATCGGCGAGATTCGGAATCCCGACATCATGCGCACCGTTATTCAGGCCGCCGAGACCGGCCACCTCATCATTGGCACCATGCACGCTTCAACGGTTTACCAGGCCATTGAGCGCATCATCACCCAGGCGGGCCCGGATGCGCGCATCGTCCGCCAAATGCTCGCCAACAACCTCCACTGCGTCATCGCCCAGAACCTGCTCCCGGCAGCGGACTCCAATGAGACGAACCCGCAGCGGGTGCTCTGCTACGAGGCCCTCTTCACGACTCCTGAGCTCTCACGGACTCTTTACAATAACGACCAGATGAAGCCGGCGGCCCTGGGAGACCTCATCAAAAGCGGCGGCGGCATCACTTGGAACAAATGCATCGAGGGCTTGATCCAGGCAGGCAAGATCCACCGGGAAGACGGTGAGGCCCTCAAAACGCTGGACACCTAATTGTTGTGAGCAAAAACGCAGCCAAAGGACCGGCTTACCGGTGGTCGGAGGTCCGGGAAAAGGTGCTCAACGGCGCAAGTTACGCCCCGGGCAACCCGTTCAATTACCGGCACCAGCTGCGCATCAAAGTCAGCTCCAACTCCTTGATCTACACATTCTGGGACTTCACCAAGTGCGTGCATTCGGGGCTGATTCAAGGGACCGAGCCCGGCATCTGGGAAGAGTTCAGCTCGGAGCTCCACCGCCGCAACGTCTCGCAAATCCCCTGTGTCAGCGTCTGCATCTCGGTCTGGAGCGACATGCCCATGCTGCTCCGCCCCGAATCGAACGCATCGGTTCCCCTGGACATGGTAAACCGAGCCTTGCGCGAACAGCCCGACAAGATCCGGCGCGACTTGCAAGCTAACGGGATTTACAGCTTCACGGCCATGCCCTGCGATACTTCCAGGCTCTTCATCTTCGGGGTGCCGCTCGGGTACGTTCTGAAAGGCGCCTTGTCCAAGTTTCCAAAGGAGTGGGCCAAGGTCGCCTGGTACGGTCCTACGGCGATCCCGATGCTCCACTCGTGCGCAGACACGGCCAACAATCTTTATCATACGGTGCTGCTCAAGACCGCTGCGCTGAGCATGATGATTCAGGGCGGCAAGCTGCGCTTCCTTCAGCAGGATCGCGCCCTGGTCGAAGACCAGCCCATCTCCCAGGGTTCGATCTCCAGGCTGAAGAGCGTGTACAGCTACTTCTCACCAGGGGAAGTCAAGCACCTGCTCTATCCAACCGGCGTCAGCGCCGCCTGGGCCGACACGCTGAGGAGCTGCATCCAAGGCATGGGGGTCGCCTCTGATGTTCAGTTGGTTCCGACGAGCAAGCTGAAGCTGCCGGGCATCCCGGATGAAGCCTTCGTGCAAGATATGTTCCCCACAGGACTGCCATGGACATAAGGAAACAATCCCAGCACCTGAGCCCCGCGCAGCAGTACCACGTTCTGCGGATGCAGATTCCGGTCATTGAGTTTGCCGACAGCACAACGGATGAACTGGTGGAGCCGTATCCCGCAAACGGGAAGAAGTGGATCAAGACCAGCAAGATGGCACTGGTGATTACCGGCATCCTGGCGGCGGCAACCGTGTCCCTTTCCTTCCTCGCGCATCAAATGCTGATCGCTGCCGATCGCGAGATACGCTTGGGCCACTACAACAACCAGAAGGCGATCATGGAGGCAGTGCGCCAGACCAGGGAGATGGCTGCTCGCGGCATCCCAACGTACGTTCAACGGAATCAGATCGTGAACCTCGCGGCCCCCGTGCTGCAGAACTGCCCGCAATGGTCGTTCGATCAGGGCGCCATCATCACGTTCGATTACACGCTCCTGCCCAGCAAGGACCCCTTGGACATGCTCACCAGCCTGGATAAAGGAATGTCCGCCGCAGGGTACCAGAGAATTGACCAAAGAGAAGCAGGAGCCTGCAGGCACATTGTGACGTATGGGCCAAAGTAAACTCAACAATTTCATCCTCTTCCACCTGTTCAAGTGGCCGGCTGTCTTGGCGCTGGCCGCAGCAGGCGGCTTGCTCTTCTCGCAGCAGATCAAGGAGCAGGCTGACCGGCGCAGAAACCTCGTCCGCGCAAAGAACGAGGTGGACCAGGCCCAGATAGACAAGTACGGGCACTTGCTCAATCCGAGCACGACCCTGGTCGATTTCTTCCAGGCGCACGACATCAATGCCAGGATCGTTTCAACCGACCCGCTAAAGATCGAAACAGACCTTTCTACCATGCAGAAGCTGGAGAGCTTCGGGATCGCATGCCGTGAGGCAGAGTTCAGCAGCAACCGCGTCACTGCAACCATGAAGCCGTATCCGCCCAAATTCAATTAAAGCTATGATGACAACCTACGAACGAAAGCAATTCCTGGAGCTGGTGCAGCAGTTCAGGCTCGCCACGGAGGCTAACCGCGAGGCCTTGGCCTCCAAGTTCGCCTCCATCACACAGAAGCAGGCCAGCGAGGGGTTTCCTATTCAGCCGGTTCTTGGATTTTGCATGGACGAAGCAGGCAACAAGGAGAGAGGCGAGGCCATGTTCAACTACGTGCTGTCGCGCTGTGACATCGTTTACTGGCCAATGCCGTCTGTTGAACCCTCCCTGCGGAAGAAGGCCGAGGTCAAGCAGGCCGCCTACAGGCATGCGATGGTCCCCGTCAAGGTCACCAAGCACATCGTCATGCTCTGCGGGACCAACCCCCACGACATCGATGGCATCCGCAGCCTTTTCAATCTCGTAGCCACCGGAGAGCAGTACCCGATCTTCGTGCTC
>OCTA010000778.1_pt1 | contig 29380 bp, 28 predicted proteins | sample 1538991 | NCBI WGS metagenome assembly OCTA01 (sample SAMEA3539302, study PRJEB22396) | soil metagenome | biome: tundra; feature: field; material: soil | place: USA | collected 2010-05 | depth 0.15 m | reverse complement strand
CACAACCCAAAACACTACCGGTTGGGGTTGGTGGCGTCAAGTAAATAGCTAGATTGTGGTTTATCGCAAAAACCTGTAACTGCCAGAGAATACTCTCTGTTCCAAGTCCCAGCGATAGACGGTCAATCCTCTCACCCGTTCCACGCTGCAGAACCGAGCGGGCTAATACCACCATCATGCCGCAAGATCGGGCCTAGAGTCCTATAATTTGAATGTTCAACAGGGGTCGCGCTGATGGTGAGGAAGATACTGGTCACGGGTGGAGCCGGGTTCATTGGCTCAAATTTTGTTTTGAGCTCAATCGACGCTTTAGGCGTCTCAATCGTGAACCTGGACAAGCTGACCTACGCTGGGAACCCGGCGAATCTGAACTCCATCGATGGCGACTCCCGGCATCTGCTTTTGCAGGGTGACATTTGCGATGCGGATCTGGTTATAAGTCTGCTCAGAAAACACCGTCCGCAAGCTATCGTACATTTCGCTGCCGAGAGCCATGTGGACCGCTCTATTTCCTCTCCTGAGTCATTCATCCAGACAAACGTTCATGGCACATTTACGCTGCTAGAACAGACCAGAATTTACTGGTCCGAGTTGGATGCAGACGCACGATCAACATTTCGTTTCCTTCATGTCTCGACCGACGAGGTTTATGGCACTCTGGGCAGCGACGATCCGGCGTTTTGCGAAACCACCCCCTATGCACCCAACAGCCCTTATGCTGCGTCCAAGGCAGCGTCTGACCATCTGGTGCGGGCTTATCACCACACGTACGGACTGCCGGTTTTGACCACTAATTGTTCGAATAATTACGGTCCTTTTCAGTTTCCAGAGAAATTGATTCCGCTCACGATCATGAACGCTCTCGAAGGCAAGCAACTGCCCGTGTACGGCGACGGTCGCAACGTGCGTGATTGGTTATTCGTCGGAGATCATTGTGCCGCGATTCGCGAAGTATTGGAAGCCGGTAAACCGGGTGAAACTTACAACATTGGAGGATCGAGCGAGCGCGCCAATATTGACGTGGTGACGGCCATCTGCGAAATACTCGACGAAGTACGGCCAAGCGCCGTTATCGGTTCGCGCAAGAAGCTTATTACGTTTGTGAAAGACCGCCCTGGCCACGACCGACGTTATGCGATCAACGCCGAAAAGGTGATGCGCGAACTCAATTGGAAACCGGGGGTGCGATTCGAGGAGGGATTGCGCAAGACCATCCTTTGGTATCTTGAGAATCAATCCTGGGTTGAGGACGTGCGCTCCGGCGCGTATCTCGAATGGATCCAGCAGAATTATGGGGAGCGGTTAATCGGATGAAAGGAATCATTCTTGCTGGCGGTTCCGGAACACGCCTCTACCCTGCGACTCAGGTCGTTTCAAAACAACTGCTGCCGGTTTACGACAAGCCGATGATTTACTACCCCCTCTCCACGCTGATGCTGGCTGGATTGCGCGACATCCTGATTATTTCGACTCCGCAAGATACAAGTCGGTTTGCCGACCTGCTGGGCGACGGGCATAAGTGGGGGATCAATCTGACCTATGCGGTGCAGGCAAGTCCTGATGGCCTGGCGCAGGCGTTTCTTATCGGAAAAGATTTCATCGGCAACAGCCCGAGCGCGCTGATTCTCGGCGACAACATTTTCTACGGTCAGTCTTTCTCGCTGCAATTGCAGCGTTGTGCTCAACTGACCCACGGCGCGACCGTGTTCGCCTATCGAGTAGTCGATCCTGAGCGATATGGAGTCGTGGAGTTTGACGCTCAGAACAAGGCCATAAGTCTGGAAGAGAAGCCACAAGTCCCGCGGTCGAGATTCGCAGTGACTGGACTCTATTTCTATGACAGCGAAGTCGTTCGATTCGCTTCCCAACTCACGCCTTCTCCGCGCGGAGAGCTCGAAATTACGGACCTCAATCGTTGCTATCTCGAAGCAGGAACTCTGAATGTGGAAATCATGAGTCGCGGTATGGCATGGCTCGATACAGGCACGCATGACTCACTGTTCGAGGCTGGCTCGTTTATCCAGACTGTTGAGAGACGTCAGGGACTCAAGGTCGCCTGTCCGGAAGAGATAGCCTGGCGTCTCGGCTACATCACCTGCGACCAAATGGAATCGCTGGCTGCTCCGATTGCGAAAAGTGGATATGGCCAATACGTTCTCTCTCTAGTCCACGAGCATCGCGGCACGCTGGAGACTGGAAGATCGTGAAGATCACTGAGACTTCCCTGCCCGGGATTTTTGTACTCGAACCAAAGATTTATTCCGATCATCGCGGTTCATTTTGCGAGACATTCAATCAGCGGGTCATCACCGAAGCGGGTTTGCCGTCGCAGTGGGTGCAGGATAATTTTTCCCTTTCGAAGGCCAACGTGCTCCGCGGCATTCATTACCAAATCTCGCAGCCCCAGGGAAAACTTGTTCGCGTCGTCCACGGAGCAGTATTCGATGTTGCTGTCGACCTGCGGCGCAGTTCGCCCACCTTTGGTCAGCACATCACGATCGAGCTAAGCGGCGAAAACAGAAAGATGTTATGGATCCCAGAAGGATTCGGCCACGCGTTTCTTGCTCTTACGAAGGAAGTCGGTTTCGCCTACAAAGTCACCGACTACTATTCCCCGCAGGCAGAAAGGACTATTGTCTGGAATGACCCCGATCTGGCGATCGCATGGCCTGTCAATCCAGCAGCGGTCGTCGTGTCGGTAAAGGATTCTGAGGGTTTAAGCTTTCGCAACGCCGAGTTATTCGCATGAGTAATTCACCGCGAGTCTTGATCCTCGGTGCCGCAGGACAACTCGGGGTAGAGCTCAAGCGCTCTTTCTCGAATCTGGGGAACATCATTGCCTTGGACCGCAGAAGCATCGATGTTACTCTGCCCACCCAGGTCCGTGATCAAATCAGGAGCATACGGCCCGACGTGATTCTGAATGCGGCTGCCTATACCGCAGTCGATAAGGCGGAGTCTGAAGCCGAAGCGGCCATGGCAATCAATGCCGTAGCTCCAGGAATAATCGCAGAGGAGGCGCTCAAAGTAAGAGCCCTTCTGGTTCATTATTCGACAGACTACGTCTTCGATGGTTCCAAGCAAGGGTCTTGGACAGAGGAAGATGTTCCCAATCCGTTAAATCAGTATGGTGCAAGCAAATTGGCCGGTGAGCAAGCCATTCAGGCAGTAGGCGGCAAGTACTTCATTTTCCGGACCAGTTGGGTGTATGGTCCTCACGGACACAATTTCCTGTTGACCATGCTGCGACTAGGGCGCGAACGCGACAGACTTGCTGTCGTCGATGATCAGTTTGGAGCCCCGACCAGTTCTATCGAGATAGCGAATGCAACGAGGGCCGTTGTTGTCAGATGCCTCGCAGACCGACACGGGGACCTTGGTGACTGGATAGGCATCTACAATATGTCCTGTTCAGGTCTGACGTCCTGGTATGGATTCGCGCGCCGAATTTTTTATTACGCCACTCGATTGCTCGACGGTAGGATGCCAGAGGTCACGGCGATCGGCACAACCTCGTATCCCACGCCCGCTAGGCGGCCACTCAATTCTCACCTGTCCAACGATAAGCTTAAAGACACCTTTGGCATTGAACTCAAGTCGTGGGAGCCTGCTCTGCGAGATGTGATTCATATTCTTGAACATCCTTGAACTCACCTGTAGCGCTAGAGCCTTGCTAAGACTTGATTCGAATTATCACACTCTCTCGCGTTGCCTGCGCGGCCACATGTGACCGGGGTTTCTAGAGTGCATATGTTCGGCCAAGTAGACATGTAGTCGAAAGAAATGCCCTCGTCCTCAGGGAGGGCATTCCCGTAGACATGATTCGCTCAAACCCATTTCTCTCTTGAGTCTCACGACCACTCTCGGTGGTGGGCCGGGTCAGCGCCAATGCCCTTCCTCGAGCACCCAGCCACCGTGCCGGTGTACCCAATGATGCTGTACCCAGATCGCATGTTCCCGAGGTGGACGCTCCCAGCGGCCAGGCACCCATAGATATCGACCACCATCCCAGCGGTGATACCCCACCGATCCAGACAAAGCCACGCTCCGGGGGCGGCCCCGGGCGCTCCACAATAGGAGCAGGCGGACCAACATGCACATATACCTGTGCGAACGACGCAGCAGGCACCAATGTGAATGCAAGCAGTGCTGCCAAGACAATCTTTTTCACGATGATTGAATCCTCCGGCGTTAGAGTCTGCCGGAACCAATGTTTGTCCCGGCCTTCTGGAGATTTCAACGCATCATAGCAACAATAGTTTCGCCGTCTCGTGTTCGATTCATCGCTATTGAAACCGAAAGTAACTGTCGGCTCGCAGCTCACGCGGAGATAGCGAACAGTGGATCAGTATCTTTTGTTATCTGAATATTTTCTTTATCGATGGGTCGTCGCAGCTGATGCTTCAAGTTCTTCGGTCAACGCTTCGGCAGCTGTCAAACAGGCGGCGCGACTTACATCATGATGCGTTACAAGCCTGATCGCGTCCGGGCCCACGGCGCTCGCTAGAATTCCGCGCGCTTTCAATTTCGCCACTAGTTCTGACGCAGGCAATTTTCCTGTTAACCGGAAGATCACAATGTTGGTCTCAACGCTTTCGGGGTCAATGAGGACACCCTCCATGTGAGAGAGCGCTTCAGCCAGCAAGCGGGCATTCGAGTGATCTTCCTGCAACCGTGCAGGCATGTTCTCAAGTGCCACTAGTCCCGCTGCAGCGAGTACGCCTGCCTGGCGCATCCCCCCACCCAAAGCCTTGCGATAGATACGTGCCTGCTCCATCAATTCTGCCGATCCCACAAGCATCGAACCGACCGGTGCGCCGAGTGCTTTCGATAAGCAGAACATCACCGTATTAAAACCGCGAGTCAGTGTTTGCACATCGGTTCCCAACGCGGTTGCGGCATTGAAGATCCGCGCACCATCCAGATGAACAGGAAGCTTCCGCTCCTTCGCTCCATTCCAAATCTCTTCGAGAACACTAAGCGGAGTGCAACGGCCGCCAGCCAAGTTAGCAGTGTTCTCAATCTCGATCAGCCCGGTCGCCGCGCGAAATGATCCACGCCCATAGATCACCGGCTCGATATCTTTCCATGTCAGAATTCCACTTGCTGTTGGAACCGCCCGAATCAGGCACCCGGAAAAAACTGCTGCCGTCGCCATCTCCCAATCCAAAATGTGCGAACGCGATTCACAGATAATTTCCTGGCCTGGCTGCGTTAACAGACGTAAAGCGATCTGATTTCCCATCGTGCCTGTCGGCACAAACAGGGCGGCCTCGCGGCCAAATACACTCGCTGCGCGGCTTTCTAGCAGATTGACGGTGGGGTCTTCGCCATAAACGTCATCGCCCACTTCTGCTGCAGCCATAGCGGCTCTCATCTCTTGAGTGGGTCGAGTAACCGTGTCCGATCGCAAATCAATTATGTCTGCCAATGCGTTCTCCCAATTGTTCGTAATCAGCGCTTGGGGTCGAAATTCAGCGAACCGTAGCGGTTGATCACTGAACACTGTCTTTCAATGATCACTGTGTTTAAGGTATTTGCGCCATGGGCAATTCCATCACCGGTGAAGTCTTTCCGCCATTCACGGCATATGCCCACATTCCGTGAAAATTTTGGCGCAACCCAGGTTGCGCCTTGAGCAAAGCACTTAGGACCGCCATGGCTTCTGTCCGCACTGCCGCCGGATCCGTCACGCCCGTCGATTCATACGTAACGCCCAGGTCCGCCTGGCGCAGCGAAGCGTCCAGCCTGATAGCATCGATTTTCCACGTACGGGGGCCGTCCTGCAACGAATACGGAAACGCCTCCGCGGGTGAATTCTTCAACTGCGACTGCTCCTGTCCGAGCTTCTCAAAATTCGGAGATGATAGAAAATCGACCGGCAACAGCAGGTAGCGCGCTGTCTCGTAGAGATAGTAGGACGCCCATCCGCCGGCCTTCGCCTGGTCCCGCGCATGCTCCCAATACCAGACTCCATCATGCCCATCGAGAATTCCGGGGCGTGCGAAGACTCCCCCGAGTTTCCATCCAGCGGGCGAAGCTGTCGCATCCCACGCCAGAATGAACGCCAGTTGTCCACCCAATGGCGCGTTCGCAGCATCGGAGAGGATCACAGAATAGCGACCCGGCGGCAGAGCGCGCATCGTGATCGTCACCACCGTCGAGGCATTCGCATTAGAACAAAAGAACTGCGTATCAGCCGGGGCTTGCAAACTGGTCGCATCCAGCAGGTAAACATTGCGCAACTGGATCACGCCACCCTTTGCCACCGCAGCCCCCTGTTCCGCAACGCCGCGAATTCCATCCCACTGGGAAGCCACAGCGGGTAACAGAGCCGCTTGTAATGTCGTGAAATCCTGTTGCACAACTGCGTTGGCCAGGCGCTGCCCCACTCCTGCTAACGCATCTCGATCTTGAGCGGATAACTCGGCCTGCGTTGTGCAGCTCGTGGCACGGCTTGGCACGGGCGCACCCAGCAATCCACCCACAATCAAAAATTCAACCCAGCCGTTTCGCCAGAGGCGCATCTGTGCAGACTCCCTCACCCGCCGCAAACGCATTTTGAGCGTCCGCAGGTCACTGTTAGTCTAGTACACAGGAGCGGTAGAAGATTCCGCTGCGGGTTCGGTGGAGAGATCCTTCCATGCGCGCTGCAAAGCCCGTAAATTCGCCCGCGGTTACCCATCAGTCCCTTAAAGGCCTGGCTGTCGGAGTGTCGCTGGTTGGCTTGTGGGTCGCATCATTTGGCACAATGCAAACCCGCGCACAGGCGCCCAGTCCGCAGACTCCAGAGGCGGCTCCCGCTCAGAGCACGGATCAGAAGGTCCCTGCCTCTCAGCCACAATCTGCGGTCTCACCCGCAACAACTGGTGCCCCGGAATCAGGCGCAGCCCCGTCAACTCCTCCAACTCCCAGTTGGCCTGCCAACAGCCATCCGGTGCATGCTGCCGTCACATGGGACAGCCACGGCCTCCACATCGATGCCGCGAATTCCAGCCTGCACCAGATTCTGAACGACGTAGCCTCAGAAACCGGCGCCAAAGTCGAAGGTCTAGGTGCGGATGAACGGGTTTTTGGGGAATACGGACCAGGACAGGCGCGTGACGTCCTGTCTCAATTGCTTCATGGCTCGGGCTACAACGTCCTTTTGATCGGAGATCAGGGGGAAGGAACTCCGCGGCAGATCGTGCTCAGCGCACGCCATGCAAGCACGGGCCCCAGAGTTGCCAATCCACCCAATGCCGACAATCCTGACGAAGACACGCCGGACGCTGAGCCTGAAGAGCCTCAACCCATTCCTCGGCCGGGATTCATCCCACCGGGCATACCGCGGACACCGCAGGAAATGCGGGAGCGTCAACAGCAGATGCAGGAAATGCGGCGAATGCAGCAAATGCCTCCACAACAACAGCAGCAGCCGCAATAAAGGCGCCTTAGCCCTTGTTTGAGCGAGATCGATCCAAGAGCGGGATATTTCCGCTGCTGACTAACAGGTGCAGAGTCAGATACGCAGAGCGTACTTAGAATCCCTCGAGGAGCAAATCCGGGATTAAAGCGCCGTCGCTTCTTCCGGTTGAACTTTCACGGCTACCGGCTGGCGCCGGGGATGCATCAGTGCAAAAGCTATTCGAAATATGCCATAAGCTGTCCAAACACCAAACGCCATCGCGGCAATGGAAGCACAAACTAACATCACAAGATTGAATATGTCGGTCATTAAACTAATCCTCTTGTCGACGCGCCTTAACACGAGAGACGCACACCTATCGACAGTCGTTCTGCGAGTCAAGCTCAAGCCTGACATCTGTGGCGATTCTCGCAGAAAAACCGCCGCGTTGACCCTTGTTTCTATTGACTAATAGAATACTCCCAGGGTGATGCATTCCGGTTATGGTGGGAATGCCACTTTGGTACTACCCGCCACTACATATTTCATGCCAATCACTCACATTTCGGTGCGCGGGGCGCGCCAACACAATCTCCAGGACATCAGCGTCCGCATTCCTCGCAACACGCTGACCGTCGTCACCGGCCTTTCCGGATCCGGTAAAAGCTCCCTGGCCTTCGACACAATCTATGCCGAAGGACAGCGGCGCTACGTCGAGACCCTCTCCGCCTACGCACGCCAATTCCTCGACCAGATCGAGCGGCCGGATGTGGATTCGATCGAAGGCTTGAGCCCGGCCATCTCTATTGAGCAGAAAACCACCAGCCGAAGCCCCCGTTCCACCGTCGGGACGATCACTGAGATCTACGACTATTTGCGCCTGCTTTATGCCTCGGTCGGTACGCCCCATTGTCCCAACTGTGGCCGCCCCATCGCCCGCCAGACATCCGACCAGATCGTCCAGCGCATCCTGGAACTTGGTCGTGGAGAGCGGGTTACGGTCATGGCACCCGTTGTGCGCGGCCGCAAGGGCGAATTCAAAGACCTCCTCGATCAGCTTGATCAGCAGGGCTTCCGCGCTCGCGTCGATGGCGAGTTGCGCGACCTCTCCGAGCCGCTTTCGCTCGATCGCCGCAAGAACCATACCATCGAAGCCATTATCGATCGCATCCTGCTCAAGGCCGCCCAGGCCGACGCGTCCGCAGCGGCCCCTGGTAAGCCGTCCATTGAGAAGCGACTCGACACTGCTGTAGCCAAGGCCTTGCAAATGGCCAACGGCCTGGCGTTGATTGCCCTCTCCAACGGTGAGGAGCAATTGTTCTCATCCTCGATGGCATGTCCGGACTGCGGACTCGACGTGCCTAAACTCGAGCCACGCAGCTTCTCTTTCAACTCAACGTTCGGCGCATGCCCGGAGTGCCATGGCCTGGGATCGCTCTACGACCTCGATCCAGCCAAAGTCATCACGGACTGGTCCAAACCGCTCCTAGATGGAGGCCTCGGCCCGGGCTCAGCATCGCAGTATCTCCTCAAGCTCATCCATCTGGCCGCCGATCGCTACGACATCGATCTTAAAAAGCCCTTCGAAGATCTGCCCGCGCGCCAGCAACACATACTGGTCTACGGTCCGCCCAAAAATGAGGCTCCGCGCACCGGCTTTCATGGCGTACTCGCCTATCTCCGCGACACCATTGAAGAAGCGCGCAGCGACGGCTACCGCGACTACATGATGAACTTCATGTCCGCGACGCCATGCCCCGTCTGTCGGGGCAAGCGCCTTCGTCCTGAATCCTTGGCCGTTAAAATCGGCGGGCTTTCCATCGCCGACTTCACCGCGCTGCCTTTGAATCGTGCATTGTCTGCGGCCTATGGCCTCAGCTTCACGGACCGTGAGGCTTTGGTAGCCGAGCGCATTCGCCGCGAGGTCGTGGAGCGGCTCGAATTTCTGTGTGGCGTTGGACTGAACTACCTTTCGCTCAATCGCAATGCCTCCACGCTTTCTGGCGGCGAGGGCCAGCGTATTCGCCTTGCCACCCAGATTGGTTCGCGGCTGCGCGGCGTCCTGTACGTACTCGATGAACCCTCAATTGGCCTCCACCAGCGCGACAACACACGACTCATCCAAGCGCTGGAGAGTCTGCGAGACCTCGGCAACACCGTGCTGGTTGTCGAACACGATGAAGACACGATCCGACACGCTGACTATGTGCTCGATCTCGGGCCCGGTGCCGGCCGACTTGGCGGTCACGTCGTCGCCGAAGGGACTCCGGCACAAATCATGGCCTGTCCCGAGTCGCTGACCGGCCGCTACCTCTCTGGTGCTGCCGGAATCCTGCATCGTGAAAAACCACGCAAACTCACCGGCAAATGGATCACTGTAACTGGGGCGCGCGAGCACAACCTGCAAGACGTCAACATTCGCATTCCGCTCGGCGTCATGACCGTAGTCACTGGAGTGAGCGGTAGCGGCAAGAGCACGCTCATCAACGACATCGTCTATCGGTCCCTGGCCAAAAATATTTACGGCTCGCGCGAGGAGCCCGGTGCTCATGAATCACTGACCGGCGCCGATCAACTCGATAAGGTCATTCGCATCGACCAGTCGCCCATCGGCCGCACGCCACGTTCGAACCCTGCCACCTATACGCAAGTGTTTTCGCCGATTCGTGATCTCTTTGCCATGCTGCCCGAGTCGCGCGAGCGCGGTTACAAGCCCGGACGTTTCAGCTTCAACGTGACGGGCGGCCGCTGCGAAGCTTGCCAGGGCGATGGCCAGCGTCGTATCGAAATGAACTTCATGCCCGATGTCTACGTACAATGCGAAGTGTGCAACGGGCGCCGCTATAACCAGGAGACGCTGGCCGTAAAGTTCCACGGACACTCTATTGCCGACATCCTCGACCTCACCATCGAGGACGCTCTGACCGTTCTGGCCAACGTTCCTCAGCTTAAGCAGAAATTGCAAACCCTTGTCGACGTCGGGCTAGGCTATGTGCACCTCGGTCAGAGCGCCACTACCCTCTCCGGCGGTGAGGCCCAGCGCATGAAACTGGCTCGAGAACTTTCCAAGCGACAGACCGGCCGCACTCTCTATCTGCTGGACGAACCGACTACTGGATTGCACTTCGACGACGTGCGCAAGTTGCTTGAAGTTCTCCATCGTCTCGCCGATCTTGGCAATTCGGTGATCATCATCGAGCACAATCTCGACGTAATTCGCAACGCCGATTGGATCATTGATCTCGGGCCGGAGGGCGGCGAAGATGGCGGAAGGCTTGTAGCCGAGGGCAGACCTGCCACGGTAGCCGCCACAGCTGCTTCCTATACCGGCCAATTCTTGAAGCGATACTACAGTTCCGCTAGGGACATCCTTGAAGCCGTGGACCCCGACGACGAAGTCGCATTGGCCGCAGACACCAAGACTACGACGGCGGTTGTCTCGATCCCTCGCCCCCGGCAAGAGCGCGAGACTAGCTTCGAGGACGAGTTCGCGTCGTCCCCAGAAGAAGAGTCCAACGGCACAGTCGCCGCTGCCAAAGGAAAACCAAAGCGAGCGAGCAAGCCGGGGAAGGCTGCTTCCGCTGAGACGAAGACCACGACTCGCAGGAAGTCAGCTCCCAAGTCTGCCGCCGGCAAGAAAAAGCCGGTCCGTTCATGAGCGGACTTCCCGACTTCGCACCCGAACCCGAAGACTCTCGCTATGACAGCGAAAATTCACCGGCAGGAAGCCCCGTCGTTGAGAACCGGGCCCTTGACCGTCACGCGCCTGAAATCGAGCTGCACTCCATCGACGCTGAGGAGATTCGGGCTCAAGACATGGAGTTCAAAGTTGATCGAACTGTAACGCCGTCGACCTTCGCTCCCGAGCCGACCCGGCGCGACCAGCCTGTTCTGGCCGTGTCAGTTACCGTACCCGATCGCGACCTGATTCCGCCCGGCGAAGAACCGCCTTCAGAACCGCTGCTGGCCTGGTACAGCCAGCCTGACATCGAGCCCCCTGCGCGTATCCCGCACATGGGTCATGTTCTGCTATTGTGCCTGCTCGCAATCATCGGCCTGCTCGGGGCCGGCGCGTTGACACAAGGGGCAATTCATCTCCATCTGTTGGGCATCTCGAGCGTCAAACAAGCGGTCGATGACGTTCGCTACACGCTCGGCAGCCAGGCCGCCTTCTACCTCACCACGTTTATCGGGTGCCTCATCGTGTTTCCGCCCGTGTGGGGAAAGGGCTTCTTCGCAGGCATACAGTGGCGGGCCGCGACAGCCCTGCGCTTGCGATGGAGACTAGCGGGTGCGGCCTTTCTGTGCTTCATCCTCGCCATCGCTAACGGCATACTGCTGCCCGGCCCTCCCGACACGCCCATCGATCGGATCTTTCGGATTCCTGGAGCCGCCTGGCTACTGTTTGGATTCGGCGTTACGCTCGCTCCCTTTTTTGAGGAGATGGCGTTTCGCGGCTTTCTTCTTCCCGCCATCTGTACCGCATTCGATTGGGCCTCTGAGCACTTCTCCGGCAACCGGCCTCGCTGGCCCGACATCAACGGACACCCACGCTGGTCCCTGTCCGCGATGGTCGTCGCGTCGGTGCTCACCAGCATCCCCTTCGCCCTGATGCATGCCGAACAAACTGGCTACTCCCTGGGCCCATTCCTGCTGCTGGTGTGCGTGAGCTTCATACTCTGCTGGATTCGACTTAGCACCCGCTCGCTGGCGTCGAGCGTGCTCGTTCACTCCTGCTACAACTTCCTGCTGTTCTCAATCATGCTGGCCGGTACCGGCGGCTTCAAACACCTCGACAAGATGTGAACAGAGGGGGTCGTCAGTGAAGGGATGTCATCGATCACTGATCAGCGGACAATCGACAGAAGTCAGTGACATATCCTCATCGATTCTCTGGCCGACTCCGGAATCCCTTTACAATCAAAATCAATGTCGACCGCTGCCTACTCCCAACAACTGCTCGCGCTCTTGTCTCGCATAAGCTTTCGCCTTGGCCAATTCAAGCTTTCCTCGGGTGGCATCAGCGATTACTACATCGATTGCCGCACCACCACCCTGCACGCCGAGGGAGGACGTCTCACGGGGCACGCCATTCTTGAACTGCTCGAACAGAATCAGATTGAAGCGGAAGCCGTGGGCGGCTTGACCATGGGCGCCGATCCTATAGTGTCCAACGTGGCTACAGCCAGCGCCTGGCGCGCCCTTTCGCACCACGGCGCTCCGTTATTGCATGGATTCCTCGTCCGAAAGGCGGAAAAGGCTCACGGTACCGGTCGCCGCATTGAAGGATTTTGCAAAGAGGGAGCCCGCGTGATCATCGTGGATGATGTTTGCACAACCGGAGCCTCTACCATCAACGCCATCGAGGTTGCCCGTGAAGCAGGCATGATCGTCGCGGCAGTGGTCTGCATCGTCGAACGGCAGGAAGCTAATGGCCGCCCAGCTGTCGAAGCTGCCGCGCAGGGCGCTCCTTTCCTGCGGTTATTTACGGCAACTGAAGTGCGCGCTGACCACGTCCGTCAACTAGAAGCATAGGATGGGCCCTTCACGAACGTGAATGCTTCGACGTCTGATTCACACATCAACAGGCACAAAAAACGCCATGCCCATCGTCGTGGGCATGGCGTTTCTGTTACTCGTGATGGCAGCCGATTTAACGACCAGTCGGTGTAGGACCGCCTGCCGTCTGCGGGCTTCCGGCATTCGAGAGTACCTGCACCTCGACACGACGATTCTGCTTGCGTCCTTCAGCCGTGTTGTTCGGGGCAACGGCCTTATCTTTGCCAATGCCGATCAGATAGAAGCGGCGCGCGGGAATGCTGTACTTCGATGCCAGATACTGCACCACCGCGTCAGCACGACGCTGGCTTAGCTGGTAGTTATACTCCGCTGAACCCGTCGAGTCTGTGCCGCCCGTAACCTCGAGAATATAACTCTTCGTCGAGCTGAGACTGGTGGCAAAGGTATCGAGCTGTGCCTTGTCATCCTTGGTCAACACTGCCTTGTCAAAGCCAAACGTTACTGAAACATTGGCCACCGGCTTGTAGTTGTCCAACTCCTTGACGACGCTATCGAGAGAGTCGGCGCGATGTACCGCATCATTGGCCGCGGTCTCTGCATCCCCAGCTCCCTTGGTGGCGCCCTGCGCATTTTGTGTAGCGCTGTCTGCCGCACCCTGAGCTTGCTTGATACCTGATTGGGCGCGATCGTCTACGTCGTGAATCTGCTTATTGTTAGCAGACGTCTTGTCATCCAGCTGATTGGTGTGATCAGCGAGAGGCGCCGTTTGCGTGCGCACATAATTCTTGGACGCGCATCCCGTCACACCCGCCAAAGCCAAAGTCGCCACGCACAACCCAAATTCCTTGATTTGCATTTTTCTTTCCTCCCGCCGCCCGCAGCTGGGTCGACCCCGCAGCGTGGCGGAGATGTTCTTCCAACCTTGGATGCAGCATCCCTGCATCCAAACGCGCTCTGCAATTATATTACTGACGTGCAGCGACTTAGGCCCAGTTGAAAATAATTTTTAGCGACTTTGCGCTATGTAATTCTTACAGCACCGGTAAGGTTTGCGCGATTGACCGGCCCTACCTCGCTCCGTCGTCTTGTGCCGGTAATCTAACAAGAAGAGCATTTTATCCTCGCATGGACTTCTTTGAGAAAATCCGCACGCTTCCTACGCAGCCTGGCGTATATCTCTACAAAAACGCTGAGGGGGACGTCATCTATGTCGGCAAGGCCAAGAATCTTCGGTCCCGCGTGCGCTCCTATCTCCTCGAAGCCTCCCAGGCCAATGCCAAAACCGGTTCCCTCATGCGCGAGGCGGTCGATCTCGATTACATACTGGTCGCCAACGAACATGAAGCGCTCGCTCTCGAAAACAACCTCATCAAGCAGCGCAAGCCACGCTTCAACATCCTGCTGCGTGACGACAAGACCTACCCGTACGTGAAGCTCACGCTCAACGACCGCTTTCCCAAGGTCTTTGTCACGCGCCGCCTGCGCAAGGACGGCGCGGCCTACTACGGACCCTACTTCCCCGGCAATCTCGCTTACCGCGTTGTGGAGTTGATCCATCGCAGCTTCCTTCTTCCCAGTTGCAAGGTCGACCTCAATCGCTACCATCCACGGGCCTGCCTCCAGTACTACATTCACCGCTGTCTCGGTCCGTGCGTTGAAGGGCTTACCACCAACGAGGCCTACCGCGATGCCGTGCGCGACGCGCAGTTGTTTCTCGAGGGGCGTCAGGCAGAATTAGAGCGCGCCCTCACGACGCGCATGATGGCCGCCGCGCAGGCTGAACAATTCGAAGCTGCGGCCCGGTTGCGCGATCAGCTCACCACCGTGCACCAACTTCAGGAAAAGCAACGCATCGCCACCGCCGAGCAGGATGATGATGCAGACGTGTTCGGTTATCACTTTGAGAGTGGCAGCCTGGCGGTAAATCTCTTTCACATGCGCGGCGGCAAGATCGTCGATCGCCGCGAATTCTTCTGGGAAGACATGCCGGATCTGCTGGAAGCGACGGCTGCCGAGCCGACTGATTCTCCTGAAGTCGAAAGTGCGCCCGACTGCGAGTCCGCTGTATCCGCCAGTTTGGATACCGAATTCCCGATCACCTCCGAAGTGGGTCTGGGAGCAACAAAGACAGCCGAGCCGGCCGACGAGCGAACCAGACAGCCGGCGTCCCGCGAAGTACCCTTCCATGCAGGACAGGTCTTCTCCGCTTTGCTCAAGCAGCTTTACATCGATCAGCACTATGTCCCTCGCAGCATTCTGGTGCCTGTGGATTTCGATGATCGCGAAGCTCTCGCCACATTATTGAGCGAGCGAGCCGGCCACCGCGTCGAACTCGCCGTTCCCCAACGGGGAGAAAAACGCTCTCTCGTCGATCTCGCCGGACAGAATGCGAAGCAGTCGTACACTCAGCGCTTCCGCGTTCTGGAGCCATCGCGCAAGGCCATTCAAGAAGCCCTGGCCGACGCGCTGATGCTGCCTGAACTGCCCAAGCGCATCGAATGCTTCGATATTTCCCATATCCAGGGAGCGGAAACTGTCGCCTCGCTCGTTGTCTGGGAAGACGGCAAGATGAACAAGCAGGCTTATCGCAAATTCAAGGTGATGACGGTGCTGGGAGTCGACGACTTCGCCTCCATGCGAGAAGTTGTTTTCCGCCGTTACAAGCGGCTGAAGGAAGAGGGTCAACCCATGCCCTCCCTGGTCCTGATCGACGGGGGGCTGGGACAACTGCACGCGGCGGCCGATGCACTCGAATCTCTTGGAATCACTTCTCTACCATTGGCCTCCATCGCCAAGCGGGAAGAGGTGATCTATCTCTACGGAAACGAAGAGGAGCCGGTAGTCCTTGACCGCCGCTCCCCCGTCCTGCACCTTGTTCAGCTGATCCGCGATGAAAGCCATCGCTTCGCCGTGGGCTACCATCGTCAACGCCGCGCCATGCGCGACCGTGATTCCGAGCTCCTCAACATCGCGGGAGTCGGGGCACTCACCCGCCAGCGGCTGCTCTCTCACTTTGGCAGCCTGCGGGACGTACAACAGGCAACAGCGGAATCCCTTGCTGCGGTTGTTCCCCGCAAAACTGCCGAAAGCATCTGGCGTCACTTTCACGAAGCTCAGCCTGCGGGATCATCGTGAAAAGTCACGTAGGCATCTAAGACAACATCGGTTGAAGCGAGAATCAAGCACACGGAGGAACCCAAGTGCGTACAACTTTGGCTCTCTCGACGACGATCTTGTGAAGCTCGCGCAAGAATTCACTGGAGTCGCCGAAAAGACGGCATTGGTGCGAGAAGCCCTCAAGGCGTTGATCCAGCGAGAGGCCTCACGGAGACTTGCTGCCTTGGGAGGCACGATGCCGAAAATGGAAAATATCTCGCGCCGCCGTGCGGATGAGGTATGATCCTCGTCGATAACTCGGTTTGGATCGACCATTTTAGGACGGCCAACCCTGAGATGAAAAGATAGCTCGACCGTGGCTTGGTTACGGTGCACCCATTTGTCTCTGCAGAATTATCCCTGAAACCTTTGAGAGACCGCGAACGGACATTGCTTTACCTCGATCTGCTCCCGCAATTGACAGTTGCGCAAATAGGGGAGTTTCGGCAGATGCTTGAGACCCGTTTTCTGCACAATAGAGGTATCGGCCTAATCGATCCACACCTGATCGCATCGACTCTGATTACTCCAGGAACTCAGTTGTGGACAATCGACAAACGGCTTCGCAATCTTGTCGAGTCTCTCGGCATCCATCATCCCTAAGGACGCTCCAGCAATCGGAGAGTAATTTCGCTGATCGTGAATGCCTCGCCGACTATCCGAGCGTGCTACCCTCACATCACCGCATGAGCAATCTTGCCCCCGCGCCCATCAAACAATCCTCACCCGACCTGCCGCGCGTCCTCGGCGCCAGTCAGGCAACTGCCATTGTGGTCGGCACCATCATCGGCAGCGGCATCTTCCTGGTGCCCCGCGAAATGATGCAGGACGTCGGCTCGTCCTCATTGGTGTACCTCGCATGGATTGTCGGCGGCCTGCTGTCGCTTTTTGGTGCCATGACCTATGCCGAGTTGGGCGCGATGCTGCCGTATGCGGGAGGCGAATACGTCTACCTTCGCGGTGCCTATGGCGATACGCCGGCATTCCTCTACATGTGGACCTGGTTTGCTGTAGCCAAGCCCGCTTCAATTGCAGCGGTCACCATCGGTCTCGCGCGGACGCTGCAGTTCTTCCCGGCTCTCCATTGGCTGTCGTTGCGGGTGCCCGGCACGGGCGGGCCGCTTCCGCTCCTGTGGTCGCAGGTCTTTGCCATTGCCGTCACCTGGTTCATGACCGGTCTCAACTACCTCGGGATCAAGAAAGCCGGTGATTTCCAGCTCGTGTTTACCGTGCTCAAAGGAATCCTGATTCTGATCGTTGCGGCCTTCTGCTTTACATCCGCCTCCGGTTCGTGGGCTAATTTCTCTACTTCCCTACCGCACGCCGTCGGAGGTATAAGCGGCTTCATGGCTGCGCTTATCGCCACACTTTGGGCCTACGACGGATGGAACGATCTCACTATGGTGGCTGGTGAAGTACGGAGGCCTGAGCGCAGCTTGCCTGTTGCGCTCATTGGCGGACTCTTCGTTGTAGGGGCCCTGTTCATGGCGACTAACGCCGCCATCCAATACATCCTGCCCGCGACACAAATCGCCGCCAGCGAACGTCCTGCCGTCGCGGCCCTTTCAATCGTCGCTGGACCGCGTGGAGCAGGATTTGTTGCTGCCGCCATGGCGCTGAGCATCTTCGTCACTCTCAATGGAACCGTGATGTCAGGAGCGCGCATTCCCTTTGCTGCAGCGCGTGACCGCCTCTTCTTCCGCCAGTTCGCGCACATCCATCCGCGCTTCCAGTCCCCATCAACTTCGCTGCTCGTGCAAGGAGCTCTCTCCACCGTTTTGCTCCTGTTCCTGAGCCAGTTTCAACAACATTTTGAACTCGCTGTCTTCGCCGAATGGCTCTTCTACATGCTGACGGCGACCACTGTTTTCATCTATCGCAAGCGCCATCCGGAATTGAAGCGCCCTTACCGCGTATGGGGATACCCGGTCCTCCCAGCAATCTTCGTCGTCAGCGCCGCCGCCGTCCTCGTCTCCAGTTACGCCAGCAATCTGGAAGGCTCTCTTCTCGGAACACTTCTGATCCTGCTTGGCCTTCCTGTCCTATGGTTTGTGCGCAAAAAATACGGCGCTTCGACTCCTTCCAATCACGGGCTCTAAACTCGTCTCACAGTACTCTTGCCATCGCCGCTGTCCATCTTTTGCGCATCCGCCGCGGCTACTCGCTCATCTGACCCCTATGCTCAGCCTCGATACCTCTGTTCTCGATAATCCGATTTTGAATGCACTTTCAACCGAGCACAGCGGTCTTGCCTTGGGCGGCAAGTTAGCAAAGCGTTATCCACCCGCGATCGGACCACTTAGCGGCATCGTCGAACAATCGGTGGAGAGTTATGAATCTCTTCGGCAACTGGCCGGTGCCGGAGGAACCTTAGCACTCTTCCTGCAAGAAAAACCCGCGCCGCCAGCAGGCTGGACCCTGATACGGGGCGGGCCGCTCGATCAGATGATTAGTCTGGAACCTGTCTCTCAGAAATCGCGCACTCTCGCGTCATCATTAGCGATCCGGCCGCTTACTTCAGCCCACGTGCCCGCGATGGTGGCGCTTGCGGAACTGACGGAGCCCGGCCCGTTTCGCGATCGGACCAGCGAACTTGGCGCCTTCTTTGGCATCTTCGAGGACCAGCGCTTGCTCGCCATGGCGGGGCAGCGCCTGCACCTTCCTGACTTCGTCGAAGTGAGCGCCGTTTGCACTCACCCCGATGCGCGCGGTCGCGGGTACGCCCGCATCCTCATCGACGTCGTCGTGCAGGAGATCCGTTCCAGAAACAAGACCCCGATTCTGCATACTTTTTCAGACAATCATTCCGCGGTTCGCGTCTATGAGAGTCTGGGATTCAGGGTGCGTAGAAACTTCCAGCTCGCTGTCCTCAAAAACGAAGCATGAGCCGCTTGCTGTTGGTTTCGCCTGGCTTTGTTCGACTACCATCGAAACAGAAGCATGCCCGTCAAACCCAAGCTCGGCCAGAATTTTCTCAATGATGCGCAGGCGATTGAGCGCATCGCCAACGCCCTTGGCGATCTCTCCGAATCAACAGTCGTCGAGATTGGTCCCGGCCGCGGAGCCATCACGCGCGCGCTGATTGCCAGAGCACGACACGTTCTCGCCATCGAGTTCGACCCTACCCTTGGCTCGAACCTGCGTGCCGCATTCACACCAGAAAAACTCACCGTCGTTAGCCAGGACGTTCTGCGATTCGACTTCGAAGCAGCCAGCATTGCCGCCGGCCAGCGCCTCCCGGTAGCGGGAAACTTGCCCTACTACATCACCTCGCCAATCCTGCTCAAATTGGTGTCCAGCCATGCCTCCATCGATCGAGCTGTGCTGATGGTGCAACGCGAAGTTGCGGATCGCGTTGCTGCTGTCCCCGGCACGCGCGACTATGGATTACTGTCCGTGACCGTCCAGATGTACGGCCCTGCAGAGCGGCTTTTCACCCTGCCTCCGAGCGCCTTCTCGCCGCCGCCCGACGTGCATTCAACAGTTTTCCGTTGGAGGTTTGCGCCGCGCTTTCACGAGTTGGGCGTGCCGGAAGATCTGTTTCTCCGCTTTGTCCGCCAAGCGTTCGCGCAGAAGCGCAAGACCCTCGCGAACAATCTGCGCGCTGCCGGGTATGCCCCCGCCATCGTGAACCATGCTCTCGGTCAAGCGGCAATCCCCGCCCAGGCCCGCGCTGAAGAGCTATGCCTTGAAACGTTCGCCGCTCTGTGGCGAGTCCTCAAAACAGAAGGGGCTGCTTCGCCTGGCGAAACAACCCCTGAAAAATAATCGAATTCGGGTCACTGGGAAGGTACAAGCTCCACTCCCTGCTACCAACGAACATCTTGCTGAGCAAAATCCATTCGCAAGCCGGTTTTAGTGGTGCGAACCGCCACCCCCTCCATGAGAGCCTCCGCCGCCTCCACCACCGCTGCTATGCGAAACGCCCCCTCCCGAGGAATGTGCTGCTGGCGCGCTGCCGCCAGAAACATGCCCCGACGGGGCTGGTCTTGCATACGAATTGCCCGTAGGACGCGCCACGGGGTGATTGCCCCCGCTGTAACTGGTGACCGCAGGCATGGTTGTACGAACATAACCAGGTCTTGGAGCGGGCGTGGGCGACGACGCGTTCGCACCCGTAGATGCGTTGCCAAACGTCTGCCGATCCGCTGAGGTCGTAAAGGTGGTTCGGCCATATACCGGCCGCATCGGCATCGGATCAAGTGGTTGAACCGTATTTCCCTTGATGGTTACGGCCACATTCCGATTTCGCACCGGCAGAACTGTTGTTCCAGCTGGTACGCGGCGATTCACTGGAATCAGAGTTCGTGGCCCTCCACCATTCACAGGTTGCAATGGACGCGGCTGGTGCGGATGTTGTGGGGGCAGCACCGGGAAGCGGTATCCGGGCGGGGCATTGCGAATGTTTACCGCCAAGCCACCACCTCCGCCGTAGTACCCCCCGCCCCACCAGTTATGGCAGCCGCCCGGGGCCCATCCCCAACCAAAGCTGTTGTAGTAGCTCCAGTTTCCACAGTGGTAGGGCATGTAGCCCCATGGTTCGGCGGAAATCCACGCATAACCATAGCCGGGACTCGACATCCAGTAACCCGATCCATAAGGATCCCACCCCGCCCCAGCGGCTTCATATGGCGACCACACATAGCCTTCATCGGGTACGTCATACCAGCTTCCATTGGCGTCAAGGTCACCCCAGGCTGGATTCTTGTTGTCAGGCATACCGTTGGTCGCCACTGTACGGTTCGCACTCTCAGTCGCCAAGGCCTGGTCGCGATCTGAGTTCCATGAGTCCCAGGAATCCGGCTCGATCGATCCAGCCAGGTTGTAATTACCGGGGCCCATGCCATTCCAACTCAAACTTTCCCCGCCATGCACATCGACCGACACGTTGCTACCACGATCCAGGTGAGCATCGCCTGAGAAGACCGCCAACTCGCTAGGCTGGGTGTCGAGATTCACGCGAGCGACGGTGAAGCCATTGGCCGTCACCACACTGTCGCCAAAACGAACACGCAGGTGGCTCGCCGAGTTTTCCCCCTTCAGTTCGAAATACCCAAGGCCGCTGCTGAGCACAACCTCCGCATCACCACTGCCACTCTCGCCGCGTAGCACTGCAAGAAACAGCGAACTGGCTGGAGAAATGCGAGCAATGCTTCCATCCTCAAACTGAATTTCAGCGCGCCCGTCATTCCCGGTTGTTACCTGGGTTCCTTCAAACAGCGGCGTATTGGCCACGGCTTGATCGAGCAGCGGTTGATTCCCTTGCGAGATCTGCACCTGCCCCTCAACGCTGGCAAGACGAACCGCACGCGGCGCGGGGGCGGTGTTCTCCGCGGGGTCGCCGTCATCCGCGTACAAACCTGGAACAAGCAGCAACGTTCCACACGCCGCAACCGCGATCAGCAATGCTCCCGCACTTCGCCGAAACCATGTTCCCTGTTTGTGCTTCATACTGTCCGCCCTTCGACCGCCGCAAGTCCGGTCCTATAACTGCACCCTAACCCTCTTTTGACACGACTTGCACCCCAAAAGTCGCGGCCGAACGTAACCAGCGTCAAGGAAACTGTCGTCTAACTAATCCGCCGCCCGCGCAAGAAGAACTTTAGCCCGCTTCCTCACGCGTTCCATCACTGCTGAATCTTGCTCAAGCCGCTCCAGAATGTCGCGGATGACCCCGATCTGCTGCAAACGGCCGTCTCCCGCAGCTTCTTCCATGTCTTCCATCTCCTTATCCAGACCCAGCTTGTCGTGTTGTAGCAGCAGCTCCAGTTTTGCGCCTTCCACAATAGTTGCGGCCACCGCCACCAGCGAATCCCCCAGCGTCTGTATCTCATTGTCTCGAGAGAAGTTGAACTCGCACGAACCTTGCCCGTCCGGCCCTGAATAGGCTAGTTTCTTGATTCCCTGAAAGGCGACTTTGAGATGGCTTTCACACCCGCTCTGAAACAGCTTGTGGCGGCGAGCCACTTGAAAGACGTGCTGAACGAATCCAGCGCTCAGTTGTATGTCACGATCAATGTCCGGCGCGTCCATAGAGATGCGCGTCGAATCCGGCGGCGCAGTTCCGCGATGAGACTGAAAATGACCGCTGCCGTCACCCTTGAATTCGAGCACCCAGTGCGAAGGCACAAGGCCGGGATTCGAGAAATCAACCTCAAACGTGGGTCCTGGATCCGCGCAAGCCGGCCACGCAAGGAGAGCACAAACGAGCAGCAGGCCAATCCGTAGGACAGAAATGTGTTTCAACCGAGCTTTGCAAATAAGCCAGAAATCCACGGCCGGAACCCTCATCGAACCACTCCCTGCAATGCGAGCGTCTGAGCCGTGTGGATATGGCAAATGGCAATAGCCAGTGCATCCGCCGCGTCAGCAGGCTGAGGTAATTGGGGAAGGTTGAGCAGGCGTTGCACCATGAACTGCACCTGTTCCTTCGCCGCGAGACCGTAACCGACCACGCTCGACTTAATGCGGAGCGGAGCATACTCGGCTACGGGAAGCCCCTGGCAAGCGGCCGCCAACAATGCCACTCCTCGTACCTGCCCCAGTTTGAGAGCCGACTTGGCGTTCACCGAATAGAAAACCTCTTCGACGGCCACGACCTCAGGCTGCCATCGTTCCAGTTCAGCGCTGAGTTCGCGGAAAACCTGTTCCAGGCGGACCGGTAGGGTTTTGGTCTTTGCCTGGCGGATGCCGCCAAACGTGCAGCAGACCAAACGGGGCTCACGGTCGGAGTCTAATGTTTCGACGCATCCGAAGCCGGTAATTTCTGTACCGCAATCGATCCCGAAAACCCGCATCTGGCCAAGTTTAACCCAGCGCTGTCAACTGTTGCACCAGGATGTCGCGTGGCATATCTTGTCTACCGAATCAACCTTAAAGCATGCATTCAACCGCATGGAGGTGCATCTGTGGCGAATTCAAAAATTCAGCCGTTTCTGATGTTTCAAGGCGACGCAGAAGAGGGCGATGAGGTTCTACGTTGCGCTGTTTCAAGACGCGGCCATCATAGACGCGGTTCGCTACGGACCGAAAGAGCTTGGCGCGGAAGGCTCTATCAAGAAAGCACGCTTCTCCATAGCGAGCCAGACGGTACTCTGCATCGATAGCCCGATCAAACATGACTTCTCGTTCACGCCGGCGTTCTCCTTTTTCGTCGAATGCGATTCTGACGAAGAACTCGTTCGCCTCTACTCCGCACTGTCCGACTCTGGCGCTGCACTCATGCCTCTTGGCGAATACGGCTTCAGCCGCAAGTTCGCATGGGTCAATGATCGCTTTGGCATCTCATGGCAACTCAATCTCGCTTGAAGTTTGGAGTACCCTGTTGTGCGATTCGGGATTACCTTTGTTCTGCATTCAATGAGGGGTCAAATTCCGCGGTGGTTGAAACCCGCTCCGGAAAGGAGTATTACTTTACGTAATTTCCTAATTTGGGAATCGTATTTCCTTAACGCAACTAGAGCGATCTAGTCGCTACACTCGTTTCTCGGGCCTCTGCAGTGTTTAAAGAATGAGGAGAGCCCATGGAATGATGAGAGCCCATGCACGAACGACGGAACCAAAGAGTCCTCATCGTTGATGATCAGCACCTTATCGCTGATACGCTGGCACTTATCCTCGAACAAAACGGTTATGATGCGGAAGCGGTCTATAGCGGCGAATCCGCTATAGAGTCAGCGATTGCGCATCCACCTGACGTGATGATCAGCGATGTAGTCATGGGAAAGATGAACGGCATCGAGACTGCGGTCTTCGTTGCAGCCCATAATCCACTGTGCCGCATCATCCTGTTCTCCGGGCAGGCGATGACACCCGAACTCTTATGCCGCGCAAATGCTCAAGGGCACATCTTCGAATTCTTCTCCAAACCGATCCATCCAAAATTTCTGCTTGAACAGTTGGATGCCGAGCCGCAGCGCCCAAATCTCTAACCAACAAACAACAACGGCCAGGAAAGCTTCCTGGCCGTTGCCGGTGGACTGTTGGGATTGGACTAAGGCCATCGCGCTGCCGCGAGTGCCGGTGGCCCTGCGAAGTATAAATCCGCTGGGACTTACATTGGGGTCTGGGGCGCGATGCCCTAGGCCTCAGTCACCTCACGTACGAAACAACTGGAACATTCACTTTGCATCAGCTGGATCAACCTCCTTTCCCGTGTAAAGCCAAATTAACCGAGGCTGGCCTGCGCGTCAAGGGCACGTTTGGCGCCATCAACAAAGCGACACCGCGAGCGCGCTCCAAGCTATCCACACTGCGCGGCCGCGTTCCGTCGCTGATTTCCGCTGAGAATAGGAATGTCGTTGCAACTCATGATACGATTCCCGCAATTGGCGTCCCTTTCGCCAATCAACGGAGGTCGGCATGAGCAACTACTCAAGACGCGATTTTCTGAAAACGGGAATTGCTGCGGGAACCCTGGCTAGCGTTGGTCCCGTTCCCCTGTATGCGGCGCGAGCAACGGCTACCGACAAAGTCACGCTGGGCAAATCGGGCATCGACGTCACCCGTCTCGCCTTCGGCACAGGCAGCAATAACGGCCATGTTCAGGCCGCGCTGGGACAGGAGCAATTCACCAAGCTGGTGCACTACGCGTACGATCGCGGCATCCGCTTCTTCGAGACCGCCGAGGCTTATGTAACGCCAGCCATGCTGGGTGAAGCGCTGAAGGGCATTCCCCGCGATAGCTACCAGCTGATGACCAAGGTGACGACGGATGAGGGCGTCGATCCGCAGGTGCGCTTTGACGAAATGCGTCGCACCTCAAAGACAGAATACTTCGACATTATGCTTCTTCACTGGCAACACACTGACAATTGGGTTTCAGAGACCAGTCGCTGGCAGGACGGGATCCTCGAAGCCCAGTCGAAGAAAGTTATCCGTTCTCGCGGGGCTTCCGTGCACGGCCTGCCGGCCCTGCGGCAGATGCCCGGCAACAAGTGGCTAGAGGTCGCCATGATCCGCATGAATCACAATGGAACACGTATGGATGGCCCTACGTACGAAGACAACAACAATCCGGATCACAGGGACGAAGTCGTCGCCCACGTCAAGCAGGTTAAGAAAGACGGAATGGGCGTGATCAGCATGAAGCTATGCGGAGACGGCACCTTTACACGCCACGAAGACCGGCAGGCTGCCATGAAGTTCGCTTTCAAGAATGCAGGCGTGGACGCCGTGACCGTTGGCTTCAAGAGTCCCGCTGAAATCGATGAGGCGATCGACAATTTGAACCTCGCCCTCGCCTGATCTATTGCGGAATTCCACGGGTCGAAACAAATGAGCCTGTCCCGCTGCTCAGCGTGGCAGGCTCGATTGTTTGGCCGGCTTTCTCGTCAGACCTCCACACGGTCAAGTCCGGAAAGCCAGTCGCTGAAATCACTGCTGGTGGTCTACCAGCTATGCAGCCACTGTTCATCACGCCCGATACGGACGGCGGTCCCGAATAATTCGCTCAAGCGCGACTCTGTTAGCAGTTGTTCTCTCGGCCCATCGCCCACAATGCGGCCCCCGCGCATCAGAATCACGCGATCAATCTCCGGAAATATATCGCCCAGATGATGCGTCACGAGGACCAAACCCGTGCCCTCCGACGCCAGCCTGCGCATTGTTTCACGCAATTCGCGTTGAGCGGCAAGGTCCAGAGCATTCGAAGGCTCATCGAGCAACAATTGACTCGGCCGGTGGACCAGAGCCCGGGCGATGAGGATCCGCCGTTTTTCGCCGGCAGACATTTCGCCCACAAATTGATTTGCGAGATGCGAAGCGTCAATGCGCTCGAGTGCTTCCACGGCACGAGCACGCATCTCATCGGTGACGTGCAGATTGGGCCATAGCGTCGAGGCTGAGAAGAATCCGGCAATCACGGCGTCGAGTCCTGTCGTAACCGCAGTGCGCTCGCCAGGCAAATCCGTCCCCACAACGCCGAAGTGTTTGCGTAGCTGGGTCAAATCCCACCGCTCACGCCCGAAGATGCGCACCCGCATGGTCGGCGTCACAATGGGATAGATCTGGCAGGTAATGGTGAGAATCAGGGTTGACTTGCCGCAGCCATTTGGTCCCAGGATGGCCACGTGCTCGCCGGTCCGAATATTGAGGTTCACGTCATGCAGAACGATGCGATCGCCACGCGCCACGTTAACGTCTTCGAGTTCCAGAAACTGTTCCTGATGTGCGGCTGCCGCGGTATCGCTCTGATTCTCCGTCATCCTTCCCTCACCTGCTAGATTAAATGGGTTGAACCCATGAGCGATATTTCACAATTTTTGATTCCCAGAGGATTCCGCTTCGGGGCCACTAAGGCGGGGTTGAAAGCAAGTGGACGCACCGACTTCGCGCTGATCGTGGCCGACGCTCCAGGCAGCGCCGCCGCTGCGTTTACTGCCAACCGGGTCACGGCCGCTCCGTTGATCGTGGACAAGGAACATCTGAAAGCCACCGGCGGCAAGGTACGCGTGGTAGCCATCAACGCCGGCAATGCAAACTGCGCTGCCGGTCAGGCTGGACTGGACGCCGCGCGCGCGACGTGCACCGCTGCGGCAGAGATATTCGGCTGCACACCGCAGGAAGTTTTCCCTTCATCGACCGGCATCATCGGCGTTCCCTTGCCCGTGCAGAAGCTCGTCGCTGCGTTGCCCGGACTCGCCGACATTCTAGGCTCCGAATCCGATCACTTTCAGCAGGTAGCTCAAGCGATCCTCACCACCGACACAGTCGAAAAGACGGCATTCGCGCGTCTAGAAATCGAAGCCAGCGATGGAACCAAGCAGGAGGTGCGCATCGCGGCAGCCTGCAAGGGCTCCGGCATGATCCACCCTCAACTCGTGCCCCATGCCACCATGTTGGTGTACGTGTTAACCGATGCACAGATCGAGCCGTCTGTGCTTGATACCTACCTGCGGCAGTCCATCGACCTGAGCTTTAACCGCATTTCAGTGGATGGGGACACCTCGACCAACGACACCGTCCTGCTGCTGGCGTCTGGCGCAAGCGGCGCACAGGTGGTTGCAGGCAACGCTGCTTTCGCAGCCGCTCTGACCCAGGTCTGCACCTCGCTGGCTCGCCAGATCGTCGCCGATGGCGAAGGCGTCACACACGTTGTGGAATTGCGCATCGATGGCGCCGCAACCGATGCCGACGCGCTCAAGATTGCCAAAGCCATTGCGCATTCACCGCTCGTCAAAACGGCGTGGGCCGGATGCGATCCCAATTGGGGACGCCTGGTCGCGGCGATCGGCTACGCAGGCGCAGAGATTGATCCGGAGCGCATCGATATCTGGTTCGGCGAAATGCGGATTTGCCGGGATGGCGGGCGTGCGGAAGAGTTCGATGAGAATGCTGCTCACGAATATCTGAAGCAGGACGAGTTCACCATAGCGATTCAGTTGAATCGGGGAAGCGGTTCCTGCGTCTTCTGGACTACAGACCTGACCGCTGAATACGTCCACATCAATGCGGATTACTCGACCTAGACGTCTAAGGGATTCAGCAGCGGCTTGAATTTAGCAGATCACGGCTGTTTTGCTGGCTGTGGCGGGTAAGCGTGCTCCACCGCAATCTTCAATTGCTGCACCAGTTGCACGGCGGGCGCGTCGAGCCCGCCATCCATTTCGCGCGACCACACAGGCCCCATCAATTTGCCGTCGGGCGAGATCATGTATACCCGCAGCAAATCGTCTGCCGGTCCAACTTCGGCCTCGGTTCCAATCGAGGCGCCGTTCCGCGTTTGGCCCGGCCCTTGCCCCTGACTTTGCACCGGCCCCTCCCCCTGTTGTGTCGGAGTACCTGCCGAGATCCCCACTCGTTCCTGCAATCCGACAGCTCTTCCCTTGCGCACCACGAAGACGAGGTCAGCTTCTTCTTTCCGCAGCGTCAGCGAATACCGGCTCCAGTCGCGGATACGATCCTGCACGGCGGAGATGGCTAGTCGATCGTCGGGATAAAGGCCCGGTTTGAATTCGTCTCCTTTGATCGCTTCGACATAGACATAGCGCGCAGTGTTGAACACGGCGGGGACGTCCGGCTTCTTGTTCTTCGCGCGCGTTACGCCCAAAGCGCACAGCAATGCGAGGAAAAGAACAGGTAGTTTTGACCACTTCATGGGGATTCTCCTCACGCGGCAAATCATAATACTCCATCGCTACGCACAATGGCTCAGAGCCATTTACAATCGCAGAAATCGGAGAGGTCCTCAAGGACAATGATGGAGAAGGGCAAGCGGCCGTCTGCCGACACGCCGCCCGCGAACAAGAATGGCTTTTCGCTCATTTCAGACGAAAAGCTGAGGGAACTCTACACCAACCTTTTACGCTGCCGCATGGTTGAGCGCCATGCTGCCGGCCTAAGGAATGGAAGCAAGCACGTTCGCGAACTCGGCTTCGCCGCTGCTTTCGAGGCCGCACGCGTTGGAGTTGCGGCCGACCTGCTTCCCGACGACTCGGTCATTTCCTTGAAAGACGATTTCCTCATCGGCCTTCTTACCGGAGCGCCCCTCGCAGAAGTCTTCAATCCGCAATCTGCTGCCGGCTTGAATGGCGAAGACGCGTCGCGCGCCCGGATGCATTCCCTGCTCGGTGTGAGCCTGATCAACAAGCAGGCCAAGAATCGCCGCGTCGGCGTGGTGTTCTCGAATGAAGGTAGGTCATCCCTTTGGCAAGATTCCTTGCACGCGGCTGAGGCCCACGGCCTGCCCCTTATCTTTGTTCAACCCGAAGACCCTGAGCCGGGTTCCAAGCTCACCCCGAAAGCAAAGGCCGCCGACGAGAGGTCTGTCGGATATCTGCCTCATATCGGAGTGGACGGCAACGACCTGGTAGCCGTGTATCGGGTGGCTCACGAAGCCATCGACCGCGCACGACGGGGACGCGGACCCACGTTGATCGAGTGCATGACCTTCAAGTTGGGTAAGCGGCATCGCGCTACAAACTCGGTCGCAAACATGGAAAACTACCTTGAAAACAAGGGCCTGATGAGTTTCACTCTGAAGCGCGAGATCGCCACTTCGATCGCCGCAGAACTAACTGCATTGGTTAACTCGCGTTAGTGTCGTTCGATTTCGCCCGAGGATGTGTCCGGTCATAGACCTGGGTGAGTTGGGCCGTGGTGAGCTGGGTGTAGCGCTGCGTGGTCGAGAGCCTTTCATGCCCCAACAGCTCTTGAATCGCGCGAAGATCAGCTCCCTCTTCCAGCAGATGGGTGCCGAAGGCGTGCCTCAACGTATGCGGGTGAACGTCGGACGAGAGTCCATTCATAATCGCAACATGCTTCACGATGCGGCCAACGCTGCGCAACGCCAGGCGTGCCTGGCCCGCCGGTTTCGCG